>Ga0209066_10003259_pt1 | contig 18692 bp, 9 predicted proteins | sample All_14_2_FD_187198 | JGI IMG/M metagenome (GOLD analysis project Ga0209066, IMG submission 187198) | Freshwater microbial communities in response to fracking from Pennsylvania, USA - Allegheny Zone_MetaG_DW_15 (SPAdes) (version 2) ... | reverse complement strand
AATGGCTGTTGAAGGTCGTATAATGGTTATAATATTATTGGATCAAGGGCGAGCTTATGAATAAACCCACTGCATTAATTGTTGAAGATGATCGCGATATTGTTGCCTTATTCAGGCATGTGTTGGACGTTGCTGGTTATCAAACAGAGATCGTTTTGGATGGTAAAGACGCAATGGATCGCCTTGAAGTAATGCGTCCAAATATTGTTCTGTTGGATTTGCAATTACCAAGGATGTCTGGAATTGAAATACTAAAACGAATGCGCGATGACGAGCGACTCATGCGTGTACCAGTGGTTGTAATTACAGCCTATGCTCCTTACGCAGATAGCCTGCCAGTGGAACCTGATCTATTATTGCTCAAGCCGGTGGACATCAATCAATTGAGCAACCTGGTTCAACGTTTGCAATCTACTCAAGGTGCCTTGGATGAACCCACTCATGATTTTGTCACGGGGTTATACACATTGCCATTTTTCAGCGTTCGCATGACCTTTTCGCTGGAGCGTATTAAGCAGAGTTCATTCCGCCGTTTTGGTGTTCTTTTTGCCGATGTCTCGCAAATGGATGATTTGCGGGAGCACCTCAATGAGATGGAGATGAGGAATTTCCTGCGAAAACTTGCAGACCAGTTCCGCGTTACGCTGCGACCTACAGATACGATGGCATGGTCACCTGAAAAGAACCTTTTCCTGACGTTGATCGAAGACATTCCAACCCCCGAAGCGCCGTTGAAGATCGCTGGGCGGCTGCGTGATGGTATGAAACGCTTTTTGGATAATAATGATCGCGGATTGGGACTTCGTGCCAATGTGGGAGTTCTGCTATGTGATGCTGAATATGCAGACACTCAACATGTTATGAGCGATCTTGATCTGGCGCGTCAGCAGTTGCGGGCTGGGTTATATACAAACCCTTCAATTTTTGATCGTGAGATGTTGAATACTCATCGATGAATTAGAACATCATCTAAATAATCACAAGTCCTAAAAGAGACGCTGATATAAAATCAACGTCTCTTTTTTATTGCAAACCAGCAAAATCTTGATCTTGTGAGGAGATATTGTTTATTCATAGGGACCAAAGGTATCTTTTGGGAGCCCTGGAGGGCGTATCCATGAGAGCCAACCGGTTCTGGCAGCAGGGGCAAATGGGGCAGGTTTTTCGTACATGACAAGGACCAAGCTTATGCCAAGCCCAAGCGCGCCAAGCCATTGGGTGAGCGCAAGATTTTCGCCAAGTAACAAACTGCTGAATAGAATGGCGATCAATAGTTCAGCGAGACCAAGTAAAGCAGTTTGCATGCCGCCAATCTTTTTTACACCAAGGAATAATGCTACACGCGAAAAAATGGTCACAAAGGTTAAACCAGCGACAGGTAGCCAGGGAGTATTTGATGCAGGCCAGGCTCGGTCGAATATGAGGTATGCCGGAGTGACGATTGCACTCATGGACAGTAATGTGTAAAGGGCTACGGTAGGGGCTGGGACTTCATACAACACACGCTGATTGATGGGTAAATGCATTGCATACAAAACTGCTGCGGTGACCATCATTGCCACGCCAGTCAAATCCATTGGATGATCTGGGACGTTGGTGAGCAAAAGGACGGCAATAGTTGCAAGGGTAATGCGGAAAATCGTCAGGCGGCTGGGAGGTTGATGGTCAAGTATCAGCCACAATGCGACAAAGAACGGATAGAGTGAATAGAGCAATTGTCCAAGGCTGGCATCGAGTCTTTCGAGCGCAAGGTAATAGAATAGGGATCCCAATCCATTGATCGCCCCTGCAAGGATGCAACCGATCAGACCCACTGGAAAGATGTACAGATACTGGCGATAAAACAGGATCATGATGATTAACAGGATCCCTGCGGCAAAGCCTGTGCGTAAAGCAACAACAGCGAAGGGCGAGAACCCCTGCGTTATGGCGAGCTTTCCGAACACAGGTGCCATACCGAGAAAAAGCGCAGAACTAAATGCTGCAAGTATCCCGGCTGTATGTTTTTTTGCCAATCGCGCCAGCCTTTATATGGTCGTTATTTCAAGAGGGATCTGACCTCGTCCAGAAATTCGTCGTTGAGAAAATCACCTTTTTGCAGCAATGCCTGGATGTGTCCGCTGAGCCGATTCTTTTCATCGGGTGTAAGTTCTTTTGCCGTGGCAACGATCACAGGGATGGTCGCCGTTTCAGAGTTCGACCGCAGCGCCTCGATCACAGAGAAGCCGTCCATCTCAGGCATCATCAGATCGAGGATAACAAGGTCGGGTAATTCACGTTGAACAAGGTCGAGTCCTTCCCGTCCGTTTTCTGCTTCGAGAATGGTGAAATTGCCTTGTGATTGCAGAATGCGGCGGATCAGACGTCGAGCTTCGAGGGTGTCTTCCACAATTGCGATCTTAGGGAAGCGTTCTGGCGCAACTTGTGTAAGCGCAGAGAGCAGACCTTCTTCTTGAGGCGCTTGTGTTAGCGATGGGAATTTCACATCCCTTGCCCAGTTCTCGCCCAAGATGCCTTGTTCTGCCGGCATGGTATGACCAGTGCAGTTGACTACAACTGTGTCACTTGGTTTGATGACCCCTGCACGAATTAATTTAAACAAACCGGCAAATGCAGCTCCGGCAGCGGGCTCGGCGGAAATACCTTCCATCTTGGCGAGCACATGCATGGCACGGAAAGCCTCTTCATCGGTCACGCTTTCAAATGCGCCATGAGTCGAATCCACATGCCCCTTCAGGAATTCATAAGCGCGCCCGGGGTCACCTGTGGCAAGGGTTTCAATGCGCGTTTTAGGATTTGTATTTGGTTCAGCCTTGGCAAGACCTTTCTTCCAACTGTGAACCATGGGGGCGCAACCATCGGCTTGGATGGGAGCAAAGGCGGGAATTTTCTCGACCCAGCCCATTTGCTGCATTTCACGGAATCCTTTATGGACGCCGAGCGGTCCCATCCCGCCGCTAATTGCTTGCACATACCAATCCGGGGTACGCAGGGGAGTATTTTCTCCCGGTCCGAGGACATTGGTCAATTGTTCAGAAATTTCATAGGCGATCGTTTTCATCGCTTCAATGGAAGTGATGGTGCGTGCGCCCATGTCCAAATACAACTTGCGCTGGCGTGCAAATTCCGCTGCCACTTGTTTGCATTGGTCGTACGACCCTGTGATCTTGATAACCTGACTTCCGTACAAGGCGATCTCACGCATCTTAACGGCAGGGACGAGGCTGGTGACGAATGCCCAAAGTTTCATGCCGGCGCGAGAAGCGTAGGCAGAATACGCGATGGCGACATTGCCAGTGGAGGCTGCCACCATTTCAGTGATACCAGCTTCTTTCAAAGCAGCAATAGTCACAGATGCCTGGCGGTCTTTGAAAGAGGATGTAGGACCTTGTCGTTCATCTTTGATAAAGATGTTCGGGCAACCGAGCATCATTCCCAAATTGACGGCGCGAATCAGAGGTGTGTACCCTTCACCCAAAGACAAACTGACATTCGGATTGCGAACAGGGAGCAGTTCCCGATAACGCCAAAGATCCTGCTGGCGAGTCTTTAATTTCTCCGGCAGGGTCTTTCCGATCATTTCATAGTCATATTCTGCTTCGCGCCATTGGCTGCCGCATTTGGGGCAGGTTGTGGATGTTGGAAAGTATGGCGCGTTATGCCCGCAATCCAGGCATTTGATGATAAATGACACTTATTACTCCTGTGTTGACAACCTACTTCTTGGATAAACGATCAAGTGACCGCTGCAGTGAGGTTAATAATTCACTTTCGTTGAAAGAACCCTTGGTGAGCAAGCGTTGACCAAACTCCTTGAGGCGATTCTTTTGTTCTGGTGTGACATCCATACCGCTGATAACGATAGTGGGGATGTCACGCAACCGCTTATCGGATTGCAATTGCTCAAGGATCTGGAAACCATCCATTTCTGGCATGAACAGATCGAGGATGATGGCATGAGGCGGCGTGCCGGATGATATGATCGCCCAACCACTGCGTCCACCTTCTGCGAGGATTGGCTTGTAGCGTCCATCGTCGTTGAGCATTTTTCCGATCAAACGCAGGTCGTTGGGATTATCATCTATGATGAGTACTTCGCGGATCGACCCATCTGCATTCAATCGGTCAAGCGAGTTGACAAGATCTTCTTCAAGGATAGGTTTTACAAGATAATCAGATGCACCAAGATTGAAGCCTTTTTCGATATCTTCAACGATACTGCATATGATAACCGGAATGTTCCGAGTTTCCGAGTCAGATTTCAATGCATCCAAGACGGTCCAGCCATCAATGCCAGGCATCATAATGTCAAGCGTGATCGCAAATGGTTTAACTTGCTTGGCATATTCAACCGCACGTGAGGGGTCTGTGAGCGGCGAAACATGATAGCCCTGTGGCTGTAGATAACGTTCATACAGACCGATCACTTGCGGGTCATCGTCGATGGTCAGGATGGTCTTATTACCTTCCAGTTCGAGTTCATCCTCTTTGTTATAAAGCGGCAAGGTGAAATGGAATGTACTGCCTTCGCCTTCCTGGCTTTCAACCCAGATCTGACCACCATGCATGTTGATAAGTTGTTTACAGATCGATAGACCCAATCCTGTACCACCACTTTTACGCGTGGGCGAAGCATCCACTTGCGAGAACGCTTGGAAGAGTTTCTCCTGATCTTCAATAGAAATACCAGGACCTGTATCTGTAACGCTGACCCTGACCTGTTTTTTGCCATCCTCCATCTTAAATGGCTCAACCTTTACTGTAATGAAACCCTCTTCCGTGAATTTTGCGGCATTGGAAAGAAGGTTGATCATAACCTGGCGGATACGGATCGCATCTGCGCGGACAGTTGGCGTGTCTTCTTCGATGAGTTGCCGCATCTCGATCGGTTTATCCTTGATCAAACCACTCATGGTGGAGAGCACACTGTGAGTGAGGTCTTGAATGTTGACTTCGTCGAATGCCAATTCCATCTTACCGGCTTCGATCTTCGCCGAGTCGAGAATGTCATTGATGAGACCTAACAAGTGCTGACCAGAGTTGTAGATGGCGGTCAGATCTTGCTGCATCAATTCGGTTACGGGACCATCAATTCCCTTCAAGATAACACGGGAGAAACCGATGATGGAATTGAGCGGGGTGCGCAGTTCATGACTCATGTTCGCAAGGAACTGACTCTTCAACCGATCCGCTTCGCGCATTTCCATCACCGCTTGCTGCGAGAGCTCGAAGGAACGGGCATTATCAATGGCAACCGCTACCTGATCTGCAAGGGTTTGGAGAACGGAGATTTCGTCTTCATTGAATGCATTGATCTCTTTTGCTTGAATATCGATGACACCAATGATGCGTGAACCAATTCGCAGCGGAATGGCTGCCTCTGCCTGAGTATCAGGGAGTATAGGGTTGAACGCATGAAGTGGATCTTCAGTAACATTATTCACCACAACCACTTGTCCAGTAGAGGCAACTTTACCCACAATAGACTTATCGTTAAGTTGCAGGGCATGTGCCTGTTTTTTCATTTCTGCGCCCGCTTCACCGGTCGCTTCTTTCAAAACGGCATTGAAGCCTGTTTCTTCAACGATGAAGATGGCTGCATGATAAACATCGAATCGTTCTGTGATTAGGTTTACGGTGCGGGCGAAGATGGTATTCAAATCCAGAATCGAGGTTACCAGTTTGCCGATCTCTGCCGAAACCGCCAAATATTCATTTCTGCGCTGAATGGCTTCTTCTGATTTCTTTCGCTCAGTAATATCTCTTGCAACCCAGAAGACACTATGTTCATCCAGCTTGGTCAATGTTGCCAGGAACCAGAATAACTGCCCGGCGATCGCCAACTCGTATTCGAATTGGACTTTGGCTGAACTTTCCAAAGCCTCGCGAACTTTGGATAAAAACACATCCGCGATATCACGCGGCAATAGTTCGTGGAAGGTTTTGCCAAGCATATCTGCTGGCGGGCGTACCAACAGGGATGGGTTGGTTGGCGCGATCTGGATATAACGACCTTCGCGGTTAATGACCAACACCACATCTTCCATCGCCGAAAAGAGTGCGCGGAAGTTTGTTTCAGATTGTTCAACCTGAGTGAACAGTCTGTTCTTTTGCACCGCAGCGGCGATCTGCGCCACAATGGTTTCTAGAACGCGGAGTTCATCCTGCGCAATCGTGCGGTTTGCATCATAGAAGGCTACACCGATCGTACCGATCACTTCATTTTCAGAAACCAACGGTAGAAGCAAAAGATTTTTGGTTCCACGTTGTTTGGAAATTTCTCGTATTGGTTCCGCGAGCGGATTATTTTCCACATCTTTGATGAAGATTGGCTTGCGAGTACGAATGACTTCTTCTGTACCTAAATTGCCTTGTATGGGAATTAATAGTCCAATACCTGTAGAAGGTTCAAAAGTTGAAAAAGCTTCAGCGGCAAGAATCAGATGCGTTTTTTCTTGGTTGATCAACGCAATGCCCACGTTTTGGGCTGAGAGCAGGCTTACAAGGTTATCTGCAACGCTTTGCAACGTGCTATTAAGATCAAGAGAACTTGCTGCCGATGACACGACTTTGTTGACGATCTCAAGTTCTTGAGCGCGTCTTTGCGTTTCCTGAAACAGACGGGCATTTTCCAATGCCAGTGACAATTGATCGGTCACTTGCCGAATGAGCAATTGTTCGTCCGTTGAAAAAGTGCGATCTTGTTCGTCCACCAGTCTCAAGGTCGCCCATTCTTCTTCGCCTAATTGGATCGTAGTGGCATATGCAGACTTTGCATCTGTTGCTTTTGGCGTGACAAACTCAGGAGGTAATGCAAGCGTGCCTGTTTGACGACGGGTCGTCTTTACAGGCGTGGCAGCAGATTGGGTTGGAGGAGCAGGCTTCGGGTCCGTGGGAGGCGGTGGAGGCGCTTCCTGCTGGACCTTGGACTTGGTCGCTTTTCCCTTGGCATGTTCCTCGGGTTTTACATCCTTGAAAAGATCATCAAGACGTTTGTTGATTTTCGGTTTCTTTGGCATATTCCATTAATTCCTGAGCAAGGACGCGATATTGGGTAGAGCCGCGAGCAGCAGACTTGTAATGGGTAATGGGCTGACCCGCGATAGGGCTTTCTCGAAGTTTTGTATCCAGTTCTATGACTGTATTAAATACACCCGAGCCAAATGTGGCACGGAGTTGTTCATGAATATTGCGATGCGTTCGGTTGCGCCTGTCGAGCATGGTAACGAGGATGCGATACGAAAGATTGGGGTTATCCATTTCGCGGGTGCGGCGGATGAGTCCCATCATGTTGCGCAAGGCATAAGCAGAGAAATATTCTGCCTGAGTGGGGATGAGGAGCAGGTTGGCAGCGGCAAGAGCATTGCGAGTGATGGCACCCAATGCTGGCGGACAATCCAGCACGATAAAGTCATAGGGCAGTGCCGCAGACTGAATGGCTCGTTGAAGAATGGTCGTGTAGTTTGTGCGTACCGGTAAATATTGTTCAGAGGTTTCGATGCGCGAACTGGATGGTACAAGATCGAGATTAGTGATCTCTGTTTTTCTGCGAACATTTAAGATGGGTTCGTTATCGAGCATAATGTTGCTCGATGTTAGTTCGGTTTCACCGGGTTCCAATCCGAGGGCAAGGGTAAGGTTTGCTTGTGCATCCAGGTCGATGAGCAGGACGCGATTGCCAAGTTCCGACAGCGCTGCTCCGAGAGAGAGCACGGTTGTGGTCTTGGCGACGCCACCTTTTTCATTTGACACAGCTATGGTTTTGGTCATGTATTCCTCAATTCCTAACTAACGGTCTGGCGCTTGTTTCTTTTGCGGAACGATCTCGATGCGAGATACCTTAAGCGCTTCTTGTAGTTCTTTAACCGCAGTTTCGATCATGGCTTGTGGGTCGTTGGTTCCACGGATCTTTGTTGTGATGTCTGTAACCAGGCGTTCACGTTCAGCGCGGCGTGTGGTTTCGTCGAACAATCTGGCGTTTTCTGCAATAACGGCTACGCGGTCTGCTACAGCTTTGATAAGATCCATTTGGTCGGCTTTAATATTCTCACTCTTGGGCAAGGAGACCAGGAGTTCGCCGATTTCCTGTCCGCGCATGATGATCGGAACTTGAACCTGCTTCTTGTCTGAAGCCGCCGAACCATCGTCCTCTGAAACGTCAAATGTGTTCAATGGTGTTGCCCCGCCTGCAGTATACCGATAACCAGCGATACGGTATTCTTCTGCAAGGCGATTCCAATTTTCACGGAAGAACTGGCGCGACGCCGCTTCGGCTTCTGCCAGTGACCGATCCATTTTTTCGTACAATCTAGCGTTTTGGATCGCGATACTCACCAACTCAGCTAGAATGCCAAGCGCTTCAAGGTCTTTTTCTGAAAAAGCGTTTGGTTCTGTGCTTTGCACATCCAAAGCTCCAAGAACCTCACCTGATTCAATAAGCGGTAGCGCGACTTCGGAGCGGGTGTCGGGAAGGTCGGGGTTGTTAAAGTAGACCGAGTCGTCACCCACGTTAAGCGCGATGCGAGGTCTTTTCATCCCGGTTGCGTACCCTACGATGCCTTGCGCACCAACTTTCAGTTGATGTCCGCGTTTGAGCATGCGCTTGCCGCCTTCACTGTTAGCGGCTGCCAACTGAGCATATTTATTCAGAGCATCGTTCAAGAAGATACCAACGTGGTAGAAGCCAAATTGTTCACTGATCACTTCAGCGATCTGAGGCAGCAGTTCTTGAAGGTTCTTTTGCGTACTGATCGCTTGAGCAACTTTGGCTATTGCTTCGTATTGTTTACTGCGTTTTTCCCCTTCCTGGTTTGCTTTTTGTAGTTCAAATGTGCGGTCAGATACCCTCTGTTCAAGTGAGAAAACAAGGTCTTTCACGGTATCTGTCATGGTGTTTAGAGTTGTGGCAAGTGTTTCCAACTCGTCGCGTGATCTGACATCTACTCGTGTGTTGAAATTGCCTTTGATGATCTCACCTGCGGCACTGTTCAAGGATTGCAGAGGAGCAGTAAGTGTATTGCTGATCGTAAACGAGGCTGCAGCTGCAAGCACAAAGACGGCTACGATCAACAGAATACTAAAGTTGATGGTCGTTCTGGTTTCTTGTGAGATCTGCTCAGAAATGATCTCTCTGCTTGAAAATAGCTCGTTGGATGGGATGATATAAACGAGCTTGTAATTAACTTGTGGAATATGATGGAAGGCGATATGGCGCTCCGAGCCATTAAGCATGATGGAGAAAATGCCTTGCTGTTCATTATTGATCTTACTCATCACTTCTGAAAAACCAGGAGATACAGAAGGTAGAGCTGTTGGATCCATAATGGCGCTGAGTTTGGCGTTTTCATCTGTGATGCCAAAATCGGTGAACCCGGCTTCGGGCAGGGAAATAAGACGACCATTATTATCGATAAGAAAGGCGTAACCGGTCTCACCCAGCTCCACATTCGCAACCAGATCAATAACGCGGGTAATCTGAACATCAATGGCTGTTACACCTTGGAATCTACCGATCTTGTCGACAACAGGTGCGCTGGTTGTGATGACCAGTCCGTTCAACGCTGCATCTTCATATGGCGCAGACCAAACCACTTCGTTTTTAGGGTTGTTGCTGGGCTTTGCAGCCAAATACCAACCTCGTCCGGTTACATCAAAATCAGGAGGGACGATATTCGCAAGGTCAATGTTTGGGTAATAGATGGTTTCCTTGCTTTCACCACCAAAATAAATGGCAACAATATCTGGGTTGCCTTTCAACATGGATGGAAAGATCAACTCAGAATGCTTCAACAAATTCAGCTTGTTTGCCAGTGCAATGGTTACTGGAATATCGGCAGGGATAAAGATCGATGAAACCTCGGTGTTTTGGTTGTCATAGCTGCCATTGGAAAGACGAATTAGCTCATTGTCTGCATCCCAGTATGTGCTATTCGCCAATAGTTCATCATCTAAGATACTTCGAATAGAGGTGGCTGCGATCGATGTATTGCTGGTCATGTTCACAAAGAAGCTATCCAAAAAAGCAGCTTGTTCGCGATTTGTGTTGATCAGATCTTGCTCGGCGCGGTTACGTGCATTTTCTTCCACGCTACTGATCAATTGTTGACTACCTGCCTGAATACGCAAATACACATAGAGACCCATCACTGCAACAACAAGGATTGTAATGACCATATTCCCCGCGGTGAGCTTTCCTCGAAGGTTGAGGTTACCCAGCGGGGTTTTTGCAAGCAAGTCCTGAATAGAAAATCTCTGCTTCATGGCTTGTTCCTTATCCGTTGCCGTCATTTGTATTTTCTTTCTTCAGTTTAATGGTCACTTCAGAACCGGGGATGGTGCGACCCAATTCTTCGACGGCGGTGAGCAATACGTTATCCAAGTTGATGGACGAACCGATTCTGCCTGTGATTTCGCTGATCGCTTGTTCTTTGATCACCTGGCGCTGCGACTCTTGAATGAGGCGGGCATTTTCAAGCGCCAACGAAAGACGTTCTGAAACAGCTTCTGTAAGACTGATCTCGCTGGTCGTCCATAACCTGTCTTTGGATGGTGATTTGATATGCATAACGCCAATGATCTGTTCGCGGAGTTTGATGGGAACTACCAGTGTGGGCTCACCAGTCTTTCCATCTGGATGAAATTCAAGAATCTCGCCTCGATACATGGCTTGATTGATCTCATCCAGATTCATTGGACGAGATAGCTTCTTGCCGCCGCTCAAGGTTTGGTAATACCCGATCATGCCTTCTTCTTGTCCGAAGACTTTCCAGCCTTCTTGAAGGTTGCGTTGATATGCAGCGCGAACTTCATCGAGAGCACGCTGAGTTTGTTCGAACAGCCTAGTGTTTTCAAGCGCAATTGCTACCTGATCTGCCAAAATATTGAAAACATTTGTGTCTTCTTGTGTGAATGCGCCGGGTCTTTCGCTTTGCACATCGAGCACACCAATGATCTCTTCACGCACCTTTAGTGGAAGCGCCACTTCAGAACGGGTGGTGGGAAGATCGGGATTGTTGAAGAAGACAGCATCCTGACCAACGTCGAGAGCGATGCGTGGAACGCCAGCTTTTGCAACATAGCCTACGATACCGCTCTCACCGACTTTGAGCTTGTGTCCACGCTTCAACATGTTTTGTCCGCCGGGGCTGTTCGCAGCCTGAAGCACAGCGTATTGCTTGGCATCGTCGATCAGGAAGATACCAACATGGTAGAAATTAAAGCGTTCACTGACCAATCGAGTGATAAGGGGGAATAAGATGTTTAATTCCTGCTCGGAGTTGATGATCTTTGATATCTCACCAATGGCAACCAATTGTGCGGCGCGGGCTTCTGTTTGCCTGCGGGATATTTCCAGATCGATCGTGCGTTCTGTGATGCGTTGTTCCAGATTGTTATAGGTATCCTGCAACTGACCGGTCATACGATTGATCGTCTCTGCCAGTGTACCAACTTCATCATAACTCTCAACCACAGCATTGACTTGTAAATTCCCATTGGAGATCTCTTCTGCTACTTTGGTCAATTTTTCCAATGGATTCGTGATCGTTTTGGTGAAAAAGTAAATGATCACACCAAAGATAAGAGCAAGCCCAAAACTGATGGCAGTTAAAGATGTTTGTAATTGACGGGTCTGTTGAATAACTTCTTCACGCGGATAAACGAGAGCCAGTGACCAGTCTGTACCTATGCCTACAGGGGCGTAATAGACAAACATGGGGTCGTTGTTGTAATCTGAAACTTCTATGAATCCGGATTCACCATTGGCCATCTTATCGATCAGATCGATCCATGTAGTATTGGGGTTCAAGTTTGCGATCGCGAACATCGAATCGATCATGGGCTCGAACTCTCCGCCTTCACTACCTTCGCTGCCTATACCGAGTAAAGTGCCATTCGAATCGATTAAAAAGGCATAACCTGAATTTCCAAATTTCAGATCGACAAAGGTTTCCTGTATTTTGCTAAGGTCAACTTCTACAGCCGCCACACCTCTAAATTCGCCTTGATTGTCATAAAACGGAATACTCCAGGTGGAGATCCAAACATTTCCATGGCTTCGGTTGCGATAGGGGGGCAATAGAGTTGGGGAGAGGGTATTTTTTGCCAGAAAATACCATTCCTGGTTGAAATAATCGAAGTCGCCAAGTTGAGTGAATTGCAGTGTTCCATCGGGGTTTCGATAGTAATAAGGTGCCCAATAATATGTATTGGACTTGAATTTGTTGGGTTCATACCCAACCGTAACTCCGTGGATAAGTTGATTTCTCTCAATCGTATTTTCCAAGATCACCCGGATATCATTTTCATCGTAGATACCAGTTTCCACTGCAACTGCAAGGTTTACAGCAACGTTTTGAGCTTCCGTGAGCCTATTCTGAATGAGTTGTATCGTCTCACTTGTTTCAATTTGAAGATCTTCTTCAACGCCAGCAATTAGGTCGCCTTGACCGATGCGAATGCTGATTATGGTGTACACAATAAAAGCGACCAGAAGCAAGCCCACAGCGATCAGTGTCAGCTTTAACCCGATGCTTGTGTGCTGGATAGGTTCGTGAAGATTTGTTTCTTCTGGTTGCGTTTGAGTCGTTTGATCCATGATAAGTAATCTCTTTTGCTGATACCCGGTAATTAGGTGTACATTTTCAAAGCAGCGGGTTCGATCTGGACAAGAACATCTGAGCCACCAAGTGCGCGGCTTAATTCCTGTGCGGCGGTTTGAAGGATGGTTTCAAAGCGGGCAGAAGAACTGATCTTGCTGGTTATGTTCGCAGTGACTTTCTCAACGTCCGCGCGGTGTTGGGTGGATTGGAGCAACGTTGCGGTTTCAATGGCAAGGGAGAGACGTTCCGCTACCGCTTCTGCAATTTCAGCATCGTCTTGTGTTAATTTTTCGTAACTGCTTCTGTTGCTTAACTGCATCACACCAATTACCCTGTTGCGCAGTCGAATGGGTACAGCTAGAACGGTTCGATGGTCTGGGCTGGTCGTGAGCATGGTCTGCCCTTTGTTAATCGCTTCATGTGCTTGAATGTTATCCAACGGTTCATTCAATGGTTTGACGCCGGTTTCTGAATAAGCAAACCCTAAACCAAGTTGAGTTGGGCGCAGGACATGCCATGCTTCCTGCGCAATTTGACCGATGGCGCTTTGAGCTTCTGCCAAGGCTTTATTAGCCTCTTCAATGGTTAAAGCGTTGTTGATTGCAACTGCAACCTGATCTGCCAGAGTTGAGAGCACATTTACGTCATCAGATTGGAAGGCGTTTGGTTCCAAGCTTTGTACATCGAGCACACCGATGATCTGACCAGCATATCGCAGGGGGAGTGCGATTTCGGAGTGGGTGTCTGGGAGGTCTGGATTGTCAAAGTAAGCAGAGTCAGCCCCAACGTCGAGAGCGATGCGGGGTTGTCCTGTTGCGGCGACATAGCCTACGATACCGGTTTGCCCAACAGGTAGGGTGTGCTTGCGAGCGAGCATCCTTTGTCCACCTTCACTGTTGGCGGCGCGTAGAACGGCTGTTTCTTTTTGATCATCAAGCAGAAACACGCCGGTATGGTACACATTGAACTGCTCACTGATCACACGTGTGATAAGCGGTAGAAGATCATCGAGTAATTGAACAGAAGAGACTGCACTCATCACTTGTGCTACGGCACTGAATTGACGTGCGCGCTTTTCATTGACCTGATTTGCTTTTTCAAGCTGAGATGTTCTTTCACGAACTCTTTCTTCAAGTGTTGTTCTCAGCGCAAGGAGTTCGGCATTTTCAACTTTTTGTATCTGTTCACTTTGCTGCGCGCGGGATGTGCTCTCATTAAGGCGTGTGATCAGCAAATGAGTGATGCCGCCACTGGCTGCCATTAGTAAAGGAACGATGATCGCATCATCAACGCCGACTTGGAGCGGTTTGCGCCCTGTATTGATGTCTACTATCGCTGTTGCTACTGCGGCAATTACAACCAATGGAGTGATAATGCTCAAGGAACGTTTTCCAAGCAGAACCGCAGAGATGATCAGGATCACTGGCATGGAAAAGAAAGATGTATCACGGATCCCGTTGGTGTTGATTGCAATCATTGTGATGGCAGTTACCAATGCGATCGGAACGATTAGTTTAGCAAGCAGGACATTCCCTTTGGTGACATAGTAAAGGGATATCCCTTCAAGAACGAGCGCGGTTGAAAGGGCAATGAATGCCAGGGGATTTCGAGCCTGATCGCCTCCCACTAAGCCTGTTACCAGCGGCAGGACAGCGAAATTTACCACCATGACAGCGATCAACATATTCCGCGTTAGCCGGATAAAGGATGGGTCTTGGTCTTCTTCGCTTCTAAGGAAATTTAGAAAATTTGAAAACATGTCTGGCTCCTGGAAGGCTATTGCTGCTCGGAATGTCCGCTGGTGAACTGAATGGCTACATCAGTGCCGGGCAGGGTATTGCCCAATTCCTGGATGGTAGTTTGAACGATGTTATCGATATTAACCAAGCTACCGATCTTTGCAGAGATCTTACCGATAGCACTTTCTTTCGATGCGCGTTTTTGGGCGTCTTCCAAAAGGCGGGCTGTTTCGATGGCAAGCGCAGTACGTTCGGCGGTTGCTTGTGCCATGGCGATCTCATTATTGTCCCATTTTCTATCTGGGTCGGGAGCACTCAACTTTATTGTGCCAATTTGGTTGCCGCGTAAGATGATGGGGATGGCAAGATTGTTAGATGCGCTTTTTTGCTGTCTTGATGTTAATTCCTGAGTTTGAACACCATCAAAGTGGAACCCGGCAACCTTTTGGCTTTTGCGGATCTGGCTCCATTGTTGCTCGCTTAATTGCGCAGCCGCACGTTGCGCCTTTTCAAGCGCTTCACGACTTTCCTGGAATGATCTTGCATTTTGAATGGCGATGCTTACCTGATCTGCCAAAACGGAAAGGATGTTTACATCTTCATCAGAGAATGCGTTCGTCAATTTGCTTTGCACATCCAGTGCGCCAATAATTTCAGAACCGCTGCGAAGCGGAAGCGCGATCTCGGAATGGGTTTCGGGTAGGTCTGGGTTGTTGAAATAAACAGCATCCTGACCAACGTCGAGGGCGACACGGGGCATACCCGACTGGGTGACATAACCCACGATACCAGTTGTACCCACACCAAGGCGATGCCCTCGTTCAAGCATCACTTTACCGCCTTCACTGTTTGCCGCAACTAGAATCGCATATTCTCTGTGAGTATCTACAAGGAATATACCAACATGATAGTACCCAAGTTGATCTGAGATGGTTTCCACGATCTGTGGCAAGAGTTGTTCAAGAATACGAGTGGAACTGATGGTACGTGAGATACGAGCGATCGCCTCAAAACGAGAAGCGCGGTATGCATTCGTTTGACTGAGTGTCTCCAGCTCTTGTGTACGCTCGGCAATGCGGTCTTCCAATCCTTGCAGGGTATCTGTAAGTTGGTCTGCCATTGCATTGAAGGAGCGGGCGAGTGTACCGCTTTCATCTCCCGTTTCCACTTTTGCACGTGAAGATAAATTACCGGCAGCGATCTGCTCAACAGTTTCTGTGAGGCGCTTTAATGGACGGGTGATAATTTGTCCCACCCCGAGGCTGGCGACAAATGCTCCAATAAAGAGCAGTGTGAGAATTAAAGTTACACTCTGAGCTATTTGAGAGACTTGAGTGTTGATGTCTGTTCGAAGTGCCGCAACTTCCTTGGTTAGTTCGCTCACAGGGGCAATAAATACCAATTTGTAATTGGTGGTTTCAAGCAAAGCAACCGACACATACGACTCCACATCACCAACTTTAAATGTGGATAAGCCGGTTTGTGAACCGAATATTTGCATAGCGACATCAGCCGCGCCGGGTATAGTGCTATCAAAGAAAGTCTGACGTGGTGTTTCGTTAACCGGTACATTTTCGGGTTCAAGCCCCAAAAATTCGTACCCTTGATCGGGCATAGCAAGGATCAGCCCATTTTGTTCCATCAGTATGGGAATCCCTGTTTCACCCACCTGAATTTGCGAAACGATCTCTTTTACACGATTCAGTTGGATGTCAACGCTCATTACACCTTCAAAGGTGTCACCGTTGTATACAGGTACAGAGATCGTAACGATCAAGCCTGTTCCTGCCGGGTCTTGATAAGGCTCCGATAATTTTGGAAGCCTTCCTGAATTGTTTGACGGTACCGCAATTGTATAAAACGATTGTTGCAGCGGGTCAAAATCAGCAGGAACGTTTTGAGCCAGGCTGATGTTTGGATAATACACCGTATATCCAAGTTTGCTAATGTAATACACTGCCACAGCTTCTGGATGAGATTCAAGGAAGCCTGGGGCAAGCAAATCCAGATACATTGTTATATTTAGATCTTGGATCATTTCTTCCGAAACTTGATAACTGTTCGGAATAAAGATCGATGAGGGGTCTAAACTGGAATTTCCGTATTGTCCGCCAGGTAGCTGAAATAGCTTTTCTGTTGCATTCCAATAAACCCCTTGTTGGAGCAAACCAGCTTGTTGTTCTAGCCGCGTCCGATAGTCTGCCATAACAATAAGGTCATTTTGTGTTTCTAAAAAGATCGTATCAATCTGTTTCGCTTCGTTGTTCGTGATGTTCAGAATTTCAGCTTCTGTTTTTTCGATCACATTCTCTTCGTATTTGGTGGCTAGAAAACTGCCAATGAAGTTAAAGCGATCCAGCCCAAATAGGACCAAAGTTGCAACTGTTATGCCACCAGTTAAGAGAATGCCCAGGGTGATCTTTGTTTGAAGGTTGAAATTGCTGAAATTCCTTCCAAAGCCGAAAATAAGTGGAATCGAAATCGTTCCCACAATATATGGCATGTATGATTGGATCCCTGGAACATCAAGACGGTTTGGTCCCAACATACTGTCTACAAAGAGCAGTACAGCAGCAAAAATTACCGCAATTACAATGCTTGATGTCGCATAACGGGGCGGCATGGCTTGCCCAACGATGGACAGCATAAGCACGATAACCGTAATGACAGCAATAACTCCCAATCCATTAATGATGAATACCGAAACTGCAATATTAATCAGCAGTGTAGAGAGAATGAGCATGACTGCAAGATTTCTTCTCTCACGTCGGATCAGAGTGATCGTGTAAAAATAAAAGAAAAATGTTGCAACTATAAATATAGCTGGTATGTAAAGTTGTGGAAGATTATCGGTGTATGCAAGATAACCATAAAGAAAAGATATCGGAAGTCCTGCGACCATCAAAACAATGTTGATGATCAATGCATTCCGCGTATATCGTTGCTCAGCAGAAGATTGGGAAGAGAATTTCATAGCATAACAGGCGATGATTACTCGCCGCCTCCGATCTCAACTGTTACCTGGGCACCACTAATATGAGCGCCTAACTCGCGGATAGCGGTTTTGAGAATATCTTCGATCTGAGTTCCCGCTCCGATCTTTGAAGATATCTCTCCAATAGCATGTTCTCGTTCAGCGATCAAACGGCTCTCTTCAAGCAACCGTGCATTTTCAATGGACAATGCTGCACGTTCAACAATAGCGGACATAATATCCACTTCGTCGTCGGTCCAATTATGAATGCTGGTTGATTTGACGTTCAAAACGCCAACGGTTTGTTCGCGTAATTTGATCGGAACTGTCAGCACTGTAGAACCATCAGTTTCCGTCTTCCGATAAATGCTGCCAGATCGTATGGCTTCTGTTGTTCCAGGCAGGTCCAAAGGTTCTGGCAATAGATTGCTTTTTAAGTTCCGTCGTTGAATGCCTGTAATGTTTTGAGAGCGAGTAAAGCGAATCCAACCTTCTCGTAGATCACGGCTGTAGATCGCCTGTGTTTCTTGCAGGATTCTCTGTTGTTCTTCAAAGAGTTGAGAGTTTTCGATCGCAATGGCTACCTGATCTGCAAGTGTGGAGAGTGTTCGAACATCCTCTTGAGAAAATGCGTTTGGCTCTTTGCTTTGCACATCCAAAACACCAATGATTTCACTACCTTTTCGTAATAATGGCAGTGCCAGTTCTGACCTGGTTTCAGGAAGATCAGGATTGTTGAAGTAGATTGCGTCTGCGCCTGTATCGAGCGCAATACGTGGGAGACCCGTTCCGGCGACATAGCCAACGATACCGGTTTGCCCGATCTTCAACTTGTGACTTCTTGCTAACATTCTTTTGCCACCAGCGCTATTTGCGGCGATCAAGACAGCATATTCCGAGTTCGAATCGAGAAGAAAAACACCAGTATGGTAGAAGTCAAATTGTTGACTGATCAATTCCGTGATTTGCGGCAGAAGTATTTCAAGATTTTGTGCCTGACTAATGACTCTTGATATTTTTGCAATCGCTTCGAATTGTTTGGCGCGGCGTTCATTGCGATTGTTCGCTGAATCCAATTCAGCGGTACGGGCAGCGATCGTATTTTCGAGACCTAGAGCAAACCGCTTCATTTCTTCATTCTTCATGGTCAATTCGTTTTGAGTGTTGTGAAGATTCTCAAGAAGTTTGTCGAAACCTCGAGCGTAAGCTTGAATGAGAGCCGATATGAAGAAAAGATATACAATCAATGAAGAAAAATATGTAACAGGACTCTGAGGGATCATTGGCTCTGGTAGAGAATCCTGAAAAATCATGACGCCCAGACCAATCACTGTATTAATTCCTGCTGTGATATAGGCGCCTTGCCCGCCCAATAAGATC
>Ga0209066_10003258_pt1 | contig 18704 bp, 15 predicted proteins | sample All_14_2_FD_187198 | JGI IMG/M metagenome (GOLD analysis project Ga0209066, IMG submission 187198) | Freshwater microbial communities in response to fracking from Pennsylvania, USA - Allegheny Zone_MetaG_DW_15 (SPAdes) (version 2) ... | reverse complement strand
GCGGTGAACACCTTGCTGACCGCGGCCACCATGCCGGCGGTGTCGCCGAGGTCGGCGGGGATGATCAGGGTGTTGTTGACTTTGGCCAGCTTGCCGAACTCGCCCAGGTACTGCTCGGCGATGCGCAGGTTCACGGCGTCGGAGCCGCCCTTCTCGTTGATCGCGGTGGCGATCTCGCGGATACCCTTGGCGGTAGCCATGGCGATGCGCTCGATCTCCTGGCCGCGGCCTTCGGCCTCGTTGATGCGCTTCATCTTTTCACCCTCGGAGAGGGCGATGTTCTGCTGCTTGTCGCCCTCGGCGCGGTTGATCTTGGCCTGCTTGTCGCCTTCGGATTCGGCGATGATGGCGCGCTTCTCGCGCTCGGCGCGCATCTGCTTTTCCATCGCGCCCTTGATGCTGTCGGGGGGAGTGATGTTCTTGATCTCGTGGCGGGTCACCTTGAGACCCCACGGGATGGAGGCCTTGTCCACGGCGTTGACGATCTCCATGTTGATCTTCTCGCGCTCCTCGAAGGTGCGGTCGAGGTCGATCTTGCCGATCTCGGAGCGCATCGTCGTCTGGGCGAGCTGCGTGGCCGCGAACTGGTAGTCCGTGATGCCGTAGCAGGTCTTGATGGGGTCCATGATCTGGATGTAGAGGATACCGTCCACCTGCACGGAGATGTTGTCCTTGGTGATGCAGGTCTGCTCCTGCACGTCCACGACCATTTCCTTGAGGCTGCGGCGGTAGGCGATCTTGTCGATGAAGGGGATCAGGATGTGGAAGCCGGCTTCGAGGGTGGTGTGGTACTTGCCCAGCCGCTCCACGACGAAGACGGTCATGTGCGGCACGACCCGGGCCGAGTTGACCAGGACCATCACGATGAAGATTACTCCCAGCGCAAGAATGAATTCCATGTTTTTCTCCTTAGTTGAACGGCTGCACTTTGAGCGTCAGGTTGTGGCGCTCGAGCACGGTTACTTTCTGCCCCTTGGCTATCTCCACGTCGGCGTCGGCGTTCCAGAAACTGCCGTGGAACTCCACCTTGCCCTTGGTGGAGTTGGGGATTATGTCCTCGGTGACGACGGCGGTTTCGCCGTTGAACTTTTCCATCGCGGCGCCGGTCGGGTTCACGTTGGCCACGCGCCCGATGAAATAGCCCTGGGCCATGCGGCGGAACACCGTCAGCAGCAGTATCGAGAGGACGGTGAAGAGGACCAGCTGCGTGTTGATCCCCATCGGGATGAAGACCAGCAGCAGGCCCGTGAGCACGGCGCCCATCCCAAAGAACACCAGGATGAACCCGGGCAGGAAGAGCTCCATGCTCATGATGGCCAAACCCAGCACTATCCACAAGTATTTAAGAGGTATGTTTTCTAGCATGCGGTAATCGTATGAAATACTGCCGGCAGTAGCAAGTGCGGGCGGCGGCGCGGCTACTCCGGCAGGGCGGCGTCCAGGAAAGCCAGCAGGCGGGGGGCGTAGGCGGCGTGGAAAGCGGTGAACGCCTCCACGTGGCCGGCCGGCACTTCCCAGAATTCTTTGGGGCCGGTCGCCGCGTCGTAAAGCTTTTTGCCTTCGGCGAAGGGAACGGTATTGTCTCCGGGCGCGTGGATGAAGACCTTGGGGCAGTCTATGACCGCGATGCTGTCGGCCGGGGAATGGCCGCCGCTGACCAGCAGGTACGGCAGCCAGGAGGCGGGCCAGGTAAGCCAATGGCTGCGCAGCACGGCCGCGGCCACCTGCCGGTAGGAATAGAAAGTGCCTTCCAGCACCAGGGCCGCCGGCTTGAAGCCGGACTCGCCCGCGGCGGCCACCGCCAGCGCGCCGCCCAGGCTCTGGCCGAAGATTATGATCCTGCCGGGTTCCGCGCCGGGCAGCAGCAGGGCGTGCTCCAGCGCGGCGCGGCTGTCGGCCACCGCGCCGGCCAGCGACGGGCGGCCGCCGGAGGCGCCATAGCCCCGGTAATCGAAAGTGAAGACATTATAGCCCGCTCCGGCGAGCCAGGCGGCGTAGGGATAATGCGCGGTCATGTTCTGGCCGTTGCCGTGGAAATGCACCACGGTGCCTTTAGGTTTTCCTTCGGGGGGGAAGAACATCCCCGTCAGCGGCGTGCCGTCCGCCGACGCGAACTTTATGGCCTCGTACCGGCGTCCCTCGGCCGCCGGGTCCGCGTGTATATGCCGGGTGGGTTTGAAGAAAACCTGCGTGCAGCCCGAGAGGGGCAGGGCGGCGGCCAAGAGCAGAGGGGTCAGGCGCATATCAGGGGGCGAAGAAGAACTGGTGGAAGTAGACGCCCGTTTCCCGGACGCTCCCGCGCCAGGCGTGCTCGGCGCGTACGGAGCTGTTGCGGGCCAGTTTGTAAGAAGCCGCCAGCGAGCCGGCCCACAACGGGCGCGTGTCCCCGACGGCATAGCTGACGTAGCGCGCTTCCAGCAGCGCGCGCAGCCGGCCCCGCTCGGCCAGCACGCCGGCCTTGAGCCCGGCGCCCAGGCGCCAGTTGTTCTGCAGCGCGGGGCCGAAAGCGGTATCGGCCTGCAGCAGGGCGTACCAGAGCTGCCGCACGGGGCCGTCCCATTGCGCGGCCACGCCGGAGCCTGCGTGCATGGCCCAGACGGCGGCCCTGCCGCTCTGCCGGCCGGTCTCTGGGGCCTGCTCCACTCCCGCCGCCACTTCCCAGGACTGCCGCCTTACCCAGTCGTCCCACGGGTTAAGGCTGACCACGCGGGCCAGGCGGCCCTCTTTGACGTAATAACGATTATATTCCGGCTCGTAGCGCAGCCGCAGCGAGCCCATCTCCAGCACCGCGTCGGGCAGATAACCGGCGGGGTCGTCGAGCAGGTCCTGGGCGGCGAAGCGCGCCTGCACTTCGTAGGCCGGGCCGTTCTCTAGCGCCGCCAGGCCGGCTCCGATGCGCAGGCTGTCATGGCCCTCGCGCACGGTGACGGGCCGCAGCGGCCCGCCGTTAAAAGTCTCCTGCCGCCCCAGGGGGGCGCGCCGCGCCAGCAGCGGGTCGGTGCGGCGGTCCAGTTCCTCCTGCTTTATGCGCCTGGCGTAGAAGCGCCAGCTGAGATAATCCACGGCAGTCTCCAGCACGGCCGCCTGCCTCTGCGCCGGCCAGGTCTCCAGCGCCTTCAGCCCGGAGCCCTGGTCACCGCGGGCCAGCGCCAGCACGGCGGTCTTTTCAAGCTCTGTCAGCTGCGAGCGTTTCCAGTCCACCGTTTTCCAGAGCGAGGGGCGCCAGCGCGGCTCGGCGGCTGGGGAAGCCTCCAGCACGGCCTTGGCCGTGTCGGAAGGTATCACCCAGAAGGTGAAGCGGGGGGAGAGGTTGAGCTCCGGCTTCACGATGTCGAGCAGCGGCATCAGCTGCCATGAGCAGTTGCGCGTGAAAAACAAGTAGGGGAAAGAGGCCTTGCCCAGCTCCCAGCAATGGCGCAGCAGGCGGTCTATCTCTTCGGGCTTCAGGTTCAGCGGGAATTCCCAGAGGTCCCGGTTCTCGATATTGTGGTATTCCTGGATCTTCAGGTAATAGGGGACCGTGGCGAACTGGCCGGGGTAGGCGCCCACCAGGCCTTTCACGGCGAAGAACAGGCCGCTGTCGGCGTCGGCGGTGGCCGCGTAATTTACCGTGTAGTCCAGCAGGTCGGCGCCCGCGCCGTCGCGCTTGTGCAGGCGCAGGAAAGTGTGGCCGTAGAGCGTGGACGGGTTATTGAGATAGCCGCCGGCGAAGAGCAGGCTGACGGACTCGGTGTCCAGGGCGGCTTTCCACTCCTCGAAATCGGGGCAGGCGCGGGGAGGGAACTGCTCCGCCACGCCCAGCTTTTCTTTCAGCCAGCGGTAGCGCTCGGGGAAGCGGCACTCGGGGCTGTCGTTGTCGGCGCCCTCGAAGTAGAGGCCGTCCACGGCGGCTTCCAGTTCCAGCCGGGGATTGATGCTGCCCCATTTCGACAGGAAGAACTGAGGGTTTACCGACGGGCTGTGCCAGTTGCCCAGCAGGTTCTTCTCGTAGTAGAGCAGCCGGCGCCAGTACGGGTCCTCCCAGGCTTTCAGGGCGGTGGCCCGCTGGCGGTCGGCCAGGCGGCGCAGCTCTTGTTCCGGCCCGAGGGCGGCGCAGGGCGCCGCGGCCAGGAGGAGGAGGAAGAAAATTGATTTGCGGGACATATGAACCTTATAAATTAAAACGGGCCGGAGGTTTTTACGCCGCCGGCCCGCAGTACGTCACTAGCGCTTATATGCTGGAGACGAGGCTGTTGATGGTGCTGACAGCGGTCTTAGCGTCATTGGCGGCGAAGATGACGGTGTGGTTCTTCTGCAGCAGCTGGGTGAACTGCCAGCTGTTCTCCGGGGTGTAGCCGTAGAGCTTGGCGAGGCTGTTGACATACTCGCCCTTGCCGGTGGCCACTTCGCGGGACAGGTCCTTGTAGTTGGCTTCGATGAAGCTCTCGCGGGCCATCGCCAGCTTGACCAGGCCCTTGTTGTTGCAGTTGGAGGTGCCGAAGGTCATGCCGAACGTCTGGCTGCCGAACGTGCCGTTGGTGGTAGCGGCGAGGATCTGCGTCTCGTTGTTCTGCTGGAAGACCAGGCTGCCCAGACCGCAACCGGCGGCGCCGTAACCGGCGGCCATCGCGGCGGAGGCGAAGGCTCCCACTATCGCTATGGTTAACAGTACTTTTTTCATTTTTGCTCCCCTTTTACCTTTGATTTACTTCTCCCGAGATTGTGCAACTTAACGCCGGCCGGTGTCAACCGCGCGGTCAGTGCAGGCCGATGCGGCACTGGTGGTCACGGGCGTAGCGCTCCAGCGACTCTTTTTCCTGCTCGCGGTAGGCGGCGGTGCGCTTCATGAGCGCGTCGAAGTTGGTCTGGTGCGCGTCGAACATGGGCCCGTCCACGCAGGCGAACTTGGGCTTGCCGCCTATCTCCACGCGGCAGCCGCCGCACATGCCGGTGCCGTCGAGCATCACCGGGTTGAGGCTGGCGAAGGTGGGGGTCTTGTGCGGCAGCGAGGCCAGCGCCACGAACTTCATCATGGGGATCGGCCCGATGGTGAAGATGGCGTCCGGGCCCCGGCCGGCGGCGTAAAGATCGTTCATGGCGTCGGTGACCAGGCCCTTCTTGCCGGCCGAGCCGTCGTCGGTGGTGACGATGACCTCGCCGAGCTCGGCCATTTCTTTTTCCAGTATGAGCAGGCCCTTGTTGCGGGCGCCGAGGATGGAGACGATCTTGTTGCCGGCCTCCTTGTAGGCGCGGGCTATGGGGTACAGCTCGGCAATGCCCACGCCGCCGCCCACGCCCAGCACGGTGCCCCAGTTCTTTATCTCCACCGGCGTGCCCAGCGGGCCGGCCACGTCCAGAAAGGAGTCGCCCTGCTTGAAGGCGTTCATTTCGGTCGTGGATTTGCCGATGGCCTGGATGATGACGGTGACCGTGCCCAGCTCCGGGTTCCAGTCCACCAGCGTCACCGGGATGCGCTCGCCGCCCTCGCGCGAGCGCAGGATGACGAAATGCCCCGCCCTGGCCTTGGCGGCGATGAGGGGGGCGTAGATGACGTGCCTGGAGATGGTGTCCGACAGCTCGGTCTTCTCGACTATCTTGTACAGTCCTTCGGTGGAGTATATGTCGTGGTTCATGCTAGTTCCCCTTGGCTGAAAGTTTTTCGTGTATGGCTTTGGCCGCGGCCTTGCCGTCCTTCATGGCCAGCAGCACGGTGGCGCCGCCGCGCACCACGTCGCCGCCGGCGTAGATGCCGTCGAGCGAAGTCTTAGCGGTGGCTTCTTCCACTATGATGCCGCCCCACTTGTTGGTAGCCAGTCCCGGCGTGCTCTGCTGGATGACCGGGTTGGGGCTCGAGCCGATGGCCACTACCAGGCTGTCGGCCTCGATGAAGAAATCGGAACCGCCCTGCGGCATCGGCTTGCGGCGGCCGCTGGCGTCGGGGGCGCCGAGTTCCATGCGGATGCACTTCACGCGCTTGAGCCGGCCTTTTTCGTCTCCGACCAGCTCGACGGGCGCGGTGAGGAATTCGAACTTTATGCCCTCTTCCATCGCGTTCTCCACTTCCTCCACGCGGGCCGGCATTTCGGCGCGGGTGCGGCGGTAGAGCAGCGTGACGCTCTCGGGCCCCAGGCGCATGGCGCAGCGGGCGGAGTCCATGGCGGTATTGCCGCCGCCCACCACCACCACTTTCTTGCCGATGTAGTACGGGGTGTCGGTCTCGGGGAAGTTGTGGGCGCCCATCAGGTTGACGCGGGTAAGGAACTCGTTGGAGCTGTACACTCCCACCAGGTTCTCGCCGGGGGCGTTCATCGGGGTGGGCAGGCCGGCGCCGGAGCCGATGTAGACCACGTCGAAATCCTTCTTGAGCTCCTCTATGGAGATGGACTTGCCCACCATGACGTTCTTGAGCAGGCGCACGCCCATCTGCCTGAGCATGGCCACCTCGAAGCGCACCACTTCGCGCGGCAGGCGGAAGGTGGGGATGCCGTAGCTGAGCACGCCGCCGAACTCGTGCAGCGCCTCGAACACGGTCACCGCGTGGCCCAGCTTGCGCAGCTCGGCCGCGACGGCCAGCGACGTGGGGCCGGAGCCCACGCAGGCCACTTTCTTCCCGGTGTCGGGGGCGCAGGCGGGGGGCTTTATCAGGTCGTTCTTGCGCGCGTAATCGGCGGTGAAGCGCTCCAGCCGGCCTACGGACACCGGCCCGAACTTCTCCTTGAGCACGCAGGCGTTCTCGCAGTAGTTCTCCTGCGGGCAGACGCGGCCGCAGATAGCCGGGAAAAGGGAGGTCTCGAAGATCTTGGAGGCGGCGGCGCCCAGGTCCTCTTTGTGGACCAGGTCGACGAATTCGGGGATCTTGACGTTGACCGGGCAGGCCAGCTCGCAGGGCTTGGTCTTGCAGTTGAGGCAGCGGGCGGCCTCGGTGACGGCTTCCTCCAGGCCGAAGCCCATGGCGACTTCGTCGAAATTGGCGCGGCGCGCGGCCGGGTCCTGGTGGCGGCCATGATTCTGCTTTATCGCGGGTGTAGGTTTCTTAGGTTTGTTTTCCATAAATCTCCGGCGCAGATCCCCCGTTGCGTTGAATTAATTATACTAAAATGTATCCGTAGGCCGGACCCCGCCGGCCGCCGTCTTATGATTGATTTCCTGAACCGCGCCTGGTACCCGTGGGAACTGCTGGCGGTATTCGCCTGCTGCGCCGCCCTGCTGTACTGGCTTTACACTCTCTACGCCCGCTACGGCGCCTCGCTGCGCTCTCCGCGGGCCTGGACCGCCACCTTCAGGATCATAAGCAGGGACCCGGAGATACTGCTGCTGTGGCTGCTGTCTACCGCCGCGTCTTTTGCGCCTTTCACGCTGCTTTACTTCGCCGGCCTGAACCCCAGGACGCACTCGGCGTTGCTCTTGTTGGGAACCTTTGCCGGTTCCAGCGAGGCGCTCTCGTATTTTCCTGATTTCGGCCCGGACACGCTGGTAGTAGCCGCGGCCCTGGCCGCGGTCTTCGCGGCCTGCTTCGCCCTGGTCTACGTGGCGGCAAAGCTGCTCAACTTTGCGGCGGTTTACGCGGCCTGGCGCCGCCTGGAGGGGGGAGAGCCGGGGTTGCCGGAAACCTTCGGCGCGGTCCGCGCCCGGCTGGGGGATGTCCTTTCCGTCCTGGCGGACCCGTCCTCTTCCGCCGGCTATGCCGGGGCTTTCCTGCCGCAGTACCTGCTTTGCCGCGGGCAGGCAGCGGAGGAGGCCGCGCGCAACTCGCTGGCGCTGGCCGTGGAAATCGCCGGTCAACGGGCTAAGCCGAAAGGAGGCGCCCTGACTGCGGCGCTGGCCGTCACCCGGCCGGCCGCCGAACTGCGGGCCCCCATTTTCATAGGCTTCATTCCTGCCTGGGTGTTCTCTTTCTATCTTACTTTCGGCCTCGGTCCCGCCGACGCCGACCTGTGGTGGATCATCTTCGGCCTTTTCGGCTCGCTGCTAATCTATATTCTCGCGGCCGCCAACTTCGTCTCTTTCATTAATTCCGTCTACCTCACGGCTTTCTTTTTCGCCAGGGGCGGGGGGCGCTCGCCGCTGCTTGGGGGGTATCCTCCGGACGCCTTGAAGGACCCCTTCCGCTGACCCCGCGCGGACAAAAATGCTATACTTTTTTTGTCAGCCAGCCCCGATTTCGCAGTTCACATCCTAAGGAGATTATAATAATGGCAAATAAAAAAGTTGCAATGGACGGCAATACGGCCGCGGCGTTCGTGGCCCACAAGACCAACGAGGTCATAGCGATCTACCCCATCACCCCTTCGTCCGTCATGGGCGAGCTTTCCGACGTCTGGAGCTCCAAGGGCGATAAGAACATCTGGGGCACCGTCCCTTCCGTCATAGAGATGCAGAGCGAGGGCGGCGCCGCCGGCGCGGTCCACGGTTCGCTCTCCGCTGGCGCCCTCACCACCACTTTCACCTGCTCCCAGGGCCTGCTGCTGATGATCCCGAACATGTTCAAGATCGCCGGCGAGCTGACCAGCACCGTGTTCCACGTGAGCGCCCGCGAAGTAGCGGCCCACGCGCTCTCCATCTTCGGCGGCCACGGCGACGTGATGGCCTGCCGCCAGACCGGCTGGGCCATGCTCTCCTCGGCCAACCCCCAGGAAGCCATGGACTTCGCCCTGATCTCCCAGGCCGCCACGCTCAAGACCCGCGTGCCGTTCCTGCACTTCTTCGACGGCTTCCGCACCAGCCACGAGCTGAACATGGTGGAGCCGCTCTCCCCCGAGGTCATGCGCAGCATGATCAGCGAGAAGCTCATCGCCGAGCACAAGGCCCGCGGCCTCAACCCCGAGCACCCCGTGCTGCGCGGCACCGCCCAGAACCCCGACGTCTTCTTCCAGGGCCGCGAAGCCGGCAATAAGTTCTACGCCGCCGTGCCCACCATGGTAAAAGAAGCCATGGGCCAGTTCGAGAAACTGACCGGCCGCAAGTACAACCTCTTCGACTACGTCGGCGCCCCCGACGCCGACAAGATCATCGTGGTGATGGCCTCCGGCGCGGACGTCGTGGAAGACACCGTCAACCACCTCGTCAAGGACGGCCAGAAGGTGGGCGTGCTCAAGGTCCGCCTCTACAGGCCCTACTCCGAAGTCGACTTCATAAAGGCCCTCCCCAAGACCGTGAAAGCCATCGCCGTGCTCGACCGCACCAAGGAAGCCGGCGCCCTGGGCGAGCCGCTCTACCAGGACGTGGTCACCGTCTGCTCCACCGCCTTCAAGGCCGGCGCTCTCAAAGAGCTCCCGACCATCGTCGGCGGCCGCTACGGCCTCGGTTCCAAGGAGTTCACCCCGGCCATGGCCAAGGCCGCTTTCGAGAACCTCTCCGCGGCCAAGCCCGTGCACGGTTTCACCGTCGGCATCAAGGACGACGTCACCAACCTGAGCCTCTCCTACGACGAGAACTGGACCACCGAACCCGCGGACATCTTCCGCGCGCTGTTCTTCGGCCTGGGTTCCGACGGCACCGTGGGCGCCAACAAGAACACCATCAAGATCATCAGCGAAGAGACCGGCCAGTACGCGCAGGGCTACTTCGTCTATGACTCCAAGAAAGCCGGCTCCATGACCGCCAGCCACCTGCGCTTCGGCAAGAACTACATCCGCGCGCCGTACCTGGTCAGCAAGGCCCGCTTCATCGGCTGCCACCAGTTCAGCTTCCTCGAGAAATACGAGATGCTCAACAAGGCCGAGGACAACGGCATCTTCCTGCTCAACAGCCCGTTCGCCGCGAACGAGGTATGGGACAAGCTGCCCATCGAAGTCCAGGAAGCCATCGTCAAGAAGCACCTGAAGCTGTACGTGATCGACGCCTCCAAGATCGCCGAAGCCACCGGCATGGGCGCGCGCATCAACGTCATCATGCAGACCGCCTTCTTCGGCATCTCCGGCGTCCTCCCGAAGGACGAGGCGATCGCCGCCATCAAGGCCTCCATCAAGAAGACCTACTCCAAGAAGGGCGACGAAGTGGTCAACAAGAACTACGCCGCCGTCGACCAGACCCTGGCCGCCATCGAGGAAGTGAAGATCGGCAAGGCCGACAGCAAGATCGTGCGCTCCTGCGCGGTCGAGGGCTTCCCCAAGTTCGTGCGCGAGACGCTGTGCGAGATGATCGCCTTCCGCGGCGACGAGCTGCCCGTCAGCGCCCTGCCCGTGGACGGCACGTTCCCGACCGCCACCAGCCAGTACGAGAAGCGCAACATCGCCCTCGAAACCCCGGTGTGGGAGAAAGAGCTGTGCATCCAGTGCGGCTTCTGCTCCATGGTCTGCCCGCACGCCGCCATCCGCATCAAGGCCTATGACGGCGCCGAGCTGTCCAAAGCCCCTGCCACCTTCAAGTCGGTCGACGCCAAGGCGCCGGCCCTGAAAGGCCTCAAGTTCACCGTGCAGACCGCCGTCGAGGACTGCACCGGCTGCGGCGCCTGCGTGTACAGCTGCCCCGGCAAGGAACGCAAGGAAGGCAAGGAAACCGGCCGGAAGGCTATCAACCTGGCTCCCCAGTTCCCGCTCCGCGCGACCGAGAGGGAGAACTTCAAGTTCTTCCTGGCCCTCAAGGACCAGGGTTCCTCCAAGGTCAGCCGCAGCACCGTGCAGGGTTCCCAGCTGGTGCGCCCGCTGTTCGAATTCTCCGGCGCCTGCGCCGGCTGCGGCGAGACGCCCTACGTTAAGCTGATGACCCAGCTGTTCGGCGACCACCTGACCGTGGCCAACGCCACCGGCTGCTCGTCCATCTACGGCGGCAACCTGCCCACCACGCCCTACTGCGTGCGCGACGACGGCAAGGGCCCGGCCTGGAGCAACTCGCTGTTCGAAGACAACGCCGAGTTCGGCCTGGGCATGCGCCTGGCCTACGATAAGATGGGCGGCGAGGCCCGCGAACTGCTGGCCTCCATGAAGGAAGGCCCGCTCAAGGCGCAGGCCAAGCTGTGCGACGACATCCTTAACGCCGACCAGAGCGAATGGGCCGGCATAGAGCAGCAGCGCGGCCGCGTCACCGACCTGAAGAAGGCCCTGGTCTCCGTGGGCGGCGAGCAGGCCGCCCGCCTGGGCACCCTGTCCGACTACCTGATCCAGAAGAGCGTCTGGATCCTCGGCGGCGACGGCTGGGCTTACGACATCGGTTACGGCGGTCTCGACCACGTGCTGGCCACCGGCCGCAAGGTGCGCGTGCTGGTGCTCGACACCGAAGTGTATTCCAACACCGGCGGCCAGATGTCCAAGGCCACCCCGCTCGGCGCCGTGGCGCAGTTCGCCGCCGGCGGCAAGCTGATGCCGAAGAAGGACCTGGGCATGATCAGCATGACCTACGGCAATATCTACGTGGCGCAGATCGCCATGGGCGCCGATTATAACCAGACCGTAAAAGCCTTCGCGGAAGCGGAAGCTTACGACGGCCCGTCCATAATCATCGCCTACAGCCACTGCATAGCCCACGGCATCGACATGGGCTCGGGCATGAACGAGCAGAAGCGCGCGGTGCAGAGCGGCCGCTGGCCCCTGTTCCGCTACAACCCGGCGCTGAAGGCGCAGGGCAAGAACCCGCTGACCATAGACAGCAAGGCTCCCACGATGTCTGTAGTGGACTTCATGAACGGCGAGAACCGCTTCCGCGCGCTGCAGAAGACCAACCCGGAAGTGGCTGCCCGCCTGGCCAAGCTGGCCGAAGCGGAGTTCAAGTGGAGGCTCAGCGTGTACCAGCAGATAGCCGCCATGAACTGCGATACCCCCGCCAAGGAAGGGGAAAAGGTGGCCGCTTAACAGCGTAAAGGGCCACTAGTGAAAAGGGCGGAGCCGCGAGGTTCCGCCCTTTTTCTTTTTGCCCTTGACGGGTCAAGGTTGATATAGGTCAAAGGGCCCAGACGGGCCTGGGTCTAAATAGTTTCCTGGTCTGGGCCTTTGGGGGGTGACAGGTTTTCCTCTGTTACGATATACTCTTAATGTAGCTGATGAGCTAAGGAGTACACAACATGAAAGTATACCTCTCCTCCTTCTCCGCCGTGCTTCTTGCTGTTCTTCTGTGCTCGCCGGTGGTTTCTGTAGCGCAGGAACTTATAATCCGCGCCACCCCTGAAGACGCGCCTGGCTACGCCAAGTCCGAAAGGGATTTCGCCAAGAACAACCCCGATTACTTTACCATTAACCCCGACTCGGTCAAGGTCACCCTTATCGAGACCAGGGAAGAGCCCTCCATGAACTATGTGCGCCTGCAGGAGCAGCCGCCCAAGGACATCGCCGGCATCGTGGTTACTATAGAGAAGATAGTTAACATCGCCTCCAAGATCTGGGACATAGTAAAGGAGAACCGGCCGGTCACCAATATCGACACCAAGTACGCCACCGCCTATCCCGAGGGCGTGACCTCCGCCACCCAGATGGCCGGCTGGAGCAGGCCCAAAACCTACGTTTACGGCTTCTATGCCGAGAACCTCTACGGTTCGGTGATGATAGACTGCAAATATAAGTTCTCTTATACCTATAACGGGGCCTACAAGGGCAAGGGCAAGTACCTGACCGGCGTGGCCATCATCCCCGAGGTCGCCCAGGTGGGCTGGGGCTATAAGTTCTACATGTCCGCCGCGGTGCCGGATTCCACCATCGCCAACGTGGGCACCGACGTCAACCCGGTGGCCGCGATGCAGATGAAGCTGACCTGGAAGATGTCCACCGTGCTCAAGGAAGTCACCGGCACCAGCGTTTATTACGTGGAAGGCTCGGGCTACTTCGACGAGATCGCCAGCCCCTGGAAGCAGGCCAAGCAGGCCGCGGACGTGAAGGCCGCCGCCCCGCTGCTGGACCCGGCCAACGTATTCTAAGATTTAGTACCCGTCCCGCAAGGGGCGGCAATCGAAAAGGAGGAAGTACAAATGAAGAGACTAATCGCAATAACCGCAGCCGTAACCTCGCTGTTCGCGGGCCAGGCGTTCGCGAACGATAACCTGGACCCCAGGTACTTCGAGATCGACGAAGCCTCGATAATGAACGTGCAGATCGACGAGCGCGGCGGCCAGATTCCGCTCAAGCCCGGCAACGGCCAGATTCCCGGCCCCGGCGAACTGCCCAAGCCGCCCTCGGGCCCGCAGATCAACCCGCCCATCAACCCCGGCGGCCCCGTCCTGCCCGGCGTAACCGGCACCGCGACGGACCCCAACGCGGCCTTCAACAACACGATCAACCAGATCAACAGCACCGTTGATACCATGGACAAGATCGTCAACCTGGTGGAGAAAATATTCGCCATCATCGAGAAGAACCAGCCCGTGGTCAACATCACCACCAACTACGCCAACGCCGTGCCCTTCGGCACCAGCCACTGGACGCAGCTGCAGGGCTGGAGCAAGCCTACCACCAAGAAGTACGCCTTCTCCATGAAGAACGCCTACGGCGCCGAAGTGGTGAAGGTCGCCTACCAGGTGCACTACACCGCCAACGGCAACTTCCAGGGCAAGGGCAAGTTCCTGACCGGCGTCACCGTGGAGCCGATCAGCGTGACCACCGCCTGGGGCTACAAAGTGACCCTGATCTCCGAAGTGCCGGATTCCACCATCGCCAACGTGGGCACGCATGAGGACCCCATCGCCTCCATGCAGGTGCAGCTCAAGTGGACCGTCCACACGATGATCAAGGACATGACCGCCAAGAACATATACTATGTCCAGGGCGACGGTTTCCTGCAGGAAATAGGCGCCCCCACCAAGAACGCCCAGGAAGCCCGCACCCAGGGCAAGATCGACGCGGCCACCATCAGCGTGGGCACCTCGACCTTCAACTAAGCAGCAGTAGCAGCGTCAGCCTCCTTTTCACCCCCTGCGTCCACAAAACGGGCGCAGGGGGTTTGTCTTTATATGGCGATGCCGCAGCGGCTGGGACGCAAAATCGGCGTCGGCCACACCGTGGCCGCGCCTGCCGCTCTCGGGCTCGGCGCTACGCAAGCCTCGCCCTCCGAGGGGCTTTTGCTTACCCAACCGCTGCGCCCTCACCCTTGCCAAGAGTGCATTAATGAGGGGGGGAGGGGGTTATTCTAGTTCTTTGAGTTGTTTGAGGAGGTCTAACTGTTTGGGGGAAAGGTGATGGGGGAGGGCCAGCACTATCTCGGCGTACAGGTCGCCGTGGGTGCCGTCCTTGCGGGGCAGGCCGCGGCCTGACAGCCGCAGCCGGCGGCCGGCCGCCGTGGCCGGGGCCAGCTTTACTTTTACAGGTCCGGAGGGGGACGGTACGGACACCTCGCCGCCCAGCGCCGCGTCCCAGGGCGGTACATCCACTTTAACGCGCAGATCGTCGCCGTCTATTTCGAACCTGGGATCGGGCAGGATGCGGATCTTGAGGTACAGGTCGCCGGCCTGGCCGCCCGCTTCGCGGCCCTGGCCGCGCAGCCTTATGGTGGCCCCGTCGCGCAGGCCTTTAGGAAGTTTTACGTTGATCTCGCGGTTCTCGGTCTTGCGGCCGTTGCGGTAGCTGAAGGCCAGCTGCTTGTGGCCGCCGCGCAGCAGTTCTTCTATGGAGAGCTGCAGTTCCGCTTCCATATCGAGCTGCGAGCGGCCGCCCTGTTCTTCCATGCCGCCAAACCCTTCGAAGCCGCCGAAGCCCTGTCCGCCGCCGAACATGGATTTGAAGAAATCGCTGAAGTCGGCGCCCTGGCCAAAACCCTGGCCTCCCTGCCCGCCCTGGTATTGGTACTGAAAGCCGCCGGGGCCCTGGCGCCGGTGCTGGCCGCCGGGCGAGGGGCGGTAGCCCTGCGAGGAGGGCCCCTCTTTTCCGTACTGGTCGTAGAGCTTGCGCTTCTGCGAGTCGGAGAGCACCTCGTAGGCTTCGTTGATCTCTTTGAATTTGGATTCCGCGGTCTTATTGCCCTGGTTGCGGTCAGGGTGGTGCTTCATGGCCAGCTTGCGGTAGGCCGACTTGATCTCGGCCTCGCCCGCGGTTTTTGGGACGCCGAGCACCGAATAGTAATCTATGAAATCGGCCATGGCTTTATTTAAGTTTCAGCAGGAAGATACCCATGCAGACGCCAAAGCCGAGCATTACCCAGCGTTCTATTACGCTTTCGGAGACGCCGGGCAGCAGGTGGTTGAGAGCGCGGGCCGTTATTACGGCCAGGGCGACCACGCCCCAGAAAGCCCAGATCTGGGCCCTGGAGACGTCTTCCCGCGCGGCTTCGGCCTTCGGCTGGGAGGATTCGGCGGGGCGGGGCGTTTCGGCGGGGGCATCTGTATTCTTAGCCATATTATTTCTTAGCCACAAAGGAGATATCCTGGAAGATAACCGTGACGCCCAGCTCGGTGCCTTCCGGGTTCTTTACCAGCATGGTGCTGTAGCCGATGATAAGGGGGGTATTGGCGTGCATGACGGAGATCTCCGCGCGGCGCACGCATTTGCCGGTGTCTATGGTTTCCTTGATGACGTCCTTGAGGGCGGGGAAATCTTCGAAGACCTGCTCGTAGGCTTTGTCGTGGCAGCAGGACTCGGCTGGCATGTGCAGGATCTTGCCGGCCATCGGGTTGACGTAGACTACCTTGCCCTTAAGGTCCACGCTGATGAGTCCGCCGGTGAGGTTATCCAGTATGCACTGGTAATATTCCTGGACGTTTTTGATCATGCGGATATTTTACTAAAAATGCCGGCAACGGTAGCCCCGGCTTTTTGACGCGGCGCTAATTTTTTGTATAATTTACTCGTAACAGATTCGCCGGTAGCTCAATGGTGGAGCATTCGGCTGTTAACCGAAGGGTTGCTGGTTCGAGTCCAGCCCGGCGAGCACAATTTAAAAACCCCCGCAAGGGGGTTTTTAAATTGTATCCCCGTGATTGTTTGACTCGAACCACTTCCCGGTTCGGGTGCCGCGCAGCGGCACCGCAGTGTCCAGCCCGGCATAAGATCCGCCTCCTCTTCTCTAACCCCCGCGGGGTTTTTAAATTGTATCCCCGTGATTGTTTGACTCGAACCACTTCCCGGTTCGGGTGCCGCGCAGCGGCACCGCAGTGTGCCGCGCAGCGGCACCGCAGTGTGCCGCGCAGCGGCACCGCAGTGTCCAGCCAGCTAAGCTCCGCCCTCCTTATTTTTCAATTTAAACTGCTATAATTTCACCTTACTTTAAATACAGGAGACACCGATGACTGAACAAAATTCGACGCTGATTATCGCCGACACCACCGCCAACCCCGCCCCGCTGGGGCTGCTCGGTTTCGGCATGACCACCATACTGCTCAACCTGCACAACGCCGGCTTCTACCCGCTCGACACCATGGTGCTCGGCATGGGTATCTGCATCGGCGGCCTGGCGCAGGTGATAGCCGGCAGCATGGAGTGGAAGAAAAAGAACACCTTCGGCACCACGGCCTTCACCCTTTACGGTTTCTTCTGGCTGTCCCTGGTGGCCCTGCTGGTGCTGCCCAAACTGGGCCTCGGCGAGGCCTCCTCGCCCGTGGCCATGGGCTGGTACCTGTCCGTCTGGGGCCTGTTCACCGCCTGCATGTTCGTGGGCACCCTTAAGCTCAACCGCGCGCTGCAGGTAGTCTTCCTGTCCCTGACCGTACTGTTCTTCATGCTCGCCTACGCCGACTTCACCGGCGGCAGCAAGACCCTGGCCGGCTACGAGGGCATCTTCTGCGGTCTTTCCGCCTTCTACGCGGCCATCGCCCAGATCCTCAACGAGGTCTACGGCCGTAAAGTGCTGCCCCTTTAAAAACGGCGGTTGGGAAAGCCCCGGCCCGGGCCGGGGTTTTTTCATGCCTTGTCGCTTGACCGCCGTCAACCATTACAATATAATTACCCCGTGATCAAAACCCTCCTGCTCGCGCTTCCCCTGCTGGCCGCCGGCCAACTTTCTGCCGGGGCCGTTTCCGGCCCTTCGTACCTGCTGCTCTCTCACGATCCGGTCTTCCTGGAAGAGATCGCTAAAATTTCCGAAACCGTCTACGCCAAGGGCCGCGCCCGGCTGGTTAAGCTGACCGTCCCGGAGGGGGAAGTGCCGGCCGCCTTCAGGGCTCTGCTGCGTCCGGCTTCGCCGTCGGAGATCCGCTATTCTCCCGCCGCCGCCCCGGCCGATAAGAGCACGGACCCGGCCGTGCTGGCCCTGCTCGCCGGCGTCAATTCCGCGCGCCTCATGGGCTATGCCGACACGCTCACGATGAGCGGCAAGCGCGGCGCGCGCGACCTGGACGCTTCAGCGGCCTCGGGCAACCGCATAGCCGCCGACTACATGGAGAACGCCCTGCGCGGCATGGGCTACGCCACCGAGCGCCATTGCTACAAGGACCGCAAGAAAGATAAGGAGTGCAATATCCTCGCCCGCTCCGCCGCGTCCGGCGGCGCCAGGACCATAGCCGTGGTCGGCCACATGGATTCCGTGGGCCACGAGAACGCCGGCGCCGACGACAACGCCTCCGGCGCCGCGGGCGTGCTGGAGATGGCCAAGGTGCTCTCGGCCTACAAGGCCGACCACAACCTGCTCTTCATAGCGGCCAACGGCGAAGAGACCGGGATAGCCGGCACCTACGCCCTGGCGAAGAAGTTGAAAGCCTCCGGCGAGATGTCCGCCATCGCCTGGGCCATCAACATGGATATGATAGCCTGGAACCGCAACGGCAGCGTGGACATAGAGACCAACAAGGAATTCTCAGCCCACGCCGAGTGGGTGGCCGGCCTGGCTTCGGTGTACACCCGCCTCAAGCCCAATATCTCCATGCCCGCCTGGGGCAGCGACCACGTGCCCTTCCTCGAAGCCGGCGTGCCCACCTATCTCTCCATCGAGAGCTGGGAGGACCATAACCCCTGCTACCACCAGGCCTGCGACAAGATGGCCCCGCTCTCCTGGGATTACGCCGCCGACATAGTGCGGCTGAACCTGGCCGTGATCGCCGGCAAAGCGCGGCTCACCCCGAAGAAATAAGCGCTCTCCGTATAAAAGAAAAAGCCCGGCAAGCCGGGCTTTTTCTTTTGCGCAGCGCGTGTCAGTGCGACTGGAAAACCTTGACGCCGATCTTCTCCGCAAGGCGGGGCTCGTCCACGAAGGGGTTGCGGTTGCCCTGGAAGGCCTCTATCAGGTCGTTGCGGCGGCGCTCGGCGGCGTCGGGCGGGTCCTGCTGGTTCCACCGCATGAACATCTCCACGCGGCCAGCCCAGAAATCCCTGTAGTCCATCCCGTCCTTGATGTTGCGGTCATGGTAGCGCGTAAAAAAGTAAAACAGGGCGCGCGCAATATTGCCTTTCACCGCGTCGCAGGGCTCGAAGCCCTCGGAGCCCAGCATGGAGCCACTGTCGGTAGAGTAGGTCGGGTCGGAGACCTCGCCGAAGGGCTCGCTGCCGCGCATGCCGTTGACCATAATGAAGGTGGGGAAAATGTGGTGCAGGTCGGACTTCATCGGGGCGGCCTTGTTGAAGAAGCCCTGCGGCCAGGAGTGTTCGGCGTTCATGCCGTCGCTATCGTGCAGGCCGTCGCCGTTGGCGTCGCCGGGTTCCTTATAGCTCGCCCCGCTGTCGCTGTTGCCGGGCACGCAGACCTGGGAGTAGAAGGCCATTACGCCGGGCCTGCCGTTGCAGCCGGTATTGTCGGCCAGGGAGAACATGTAGCGCTTTGCTTTAAGGTAATCGGTGCCGGTGCCGGCGGGGGGATATTCCGTGGCGGTATGCAGGTACTGGAAAAGTTTTTCGCCGGAGAGCGCGGTCGCCTGGGCGAGGTACTGGGGCTGGACCCTGTAGGGG
>Ga0209066_10003257_pt1 | contig 18706 bp, 13 predicted proteins | sample All_14_2_FD_187198 | JGI IMG/M metagenome (GOLD analysis project Ga0209066, IMG submission 187198) | Freshwater microbial communities in response to fracking from Pennsylvania, USA - Allegheny Zone_MetaG_DW_15 (SPAdes) (version 2) ... | reverse complement strand
GTATTAACCTTGGAAGCATGCAATGGGAAAAGTTCTGCAAAAGAGAATAACGAGGGAGAACCCTTGGTTACAGTAAAGGCAGAAAATAAGGTTGCCGAAGGTGTTGCAATTAGTATAACTCGTGAGCAATTTCTAACAAAAATTATGGATTACACCAAGGGTGGCGATAACTACAAATATCTTGGAGATAAACCTGCGATAGTAGATTTTTGGGCTAGTTGGTGTGGTCCTTGCCGTATAGCATCACCAATTCTCGACGAGCTAGCTAAAGAGTATGCAGGTAAAATCTATATCTATAAAGTAGACACACAGAAGGAGCAGCAAATTTCCGCAGAGATTGGTATTCAGAGCATTCCTACTTTTCTTTACTTTCCTATGGACGGAAAACCTTTTATAACACAAGGTATTGCCCGTACGCCTGAGGAAACTAAAAAAATGTTCAAGGATATTATCGATAATCAACTCCTAAAATCAAAGTAATTCGCTGTTTTCTCCCAATAATTTTAAATCAATCCGTCATAATTGATTATATGTAGTTGAAACCTCTATGGTATCAACAAAAAAATTCCGGGCATTCAGTCCGGAATTTTAATTGTAAGAGAGGCCTATTATAATGCTCTATCCACACTCTTTAGTTCTTCAACTGAGTATATTTTGCTGAATTCACAATCGGGAAGGACAATATACTCGTAGCGTTGATTCCTGAGTTGGGGTTCAAAGCCAGCATCAACAATTGCCTTTTGAATGCCGTAGGCATCCATTTTGTGTTTTGCCCCTGCCGACGAAACCACATTTTCCTCTATCATTATCGATCCAAAGTCATTTGCGCCTGCATGTAAGCATACCTGAGCAGTGTCAACACCAACTGTTAGCCACGATGCTTGAATGTTGCGAATATTATTCAGCATAATTCGGCATATTGCGATTGTGCGAATATACTCCTCGGCTGAAACTCTGTTTATAACTCCATCAACCTCTAGCTTAGTCCCCTTGTCCTGAAATGTCCAAACAATAAAATTTAAAAATCCAGGAACATCTTCGGGCTTCTTGGCCTGTAAATCGCGCAATTTAACGAGGTGCTCTAACCGTTCTTCCATTGTTTCAACGTGCCCAATCATCATTGTTGCAGAGGTAACCAATCCTATTTTATGCGCTTCCGCCATAACGTCGAGCCATGCTTGACTGTCGGGTTTTCCAGGCGAAATGTACTTTCTAACTCTATCTACAAGTATCTCGGCTCCAGCGCCTGGCAAACTGTCCAATCCGGCTTCAATTAAAGCCTCAAGCACATCGCTGTAACTCATTTGCTCCTTTTTGGCAATAAATGCAATTTCGGGAGGTCCGAGTGCATGTAGCTTAATATTTGGGAACATTCCTTTTAGTTCATTAAAAAGATCAGCATAAAAGCTCAACCCAAGTTTTGGATGAAGTCCTCCCTGCAGAAGAAGTTGATCACCCCCATAGCGTTCAAGTTCCTCTATCTTAATTCTGTACTCGGCAATACTTGTAATAAATGCGTTGTCGGAACTAAGGTTGCAGTGAAAATTGCAGAACTTACAACCCGAAACACAAACGTTTGTAATGTTAACATTTCTATCTATTTGCCATGTTACCTTATTGGATGGGTTATGTTTTTTGCGCAGTTCACCTCCAATAAAAATTAAATCCTGTGTTGGTGCATTTTTGTAAAGGAACAAACCCTCCGCAACTGTTAGCTCTTCAGCATTAAGAGCTTTTGTATATAGTTGATTCAAATCCATTTTATTCTACTTTGGTTTGCAAAAGTACCAAATAAATTAAGTTTTTATAGTTTCTTTTATACGTACTTGTTTTACAATGATAATTACAAATTATCGTAAGTTTTGTTGAGAAGAAATTGTTATAGCAAACAAAATCACAGAACTCTAGTTCTATTTGTTTAGTTTATGAAAGAATTTGTATAATGTATCGGATTAGTTAGCCTCTTTTTTTTACTTTTGTACATTTAACCCAACTAATCTGAACAGATTATCATGAACGACGAACGAATTAGGGTTGGTATAACCCAAGGCGATATAAATGGAATAAGTTACGAGGTGATAATAAAAACCCTTATGGATCCAAGGGTTATTGAATTTTGCACACCCATAGTTTACGGTTCCCCCAAGGTGGCTGCTTATCACAGAAAAGCGCTTAATGTTGAAAATTTCAGCTTTAATCAAATTAAGGACTCCGACGAAGCTACTCCTCGAAAAGCCTACATCATTAATTGTATGGACGATAATGTTCGAGTTGAGCTGGGAAAATCGACTGAGTATGGTGGACAAGGATCATTATTGGCACTTCAGGCTGCAATTGCAGATATTAAGGCAGGCAAAATTGATGTGCTAGTTACAGCCCCAATAAATAAGTATAACATCCAGAGTGCTGACTTTAAGTTTCCAGGTCATACCGAGTACCTTGCGAGTGCTTTTGATACAAAAGAGGTTCTTATGCTGCTTGTGAGCGAAACAATGAAGGTTGGAGTGGTTACCGGACACGTTCCTCTTTCGCAGGTTCCTTCTTTAATTACGAAGGAAGCTATTCTCACAAAATTAAGATTACTTAATAAGTCGATGGTCGAAGATTTTGGAATACGTCGTCCTAGAATTGCTGTAATGGGTCTAAATCCACATGCGGGTGATCATGGCGTAATTGGTTTGGAAGAGCGAGATATTATAATCCCTGCGTTAAGCCAAGCAAACGAAGAGGGTATTGTTGCAATGGGACCTTACCCTTCCGATGGTTTTTTTGGTTCCGATAGCTTTACTAAGTTTGATGCAATTCTTGCCATGTATCACGACCAAGGACTGGCTCCATTCAAGGTTATCAATTTCGATACAGGCGTTAATTTTACAGCAGGATTGCCTATAGTTCGTACTTCTCCCGATCATGGTACCGCTTACGATTTGGCCGGCAAGAACGAGGCTAACCCCAACTCTTTCCGCCAGGCTCTATATTTAGCTGTCGATCTTTTTAAAAACAGGCAATATCACAAGGAACTAACGGCAAATCCATTAAAAACTGTCGATCCAGATAAGATATAGTTGTTTTTAATATTTGAGTTATAGGTTGAATTTTAATCCAGCCCGGTTATGTATGAGTATATAGTTGGAAAATTAGAAGAGGTTACTCCCACAAACGCTGTTGTCGAAAGTAGCGGGGTTGGCTATTACATTAATATTTCGTTACAAACTTATTCTGCCATCGATGGGAAAAAGGAGATAAAGCTCTTTTTGCATCAGGTTGTAAGAGAGGATGCCCATTTGCTTTACGGATTTGCTAGTGCTCAGGAGCGTGAGTTATTTCGCTTGCTAATAAGCGTATCGGGTGTTGGAGCAAATACCGCCAGGTTAATTTTATCATCGCTGTCGGTTCCCGAAATCCAAACAGCTATTGCAACTGAGAACATAAACCTAATAAAGCAGGTTAAGGGGATAGGGTTAAAAACGGCTCAACGAATTATTGTTGATTTGAAAGATAAGGTAACTGCTGTTAGTGGTTTTTCCTCAGAAATAGTTGGTGGTGTAAACAATACATCAAAGCAAGAAGCGTTATCAGCATTGGTGATGTTAGGTTTTGCAAAAGTTGCAGCGGAAAAAGTTCTCGATCAGGTCATCAAATCGGAAGGCAATTTGCCTGTTGAGGGGCTTATTAAGATGTCGTTAAAGAGATTGTAGTTATATACCAGTTTATTTTGAAGTTAGTTAGAGGTTATATATTTGCTTTGTTTCAGTTAGGATTTGTTTTACTATCCTTCTTAATTGCCCCGTATTTATCATTTGCAAATAGTCCAAACTATTTTGATCAGGATACATCAAAATTACCATTGCCTCTACCTTCAAAAGTAGGATTTGGGAAGGATATGCCTCAATCACCTTTTTTCCTTAGCGATCCATCCAATATTACCCAGGTTGTTGAGTACGATCCTGCAACACAGCAATACACCGTTTACGAAAAGGTAGGCCAGTACAGCATTGAAATTCCCCGTGTTATGAGTGCAGAAGAGTACCGCAGCTACAGGGTTGAAAAAGCTATGCGCGATTATTGGAAGCAGAAGCAAACTGGCGAAACTGCAGGCAAAGGCGATGGAATATTGCCTCGCATCCAGGTTGGTGGCGAAGCATTCGATAGAATATTTGGAAGTAATACAATTGAGATAATACCTCAGGGAAATGCCGAACTAGTTTTTGGTATATCTAGCTCTAAAACAGAGAATCCCGCTTTACCTCTAGATCAGAGGCGCAATACAACATTCGACTTCCAGTCTAAAATACAAATGAATGTTGCTGGGAAGATAGGTGAAAAGCTAAAAATGGAGGTTAATTACAACACCGAAGCGACCTTCGATTTTGAGAATAATGTAAAGGTGGAGTACAATGGTTTTGAGGATGAGATTATTCAACGCATCGAAGCAGGAAATGTATCGTTACCTCTGCCAGGGACGCTTATAACTGGAAGTCAGAGTCTGTTTGGCTTTAAAACGCAACTTAAATTTGGGAAGTTAAACGTTACTAGTGTTGTTTCTAAGCAAAATGGACAAACTCAGGTTATTGAGGTTAAGGGAGGAGCGCAGATTCGCGACTTTGAAATTAAGGCCGACGAGTACGATGCAAATAGGCACTTTTTCCTATCGCACTATTTTAGAGAAAACTACAATCAGGCATTAATGTATTTGCCGGTTATTAATTCTAGGATAAGCATTACAAAAATTGAGGTATGGGTTACTAATCGTCAGGCAAATTTCGAAAACTCAAGGAATATAGTTGCTTTTGTTGATCTCGGCGAAACTAATAGCTACATTTCAGCACCAAGCGTTGTGCATCCAACAGGCACAGGGCCTGTTGATAACGGACGGAACGATCTGTATGCCCAGATGACCACAACCTATTCAGGTATCCGTGATATTTCTGAGGTAAACTCAACGCTTTCACCACTCGAGGCGTTAGGATTCACTGGTGGTCGCGATTACGAAAAAATTGAGTACGCCCGAAAGCTATCGACCAACGAGTACACATTGAATACCGCATTGGGTTATATATCAATAAGTTCATCGTTAAATACCGATGAGGTTTTGGCTGTAGCATTTGAGTATACACTCGATGGGCAAACATATAAAGTCGGAGAGTTCTCAACCGACGGGATTTCGGCACCACAATCGCTAATATTAAAACTTTTAAAGGGTACAAACCTTTCGCCATCATTACCTACCTGGAATCTAATGATGAAGAATATTTACACCATGAATGCCTATCAGGTTAGCAAAAACCAATTTAGGATGGATGTTCTTTACCAGAATGATGCTACAGGTGCTCCAGTTAACTTTATAGAGGAAGGGAATACCGCCAATGTTCCGCTTATTAAAGTATTAAATCTTGACAATGTAAATACTCAGGGCGATGCTAATCCCGATGGTGTATTCGACTTTATCGATGGAATTACAATTAATGCTTCAAGCGGTAAAATTATTTTTCCAGTACTCGAGCCTTTTGGTCGCGACTTAGCTGTTCGAATAGGAGGCCCTGCAAGTAAATATGTATATCAGGAATTATACGACTCAACCCTTACAAAGGCACGGCAAATTGCCGATAAGAACAAGTTCATAATGAAGGGTTCGTATCAATCGTCCGGAGGTTCAGAAATTTTCCTCAATGCCCCAAACATACCAAAGGGTTCTGTGGTGGTTACTGCTGGTGGAGCTCGTTTGCTTGAGGATAAGGATTATATTGTTGATTACAACCTCGGAACGGTTAGGATTATTAATCAGGGATTACTGGAGTCGGGCACTCCAATTACTGTTTCGGTCGAAAGCAATGCGCTGTTTAGTTTGCAAACCAAATCGCTTGTAGGTTCACATTTCGATTATAAATTCTCCGATAACTTTAATGTTGGAGCCACAATTCTTAATTTGACTGAAAGACCACTTACACAAAAAGTGAGTTTTGGTAGCGAGGCTATTTCTAACACAATCTGGGGTTTTAATACATCCTACCAAACCGAGTCGAAGTTTATTACAAAGATGGTCGATTTGTTACCCTTTATTCAAACAAAGGAGAAATCTACATTAACTTTCGATGCGGAGTTTGCTCATTTTATTCCTGGCCATTCCCGTGCAATTGGAAAAGCAGGAACTGTTTATCTCGATGATTTTGAAGGAAGCAGCACCACTATCGATATTCACTCTTGGACCGAGTGGAAACTATCCAGCACACCTCAGGGACAACCTGCATTATTCCCAGAGGCTTCGTTTAATAACGATTTAAGGTATGGATATAACCGAGCACGATTAGCATGGTACTTTATCGATCCTCTATTTCTCCGAAATACGGCGCTTACACCAGCCCATATTCGAAATAGTGACAAATTCCAAGGAAGCCATTGGGTGCGCGAAATATACGAAAAGGAACTTTTCCCTAATAAAAACACCCCACAGGGGCAGCCTACGAATATCTCTGTCCTTAATATGGCATTTTATCCCAACGAGAGAGGTCCTTACAACTACGATTCGCAGAATATCGATACCGATGGTAATTTGCTAAATCCACAGAATAGGTGGGCAGGTGTTATGCGAAGCCTAGGCACAACAGATTTCGAAACATCTAATATTGAATACATCGAGTTTTGGTTGATGGATCCTTTTGTATACGATACCCTTGCACAAGGTGGCGATTTCTATATAAACCTAGGTAATATTTCGGAGGATGTTTTAAAGGATGGACGCAAATCGTTTGAGAGTGGATTGCCCACTACACCTGAAATGGAGAAACTCGACACAACGGCTTGGGGTCGAATTCCAACCAAACAGTATCTTCCTGTTGGTTTCGATAACGACGAGGGAAAGAGAAAATATCAGGATATAGGTCTCGACGGTTTAGGTGGAACAGATTTGGATGGCGATGGTATACCCGACGAACTTTCGTTCTTCCAAACATTTGTAAACGAGGTAAGAGGCCGAGTTAGCAACGATGAGTTAATAAGCCGAGTTGAAAACGACCCTTCGAGCGATGATTTTAAGTATTACCTAGCCAATGAGTTTGATCAGAAACGGGCTACTATTCTTGATCGGTATAAGTATTTCAATAACACAGAGAACAACTCACCAGTTGCAACATCAACAACCTCAAGTCAAAGTTATTCAACTCCCGATGTGGAGGAGTTTGGATCCGATATTACCATGAACGAGAACGAGGCTTACTATCAATATCGAATCTCGTTGCGACCTAGCGACATGCAGGTTGGTAGTAATTACATTACCAATGTTATTACCGGCGAAAAGGATAAGCCCAACAATATTCCGGTTAAATGGTACCAGTTTAAGGTTCCTGTATCGGAGTACGAGAGGATAGTTGGTCCAATCGACGATTTTAAGTCCATTCGATTTATGCGTATGTACTTGAAAGGATTTACCGATACACTCATACTCCGATTTGCAACTCTTGAACTTGTGCGTGGCGAGTGGCGTAAGTATAACTATGCATTAATTGAAGGACAGGAAGGAATGCCCTCGGCCGATTTACCTACAAGCACATTTGCAATATCGGCTGTAAATATTGAGGAGAACAATAAGCGCACACCTGTAAACTATGTTTTGCCTCCGGGAGTTGATAGGGTAGTGGATCCTAGCCAACCCCAATTAACTGAGTTGAATGAACAGTCCATGGAGTTCAAAATTGAAAACCTTGCCGATGGCGATGCTCGCGCTGCTTTTAAAAATGTAAATGTTGATATCAGGCAGTACAAGCACCTGAAAATGGATGTTCACGCTGAAATGATCGATGGTTTTCAGTTAAAAGATGAGGAGGTTACTGCCTTTATAAGGCTTGGAACCGACTATACGAATAACTACTACGAATACGAAGTACCCCTTTACCTAACTCCTCACAGAGAAAGGTTTTATAATAACAATAGCGAAGCCGATAGAGAAATTGTTTGGCCTCGCGAAAACCTTATCAATATTACACTTGAGGATTTAGTTGACCTAAAAATTGCTCGAAATGATGCGATGAATAAACCTGGCTCCAGGATAACATTGAATACGGTTTACGAAAAATTGGTTGGATCTAAAAAGATAAAGGTTACGGGTAACCCCAACTTAAGCAATGTTAAAGTGATAATGATTGGTGTAAGAAATCCTGCTCAGGCAACAAACACTGGCGACGATGGACTACCAAAATCTGTAATTGCATGGTTTAACGAGTTCCGCTTGACAAACTTCAACGATCAGGGCGGCTGGGCTGCAAATGCTCGACTATCGGCAAAACTAGCCGATTTAGGCTCGGTTACTCTCGCTGGTAGTACCTATACTCCAGGTTTTGGTTCGATTGAGAAAAAAGTAAACGAGCGAAGCACCGTAAATCATTACGAGTACGATGTAAGTTCATCTATTGAGTTGGGTAAGTTTTTCCCCGAAAAGCTTAATATAAGAGTTCCTTTGTATGCAGGATTTAGCGAATCAATCTCTAATCCTCAGTACAACCCACTCGATCCGGATGTTAAAATGCGCGATGCTCTGCGTAATGCCACTTCATCCGATAGAGATTCAATCAAAAAGATTGCTCAGGATTATACTCGCCGGAGAAGCATCAATTTTACTAATGTTAAAATCGATAAACAAGTTGCAAAGCCTCGTTTCTGGAATATTTCGAACTTTTCGGTAAGTTACTCATTCAGTGAATTGTATTCGCGCAATATAAATACAAACCATAAAATACAGCGTGCTGTAAGAGGAGCGCTAACCTATAATTTTAATAGACAGAGCAAGTTTATTTCACCCTTTCAAAAAACAAAACTCTTTAACTCTAGATATTTACGAATAATTAAAGATTTTAACTTTTCGCTTTTACCATCGCAAATATCATTCCGTACGGATTTAAACCGGAACTACTTTGAACAGCAGTTTAGGAATATCCGCAATCCTAACGAGATTTTGGCCCCCACTTATTCTAAGGATTTTCAGTGGAATAGGAACTACTCCATAAATTGGGATTTTACTCAGGCCCTTAAGTTTGATTTTACTGCAAGTAATACTGCGCGGATTGATGAACCCGATGGAATGGTCGATAGAAACAGAGACCCTCGAAGCTACGAGCATTGGAAGGATTCTGTTTGGTCGAACATTGTAAAAATGGGGCGCAATACGATGTATAATCATCAATTTAACCTAACCTATACACTGCCTTTAAGTAAGATTCCATTCCTCGATTGGACATCGGTAACGGCCCGTTATTCTGGAATTTATCGTTGGGAGGCTGGAGCGGTTATGGCCGATACATCTATTTTTGATCCAGGGAACAAAATTCAGAACGCCAATACAATGCAGCTAAACGGACAGGTTAACATCACAAATCTGTTCAATAAGGTCGGATACTTAAAACGAATTAATCAAAAATTCGACCAGAGAGCTCGTGGTGCTGCACCTAAAACCAAAACAGTTAAGTACGAGCAGGAGGGTGTTAATTTACGACCTAATATTGCCAAGTCCATTACACACAATCTTAAGGCCGATAAGGTTACCGTTAAAGTTTACGATGAGAACGGCAAGGAAGTAAAGGTGCAGATGGAAACCAAAACCGATAAACGAATAACCATCAAGTCCGAACAAGAGTTGAAGAATTGTCGGGTTTTGGTTGAGGGCAAAGTTCCTGAAACTATGAATCCCTTTAGGTTTGCTGTAGAGGGGACTTTGAGGTTAATGATGAGTGTTAAAAGTGTATCGCTATCCTATACCGAAACAAACGGAACTTTACTCCCGGGGTATAAACCAGGAACAAAAATCTTAGGTACCGATAACCTTGGAGGACTTACCGCCCCAGGATGGGAGTTTGTAGCTGGTTGGCAAGATCCAACGTTCCCATGGAAAGCCGCCGATAATGGTTGGTTAACACGCGATACTAGTTTTAACACCCCAACTGTATTCACGCATACTGAGAATTTGAACTTTAGGAGTACAATTGAACCTGTGCCAGGCTTTAAAGTTGATTTTACTGCCAATAGAATTTATTCCCGTAACCAAAATGTTACTCTTAGGGCTTTGGAGGATGGAACTTATGCAAACCTAAGCCCCATTACAAACGGAAATTTCAGTATAAGCGTAATATCCTTGGGTACAGCGTTCGAAGGTAAAAAAAGAGCCGATAACTCGAAGGCCTTTTTTAGAATGACAAGTAACCGATTTAAAATAGCCCAACGTTTAAGTGCAAATAGAGTAGCAAATCCTTCGCAGGGTTACGATCCAACAGTAATTGATCCCTTAACAGGATTTCCCGAAGGTTATGGTCCATTGTCGCAGGATGTGCTTCGAGTTTCGTTCCTATCGGCATACACCAATACCTCTCCCGAAAAGGTTTCGTTACGAGATTTCCCAATTATTCCAATGCCAAACTGGCAATTAACTTACGATGGATTAGCCAAGATCAAGCCATTTAAAAACTACTTTAAGACATTTACGCTTACTCATGGTTATAGGTCGCTATACACAATTGGTTCGTATGCAACCAACCTAACATACACCGAAGATGATGATGGGTTTAGTTACGTTCGCAATATTAACAACGACTTTGTACCCCAGCGCGAAATAACCAATGTGTCCATTAATGAGCAGTTTTCGCCATTAATTGGTATGGATATAGGCTGGCAAAACAATTTAACTACACGTATCGAGGTTAAAACAACCCGTTCGTTGGCCATGAGTTTTGCGAACACTCAGTTAACGGAGATATTTGGAAGTGAATATATTATTGGGGCGGGTTACCGTTTCGAGAATGTTCCCTTGTTTTTTGAATCGGAAAGTGGCGATAAAAAAGCGCTAAAAAGTGACCTGAGAATTACTGTAGATCTTTCGCTTCGGGACAATACAACTGTACTTCGAAAAATGGTGGAGGAGACTAATGAGACTATTGCTGGGCAATTTGTAAACACAATTAAAACATCGGCCGATTATCGTATTAACGAGCAGGTAACTATTCGGGTCTTCTTCGACAGGGTTGTTAATGCTCCAAAAGTGTCAAAAACCTTTAGAACAACTAACTCAAGTTTTGGATTTAGCGTTCGCTTTGAGCTGGTTAAGTAGATATTATTGCTCAATAACACATGAATAAAAAATAAAAATAGCTGCTATGTTACAATACCAATTCTAAAAATGAGTACTTTTGAAAATCAATACCAAACTAAAATATTAACTGATAAAAGATTATAACAATGAACGTTCCATCAAATCTAAAGTACACTAAAGATCACGAGTGGATTAAAGTTGAAGGTGATGTGGCTACAATTGGCGTTACCGACTTTGCTCAATCTCAACTAGGCGATATCGTTTTTATTGAGATTGAAACCGTTGGTGAAACTCTTGCTAAAGAGGAAGTATTTGGTACAATCGAGGCTGTTAAAACTGTATCGGATATGTTTATGCCAGTTGCAGGTGAGGTTCTTGAGGTTAACCCAAAAATTACTGAGCAACCCGATGTGGTTAACAAAGATCCTTACGGCGATGGTTGGATGATTAAAGTTAAAATCGCCAATCCTGCTGAACTTAACGAGTTACTCTCTCCAGAACAGTACAAAGGAACAATTAACGAATAGTAGAAAACCCGCTTAGGCGGGTTTTTCTTTTATTGCCTATTCTTTCTTTAACGAATTCCAGCCTTGAGCGGTAAGCTTAATTTCATCGTTCGATTGTGTTACCAGATACGCCCCTGTTGATTGCTCTGTAATATGACCAATAATTGAAACCCCTTTCATTTGTGTAATGGTTTCAAGTGTCGATATAGGAACAGTGAAAAGAAGTTCGTAATCCTCTCCACCATTTAATGCTGCAACTGTAGGCTCAATGCCTAACTCTTCCGCCATTTGTGAGGTTTGTTCATCAATAGGAATTTTCTCAATGTAAATTCTACAGCCCTTTTCAGAATTCTTACAAATATGAAGGAGTTCTGAAGATAAACCGTCCGATATATCTATCATCGAGGTGGGTTTTATACCCTTTTCCTTTAATTCTTCAATAAAGTTTTTTCGAGCTTCTGGCTTGAGTATTCGCTCAAGAATATACTCATACTCTTTTAATTCAGGTTTTGCTGTACTGTTACTCTCGAAAACCCTTTTTTCGCGTTCCAGCAGTTGCAATCCCATATATGCTGCTCCAAGGTTTCCCGTAACACAAATCAAATCGTTTACTTGTGCACCGCTCCGGTAAACAATGTCGGATTCATTAACCTCGCCAATTGCAGTTATGCTTATTGTAAGTCCTGTGAACGACGAGGAGGTATCGCCGCCAACCAAATCAACTCCATACCTGTCGCATGCTAGTTTTATGCCAGCATAGAGATCCTCCAAATCCTCCACGCAAAACCTTTTCGATATACCGAGCGATACTGTTATTTGAGTAGGTGTAGCATTCATTGCATACACATCGCTTATGTTAACAATAACCGACTTATAACCAAGGTGTTTTAGGGGGAAATATGTTAGGTCAAAATGAATCCCCTCCAGAAGTAGGTCTGTGGTTACAACCATTTTTTTCCCTTTAGGCGATATAACTGCACAGTCATCGCCAATACCAAAAGCAGTAGATGCGTTTTTTGGTTTAAACGATTCTGTCAACCTATCTATCAATTGGAACTCACCCAGTTCGTAAAGTTCAGTCTTGCTTTTTTTGCTACTCATTTCGAATTATTTTCTGCAAAACTACCTAAAAATGTTAATAATACTCCTCCTGGTTCCTTAAACAAAGTCAAATCAAGCTCATTTCAAACTTTATTTTCTTATAGTTGTCATCCCATGTCATCTTTTTGTTAGTTTTGGGACAAATTTTTGTAATTACTTTTTAATATTAATAGGATGATTCGTAAGGTTTTGTTGATTTTGGTTATTGTTGCACTTTCTATTATTGCAGTTGATTTATTTACAGGGACAAGCGGAGTGAACACTTCAAATAAGGAGCCTGAGGTTATTGAGACTCCAGCACCAATCCTAGAGTATGGAATACCTGTCGATTCATTTAATATTGTTGAAGGACAAATCCGTTGGGGTCAAACCATTGGCAATCTTTTAAGTGGTTTGAATATTCGAAATGAGATTATTAATAAGTTGGCATTGGTTAGTCCCGATACTTTTAACTCTAAAAAGGTTAAGGCTGGTAATCGGTACAAAGTGTTTTATACAAAGGATACCGTAAATGCTGTTGCCTACCTAGTTTATGGTCACAGCCCGATTGATTTCTATATCTTTGATTTTAGAGATTCGCTCAGGATTTACCCATTTCAGAAAGAGGTAAGGGCTGTTCGGAAAATTGATGAGGCTCAGATAAAATCATCGTTATGGGAAACAATGAAATCGTCGGGAATAAACCCTGTGCTTGCTTTGGATTTATCTGATGTATTTGCTTGGACTGTCGATTTTTTTGGGCTCTTCCCAGGCGATAAGTTCAGGGTGATGTACGACGAGTTGATGATCGATAGTACCTCAATTGGCATTGGAACAATTCATGCGGCTTGGTTTGAGCATCGAGGTGAGATGAACTATGCATTCCGTTTCGAGCAGGATTCCGTTGCCAGTTATTGGGACGAGAAAGGAAACTCGCTCAGGAAGTCATTCCTTAAAGCGCCACTTCGATTTTCTAGAATTTCTAGCCGTTACAGCGGAAGTAGAATGCACCCAGTGCTAAAAATTTATCGCCCTCATACAGGTGTCGATTATGCTGCACCCGCAGGTACTCCTGTTGTTGCAATTGGCGATGGTGTAGTGATTGAGAAAGGCTATAACCATGCAGCTGGTAATTTCGTCAAAATTCGCCATAATAGTGTGTACACCTCAGGTTACAATCATTTCTCACGTTTTGGTAAAGGAGTAGAAAAAGGTGCGCGCGTTAAACAGGGCGATGTTATTGGTTATGTTGGAAGCACTGGTTACGCCACAGGCCCTCATCTCGATTTACGATTCTGGATGAACGGAAAAGCAATTGATCCGCTAAAAGTTAAGTCTCCTCCTGTGGAGCCAATCAAAGCTGAAAATTTGTCAAGGTTTACTATTGCCCGCGACAGTTTGCTTTCGTTGCTAGATAGTACAAAAGTTGTAGTTCCAGATACGCTTTCGATAAAGTAGTTTCTTGAAAATTTCTTTTCAGAAAAATTAATAGCTTTGCAGAATAAATGCATCTATATAATATGGTATTAATCGATACTCACTCCCATCTATTTGCTGAGGAATTCAACTCCGATAGAATTGATGTGCTCAAAAAAGCAGAGGAAGTAGGGATTAAATACCACGTTATGCCCAATGTCGACTCTTCTACAACCGAACATTTACTGAAAGTTTCACGGGATTTTTCTCATTGCTTCCCATTAATGGGATTGCATCCCACATCGGTTAAAAACGATTTTGAAAAGGAAATTTTGCATGTAGAGGAGATGCTTACGCATAGTAAATTTTATGGGATTGGCGAAATTGGGATTGATTTGTACTGGGATAAAACACATTTCGAGCAGCAAAAAATAGCCTTTAGACATCAGCTAAGGCTAGCCAAAAAATATAATCTTCCAGCCGTGATTCACTCCAGGAACTCCTTCGACGAAATTTTTGAGATAGTTGATGAAGAAATTGACTCAACATTGAAAGGAGTTTTTCATTGCTTTACAGGAAGTGTTGAACAGTACAGGCATATACAGGAATATAAAACATTCAAAGTTGGCATTGGTGGGGTGGTTACCTATAAGAATGGCGGAATAGGTAATATCCTACACGAGATTAGTTTGAACAACATTCTTTTAGAAACCGATTCTCCTTACCTATCGCCTGTTCCTGTGCGTGGGAAACGGAACGAGAGCTATAACCTTATATATATAGCAATTAGAGTTGCCGAAATCTATGGATTATCAATTGAGGATATTGCAACGCAAACATTTATAAACAGTCAGGAACTTTTTAACTTACCAATAGAGTGATGCAGAATAAAAACACATCTATACTTATTATATATACAGGTGGAACAATTGGAATGAAACAGAATCCAGAGACTGGAGCATTATCGCCATTCAATTTTGATCAAATTGAGCAGGAGGTTCCAGAGTTGCGTAAGTTTGGGTTCGATTTAAACACTTTCTCATTCGATCCTCCTATCGATTCCTCCGATATTACTCCTGATTTTTGGGTGAACTTGGTTAAGCTTATCGACGAGAATTATAGCAAGTACGATGGTTTTGTAATTCTTCATGGAACCGACACCATGTCGTTTACCGCATCAGCGCTTAGTTTTATGCTCGAAGGGCTCGATAAACCTGTTGTACTAACAGGCTCTCAACTTCCAATTGGAATGCTCCGCACCGATGGTAAGGAGAATTTAATAAGTGCGGTAGAAATTGCTGCTGCGCAGCAAAATGGCCAACCAATGGTGCCAGAGGTAACAATATTTTTTGAAAATAGACTCTACCGTGGCAATAGAACAACCAAGCACAATGCAGAGCATTTCAACGCTTTTCGCTCCGACAATTACCCCTTTTTGGCAGAGGCAGGTATTTCTATAAAGTATAATTTTCCATTCATTCACTACTTTACTGGTAAACAGGAATTGAGGGTGCACACTAATCTCGACTCGAGTATAGGTGTAATAAAATTATTTCCTGGAATTAACCCTCAAATTGTAAAATCAACGGTTAATACTCCCGGTACTAAAGCAATTATTCTGGAAACATTTGGTTCAGGAAATTCACTGAGCAAACAATGGTTTTTAGATATAATAAGTGACGCCGTAAAAAATAATATTGTAATTCTTAACGTTACTCAATGTAAAGCCGGCAGTGTTAATATGGATAAATACGAGAATGGCCTTAAACTTAAGAATATTGGTGTGGTTAGTGGTTACGACATAACCTTCGAGGCCGCTATAGCAAAACTAATGTTCTTAATGGGAAAAGGATTTTATGGGGAAATACTAGCGAAAGAACTAACAAAATCAATTAGTGGAGAAATAACCCTGCATTAGTCATTGTTTTTTTCAATATTTTTTTTGTAATTTGCGCCACGAATTTTGCGTTATTTAACATGGAGCGGATTGGGAGAGATGGCCGAGTGGTCGAAGGCGCACGCCTGGAAAGTGTGTAGGCTCCAAAAGGGCCTCATGGGTTCGAATCCCATTCTCTCCGCAGTAATTTGGATTTTTTAAATGCGATAATTAATTTTAAAACAAAAACCCTTAGTAATAATTTAACGACAAACAAACCATGAAAAAGCTATTTGCATTAGTTGCAATTTTAGGAGTGCTCGGTATGGGAGCAACCTATGTATCAGCTCAAGATGAGACTGCCGCAAAAGCCGACACTGCAGTTGTTGAACAAACAACCCCAGATCAGGCCATTGCTACTGCAGCTCCAGCTGAAGAACAATCTTTACACAAACAAATTAAGACCAAGTTCATTGAAGGTGGTCCTGGTTTTATGGCTTCTATTCTTTTGACTTTAATTTTTGGTTTAGCTATTGTAATTGAACGTATCATTTACTTGAATTTAGCAACAACTAACACAGAGAAGTTATTAAAGAAAATTGAAGAGGCACTTAACACAGGTGGTATTGAGGCCGCTAAAGAGGTTTGCCGTAACACCCGTGGTCCTGTGGCTAGTATTTTCTATCAAGGTCTTGACCGTTCACATGAAGGTATCGATGTGGTTGAAAAATCTATCGTAGCTTATGGCTCAGTTCAAATGGGACAACTTGAAAGCGGTCTTACTTGGATTTCACTTTTCATAGCATTGGCGCCTATGTTAGGATTCATGGGTACTGTTATTGGTATGATTGGTGCATTCGACGCTATTCAAGCAGCAGGGGACATCTCTCCTTCCCTTGTAGCAGGAGGTATTAAAGTTGCGCTTATCACAACAGTGTTCGGTCTTATCGTAGCTATTATTCTTCAAATTTTCTACAACTATCTTCTTTCTAAGATTGACAGAATTACAAATGGTATGGAAGATGCTTCTATAAGTTTGCTTGATATTTTAGTGAAGTATAACCTTAAAAAGTAATTACAATGCAAAATAGCTCAATGTCGAAAATACTTAAGGTATTATCGTGGCTATTGATGGGTGTTTCTGTTATAATGACAGCTTTGTTCTACACAGGCAATATGTCAGAGGAGCCATTTATTATGTGGGCTTACCTACTATTTGCTGTGGCAGGATTGTTGGCTCTTGTTTTCCCAGTTTATTTCTTTATCAGAAATCCCAAGAATGCCCTTAAGACCTTAGCAGGATTAGCAGTTATGGGCTTGGTGTTTGTGATTGGTTACTTACTTGCCGATGCAACTCCAATCTATTCACCCACCCAAAACGCAGATTTATCAAATACTTCTGTACTAGTCCTTACAGATACAGGCCTCATTGCTACATATGTTATGTTTGGAGTAGCAATGTTTTTACTGCTCTATACTGGAGTAAGAAGTGTTATTAACAAGTAGTTGAATATTCGGTTAGCTCAGGAAACTGGGCTAACCCAAATAATACAATACTGAAATGCCAAGACCAGTACCAGAAATCAATGCTAGCTCGATGGCCGACATCGCGTTCTTGCTCTTGATTTTCTTCCTGATGACCACTACAATGAACGTAGACACAGGTTTAGCGAGAATGCTACCTCCTATGCCTGATCCTAACGTTAAGCAGGATGATGTTGAGGTTAAGAAAAGGAATATTTTTACGGTGTTAATCAATAAGAGTGATAAACTACTAGTCCGTGGAGAACCTATGGATCTATCAATGTTGAAGGACAAAACAAAGGAATTTGTTATGAATCCCAACAATGACCCAAACCTTGCCGATCAAAATGAAAAGGAAATTCCTATGATTGGAATGTATAAGGTTTCTGAGGGTGTTGTTTCCTTACAGAATGACCGTGGAACATCCTATGAAATGTACATGAAGGTTCAAAACGAATTAGTTGCTGCATATAATGAATTACGAGAGGATCTTTCTCGTAGTATGTTCGGAAAATCTTACGATAAATTATCGAAAGATGAGCAGGAGGCAATAGGTAAAGCAATACCTTCTCGTATTTCCGAAGCTGAACCTAAAAACGTGGGAGGAAAATAGATATGGCAAGATTTCAAAGAAAAGGGAAAGGCGGAATGCCTGCTATTTCTACAGCATCCCTACCCGATATCGTGTTTATGCTACTTTTCTTCTTTATGGTTAGTACAACTCTTAGAGAAACAAGCCTGATGGTGAAATCTAGTTTACCTGAAGCTACAGAGGTTGCTAAACTAGAAAAAAAGTCTTTAGTATCTTATATCTATGTTGGCCCTCCTATTAAGAGTATGCAAACTCTTTACGGAACAGAGCCTAGAATTCAACTTAACGATAGTTTTAAAACTTTAGATGATATCCGTGATTTTATTTCTTCTGAGAGAGATGCCATGAGCGAATCCGATAGACCATTGCTTACAACATCCTTGAAAGTAGACGAAGAAACCCGTATGGGTATAGTTACTGATATCAAGCAAGAGTTACGTAAAGCTAGCGCTCTAAAAATTAATTATGCTGCACGAAGAGTTGAGAAGAAATAAATTCCTACAAGTGTGTTAAATTTTAAAAAGAGGGGGCAATGCCTCCTCTTTTTATTTTTCATTAAAGTTTTCATAACCATCCATTCATCTGCTGTTATTGATTCTATTATTATATTTGTAAAAATTTCTTGATATGAAACACCCTGATAA
>Ga0209066_10003256_pt1 | contig 18709 bp, 14 predicted proteins | sample All_14_2_FD_187198 | JGI IMG/M metagenome (GOLD analysis project Ga0209066, IMG submission 187198) | Freshwater microbial communities in response to fracking from Pennsylvania, USA - Allegheny Zone_MetaG_DW_15 (SPAdes) (version 2) ... | reverse complement strand
GGCACTGGTGGTGAGTCAGGTGCCCGTCAGCGATGCGGACGCGATGGCCTTCGAAGAAGCACTGCTGCGTCGCGGATTTGCGCTCTGCGATACGCTGCTGCGTCAGACCATGACGGCCAACGCGGCTGCCTACGATCCGGCGGTGGTTCGACGCCTCGCAGGTCCGACGCTGGAGCTGGCGGCCCATCTTTCCACCCAGCGAGGAATCTGACATGTCGGAAACACTCAAGACGCGAGTCGGCCAGGTAATCGCCGGACACCTGCACGCCCTGCTCGACCACCTCGAAGGACAGGCCCCCGAAGTCATGATGGCGCAAGCGCTGCGCGACGCAGACGGCGTAGTCGATGAAGTCAGACAGGCGCTTGGCAAAGTCTCGGCGAATCGCCATCTCGCACAACGCCAGCACGCCGCGTTGAACAGTCAGCACGTCGTCCTGTCGGCGCAAATCGATCAGGCGCTCGTCAGTGATCGTGACGACCTCGCGCAGGCAGGCATCGCGCGCCAGCTCGACATCGAAGCCCAACTGCCGGTGCTGGAGAGCACGCTCGCCGACTACGCCCAGCAGGAAGCGGAGCTGCAGCGCTTTGTCGCGGCGCTGCAGGCCAAGAAGCGCGAAATGCAGACCGCGCTGAGCGAGTACGCCAATAGCCGCGCGGCAACCGAATCGAACTCCGGATCTCAGAGCATGGCGGCAGGCAGTCCCTTGGTGCAGACCATCGATCGCGTCAGCAGCGCCTTTGACCGCATCTACCAGCGTCAGACCGGCCTGTCCGCCACGACGCACGCCAGCCCGTTGCAACAGGCGGCCCAGCTCAAGGCGTTGGACGAGTTGATTCGCGACAACCAGATTGCCGAGCGATTGGCGCAACGGAAGGCGAGCCAGTCATGAGCCTGATCACTGCCGCAGAGACCTTGCCATTCGGTGTCGCGGCCGCGCTCATCATCGGCATCGCCCTGCTGGAAGGTCTGGGCATGCTGTTCGCACTCAGCCCCAGCAACCTGCTCGACGACTTCCTGCCTGACGTCGACGGCGATACCGGCCTGGATCGCGTGTTGGGCTGGCTGCATCTCGGTCGGGTTCCCGTGCTCGTCGTCCTGTTGCTCTTTCTGACCGGCTACAGCCTGTTCGGCTACGCCCTGCAATGGCTCCTGCACAGCCTGTCGGGTAGCTTCCTGCCCGGCTGGATTGCCGGGATACTGGCCTTGCCGGCGGGTATGACGACCGCGCGTGCGCTGGGATCACTGATCGCCGCCATCATCCCGCAGGATGAAAGCAGCGCCGTCAGTGAGCAAAGCCTGATTGGCCGCATCGCGGTCATTACCCACGGCAGTGCGCGTCGCGGCCTGGCGGCGCAGGCACGCGTCAAGGACCGCCACGGAAGAACACACCACTTGCTGGTGGAGCCGGACCTCGACGAGGCGATATTCGATGAAGGCACCGAGGTGCTGATCGTTCGCAAGATCGGCCCGTTCTATCGCTGTATCGTCAATCCACACCCGGATGTGTGGTAACCCGCCTCACCCATGAACCCCTGAGAGACCCATGGACGCCATGACAGATCTGATCCAGTTGCTGAGCATCGCCGCCATCGCCTTGGTTGCATTCTTGACCATTGGCGTCATCTTCGCGCGGCTTTACAAGCGCTCAACCAAGGAAACCGCGTTCGTACGTACCGGCCTTGGCGGCCAGAAAGTCATCATGGACGGCGGTGCCATCGTGCTGCCCGTGTTCCACGAGCGCGTGCTGGTCAACATGAACACGCTCAAGCTCGAAGTGGTCCGCCGCGAGCGCGAAAGCCTGATCACCAAGGACCGCATGCGGGTCGACGTGACCGCCGCGTTCTTCGTCCGCGTCAAGCAGACCGAAGAATCGGTCAGCATCGCCGCGCAGACACTCGGCGCCCGCACCATGAGTCCCGACGAACTGAAGGCATTGGTGGAGGACAAGTTCGTCGACAGCTTGCGCGCGACTGCCGCGACGATGACGATCCAGGAGCTGCAGGACAAGCGCCGCGACTTTGTGCAGGCGGTGCAGAACGCGGTGGCCGAGGATCTCGAAAAGAACGGGCTGGAGCTGGAATCGGTCTCGCTGACCAGCCTCGATCAAACCGACAAGCAGTTCTTCAACCCCAACAATGCGTTCGATGCCGAAGGTCTGACACGACTGACTGAACAGACCGAAGCGCGGCGCAAACAACGCAACGACGTCGAACAGGACACCGAAGTGCAGGTCCGCACCAAGAACCTCGATGCCACACGGCAGAAACTGACCATCGAAAAGGACCAGGAATTCGCCACCCTGGGCCAGCAACGCGAAATCGAAGTCACCCGCGCCGAACAGGCCGCGCTGATCGCCTCGCAGCAGGCCGAACGCAACCGCGAAGCCGAAGCCGCAAAGATCGAAGCGGAACGACAGGTCAGCCAGAAGCGCATCGAAGCCGAGCGCGAAATCAAGGCCGCGGAAATCGAAAAGAACCTGGTCATCCAGACCCGCGAGATCGAACTCGAACGCCAGACCGAGATGAAGCGCGCCGAGCAACGCAAACAGGTCGAGATCGCCCGACAGGACACCCAGATCGCCATTGCCAATAAATCGCGCGAACAATCCGATGCCGACGCCGCGGCCAACCTCGCCCGCGCCGAAGCGGTCAAGGCCGAGGAAGGCGTCAATACCGCCCGTCAGGTCGCGGTGGCGGAACGCGAAAAGAGCATCCAACTGATCGAGGCATCGAAGGAAGCCGAACAGAGCGCCATCGCCGTCAAAGTGTCCGCCTCCGCCGAAAAGGAAGCCGCGCTGGACCGAGCCGAAGCCGTCACCATCGAAGCCAAGGCCCGGCAGGCCGCCGCGCTGGCCGAAGCGGAGGGCAAGCGAGCCATCAACGACGCCCTCAACACCCTCTCGGCCGCACAGATCGACCTGCAAGTGCGCACCCTGTTGTTGCAGCAACTGCCGCAGATTCTGGAACAGGCCGTCCGACCGATGGAAAAGATCGACTCGATCCGCATCTTCCAGGTGAGCGGCATGCCCGGCAGCGCCCACGCCACGAGCGAAAACACCGCCGCCACGACGAGCGGCAACGGTGCCACCTTCCCCGAGCAAGTGATGAACTCCGCCCTGCAATACCAGCTCGCGAAGCCCATCGTCGATGCCGTGATGAAGGATGCCGGTCTCTCCAACGAAGGCATCACCGGCGTCGCCAACGCCCTGTCGAGCATGCTGCAGAAACCCGAGGCATCGGCCTGAGTCCCAGGCCAGATACGACGCAGAGACACTAGCCCGCGCGCCACTAAAACCGCCGTCGACAACGACGGCGCAGGCGTCTCACGTAGAGATTGGTGAGCTGCCTGTGCGGCGGCGAACGAGCCAGAAACCGGCATGCCGACACTACTCATTTTCTGAGCTGCCTGTGCGGCAGCGAACGCTGAGTACTCACTCTGCACGCGCCTCGGCTGTTTCTGAGCTGCCTGTGCGGCAGCGAACGCTGAGTACTCACTCTGCACGCGCCTCGGCTGTTTCTGAGCTGCCTGTGCGGCAGCGAACGCCGTCGTTTCGCCGGATCGATCCAGCACAGCTTTCTGAGCTGCCTGTGCGGCAGCGAACCCGGTCGAACACACGCTGATCGACACCGTGCATTTCTGAGCTGCCTGTGCGGCAGCGAACAAAATTCAATCGCAGTCTCGAATCTTGGCGGATTTCTGAGCTGCCTGTGCGGCAGCGAACGGTTTTGACGTGCTCGAAAAATCCCGCGTCGATTTCTGAGCTGCCTGTGCGGCAGCGAACGCGAGCGGTGCGGTTTTTGTTCGACACGCTCATTTCTGAGCTGCCTGTGCGGCAGCGAACAGAGAGGGTAAGAAGGTCTACGACGCGTTCTGTTTCTGAGCTGCCTGTGCGGCAGCGAACGGTGGCGATGATCTTGATCGTATTTTCTACGTTTTCTGAGCTGCCTGTGCGGCAGCGAACATGTTGGCCACCCAGGCCTGCGCCGTGATGCGTTTCTGAGCTGCCTGTGCGGCAGCGAACCAGGCAGGTTCGGAGATGCCTCGCGACTGCAATTTCTGAGCTGCCTGTGCGGCAGCGAACAGGTAGAAGGTGCCGCGATGCGTGTAGCTGATTTTCTGAGCTGCCTGTGCGGCAGCGAACGGAGGTCATGCGGCGGCGCTCCCCAGCGTGGTTTTCTGAGCTGCCTGTGCGGCAGCGAACGCGGTGTGGGATGTGGCCATGGCTGTGTCAATTTTCTGAGCTGCCTGTGCGGCAGCGAACGATGTAGCTTTCGCGCAGTGGGGTGCTGCACATTTCTGAGCTGCCTGTGCGGCAGCGAACATCAAGACGTTTTGTCAGCGCATCCGATGCGCTTTCTGAGCTGCCTGTGCGGCAGCGAACGCAGCGCGACGGGATCGCTTTTTCTGCGTCGTTTTCTGAGCTGCCTGTGCGGCAGCGAACAATCGCGTTTCTCCCTCGTTCGGCGGAAACATTTTCTGAGCTGCCTGTGCGGCAGCGAACTACGACCACCACGTAAGGCTCTCGACCATTGATTTCTGAGCTGCCTGTGCGGCAGCGAACACCACCACCGCCCGCAAACACCGCGCCGGAAATTTCTGAGCTGCCTGTGCGGCAGCGAACCACATCGAAGCAACGATCCGAACAAGCCCGCTTTTCTGAGCTGCCTGTGCGGCAGCGAACGCCATGATGATGCTCCTTGGTTGTGTTGCGGTTTTCTGAGCTGCCTGTCCGGCAGCGAACGCCGTTTTCTCGGCCGCCTTCTGTGCCGACGATTTCTGAGCTGCCTGTGCGGCAGCGAACTTGTCGAGCAGGTCGCGGTCGGCAATCTCGATTTTCTGAGCTGCCTGTGCGGCAGCGAACTTGGCGGAGGAAAGACTGCGGCACCCCGAACATTTCTGAGCTGCCTGTGCGGCAGCGAACTTGGATCGCGCGGAGGCGTCAGGTTCCCAAAATTTCTGAGCTGCCTGTGCGGCAGCGAACCTTGCCACGCCACGGGCGCGTCAGCGCATGCATTTCTGAGCTGCCTGTGCGGCAGCGAACCCTCTGCGCCGCTTCCGCTTCCGCCTTGGCCTTTTTCTGAGCTGCCTGTGCGGCAGCGAACCAGGATGTTCTCGCGGTAGCTGAGATGATGTTTTTCTGAGCTGCCTGTGCGGCAGCGAACGTCAACGCCGGTCCCACCGGCGCTGCCACTGGCTTTCTGAGCTGCCTGTGCGGCAGCGAACCGTCTCCAGAAAGTCGAACTCGACGTCGTACCTTTCTGAGCTGCCTGTGCGGCAGCGAACAATGCCAGCAACGCGTCGGTGGCGTTGTCCATTTTCTGAGCTGCCTGTGCGGCGGCGAACGCGATCACACGCAACACCTTCGACTTGGCAAATTTCTGAGCTGCCTGTGCGGCAGCGAACCGGAAGCGACACGCGAAACTGGAGCAACTGCTTTTCTGAGCTGCCTGTGCGGCAGCGAACGCACACATGACGCGACTCGTGCTCGCCATTCTTTTCTGAGCTGCCTGTGCGGCAGCGAACATCGTTCGTGAAGAACCAATTGGCTGCTGCCTTTTCTGAGCTGCCTGTGCGGCAGCGAACAACTATCAGCAACGCAACCGGCTGCTCAGTCTTTTCTGAGCTGCCTGTGCGGCAGCGAACCATTGCAGTGACTTTGCTCGAATACTTCGTCATTTCTGAGCTGCCTGTGCGGCAGCGAACCACGGGGATCATCTCGTCATCGGACTTCATCTTTTCTGAGCTGCCTGTGCGGCAGCGAACATCGGGTAGTTCACCAGTGCACGCCCGTGCAGTTTCTGAGCTGCCTGTGCGGCAGCGAACGATCAGTTGACCGCCCTGGTAGCGCTGCACAATTTCTGAGCTGCCTGTGCGGCAGCGAACGAACAATTCGGTCTGTAGCAGATTGACGATGCTTTCTGAGCTGCCTGTGCGGCAGCGAACGCTATGCGGAGTCGGTGAGCCCTGGGCACAAGTTTCTGAGCTGCCTGTGCGGCAGCGAACTGGGTGGTGTAGCGCTCGATGCCGTCGCGGTCTTTCTGAGCTGCCTGTGCGGCAGCGAACGCCACTTCCACACGCTTGGCCTGCTGCGCGATTTTCTGAGCTGCCTGTGCGGCAGCGAACTTGCCGACCCAGCCCATGAGCAGCATCAAAATTTTCTGAGCTGCCTGTGCGGCAGCGAACGCGTAGCGCACCCCGGCGTGGATGTGGTGAGTTTTCTGAGCTGCCTGTGCGGCAGCGAACGTATTGCGCAGCCAGTTCCTGCGCGTTCGCCTTTTCTGAGCTGCCTGTGCGGCAGCGAACGTGGATGGCTTGGCGGCCAGCATCGCGAGTCTTTTCTGAGCTGCCTGTGCGGCAGCGAACTCGATGATGGCGGTGATGCAGGACGGCGAGATTTTCTGAGCTGCCTGTGCGGCAGCGAACACGCCGATTCGAGGCGTGGCAGTTCCGGGTCGTTTCTGAGCTGCCTGTGCGGCAGCGAACGAAGCCGGATCGCCCCGCGCTGCCGTGCAGATTTTCTGAGCTGCCTGTGCGGCAGCGAACGCTCATGCTGCATCGCCTTGTGCGTGCTGCACTTTCTGAGCTGCCTGTGCGGCAGCGAACTTTGAGAACTGCACACCTGACGTTGGGGAAGATTTCTGAGCTGCCTGTGCGGCAGCGAACTTCCGACACCTGCACCTGGCCTTCGAGGTCGATTTCTGAGCTGCCTGTGCGGCAGCGAACGAGGTTGGAAAAACCCGCGAGATTGTCTGCATTTTCTGAGCTGCCTGTGCGGCAGCGAACGACCGCCAGCAGCACCGCCGCTGTTCTCCATATTTCTGAGCTGCCTGTGCGGCAGCGAACGGGGCCGGAGGGGTCTAGTCCGCAGCCGTGATTTTCTGAGCTGCCTGTGCGGCAGCGAACGCGGCATCGGCGCGACTGCTCTCGCTGTCGATTTTCTGAGCTGCCTGTGCGGCAGCGAACCGTGGAACGAGCGGGCAACAGCCTGATCGTCTTTTCTGAGCTGCCTGTGCGGCAGCGAACGATGACGCCTTCGCGACCACGCCGCTGTCGCATTTCTGAGCTGCCTGTGCGGCAGCGAACAGTGCACGCGCCTGCACGGTTTCGACCGTCATTTTCTGAGCTGCCTGTGCGGCAGCGAACGTGGCGTTGCCGGGGGTGAGCTTGACCGTGCATTTCTGAGCTGCCTGTGCGGCAGCGAACCGCGATGCGTGCCGCCTGAGCGGTTTCTCGCGTTTCTGAGCTGCCTGTGCGGCAGCGAACGCCTGCAAACGTCTCGCTTCGTTTCTTCCACCTTTCTGAGCTGCCTGTGCGGCAGCGAACGTTCGTATTTGGCTGCGGTGTTGGCAACCATTTTTCTGAGCTGCCTGTGCGGCAGCGAACTACGGGCGCATTGATTTGTGCCGGTCTTTCCCTTTCTGAGCTGCCTGTGCGGCAGCGAACATGCTGCCAGCGGTGTCGACGCTCAGGCGGTATTTCTGAGCTGCCTGTGCGGCAGCGAACGTCCTTGTACCGCTCTACCCTGACCTCGCGAGTTTCTGAGCTGCCTGTGCGGCAGCGAACCCCACCAGCCCGCCGCGTCGCTCGCCATCCACTTTCTGAGCTGCCTGTGCGGCAGCGAACCAACCAAAGGCAAGTCGCTTTGCTCGCGTCGTTTTCTGAGCTGCCTGTGCGGCAGCGAACCAGCAGCGCGGTGGCCACTTCAACCACGTCGTTTTCTGAGCTGCCTGTGCGGCAGCGAACTGGAGGGTGCCCGCGCGCAGTGGCGCGTAGACTTTCTGAGCTGCCTGTGCGGCAGCGAACTAGTCGTTGGTGCTGTCGTCGATCCGGAACGTTTTCTGAGCTGCCTGTGCGGCAGCGAACGCGGTGCGAAAGTTCGTGCATGGGGATTCCCCTTTCTGAGCTGCCTGTGCGGCAGCGAACAGCGTGTGCTGTGCCGAAGTTGGTTGCGCGATTTTCTGAGCTGCCTGTGCGGCAGCGAACTCGTCAATGAACAGCATCGTCGCGGATCGACATTTCTGAGCTGCCTGTGCGGCAGCGAACTAGCGGTGCGGGATGGCCTGCGCCTCGCGGTATTTCTGAGCTGCCTGTGCGGCAGCGAACGATTGCACGTGGCGCTCCAATCCGGGACGAGCTTTCTGAGCTGCCTGTGCGGCAGCGAACTCGGCGATGTGCTCGCTTTCGGCGGTGCGCCGTTTCTGAGCTGCCTGTGCGGCAGCGAACACCGCCAACAAGGCCCTGCGTGCCGCCTACGATTTCTGAGCTGCCTGTGCGGCAGCGAACATATTCCCATCCTGTCGGCGACCTACAGCATTTTCTGAGCTGCCTGTGCGGCAGCGAACCTGCACGCAATAGCTGCGGCCGGCGCTCAACTTTTCTGAGCTGCCTGTGCGGCAGCGAACTTCGATGCTGACAGGAAGGTATTTGAACAGTCTTTCTGAGCTGCCTGTGCGGCAGCGAACAACAGGACGCCGCGCAGACGGTCGATATCTTTTTTCTGAGCTGCCTGTGCGGCAGCGAACGGGAATCCGGTTTTCACCGTGACTGGTTCGCCTTTCTGAGCTGCCTGTGCGGCAGCGAACGACAGACAAGCCGAAGGGCCATCCGCACGTCATTTCTGAGCTGCCTGTGCGGCAGCGAACACGCTATCAGTCGGCGAGGATGGCGACCTTCTTTTCTGAGCTGCCTGTGCGGCAGCGAACGGCTCGCGAACAGGCAGAGCAAAGCGCAGGCGTTTCTGAGCTGCCTGTGCGGCAGCGAACTAGATCTGTATTGCCCTCGCAGCCTTGCACGCCAAGGCTTGGCGAGGAAAGAGACACTGCCACCCTTTTTTCGGGTGGCAGTGCAAGTGCTTGATTTTCAATGAGCGTGTTCGGGATCTAAAAAAAGGGTCAGAACCAGGGAATGCTGGCGTGTTGGCTCAGGCCGTAGGTGTTGAATGCGCCTTGGGTGGGCGTGGACTGCGGTGGGCCGAGTTGGATGAACAGGCAGTAGGCTTGCCCGGTGCTGTGGCTGCGCAGGTGGACGTAGGGCAAATGGGGTTTGTCTGCGGCGCTGTCGGGAATGGCTCGGGCGGCTTGTTCGGCGCTTTCGCCCTTGCGTTGCATGCGTCGTCGGCGCAGACGTTCGACATTGCTCTGGAATTGTCTGCGGCCCACCACGCGGTGGATGGCGTACGCGGGTACGGGGGCAATGTCCGAACTGCGCAGATGGTCGCGCACGCCGCGTTGCCAGTCGGTGTGCATCCACTGCTGCAACGCGGTTTCGCTGCCGTGCAGTCGCAGGGTGTCGCCGAGGTTGCGCGGGATCACGCTGTACTGCGGAAAGCTGACGCCGATGTCATTGCGTTGATGCTGGGCGAGGGCGCGGTGCAGGCGGTCGTACAGCGCGCCCAGCAGGGCCGCCACGCCGGTTTCTGCATCGGGCAGGACGGTAAGGTCAAGGTAGTGCGTGGTCATGGTCTCAGCCCGCCTCGCCGAACACGCCGCCGCGGATCAGGGTGGCGATGACGTAGTGCTGCTGCGCGGATTCGGGCGCTTTGTCCTTGATGATCCAGTCGTCCAGCAGGGTGTAGAAGTCGCGCTTTTCCTTGGGCTGGCGCCAGGCTTTGCCTTGAGTGGTCACCGAGCCGTAGGGCTCGACGGCAATCGGGCCGTTTTCGCTGGCACCGCTGTACCAGGTGTCGATGGTGCGCAGGGCGTTGCCGATTTTCTGCGAGTGAATGGCGGCGACGCCATCCACGTCGTACAGGGTCTTGCTCTTGTCGCCGCGTCCACGTTCAAGGATCAGCTCCTGCGAGGGGAACACTTCCTGACCCGCGCCGATGCGCACGTAAGCGGTGACCTGCAGCAGCACGTGCGTATTCCCGGCCAGTCCTTGGGCGATGAGTTCGGCCAGTGCGTTGATCGCCACTTTGGCTTGCTCGGGCACGTTGTTGTCGCGCAGCGAATGCGCCAGGGCGTCGAATGTCCAGGCGGCGCCGGGCTTGCCTTCGCGCAATACGGCGACCTGCACTTCAACCTGTTCGGCACCGATCCGGTTGCGCCACAGGAAACGTCCGTTGGCGAGGTTGCAGGCGTAGCGCTGTGCCAGTTCGGTGAAGCCATGCGTTTGCACGTAGCTGCCCACGGTGGCGACCAGTTTGGCGCGGTAGGCGGCGTCGTTGCAGGCCGATGGTTCGCCGGTTCCACCAAGCACGCGCAGGGTGAACTGCACTTTGAGGGTGTCGGCATCGGCGGGCAGGGCAACGACTTCGACAGTTTGCAGGTTGGGATTCTGAATGGCGGCATCGAGTTTGGCCGGGTCCTGTCCGCTGGTCTTGAGGCGGTTGGAAATAGTCCCGCGCACCGATTTCTCGCGGCGCTTCAGCGGTGTCCACGCGGTGCTGGTGCGCGAGTCCCATTGGCCTGCATACAGCAGGGCGTCGGAAGGGTCGAGCTTGCGCTCAAAGGCAAGGACGGAGGCGGTCTTGATGGCTTGGGTGTTCATGCGGGAATTCCTTTGATTTGGGGTCAGTCGTGAGAAACCGAGGACGCGTAGTCGTTCCGGCAGCGATACAGGCCTTGAGCCTCGTCGCTGTGCGCGTACCAGAGCAGTTGGTCGGGATGGGACAGACGGTGTGGGCCAATCCATTGGCCGATCGAGTACAGACTTTCGACGAAGCGGAACGGCGTGCTGGCGTCGCGGGCGTTGCGTACAGAACCGGGCGGAGACGCCTCGGAGAGTGCGCTGTAGCCAACGGGAATGGGCACGATCCAGCCTTCGGTGCGGTCATGTGTCCATTCGACCCGCTGTCTGATTTCGCCGGTGCGCTCGTTGCGGGTTTCGATGCTTTGCGAGCGCCAGTTGAAACGCGACAGGTCCAGCCAGGCATCAAGCGCCGACGCGCCGGGCGTGTTTTGATTCCGTCGAATGCGCTGCTGCAACAGATCATCGCGTGCAACCAGTGCGAAGCCGGGCAGCCAATGTCGACGCCAACGGCGGAACGTGTCGCTTGCCACGCCGCGATCCTGATCAAGCATGCGCAATGAAGGACGACGGGTTCGATCCGGTGGCGTCGTTGCGAACACACTGCCACCCGCAAGCCGCATGCCGGACACGATGCTGGCGACGCCCTCAGCGATCCGTTGGCGATAGGCATCGTCCTGTTGGGTGAAATGTCCGTTGGCACCGAACACCAGGGTCACGTTCAGGTGGATGCGACCTTCTTCGACAATCGCGGCGGTACTGCCGTCCTTGTCCACTGGGTTGCGGCTCAGCCGAAATGCCTTGACGTAGCCGCCTTCGGTCACCTGCTCTTCGAAGTCATGGCAAATCACGCCCACGCTTTGCAGGCCGATGGCGAATTCGGTGTGGGCAAGGCGTCGCTCCAGTGCCCACATGAAGCCCAGGAAGGCCGTCATGGAGGGAAAGCCGTGGGTCAAGGGGCTGGAGATGGCGTTGGCGTTCTGAATCCGAAGGTGTGGCAGGACGAGCAAGGCGGGGCTTGATGGCAGCGTGCTCATGCGGCACCTCCGATCCGGCGTTCGTTCTTTTCGACCTCGCTCAACCAGTCCTTCAACTGATCCAGCTCGAACAGCCAATCGGGATGATGGGCAAGCTCGGTCGACCAATGGCGTTGCGTTGCCGCTTCGTCTTCTCCCAGCTTGAGGCGCTTCATCATCTCGGCATTCAACCACTGCCCGAAGCGTTCGCAGATGCGCTTGGGCCACTCCATCTGCTGCCAGCGCTCACGAAACGCGAGATCGTTCTCGCAACGATACGGGTCGAGCCAGAGCTGCTCTGCTTCGATCGTCAGCGTACAACCGTCTTCAGCGGTCCAACCCGGCGCGTGCTTCTGCACGGCCGCCGCGAAGGCCAGCATCATGTCGATGATCTGGTCGGACAGCTCGTCGCGCGTGTCGCGTGTCTTCATCGTCCTGTCGGGTTTGCCGCCGAGATAGCTACGCAGTTGCTCGGTCGGTGCCCAGACATCGAAATTCTTTGACCAGACGTCGAAGATCGATTGCTGCCCGCGTGCTGGCAGCAACTGCATCGACGTTTCCCACGGCGGCGGCGGCAAGGAGCCCAACAGGTAGTTGTTGCCGCCGCGTTCGCTGTTGAGTTGGGAAATGTTCTGCGGTTTGGTGCCGCCGAGCTTCTGCACCGCAAGATCGGGGTACTCGCGAACGCCGGTGTCGTGCGACTCGTTGCGCCGTTTTGCCTCGCGCGCCTGCTTGGCAGCATCACCGAAGCGGTCTTCATTGAGCGTCTTGAAGACCGCATGGGCGAGCGAGCTGGCATACAACGGCGCCAGAAGATGGAAATGCCCGTCGTCGCTCGGATCGTCGCCGGTCAGCCAATAGACCTGCTTGGCCAGCGTATGTGTTGCCTCGGGCTCCTGACGAGGCCGAGTCAGGCCGGTGAACGCGGTGAACCAAGCGTCGGCGAGCGCCGGATCGGGACTGAGCACCGCGTGCAGGTCGGCGTCGGCGGCCAGCATCCAGTCCAGCAGACTTCGTCCATCGACCGCTTGCTTGAGAAACTTGTAGACATCCAGTGCCGCGGCATTGCCAACCACATCGGCGTCGAAGTTCTCGCCGAGCACATGCGAACCGATGTCGGCGTGCGTGACCAGTTCGGAGGGGCGACGGTAGAGGTTCGTGCCGCGAGCGTCCGGGTGGATGGGTTTGAGTGAGTGGGTGACGGCCTGGATTTGGCCGACGCGACGGGCTGCATCAGGCAACCAGGTGTCGGCGCGGTGTTGCTGGATCAGGGCATCGCGTTTGGGATCATCGTCTGCGAGTTTGTCGAGCTTGGCGTGCAGGCGTTCCTGCAAGAACGCGTTGATGGCGGCTCGGAATCTCGCTCGACGATCCATGGGGATCTCGGACATGAGGATTCTCGTCTTGGGGTAGCGGCAAAGACTTCGATAGAATCCCCCGAGCAGCGCTCAGGGGACTCGGTTCCTGCATCGATGGCCTTATCCAGGGCACGCGACGTACCGACACTGAACTTCTCCTTCGTTCCGCACAGGGCCTAGCGGTTTTGGCCCCCAGCCTCGCAAGCTGAGCGTTGTAGGTCGCCGGGGACTCGTCCTCCCCGGCGACCGAACTCTAGCGCCGTGATGAAGAGGTCGTCAATATCCTATGAATCTCGTGCTTAAAAATAATCTGTTCGTAAGAATCTTGCGTTTGATCTTCCGACCTGATCGCGCAAGACTCTGTGCCCGTCGCTGTACGCACTCGCTGCCGCATAGGCAGCTCAGAAATATGAGTCACGGGCTTACATCGACCATTTCGCTGCCGCACAGGCAGCTCAGTACGACTGCCCCGGTCGACCGGGGCAAGGTGAGCCATGAAACCCTCCATCGCGCTGCGCACTCATCCTGAAGACCTGCATGCGCTGATCCGACGCTTTCGGGTCACCAATCCCCGCGTCTTCGGCTCCGTATTGCATGGCACCGACATCGAGGGCAGCGATCTTGACCTGCTGGTGGACCCTTTGCCGGAAACCACGCTGTTCGATCTTGGTGGCCTGCAGGTGATGCTGGAAGAGTTGTTGGGTGTGGCGGTGGACGTGAAGACGCCGGGTGACCTGCCCGCGCGGTTTCGCGATGCGGTGCTGCGCGAGGCAAAGCCCTTGTGAGCAGTGATCGGTTTGCCGAATGGCTGGAAGACATGCAGCAGGCGGCGCGATTGGCTTGCAGCTATGTGGAAGGCATGCGGCGCGAGGATTTTCTGGCGGATTTGCGTACTCAGCAGGCCGTGGCGATGAACGTGATGATCATCGGTGAGGTGGCTGCCAAACTGATCGAGCGCTATCCGGAGCGCCTTCGAGCCTGTCCCAACGTGCCGTGGGCGTCGATGAAGGGCATGCGCAATCGCATCGCCCATGGTTACTTTGAGGTCGACATGGGCGTGGTCTGGGAGACGGTTCAGCGTGCGCTGCCCGAACTGATCGACCAACTGCAGTCGATCATCGTCCAGCAACGCCTGGACGCTTCGCATCTGCCGTGAAGGCGGCGTGGGTCACTGCCGTTCAGCGAATCCGAGCGAGGGATGAAAACGCCAGCCGTAGGTGTGCTGCGGGATGCGTGCGTGGCCGAAGCGCTTGGCACAGTCGCTGACCGACAACCCCAACGCGTTTGCGTAGTCCTCGACGATCTTCAGGTAGTCCGAACCTCCCCAAGGCGCGATGCGCTCGCCATGCACCAGTGCGTCGTCGATGCGATGCAGGTCGACGCCTTCGCGCAAAACGGCATATTCGACATGCTTCCCTTCGCGATTGACGCGGTTCAATGCGTAGTCGTCGCCATCCTCGTTGACGAGCAGAGCCAGTTCGGTGTCTGGACGCGAATCGTTGTGTCGAAAGGGTTGCTGTTGCGACAGGATTGCGGTCAGTCTGGCCTGGGGTTGCACCCAGAATGTGGTGGCATTGAGCGGTGGTGGCTCGGGTCGAATGCCGAGGCGCAGTTCTCTGGCGGTCGGTTCTTTCATCCCCCCAGTCGTTGGCAGCATCTGCGCGGCAAGCCGGACGTGTTCCAGATCGACCAGATTCGCGGTGGGTTGCAGTGTCTCGCGCGCAAGCAGCCGAGGGCGCGAATCAGGGTGGGTGTATTGCTCGGACTGCAGCAGTGTCTGCAGTGACGCACTGGTGAGACGGAACTCCTCCGATTCGAAGCCTGGTCGGCGGAATGCGGGCTTGCCCGGTTGCTCGAAGCTTTTCAGATTGCGCTCGCAAACCAGCAGGTTGGGTGTGCGGACGGGCTGGCTCCGGTGGCGGCGCACGCGACCTGCCAACTGGATGATCGAGCGCATCGACGATGGCTCCACCACCGCCCAGTCGTAGTCATGATCGCGGCCCACTTCGGTCACCGGGCTGCCCAGCACCACGAACAGATGGTCTGGTTCGGCGTGGTCGTCGAGACAAGCGCGCACGTCGGGCAGGTCGAATACGGCGGTGTCCTTGCGTCGATCCAGTGCGGCATCCAAGCGACTTTCGATGGCGGAACGAATCAACAGCGGAAACTGCGAGTGATACACGCACAGGTGAATGCGAAAACCCGTTGGCGCACCAAGCCGATATAACGCCAATGCAACATCAACGAGCGGTTCGATGTTGGCCATGCGAATCAAGCCGAAGCTGACCCGCTTGCCGCTACGCGGGTCGACGCTGTGGTGACCGGCATGCAAGCGTGCGGCGGCATCGCGTACCAGGCCGGCAAACTCAAGTCGGACGGCATCCTCACGCTTCGCGGAGATTGGCATCGGCATCAGTTCGGCGAGACGACGTGGGCGGTTGATGGATTGCAGGCGCAGTTGTTCACAGCGTGCCTTGGTGAAGGCTTGATGCTGCGCACGGAATGTATCGAGGTCTACAACGTCGCGCGCCACGCGGTCGAACTCATCGACCCACAGGCAGCAGATGTCGGTCGGACCATCGGGGCGTTGCCCGCGGTTGCGCTGGAACCAGCGACGACCTTCCCGGTAGGCAAGGAACAGGCCGTCAACCAAGGCAGGCGGCAAGGTGGCGGACGACAGCAGCACGCGACTGCCCAGCAGACCTGCCCAATGCACCAGTCGTGTCATTGCAGGTAGATCGTCGAGATCAAAGTCGTCGGGCTCATCGAGTACGAGATCACCGCTGAGCAGGCGCAGCATCGGCGCGATCTGGTGACCGCCACGTGTGCTTTCGGTCGCGGGCATCAGGTGATCGACCGTGCACACCAGAATGGGTGCGCCCAACAGGCGGCGAACAGCCGGTTCGGGGCTCAGTCGCTGCAACACGGGATCGTCGTCGTTCCCTTCGTGCAGTACGTGGCTGCATTCTTCAGGCAGCAAATCTTGCGAGGACGCGGAGCCGGTCCATTCGGCCTGTTTCTCGTGGAACTGGAACAATTCGCGGCTCGCGGCATCGCCCACCATGATGGCGAGCTCGTCCTCACCCAGTTGAAGCAGCTTCTGGAACGCGCGTCCGGTCTGCAGCGTCAACGTGCGCAAGCCCATTGCGAACGCGCAGCGCATGCCACTTGTCGGCTCGGCCAGTGCGTTCATGATCCGCGCGTTGGCGAGTGTTTTGCCGCAGCCCGTGGAGGCAAGGTTGACGATGAATGCGCCCTGCTCGATGGAGCGCCCGCGCAAACTGGCCGCGATGTCCACGGCGTGATCCTGCCAGCGAAACGCGGGGGCATCACTGCGCTGTCGCAGAAAGCGATGCCGGGCCAGGCGAGGCAGGTTTCGATCAAAGCCGGGCAAAGCATGCACGATGCTGCGCGCGTGTTTTTCGACCCCCAGCAGATGCTCGTCCAGGGCTTGATTGGGTCGACCGGTGTCACGACGTGTGTTGGCAAACAGTGGATAGTTCTGTTCGCCACGTACTCTGTCGTGCGGGTCGGTCAGACGCGAGTAATGATGGTCAGCCAGCATCAAGCTCAGCCGCGACACATGCATGATGAAAGGGTCGTCAATGGCTGCTCGCGAACCGGCTTGCGCCAGATGCTCAAGCAGGCGTTGAGCAACCCGCGCTGCCCGCTCACGCCAACGCGCGGTGGTGATCGGCAGGCCATGCGGGAAGTTCCAATAGGTTCTGACCGATGCCATGTCAACGCCAGTGGGTGTCTCGTTCCAGTCGCAGGCAATTCGGATCAGTACCTCCTCCAGCACGGTGGTCCTGAATCCATGCATCTTGGCGCCGAGTTTTGCTGGTGCCTGTTTGCCTTCGTCCCACGAGGGCATCAGCGGCAATCGGTGATGGGTCAGCACCAACCAACCGACAGCGCGGGCGAGCGTCGGAAGCGTGGAGAACGGTGGTGATCGGCTGGCCGACTCATCCATGCCATCGCGCAGCTTGGCGTGATCGGGCAGCCAGCGTTCGGCGTCCCCGGCGCGCGGATCGATCAGGCGCTGAAGCCAAACCGTGTCGTCTTTGGCATCGCCAACGAAGGATTGGAACAGGCGCAGCGAAATCCATTCGTGGCGGTACTCGTTGCGCTCGATGGTGGGCTGGCGCAGGCGTTGTTGAAACGCCTCACTGGCCTTCCCAAGATCGTGCAGCAAGGCGGCCAATTGGGTCAGTGCCTGGATCAAACTGAGGCTGTGCCAGTCGTTTTCATCCTTGCGTCGCAGCACGTTGCGACGGGTGGTGTTGGTGGGGACGGCACCTTCGGCGTTGAAGCGTTTGCCGTCACCAACGACCCAGAGCAGTTCGCTGTGGTCCTTGCCACGAATCCAGTGGCAGGCCACGGCAGTGTTCTTGCGTGCGGTCTTGCGCAGCAGCTTGCGCAGGGTATCCAAGCCTGCCTGGGTGATCGGGGTTTGCCAGGTGCGGTCGCCGCGGCGTTCGGCAAATTGATCGAGGATGCGGCGGGTTTCGGTGAGTGCGCGCTTGTCGCACTGGGAAATCAGCAGCACGTTCATGGCTCGGGTGACCCGCTGCGATGTTGGGCCAGCGCGGCGGTGTCGACCGCGATGGTCTTCAATGTGTCGATGACGAAATCCAGCGACTCACTTCGGGTCAGCGTCTCGATGCATTGGCGACGGAACTGCTGTTCGTCGTCGCCGCGCATGGCGGACAGAAATGCTTGCGGCAGGATACTGGCGTCCTTCACCAGATCGGCTGCATCGAACACCAGACCGCCGCGCCGGGTCTTGCCATGCAGAACGGCGAGCCCATGTGGCAGACCAAGTACCCAGGTGGCGGTTGCACCAAGACCGTAGGCGAGATAGTTGCCGTGGTCGAGAAAGCGGTTGGCCGGATCGCCGCCGCTGCCTCGTTTGGCGCGGGTGAAATCGCTGTAGCCGACGGCATCGACTGCCAGCTTGAACAAGGCCTTGGTCAGACGCGCTTCCTCGGTGAGCAGGGCGGTGGTGTCCTGCGCGAGTTCGACCGCATGCAGGCTGCGCTGGGCGAGTTCGTCAAGTCGCCCTCCATCAACCCGGAAGCCGTTGTCGCGCAGTGCGCTGTGCATCCAGTGGTTGCGCAACCGCGCCAGACGGGCTCGCTGAATCGCCTTGGCGGCGCACAAGCGCAAGTCGTCATCGAACCAGAAGCGCACCCAGGCTTGCAGATATTCTGTCGGGCGGTACTCGCTTTGCGGTGTCAGCCAAGCGACTTCGATGTCGACCTCGTTCGCGGCGAACAGCGGTGTGCCGCCGCCGCCGCAAAAGCCGACCAGAACGCCCGCCTTGGCAAGCTCTCGCATCGCTGCTTGGGTCACCGAGGTACCGGTTCCCAGCAGCACACTGGTGGTGTTGGCGATGGGGATGTTCCAGTACAGCGATTGTTTGCCCTGGTCGGTGACGTACTCGACGCGACCGCCGTTGACCAGGACACGGCAGTGTTCCAGGTAGTAGATGTTGGCGCGCTTGCTGTGGAGGATCGATTTCAGATCCGACGCATGAATGTCGTCCATCGCCGCCCCGCATGCCGGGAAGATTGCCGACGATTGTCGTGTGGTACGACGTCATCCCGCAAACGGGTGGTGGCGCGGTGAGTTGCCTGGCCTTCGCCGAATCGCCCTTGCGGCCCGTTTGCGTTGCTCGGCAAGGCACGAACCGGGCCGGGAAGGCGGATTGGGTGAATACGTTCAACTGTCGAAAATTGCTCAGTAGTTGAATAGTTCACGGTTCCTGCTACGCTCGGTCATCCGCATACAGACTGGTACGTAGATGAACGTAAACGTCGCGTTGGGTCGATCTGCATGAGCATGCCGCACGGGGTGCTTGAGCT
>Ga0209066_10003255_pt1 | contig 18713 bp, 18 predicted proteins | sample All_14_2_FD_187198 | JGI IMG/M metagenome (GOLD analysis project Ga0209066, IMG submission 187198) | Freshwater microbial communities in response to fracking from Pennsylvania, USA - Allegheny Zone_MetaG_DW_15 (SPAdes) (version 2) ... | reverse complement strand
CCCGCTCTGCCTGGCCGGCGCCGCGGCGCGCGGCCCCCGGCCGGACGGCCTGCCGGGCCTTTACCGCTACCGCGTGCTGCTGAGGCCGGCCCCGGCGGACGTGAGGCGCCTCTTCCTGACTTCCCTTAAAGAGACCGGCATAGACAGGTCCGAGCACGACCTGCGCTGGCTGTCCGCCGAAGGCGCGCTGCCCGGCTGGCAGGTGCTGCTGGACGGGCTGCCGTTGGCCGCTTTCCGCTACCTGGAGCCGCGCGTCGGGCCTGGGCCGGCGGGGGCAGAGATAGAGATTTCGCTGGAGCGCCTGGCGCTGGCTTCGCAGCGCAAAAAGAGCGCGGCCGACCTGGTTTGGTCCGCCCGCCTCACCTACGGCGCGCTGCACTCCGGGGAGGTCTCGTGACCGGCCGGGACGCGCTGCTGGAGATATTTTCGGAGACCCTGCCGGCCGCGGGCGTCCGGCCCGCCGCCGAGCAGCTGAAGCGCCTGGCTGGAGAGGAATTCGCCCGCCGCGGCCTGGCCACCGTTTCGCTGGAAACTTACGGCACTTGCCGCCGCCTGGTCCTTTACGCCGCCGGCCTGCCCTGCGGCGCGCCGTCGAACAAGGCGCTCGCTGAGATCTTCCCGGTCCTGCTGGGCCGCCTGGAGTTCGCGCGGACGATGAGCTGGGAGGCGTCCGGGTTCAGATTTCCCGCGCCGGTGCGGGGCCTGCTGGCGCTGCACGGCGAGCGCCTTGTCTCTTTTTCGGCGGCGGGCTTGAAGTCCGGCCGCGTCACGGAGGGCCAGGAGTCGCTGGGGCCGAAGCGGCTGTCGCTGCCCGCGGCGGAGAAATATTTCAAGACGCTCGAGCACGCGTCGGTGCTGGTGAAGGACGACGAGCGCCTGGCCGCCATGCGCTCGGCGCTGGACTCCGCCTCGCGCCGCATGAAGCTCGGGGTGGAGGCGCACGAGGAAACCTTGCGCGAGAACCTTTACTCCGCGGAATACCCCATCCCCGTAGTCTCCGGCTTCGCGCAGGAATTCCTGGCGCTGCCTCCGGAGCGCCTGCGCTCGGCGCTGCGCTCGCTGCTGTTCTTTCCCGTCTCCGACGACGACGGCCGCCTGCAGCCCTACTTCGCCGCCTTCCGCGACGGGGTCTCGAAGGGGCAGCGCAACGTGGAGGACGGCTACCGCGCCGCCCTCGAGTCCCGCCTGCGCAGTCTCTTGTCCTGATAATCTCTTTAGTTTGAGTCGCCGAGGTAGACACGGCCGCGGCGTTTGCCGTCGGGGGCGAGCAGTATCTTTAATACTGAAGGGTACAGGCGCACAGCGCCGAGGCGCCGCAGGGAAACCCACTCAGCCCCGGTCTGGCCGGGGTCCGGCAGCCGGGCCTTGCCGACTTTCCTGACAAAATCGCAATCGAACATGATCTCCACCTGGTGGAAGCCCCGGTCCTCGCGGGCGAACTCGTGGTGCGCCCCGACGTAGTCGCGGATATGGCGCGGCTCACCGGGGGTCACCAGCACGCCGGTCTCCTCCAGGCATTCGCGAATCACGGCCTCGTGTAGGGTCTCGCCGGCGCGCTGGCCGCCGCCGGGCAGCAGGTAATAGACGCCGTGCCGGTCCCTGGCGCGCATGAGCAGCAGGCGCCCGTTCCTGATCACGATGGCCTTGGCCGAAATGCGGACCCGTCTGGGGTCAGGTCTTGACTTTTGACCTTTTGCGCGGGTGTTCATCATGGTTTTCTCTGGAATGTCAAAAGTCAAGACCTGACCCCGGTCAGAACGGGTAGCCTATCCGGATGATGGCGTTGGTGCCTTCGGAGCCGAAGGCCAGGTCTATGGTGGCCACGAGCTGCGGCCGGATGACCAGGCGCGCGGAGATGCCGGGGGCGTATTTGAGGTCGCTCGCGCGGAACTCCGAGACCTTGGAGAAGACCGTGCCCACGTCGAGGAAAGGCGCGATCTCGGTCTCGCTGATGAATTTGTAGAACGGCGTCTTGGAGAGCGTGATGCGCTCCTCTATCGTAAAGACGAACTTGCCCCTGTCGGTGAAGCGCCCGTCGCCGGTCATGCGCAGGCCGGTGCTTTCGCCCAGCTGCGGCAGGGCGTAGAACGGCAGCGTGTCCCCCCGCTGGAACTGCAGCAGGTAATGCGCGGCCGTGACGTAGCGGCCCTCTTCCTTATAGTTATAGTAGTGCTTCATCTGCAGCGTGTAGGTGCGGTACTCGTAATCCGAGCCGAGGGCCTTGTTGGAGTAGAGCACCGAGGCGCTGGCGTATGTGCCGACCTTGGGCAGGAAGGGGTGGTCCGTGTCGTCGTAGACCAGCGACAGGCGGTTGGTGTGGAAGGTGCGCATCTCGGAGGCCACGGCGTAGTCGGCCGGGAACTGCTCGCTGACCTGGCTGACCGTCGTCACCGGGCCGGGGCCGATGCGCTTGTCGAAATAGGAGTGGTTGAAGTTGAGATAGAGATTTTTGATCAGCGGCACGTCCGCCGTGATCTCCTCGCCGGTCATCTGCAGGGAGTAGTTGGCCTTGTCGCCGCGCTGCGAATTGATGCCGTAGCCGTAGAAAGAGGGTTTGCCCGTCACCCAATGCTTGGCCTCCAGGCTGAGGCGGAAGTCGGAGCCGCCCAGCTGCGGCGTGTAGTAATAGGCCATCAGCTCCCGCTCCACTTTCTCGGAGCGCGAGGCCCGCAGGATGAAGTAGCGCTTGTCGTCGGGAAAGATGTACTGGCGGTAGGTCATCGTGGTGCGCAGGTTGTCGTTGTAGCTGAACGACGGGACGATGACGGACTTGATCTCGCCGGAGCTCTTCTTCTTGAGCGCGATGACCGGCATGATGCCCACGCTGGGGCCGAGGTCCTTGCTGGAGTCGGCCACCGGGAACGGGATGATGGGGCCGTAGCGGGTGTCGATGGTGATAGCGTTGAGCACGCGGCCCAGCAGCCCTTCCTTGGGCGGCGCGGGGCGCTGCACGGTCTTGAGGATGTCTTCCTTGCTCTTGGGTTCCGGCTTTACCAGCTCCAGCTTGGCCTTGGGGGCGGGCTGGACGATCTTTTTCTTCTTGCGCGCCGGCGGCGCCGCGGCCGCCGGGGCGAGCAGCGCCAGTACCAGCGCTAGGGCTAGGAAGCGTCTGAGCATCAGCGGAGGAAATCCAGGGCTTTGACTATGGGCATCTTGCGGCCGTAGCCGAAGGACTTCTCGGTTACCTTGAGGGCTATCGGCAGCTGCTTGCGCTTGTACTCGTTGACCTCGAGGCGGCGCAGTATGCCGGCCACCAGCGCCGGCTTGAAGCCGCGCGCGGCGATCTCGGCGGGCGTGCGGTTTTCCTCGAGGTAGAGGCGCAGTATCTCGTCGAGCGTCTTGTACGGGGGCAGGTCGTCCTGGTCCTTCTGCCCGGGCTTGAGCTCGGCCGTGGGCGGGCGCTTGATGATGGCCCGGGGGATGGCCTCGCCGTCCTTATTAAGGTAAGCGGCCAGGCGGTAGACTTCAGTCTTGAAGAGGTCGGCGATGGGGGCGAGCGCGCCGGCGGTGTCGCCGTACAGCGTGCAGTAGCCTACCGCGATCTCGGACTTGTTGCCGGTGACCAGGTTCAGCGCGCCCCCGGCGTTGGACAGCGCCATGAGCAGGCTGCCGCGCGAGCGGGCCTGCAGGTTCTGCATGGCGAGGGTTATGTCCTTGCCCCCCCCTGCGCCCAGCTCTTTGAGGAAGGCGCGGTAGATATTCTTTATGGGAATGATCTTCGAATTGATGCCCAGGCGGCCGGCCAGGTCCAGCGCCTCGTCGACGCTGCGGCGGGCGGTGTACTCCGAGGGCATCAGCACGCCGGTCACGTTGGCCGGGCCCAGCGCCCGGGCCGCCAGCGCGGCCACCACGGCGGAGTCGATGCCGCCGGAGAGGCCGAGCAGGGCCTTCGTGAAACCCTGCTTGGCGAAATAGTCGCGGATGCCCAGCGTGAGCGCCTCGCAGATCTCGGCGGTGACGTCGGGCTGGCGCGCGGGGCGGGGCGGAGCGGGGGCCGCGGTGTCCACCAGCACCAGGTCCTGGCTGAAGCCGGCCGCGGCGGCGGTCACGCGGCCCGACGGGGCCAGCGCGAAGCTGTTGCCGTCGAAGATCAGTTCGTCGTTGGCGCCGGCCTGGTTGGCGTAGACGATGTGCGCTCGCATCTTCCTGGCCAGGCCGGAGAGGATGCGCCGGCGCAGGGCGCCCTTGCCCCGGTAGAACGGCGAGGCGGAGATATTGATGATTATGGAAGCTTTCCCGTCGCGCAGCGACTTGGCCGGGTTGTTGCGGTAGAGCAGGCGGCTGGGCAGCAGGCTGGTGCCGGCCCAGATGTCCTCGCAGACGGTCAGGCCGAGGGTCTCGCCGCGGAACCGCACGGGCCGGTTGCCGGCGGCCGGCTCGAAATAGCGGGCCTCGTCGAAAATGTCGTAGGTGGGCAGCAGCGACTTGAAACGGCGCGCGGTCACTCGTCCGCCGTCTATCAGGGCGATGGCGTTGTGCAGCGGCTTGCCTTTTTTCGCCGGGTTGCGGTCCACGTAGCCCACGGCCAGGGCGGTCTTAAGTCTGAGCGCGGCCAGGCGCTTGAGCGCCTTTAAATTCGCGTCTATGAAATTTTTCTTCTCGAGCAGGTCCAGCGGCGGGTAGCCGGTGAGCGCCAGTTCCGGGAAGACGGCCAGGTCCGCCCCGGCCTCCTGGGCCCTCCGGGCGAAGGCCTCTATCAGGTCGAAGTTGCCGTCAATGTCGCCCACCCTGGGGTTGATCTGCGCGATAGCGATTTTCATCGCCCCTATTATAGCAAACACTAAAACTTCCCCCACCCAGTGAAGCGAATCGCATATGCAGCCATCTTTCGGTGCCGCGAGATGCACAGTCGGGGGCTGGCCGCGGGCTGGCCCTCGCCAGCCATCTACGGCCTGCAGCTATCCCATTTATTGTTGAATGGCGGCATTCTTTTTGATAATATATAACCATGCGGATGAAATCCTGCCCCTGGAGGGCGGGAAAAGAAGCGCAATGTATAGACACGGAGGAAAGTAAAAAAATGGCACTTAACGTAACGATGAAAAGCATGTTAGAAGCCGGCGTCCACTTCGGTCACCAGACCTACAGGTGGAACCCCAAGATGGCCCGCTACATATTCGGCGAGCGCAACGGCATCCATATTCTCGACCTTCAGAAGACCGTGAAAGAGATCAAGAAGGCTTACACCTTCGTGAAAGACTGCTCCAAAGCCGGAAAGACTTTCCTCTTCGTCGGCACCAAGAAGCAGGCCAAAGAGATCATCCGCGAGGAAGCTATCCGCGCCGACGTGTCTTACGTGCACGAGAAGTGGCTGGGCGGCACGCTCACCAACTTCGAGACCCTGCGCAAGTCCCTCAAGCGCTTCGACGAGCTCGACAAGTTCGAGGCCGACGGCCTGTTCCGCGTCATGTCCAAGAAAGAAGTTTCCCGCCTCTCCAAGGAGAAGGCCCGCCTGGTGAAGCTGCTCAGCGGCATCCGCAACCTGCGCAACCTGCCGGACATCATCTTCATCGTGGACCCCGTCAACGAGGCCAACGCCCTCAAGGAAGCCCACAAGCTCAAGATCCCCATCGTGGGCGTCTGCGACACCAACTGCGACCCCGACCAGCTTGACTGGCCGATCCCCGGCAACGACGACGCTGCCCGCTCGATCCGCCTGTTCTGCGCCACCATGGCCGACGCCGTAGTGGACGGCCGCGCCGAGGCCGAGGCCGAGAAGGCCGCCGCCCACCAGCAGGCCCAGCAGGCTTCCGCCGTCGAAGCCGGCGAGCAGCAGCCCGAAGGCGACCCCCTCAACCAGGTTGAGGAAGTCCCCGCGCAAGAGCCGGTCCGCACCGAAGAATAAGTCTTCCATCGGAACAGGGGGCGCGGCTATTACGCCTGCGCCCCCTTTTTTAAGATTCACCAGCACCTAAGGAGATATCACAATGGCAATAACCAGCGAACAGGTAATGACACTCCGGAGCCAGACCGGCGCCGGCATAATGGATTGCAAAGGGGCCCTTAACGAGGCCGGCGGCGACCTGCCCAAGGCCGTAGAGATACTGCGCAAAAAGGGCCTGGCCGGCCTGGCCAAGCGCGCGGGCCGCACCATGAAGGAAGGCGTGGTCGTGTCCAAGAGCTCCGCCGCCGCGACCTCCCTGGTCGAGGTCAACTGCGAGACCGACTTCGTCGCCAAGAACCCCGACGTGGCCGCCTTCGCCGCCGCCCTCGCCTCCGACATGCTGACCGACGCGGCCCTGGCCAACCCGGCCGAGAGCGAGAAGGCCAAGGAACGCCTGCAGGCCGTCGCCGTGAAGATGGGCGAGAACATGGCCATCCGCCGCGGCGTCGTGTACCCCGCCGCCGCCGACAGCGCGGTCAACGTTTACGTGCATTCCGACAGCCGCAAGGGCGCCATCGTGGAGCTGACCTTCGACGGCAACATGGCCGCCGGCAAGGCCGACCTCGAGGCCCTGGCCAAGGAACTGGCGATGCAGAGCGTGGCGATGAATCCCAAATACCTCAAGCGCGAGGAAGTGCCCGCCGACATCGTGGCCAAAGAGAGAGAGATCTACCGCGCCAAGACGGAGCAGGACGAAGCCGACGCCGCGGCCCGCGCCGCCGAGACCGGCAAGCCGCACAAGGCCAAGCCGGCCGAGGCCATCGAGAAGATGCTCGAAGGCCGCGTCAACAAGTTCTTCCAGGAATGCTGCCTGATAGACCAGGCCTCTATCCGCGACTCCAAGAAGACCGTGTCCCAGACCGTGAAGGACCTGGGCGCCAAGCTGGGCGGCAACGTGGCCGTCAAGCGCTTCAGCTGCTTCATCGTCGGCGTAGAATAAGCGGCGCAGGCCGTAACCGCCGCCGCGGGTCCCATGGGCCCGCGGCGGCGGAAAACTATCCACTGGGAGGAATATGTACAAACGCGTACTTCTGAAGCTTTCCGGCGAGGCGCTGGGCACCCCCGGCGACTGCCGTTCCATCAGCTCCCCCTCCCTTACTTATATCGCCAAAGAAATAGCCTCCGGCCTTAAAAAAGGCATACAACTTTCCATCGTCATCGGCGGCGGCAACATCTGGCGCGGCGCCCGCGACGGCCGCATGATAGACCGCGTCACGTCCGACAACATGGGCATGCTCGCCACCATCATCAACGCCATGGCGCTGCAGAGCGCGCTGGAGCACGAGGGCGTCTCCACCCGCGTGCAGACCTCCATCGAGATCAGCCGGCTGGCCGAGTCTTTCATCCGCCGCCGCGCCTTGCGGCACCTCGAGAAAGGCCGCGTGGTGATCTTCGCCGGCGGCACCGGCAACCCCTATTTCACCACCGACACGGCGGCGGCCCTGCGCGCCGCCGAGATCAACGCCGACGTCATCTTCAAGGCCACGCAGGTGGACGGCGTCTATACCGGCGACCCCAAGAAGGACCCGAAGGCGAAGCTGATCAAGGACATCACGTACATGGAGGCCATCAGCAAGGGCCTGAAGTTCATGGACGCCAGCGCGCTGACGCTCTGCATGGAGAACAATATTCCGATCCTGGTGTTCAACCTGCACACCCCGGGCAATATCCGCAAGGCGCTGGCCGGCCAGCGGACCGGCACGCTGATCAAGCAGGCCTGACATGGAAACCAAAATACGCGCGGCGATAGAACAGCACCAGGCGGCCTCGGCCGCGCTGGCGGCGGACCACGCCTCCCTCGAGCCTATCGCCCGGCTGCTGGCGGCCACCGCGCTGGCCGGCGGCAAGATCCTCGTCTGCGGCAACGGCGGCTCGGCCGCCGACAGCCAGCATATCGCCGCCGAGCTGGTGGGCCGGTTCAAGAAAGAGCGCCGCGCCATCGCCGCGGTGGCCCTCAGCACCGACACCTCCATCCTCACCTCGGTCGGCAACGATTACGGCTTCGACCGGGTTTTTGAACGGCAGGTAGAGGCGCTGGGCCGGGCGGGCGACCTGCTGGTGGCCATCTCCACCTCCGGCTCCAGCCCCAATGTGCTCAAGGCCGCCGTAAAGGCCAAGGCCCTCGGCCTGGCCGTGGTAGGCTTTTTCGGCGCCGCCGGCGGCGCCATCCTCCCCCACTGCGACCTGGCCTTCCTCGCCCCCTCTTCAGACACCCCGCGCGTGCAGGAAATGCACAGCCTGGCGGCCCATATCATCTGCGGCTTGGTGGAAGACGAAGTGTCGGCCGCCGGCTGACAGAAACTACCGCATTAATTTAATATAATTATACTTATGCCAGCGGGCTTTCCCCGCGGCACAGGAGGAGGGTTTATGGCTGATTTTTCCATGGAAGACGTTCTGTCGGAATCCGAGATGGAGATGATGGAGAAGATAGAGAAATTCAAGCGCGAGCTCACTTCGCTGCGCACCGGCCGCGCTAACCCGCAGCTGCTCGACACGGTGTACGTGGAATACTACGGCGCGCGCGTGCCCCTCAAGCAGGTGGCCGCGGTCTCCATCCCCGAGCCCCGCACGCTGGAAGTCCGCGCCTGGGACGCCGGCGCCGTGGACGCCATCGAGGCCGAGCTGCGCAAAGTGGATTTCGGCTCTTCCCCCAACCGCAACGGCGGCGTGATCCGCATCAACCTGCCCCCGATGACCGAGGATCAGCGCAAGAAGATGGTAAAGATCGTCCATAGCATGGGCGAGGATTCCCGCGTCTCCATGCGCAACGTGCGCCGCGACACCCTGGAGAAGGTCAAGAAGGCCCAGAAGGCCGGTGAGATCTCCGAGGACGATTACACGCGCCACGAAGAAGCCGTGCAGAAACTGACGGACGCCTTCGTCAAGAACGTCGACGAGATGGTGGCCGCCAAGGAAAAGGAACTGCTCACCATCTGATGTCCCCCCACAAGCCCGATCCCGAGCGCCTGCCCGCCCATGTGGCTGTCATCATGGACGGCAACAGGCGCTGGGCCAAAAAGCGCGGGCTGCCGGCCATAGCCGGCCACAAGGCCGGCGTGGATTCGGTGCACGCGGTGGTCAAGGCCGCCAGCGACGCGGGCGTGAAGGCGCTTACCATCTACGCCTTCTCCACTGAGAACTGGAACCGGTCCAAGCTGGAGGTCAGCGCGCTGATGTTCCTGCTCAAGCGGACCATCGCCGCCTACGCCGACGAACTGGACCGGGAGAACGTCAGGCTGATGTTCAGCGGCCGCACGGAGCAGCTGCCGGCCGCGGCCCGGGCCGTGATGCGCGACGCCGTGGAACGCCTGCAGGCCAATACCGGCATGACCCTCAATATCGCGCTGAACTACGGCGGCAGGCAGGAGATCCTGGACGCCGCCAACCGCGCCCTGGCCTCGGGCGCCAAGGCCGTGGACGAGGAGTCTTTCTCGCGCCTGATGTACACCTCGCATCTGCCCGACCCCGACCTGCTGATCCGCACGTCGGGAGAGATGCGCATCTCCAATTTTCTGCTGTGGCAGGCCGCCTACAGCGAGTTCTATTTCACCGACACCCTCTGGCCGGACTTCGGGGCCGCGGAATTCCGCAAAGCCCTGGCCGAGTACCAGGCCAGAGAGAGAAGGAGAGGAAAATAATGCTTCTGCCCAGAGTACTCACCGCCCTGTTCGGCATCCCGGTAGTCCTGCTCCTGATCAACGCCGGCGGCCCGGCCTACGCGGCTTTCATTTTCGCCATCATCGCCGTCTCGCTCTATGAGTACGCCACCATGATGCGCCTCGGCTCCAAGCCGGTGCAGGCCGGCGCGCTCTACCTATTCGGCCTGCTGCTGCCCCTGGCCCTGTACTTCGACCGCTACGGCGCGGGCCTGCCCGGCGCCAACAACTACTCCGGCTTCTTCGTCTCGCTGACGGTGATCGGCGTGATGACCTGGGAACTCTTCTCCCCCAAGAAATACCTGGAGCGCATGGGCCTGACGCTGCTGGGCATCTTCATGATCTCCTGGTGCCTGTTCCATCTCTCGGCCATCCGCGACCTGCGGCCGGCCGGCCTGTGGCTGACGCTGCTGCTGATCATTACCGTCTGGATCATGGACACCGCCGCCTATTTCTTCGGCCGCTCGTTCGGCCGCCGCCAGCTCTCCACGATCAGCCCCAAGAAGACCTGGGAGGGCGCGGCCGCCGGCTTCATCGCCGCCATCCTGACCGCCTGGGGCATCGCCAAGTTCTCGGGGGCCTTCTCCCCCTCTTTCGCCGTCGGCGCCGGCGTGCTGATAGGCGTCTTCGGCCAGATCTCCGACATCGCGGAATCCATGCTCAAGCGCGCCGTGGGCGCCAAGGATTCCTCCAACATCCTGCCCGGCCACGGCGGCATCCTGGACCGCTTCGATTCCTACATCTTCCTGGCCCCCGTCATCTATTACTACGCGGTGCTCGCCCTCTGATGAAGAACGTCGTCATCCTGGGCTCTACCGGGTCCATCGGCGTCAACGCCGTCAAAGCCCTGCGCCAGCTGGGCAAAGGGTGGCGCGCGCTGGGCCTGGCGGCCAACTCCAACCTGGCCGCGCTGCGCGCCCAGGCGCGCGAGGTGAAGCCCGCCTACGTGGCCGTTTTCGATTATAAGGCCTGGCAGGAGCTGAAGGCCGATCCCCCGAAGGGAGCGAAGGTGCTGGCGCCCGGCGTGGAAGGCCTCGTGGAGCTGGCCTCGCTGGCCCAGGCCGACGTGGTGCTCAGCGCGGTGACCGGCGCGGTGGGGTTCGCCCCGCTGCTGGCCGCCATCCGCGCCTCCAAACATATAGCGCTGGCCAACAAGGAGCCGATGGTGATGGCCGGCGCGCTGCTGATGAAAGAGGCCGAGCGCTGGGAGGCCAGGATCATTCCCGTGGACTCCGAGCCGTCGGCCATCTTCCAGTGCCTCGCCGGCCTCAAGCCCGGGCAGTACGACGCAGCGCTCTCGCGCGTTTTTCTGACCGCCTCGGGCGGCCCGTTCTACGCCCGCAAGGGCTCGCTGGCCGGCGTTACCCCGGCGCAGGCGCTCAAGCATCCCCGCTGGAGCATGGGCCCCAAGATCACGGTGGATTCCTCGACGCTGATGAACAAGGGACTCGAGGCCATAGAGATACAGAACCTGTTCTCGCTGCCCATTTCCAAAGTGCAGGTGCTGGTGCACCCGCAGTCCGTGGTGCACTCCGGCGTGGAATTCAGGGACGGCTCGGTGCTGGCCCAGCTGAGCTGGCCCGACATGAAGCTGCCCATCCAGTACGCGCTGACCTGGCCCGACCGGGCCCCGTCGCTGGCGGAGCCGCTGGATTTTTTCAAACTGGCCCGGCTGGATTTCTTCAAGCCGGATTTCCGCCGCTTCCCGTGCCTGGAGCTGGCATTCGAGGCCGCGCGGCGCGGCGGCATCTGCCCCGCGGCGCTCAACGCCGCCAACGAAGTGGCGGTGGAGCGGTTCATAGCGGGGCGCCTGAAGTTCACCGGCATCCCGGCGGTGGTAGAGAAGGTGCTCGCCGCCTGCCGCGGCGACAAGGCCGGGCTGACGCTGGCCGCGGCGGTAGAGACTGACGCCTGGGCGCGGCAGAAGGCGGCCGACGCCGCACAAAGGATGAGGTAAAAAAATGATCGTATCCATACTCGCGGTGCTTTTCACTTTCGGCCTGGTGATCTTCCTGCACGAGCTGGGCCACTTCCTGGTCTGCCGCCTGACCGGCATAAGGGTAGACGCCTTTTCCTTCGGCTTCGGCAAGGAACTGCTGGGCTGGACAAGCGGCCCCACCCGCTACTCCATACGCCTCATCCCCCTCGGCGGCTACGTGAAGCCCGCGGGCGAAAGCCTCGACGAAGTCTCCGGGGACCCCGCCGAATATTTCGCCAAGCCCTGGTACACGCGCTTCGCCGTGGTGCTGGCCGGGCCGGTGATGAACTACCTGCTGGCCTTCGTCCTGTTCTCCGGCGTGATCCTGCTGATGGGCGAGCCCCGCCCCTCGTCGGCGCCCGTCATCGGCGACCTGACCCAGGGTTACCCCGCCGAGATCGCCGGCCTCAAAGTAGGCGACCGCATAGTGGAGGTGGACGGCCAGCCGGTGCCCGCCTGGAAAGAGATGTCCGCCGCCATCTATACCAAGGTGGAGAAAGAGATCTCCGTGACTTACGAGCGCGCCGGGGAGAAGAGTTCCGTCACGCTCAAGACCCGCAAGGCCACCGACGCGGGCGGCCAGCGCGGCGTCATCGGCATCGCGCCCGGCGTGGAATACGCGCGCGTGCCGCTGCTCAAGGGCCTGGCGATGGGCGCGCACCAGTGCTGGTACTGGACCGCCTTCACCGTCAAGACCCTGGCCTCCAATATCCACAAGCGCGAGAAGCCCGACCTGGCCGGCCCCATCGGCATCGTCAACATCGTCAGCAAGGCCGCCCACACCGGCGTGGCCGACTTCTTCTTCCTCATCGGCCTCATCTCCGTGGCCGTGGGCTTCTTTAACCTGCTGCCCATCCCGCTGCTCGACGGCGGCTGGATGCTGCTGTACCTCTACGAGGGCATCTCCCGCCGCAAGCTCACCGGCGATATTATGAAGTACGTCAACGCCGCCGGCATGGTGATGCTGCTTAGCATCCTGCTGTTCGCCACCTACAACGACATCATGCGCATAGTCACCTCGCGCTCGGCCAAGAAAGCCGCCGCGGCGCAGTCGCAGGTGAAATAAGATGGCCTGCTCCTGCCACGGCAAGACGCGGAAGACCCGCAAGCTGCGGGTGGGCCGCTTTACCATCGGCGGCGACAGCCCGGTCTCGGTGCAGAGCATGTGCAACACCGACACGCGCGACGTGAAGGCGACCGTGGACCAGATCCGCCGCCTCGAGGACGCCGGCTGCGAGATCATCCGGGTGGCCGTGCCGGACATGGAAGCCGCGCAGGCGCTGGGCCGCATCAAGAGCGCCATCTCCATCCCGCTGGTGGCCGACATCCATTTCGACTGGCGCCTCGCCGTGGAGGCCGTGCGCCAGGGCGTGGCCAAGGTGCGCATCAACCCCGGCAATATCGGCGAGCGCGACAAGGTGAAAGAGGTGGTGAAGGCCTGCAAGGCCGCCGGCATCCCCATCCGCATCGGCGTCAACGCCGGCTCTCTGAAGGCGCTGCGCGACAACCCGCAGCCCGCCTGGAAGCCCTACGACTGGGCCAAGCAGATGGTCAAGGAAGCCCTCGACGAGGCCCGCGTGCTCGAGCGCCTTAATTTCCGCGACATCGTCGTCTCGCTCAAGGCCGACGACATAGAGCGCACGCTGATGGCCAATTCGCTGTTCGCCTCCAAGTCCGACATCCCGCTGCACCTCGGCGTCACCGAGGCGGGCAGCTTCCTGGCCGGCACGGTGAAGTCTTCCCTCGGCATCGGCCTGCTGCTCACGCAGGGCATCGGCGACACCATAAGGGTTTCCCTGACCGAAGACCCGGTGATGCAGGTGCGCGCCGCCTACGAAATACTCAAGGCCCTGGGCCTGCGGCAGTACGGCCCCGACCTGATCTCCTGCCCCACCTGCGGCCGCTGCCAGGTGAACGTGGGCAAGGTGGTGCGCGAGCTAGAAGAGCGCATCTATTCCGACAAACAGCTGCTCAAGAAGGCCGAGGGCATGAAGATAGCCGTGATGGGCTGCGTGGTCAACGGCCCCGGCGAGGCCCGCTCCGCCGACTTCGGCGTGGCCGGCGGCAAGGGCCGCGGCGTCTGGATAGAGAAGGGCAAACAGATCAAAGTGGTCAAGGAAAGCGAGTGGGTCAACGAAGTGATCCGCAAGATACGCAGCTCCAAATAGCGCCGCCCGCGGCGCGCACCGAGGAAACAGAAAATCATGAACAAACCCGTCAACCAGCCGAAAGCCGCCTCCGCCGCCATCACCACCCGCGCGCAGGACTACTCCCAGTGGTACCTCGACGTGATAAAGCAGGCCACCCTCGCCGAGCACTCCGCCGTGCGCGGCTGCATGGTGATCAGGCCGCACGGCTACGCCATCTGGGAGAAGATGCAGCGCGAGCTCGACGACCGCTTCAAGGCCACCGGCCATGAGAACGCCTATTTCCCCCTCTTCATCCCGCTGTCCTACCTGACGCGCGAGGAGAAGCACGCCTCAGGCTTCGCCAAGGAATGCGCCGTGGTGACGCACCACCGCCTCAAGTCCGTCAATGGCGAGGTGGTGCCGGACCCCGACTCCAAGCTGGAGGAACCGCTCGTCGTGCGCCCCACCAGCGAGACCATCATCTGGGCGCAGTACAAGAACTGGATCCAGAGCTACCGCGACCTGCCGCTGCTCATCAACCAGTGGGCCAACGTCGTCCGCTGGGAAATGCGCACGCGCCTGTTCCTGCGCACCGCCGAGTTCCTGTGGCAGGAAGGCCACACCGCGCACGCCACCGAGAAGGAAGCGCTGGAAGAGACCTGGAAGATGCTCGACGTGTACGCCGATTTCGCCGAAAACGTGATGGCCGTGCCCGTGATCAAGGGCCGCAAGACCCCCGGCGAGCGCTTCGCCGGCGCGCTGGAGACCCTCTCCATCGAAGGCCTGATGCAGGACGGCAAGGCCCTGCAGATGGGCACCAGCCACTACCTCGGCCAGAACTTCTCCAAGGGCGCCGACGTGAAGTTCCAGAACAAGGAAGGCCAGCTGGAGTACGTGTACGCCAGCAGCTGGGGTGTCAGCACCCGCCTGATAGGCGCGCTGATCATGACGCATTCCGACGACGCCGGCCTGGTGCTCCCTCCCAAGCTCGCCCCGGTGCAGGTGGTGGTGATCCCGATCTACAAGAGCGACGAGGAGCACGTTAAGACCATGGAGGAAGCCTCCAAGGTCGCCGCTGAGCTGAAGGCGCTAGGCGTGGCCGTGCGCGTGGACGACCGGGACATGCAGCCCGGCGCCAAGTATTACGAGTGGGAGGGCAAGGGCGTGCCGCTGCGCATAGAGGTGGGCCCGAAGGACCTCGAGAAGGGCTCGCTCTGCATCGCCCGCCGCTTCGTGGCCGAGATCCCCGGCGAGGCCCCCGACGCCCAGCGCCGGCGCCGTAAGGCTTTCCTGCCCAGGGCCGAGGCCATCGCCTCCATCGTGCCCACCCTGGCCGCCATGCAGGGAGAACTGCTGGAGCGCGCCCGCAAGACCCGCGAAGCCCGCACCAGGGTCATCGACAATATCGCCGACTTCGAGAAGTTCTTTAAAGGCGAGGGCGGCGGGTTCGCCTGGGTGCACTGGGCCGGCACCCCGGAGCAGGAGGACGAGATGGCCAAGCGCTTCGAGACCAGCATCAGGAACATCCCGTTCGAAGACCAGATCCCGGCCGAGGCCAAGGGCGCGGGCGTGTGTATCCTCACCGGCAAGCCGTCGGCCCAGCGGGTGCTGATGTCCAAGTCGTACTAGTCCCACGCCGCCACCGCGCGGCTCAAGCGAAAAGGCGCCGGCAACGGCGTCTTTTTGCCTTTATTTGCCCCCCCGCATTTGTTAGAATTTCTATATAGAAAAACGCCCTCCGGCCCGCCCGGGCAGGGGGCCCCGGAGGACACCATGAAACCCAACGACTTCATTAAATTCCTTGATAAAGCCAAGATGTACGACCTGACCCAGCCGCTCAGCATCCACACCCCCCCGTGGCCGAGCTACATGCCGCTGCAGCTGCAGTATTTCAAGCGCATAGCCGGCGCGCACATGGGCCAGGGCGCCAACGGCCAGATCATGACCACCTCCAACCACGTGGGCACCCACATGGACGGCGAGATACATTTCTACAGCGCCGGCCGCACCATCGGTGAGGTCCCCATGAAGGAATGGGCCGGCCAGGCCGTCGTGGTGGACATTTCCAAGGACGTGGGCGACTACGACCTCTACGAACCCGAGCTGCTGATGAAGCGCGCCGACATCCGCAAGGGCGACATCCTCATCATTAATACCGGCTACCACAAGTACGCCTGGTACGAGAAGGGCACCTGCGACGAAGTCCGCTACTTCTGCAAGCATCCCGGCCCCGGCCCCCGCTTCCACAAATGGGCGCTCGACATGAAGTTCAAGTGGATCGGCGTGGACTGCGGCTCGGCCGACCACCCCATGAACACCATCATCCGCAACTGGCACCCCAAGCTCTTCGTCGAGGCCGAGAACAAGCTGGTCAAGACCTACGGCAAGAAATGGGACGAGATGTTCCCCACCGAGGAGTTCTACCAGGTGATGCACCTCAAGCTGTTCCCCAAGCGCCTCGTGCACGCCGAGAACATCGGCGGCGAGATAGACAAGCTGTCCAACAAGCGCTGCTGGCTGGGCTTCTTCCCCCTCAAGGGCATGGAGCTCGAGTCTGCGATGGGCCGCGTGGTAGCCTGGACCGCCTGAACCGGGCCTGACCGGGCCGGGAGCGCGCTCCCGGCCCGCTCATTTTGAGCGGGAGGAAAAATGCCGATAACAGCCGAATTCGAGTACGTCAAACCCAAAGACATGGAGGAGGTCCTTCATGTCTTTTCGCTTTACAAGGAGAAGGCCCGCGCCCTGGCGGGCGGCACCGACCTGGTGGTGCACCTCAAAGAGGGCCTGGCCAAACCGGAAGTGGTGGTGGACCTCAAGGCCGTCCCCGGCCTGGCCGGCTTCTCCCTGAAGGACGGCACGCTGCGCCTCGGCGCGCTCGTCACCTTCACCGACCTCATCGAATCCCCCGTGGTCAAGGCGAAGTTCCCGCTGCTCTGGGAGTCCGCGCTGACCGTGGCCTCCACCGGCGTGCGCAACCGCGCCACGGTGGCCGGCAATATCTGCTCCGCCGTGCCGTCGGCCGACTCCGCCCCCGCGCTGGCCGTCTACGACGCGGTGGTGCTGACGCGCAGCCTCGGCGACGCGCGCCGCGTGCCGGTAGCCGACTGGTTCACCGGCCCCAAGCGCACGGCCCTGCGCCCCGACGAGATCGTGGAGGCCATTGAGCTGCGGCTGCCGGAGAAAAAGCACGCCGGCTGCTACATGAAACTTTCCCGCTACGAGGGCGAGGACCTGGCCCAGGGCGGCATCGGCGTGCTGGTCTTCGCCGACCACACCTACCGCGTGGCCGCCTGCGCGCTCGGCCCCAAACCGGGCCGCTGCCCGCTGACCGAAGCCGCGCTGAACGGCAAAAAGCTCGGAGAGAAGACGCTGCAGGAGGCCCGTGCGGCCCTGCTGCGAGAGATCTCCCCCATCACCGACATCCGCTCCTCGAAGGAGTACCGCCTGCACATGGCCCAGATCATGCTGGGCCGCGCGCTCGAGAGCGCCTCAGCCCGGCTGCTGGGCAAGGGGCCCAAGTACGGCGCCGAGAATATCTGCTGACCGGAGCTATATGAAAAATCACGAGATCAAATTCACCCTTAACGGCGAGCAGGTGGCGCTGAGCGTGGAGCCCAGCGACGTGCTGCTGGACGTGCTGCGCGGCCGGCTGGGCATCAAGAGCCCCAAGGTGGGCTGCGACCGCGGCGACTGCGGCACCTGCACGGTCCTGATGAACGGCAAAACCATCCGCTCCTGCCTGGCGCTGGCCGTAGAGGCCGACGGGACGGAGATAGTGACGCTCGAGGGCGCCAATACCACGCGCAAGTGGACGCAGAAGCTGCAGCAGAAGTTCCACGAGAAGAACGCCTTCCAGTGCGGCTTCTGCGCGCCCGGAGTCATTCTCTCCGCCACCGAACTGCTGGAGAAGAATCCCAAAGCTTCCAAACACGACATTAAAGAAGCCATCGCCGGCAACCTGTGCCGCTGCACCGGCTACGAGCCCATCGTGGAAGCCATCGAAGAGACCGTGAAGGGCAAATAGCCCGAGAGGTAACTATGGACCTTCAGAAACTTAAAACCAAGCCGAAGAAAGCCGCCAAGACCAAGCCCGCCGACGACGGCCTGCAGGTGGTGGGCAAGTCCGTGCTGCGCGTGGACGGCTGGGAGAAGATCAAAGGCGCGGCGCAATACACCGACGACCTGCAGTTCGGCCCGGGCCTGCTCTACGCGGCGCTGGTGGAAAGCCCCCACGCCCACGCTAAAATTAAATCCCTGGACACTTCGGCCGCCGAAAAACTGGGCGGCGTGGTGAAAGTGGTCACCGGGCGCAACTTCACGCAGAAGTTCGGCCTGTACATGAACGACCGCTACGTTTTTGCCACCGACATCGTGCGCTTCGTCGGCGAGCAGGTGGCCGCCGTGGTGGCCACCGACCCCAAGATAGCCCTGCGCGGCGCCGCGCTGGTAAAGGTGGAGTACGAGGAGCTGCCGGCGGTGATGGACCCCGTGAAGGCGCTCGAGAAGGATTCCCCGCTGGTGCACCCCGACCTGGGCACCTACTCCCACGTGCCGTGGTTCTTCCCGAAGCCCGGCACCAACATCGCCCACTGGCGCAAGATCCGCAAGGGCGACCTGGCGAAGGGCTTTAAAGAGGCCGACCTGGTGCTCGAAGACACTTATTATGTGCCGCGCTACGCGCATTGCGCCATCGAGACGCACTCGGCTATCGGCCTCTACGACGCCTCAGGCCGCCTGACGATGTGGACCTCGTCGCAGTCCCCCTTCACCCAGCGCCACGTGTTCGCCGAAACGCTCAAGTCCTTCGGCCTCAGCCACAAGGACGTGCGCGTGATCAGCACCTATATCGGCGGCGGCTTCGGCGGCAAGGCGGGTGTGACGATGGAGATCATCGCCGCCGCGCTGGCCATCGCCGTGCCCGGCCGGCCCATCAAGCTGCTGTGGAACCGCGCGCAGGAGTTCTACAACACCTACCAGCGCCTCGGAGTCACCGCCAAGATAAAGATGGGCGTCACCAAGGCGGGCAAGATCACCGCGCTGGACTTCAAGCTGCACTGGGACGC
>Ga0209066_10003249_pt1 | contig 18744 bp, 14 predicted proteins | sample All_14_2_FD_187198 | JGI IMG/M metagenome (GOLD analysis project Ga0209066, IMG submission 187198) | Freshwater microbial communities in response to fracking from Pennsylvania, USA - Allegheny Zone_MetaG_DW_15 (SPAdes) (version 2) ... | reverse complement strand
GGCCGGTAGCGTGCCGAAGCCGACGTAGTCCGATACGAAACGTGCCTTGCCTTCACGCAGGAAGCGCGCGAAATCCCAGTCGCCGGTGCCCAGCCGGTGGGCAAGTGCGTCGCGGAACACATAGGTCCAGGCTTGCAGGCGAGATCCGTCACTCAGCGTGACATCGACGATGCGGCGGTCGTATTCGTCGCCTTCGAAGCGGTCCAGCCGTGGCCAGGCAGACAGTGGCAGATCGAGGTAAAGCACGCCCTGCACCTGGCTGCCGGCGTAGGGCAGCATGCCCGGGTACTCGGCGCCGATCACAGGGTGGCGGCGATAATCGTGAAGCGTGGCTTGGCAGTGGGCGGACTGGCTGCCGCATACGGCGTGCATGATGTCCTCGCACATCAGCGAGCCGTAAGTGAAGCAGGTCGTGACCGGGGGGTGATCGGTGTCGGTGCGGTGCATGGTGTCGGATGCCTCGTTATGGTGCTTGGCAGGCCCCGCCGGCGGCTGTTCGGCGTTGGCGTTAAAATTTCGCCTGCTTTTTAGCAAATCCGGTGCCTGTGCGCCGCCCTTGATTGACCGAATGCCCCGGAGAACCTCATGCCCGTCCTGCTTCAAGTCGATTTCCCCTACAGCGGCCCTTGGGGCGAGGACATGGCGCAGGCCATGGCTGGACTCGCCCAGTCCATCGCGCAGGAGCCCGGCCTGCAGTGGAAGATCTGGACCGAGAACCGTGACGCGAACGAGGCGGGCGGGATCTATCTGTTCGCTGATCGCGCCAACGCCGAGCGCTATCTGGCCATGCACCGGGCGCGCTTGTTGGGCTTCGGGGTGCCGGAAGTGCGGGCGAAGGTGTTCGAGGTCAACGCGGCGCTGTCGGCGATCGATCGGGCGCCGGTGTAAGCAGCGTCAGCCCCGGCGGCAGCGATTCGCCAAAGCTGCGCCTGCGGTCGGCTTCGTCGAGACTGACCACCTCGCGCACCATGGTGAGCCAGCTTTGCGGGGCGCGTGCGGTGATCAGTCGGCGGGCGACTTCGTCGCGTAGCGCGGGAGCGATATCGCGCGAACGGTCGCCGGTGAGACGGGCGATCTGCGCGGCGGCAAAGGCGGCGGGCTCGACCCGTTTCCAGTCGAGCGCGAGCACGGCGCCTAGCCAGTCGGCCGCGATCTCGGGCGGCACGACGTGGTGTGCGCTGCCGTACAAGGATTCGCGCGCGCCGACACGGCCGAGCGCCCACCACGTGTGCGGCTTTTCGGTGGGACGCTGCAGGCGTTCCAACAGCCATGTGCCTACCTCCACGCGGTGCATCACCGGAACCTGTTCCAGCGCTGCGGCCAGGCGCACCATGTCGTCGTAGCTGCCGTGCACCGGGTCGCCGCGGCGGCGGCCAGCGTCCGTGTGCTCAAGGTGACCGGCCAGGACTTCCAGGATTTCCAGCTGTCGGCCTTCGCTCAGGCCGCCCGCGGCGCGGCGCCACAGGGTCCACCACTCGCTCCAGGTGTTGCTGTCCTGCTCATACTGAATGCCTTGCGGGAACAGTGCCCATAGCTGGTCGATGCGCCAGTCGTCGAGTGCAGCGCCGAGCCCGGGGCGCAGGCAATAGCCAGCGAGGTTCAGCCATACCCGTTCGTGCTCGGCCGAGCGGCGACGGCGGCGTGCGCGTTCGAGGAGTGCATCGAAGAGGCTGCGCAGCAGCGGCATGTCCCAGTCTTCACGGCGACCCAGCACGCGTTCGAGACGGCCACGCAGCTGGCGCACGGCTTTGGGATCGATGTTCTGTGCTTGGCTGCCGAACGCCTGCTCGATCAGGGCCAGTGCTTCGGCGAGCCTTGGATGAGTGCGGCTGGCGCTCGCATCGGCGGGGAACGCCGCCTCGGTACGGATCTGGAAAGCAAGCTGCCAGCGACGCATGTTGTCGTCGATGCTGACGCACTGCATCTCCAGCGTGCCGACTTCGGTCAGGCTGGAGACCAGGCGCACGGTCACGTTTTCGCGCTGGCCTGCCCGGCCCGGCGGCAGACGCAGTACGAGGGGGGGCAATCGAATGAAATCGTCGGCCTCCAGGTCGATCAGTTCGCCGGCTTGCCAAGCCGTGTCGCGGGTCGACGAGACGAGGTGGAAGCGCACCGGCTGGCCCAGGCGCAGCACGAAGCGACGTTCGGGCAGGGCAATCTCGAGGCCCGATTCGGTGCCACGCGGTAGCACGCAGAGTGCGGTTGTGGCTGCAGCCTCCGCTTCCAGCACCAGAAAATAGCTGCGTGCCGAGCCGCCGCCGATACCTGGGCCCAGTCCTGCACGTGCGGCACGCACCAAGGCGAAGGCGACGGCGCCGCGTGCGACGGCGATGTCTGGTGCGTCGTTGTGCAGCACCTGCGGTGCGCGGCGCCGCCAGTGGGTGAGGAGAGCTTGCAGCCGGGTGGAGAGTGCGTCGGCGCGAAACACGCCGCCGTTGAGCAACACGGTGTCGGGCACCGCGAGGCGGTCGCCATCGTCGCGGACTGGCAATCCGAGTGCCGTGCGTGAAACCGTAGCGTGGCGCTGCAAAAAGGCAGCCAGATGACGGCTGATGGCTGGGTCGGCGGGATAAGGCAGGCCGAACTCGACGATTGCGGCGCGCCGGCGCTGGGGGACTTCGTCCGGGCTGACGAGGGGCAGAAAGCCGTCGACCACCAGGCGTTCGATCTCGTCACGGCTTAGCTCGACCGAGCGCGCACCGCCGATCAGCTTCGAACCCGCGCCGAGCAGGGTCACCGTGACCGTGTCCGGTGCATTCGCAGCCAGCAGCTGCTCCTTCGCCACCCGGCAGCGCTGCACCAGCTGTGACAGGCGTGCTGCGGAAAGGCGTTCGCCAGTCGGGCCAGCGCTTGCGGCCAGCCGGCGTTCGACCAGATGGGCTAGCGCCAGGTCCATGTTGTCGCCGCCCAGCATCAGGTGATCGCCGACGCCGATGCGGGTCAGGCGGGGTGGCCCGCTGCCGTCCGCAGCCGGTTCGACCTGGATCAGGGTGAGGTCGGTGGTGCCGCCGCCGACGTCGCACACCAGCACCAGGCGGGAGTCAGCCAGTTCATCGGCAAGATGGTCGCGATGGCGGAACAGCCAGTCGTGGAAGGCCGCCTGCGGCTCTTCGAGCAGGCGCAGGCGGGGCAGGCCGGCCAGGCGCGCGGCTTCGACGGTGAGCGCACGCGCGCCTTCGTCGAAGGAGGCCGGCACGGTCAGCACGATGTCCTGGGCTTCCAGCGGGGCGTCGGGGTGCTGGGTGTTCCAGGCCGCGCGCACGTGGGCGAGATAGCTGGCGCTGGCCGCCACGGGCGACACCTTGACGCTGTCGTCCCCCGCTCCCCAGGGCAGGATGGCGGCGTTTCTGTCGACGCCGGGGTGCGACAGCCAGCTCTTGGCACTGGTCACGGCGCGCCCCGGCACCTGCGCGCCGAGTTCGCGCGCGTAGTGGCCGATCACGGCGCTGGGTGCGTCGGCGATCGGTGCGGTCGGCCAGGGCAGTTGCAGGTCGGCGGCGTTCAGTTCGCCGGGGGCCGGGTGGTAGCGCACCGAGGGCAGCAAGGGGCGTGCAGCCACCTCGCCGCGGCCGACGAGCTGTTCGATTTGCAGCAGCTGGATGTGGTCTTCGCCCTCGGCGGCGAAGGCGACGACGGTGTTGCTTGTGCCGAGGTCGATGCCGACGGTGTAGCGTGCCACGCGCGTGCCTGCGTCAGCGTGCGGTGTCGCTGCGGTCGCTGTTCACGTCGCCGCGCACGTCGAACTGCACTTTCCAGCGTTCGTTGCCGCCGACCGGCAGGGCTTCGAGTTCCAGTGTGCCGGTCTCGGTGACGCGGGCATGCAGTTTCACGTGCACGATGTCGCCGGGCCGGCGGCCTTCGGCGGGCAGGGTGGCCTCGATGTCTTCCAGTTCCTGCAACTCGTCCGGCGTCCAGAAATCGAGCAGGGTGCCGACCTGATCCTGGCGCCGTACCGAGGAGCCGAAGAAGCGGAAACGCACCGGCTCGCCCACCACCAGGCCGAACGTCTGCTCGGGCAGCGCGGCTTCGCTGCCTTCTTCCATGCCGAAGGGGGCGAGGCACAGGGCTTCGATGGGTGGCTCCATGCCGGGGATGGCAGGCATCGCCGACTCCACGCCCACATAGTAGGCGCGCGCGGTGCCGCCGCGAATGCGCACCCCGCGGCCACGGCGGACATAACCGTAATAGGCCGCGCCGCGTGCCACGGCGAGATCGAGATCGGCGCCGCCCAGCAGTCGTGCCGGCGCCGCACCCTCTGCTGCCAGCCAGTCGTTGAGAATCCCGAGCATGCGCGTCGAGATCAGCGCCGACTTCAGCACGCCACCGTTGAACAGCACCGCGGTGGGATGCAGGAACTGGCTGCCGTCCGGCTGCGGAGCAAAGTCTGCGAGAGCCGCCGTGGCGCCGAGTTGGCGCGTCAGGAAAGCGGCCAGATGGCGGGTGATTGCCGCATCCTGGGCATAGGGCAGACCCAGTTGGGTGAGTGCGCCGCGGGCGCGGCTGATCGGTTGTTCGGTGATGGCCACTTGCGGAAAGAAACCCTCGACCAGGGTGGCGGTCAGCTCTTCGCGGCGCACTTCGGTGCGGATCGAGCCGCCGATCAGCTTCGAGCCGCGGCTGGGCACCACGATCGGCACCGCCTCGAGGCCGGCATCACTGAGGAGTGCTTCCTTGGCACTGCGGCAGGCGTGCGCCAATGCGCGCGTCTGCCAGGGATCGAGCCGCGTGCCCTGTGCCGCCAGCTTGCGTGTTACCGCGTAGGCCAGCGCCAGGTCCATGTTGTCGCCACCGAGCAGGATGTGCTCGCCGACCGCCACCCGATGCAGCTCCAGGTTGCCGTCGTGCTCGAGCACGGCGATCAGCGACAGGTCGGTGGTGCCGCCACCGACGTCGACCACCAGGATCAGGTCGCCCCGTTTGACGTCCTTGCGCCATCGCCCGGCACTGCGCTGGATCCAGCTGTAGAGCGCGGCCTGCGGTTCTTCGAGCAAGGTCAGCTGCGGGTAGCCGGCCTGCTGCGCGGCCTCGGCGGTCAGTTCGCGTGCGGCGGGGTCGAATGAGGCCGGGATGGTGACGGTGATGTCCTGCGCGGCGAAGGGGGCGTCCGGATGGGCGGTGTTCCAGGCGTCGCGCAGGTGCGACAGGTAGCGCACCGAAGCGGTGAGCGGCGAGATACGCGGCACTTCGGCCGGCGCGTCGGCTGGCAGGATGTCGGCGCGGCGGTCCACGCCGGGGTGGCACAGCCAGCTCTTGGCGCTGGCGACCAGACGGATCGGCGTTGCCGCACCGCGGCTGCGGGCGAATTCGCCGGTGGCGTAATCCTGCGTCGCCGACCACGGCAGGCTGAGATCGCCTGGGGCCAACTCGTCGGTGTGCGGCAGATAAAGAAAGGAGGGCAGCAGCAGGTGAGCGTCGACGCTGCCCGGGCTCGTGAGCTGCGGAATCGGCAATACCTGCTGTACGACTTTCTCGCCGTCGCTGGCGTGCAGGTCGACATACGACAATGCACAGTGGGTGGTGCCGAGATCGATGCCGATGGTGTAACGGGCTTCGTTCACAGCTCCACCTCTGCCTGGGCGATGACATGGGCGTCGTGGCCGCCCGCCAGCTTGGGCAGGCGGGTGTCGGTGACACGCCAGCCGCGGTGGCTGAGGCTACCGGTGAAGGGCGCCTTGCCGACGACATTGCCGGTCAGTCGCACAGCGGCAGCGTCGAAGCCTTCGGGTAGGGTGATGCGGCTGCCTTCGGATTCGCTCCGTACCGGACCGAGGGTGAAATGTTCTGCCAGCACCTTGCGGCAGCCTTCATGGACCACGCGTGCGGCCGCGCCGATGTCGGCGTCGGAATACTGGGCGACGTCTTCCTGCACGAAATCGATGAAGCGGGCCTCACGCTGCAACAGGCTGAGCAGCTGCAGGGCCGCTTCGGGCGTGGTTTCGCGCACGATGACGGGTTGGGGCTCGATGACGGTCGGAACAGCGGGCGGCGCATCAGTGGCAGGTGCTTCGCCTTCGGCTTGGAGGCGCTGCAGCCGGGCAGCGAGTTCACCGCCGAACAGCACCGAAAAGGCGAGGCCGATACGACGGAAGAAGGAGGGCGTGGAGGCCATGGGAACGATCCTTGGAGAGAACTGTTGCGCCGCAATATAACGTAGAAGCGGGCGATGAGTGCGCCCCGCCCAGCCTGCATGCGGTGGCTACACGCCCCACAGCGCCTCGCCGCCTGCGTCGCGGTAGACGAGGTAGGCACGCAGGTCGAATTCGTACTGGTGGTATCCCGGTTCCATGTGCAGGCACAGCTGGTAGAAGGCCTTGTCGTGCTCGCGTATCCGAAGGTGGGCCAGCTCATGGACGACGATCATGCGCAGGAATTCCTCGGGTGCGTGGCGGAACAGGGTGGCAATGTGGATCTCCCGCTTGGCTTGCAGCCGCGAACCTTGCACGCGCGAGATGGCGGTGTGGGTGCCGAGCGCATTGCGGATGACGTGCAGCGTGTTGTCGAAGCGCACCTTGCCCAGCGGTGGTGCGCTGCGCAGATGATTTGCCTTGAGCGCCTGGACGTAGTCGTACAAGGCCTTGTCCGAGCGTACGTCATGGCTTTGCGGATAGCGCTGGCACAGGGCGGTGGCGAAGCGGCCTTGCTCGATCAGCGTCCTTACTTGCTGGCGCAGCGCGGGTGGGTAAGCGGCGAGATAGTCGGGTGTGCGGGGTGTGTTCATGCGGTGCTTCAGCGGTGGATCGAGGGCCTCGTCCAGAGGTTTCATCCGGCGTAAACGAAAACCTTACGCTCACGGAGATGCCTGGCTATTCAGTCTGCCCATGACTTCATAAGATCAGCGCATTGCAAGAGGCGGTCAAACCTGATCCTTGGTAGACAGCTTCCCCAATTCGACAGGAGTTTTCCCCATGCAAGCCCCCAAGATTTTGCCCTGGGTTGCCCGTCATGCCGGTATCAACGAACGCGATGCGCTGGACGCGTGGCGCCGCGCGTTGAGCGAGGCGACGGTGCAGGCGGGCCGGGCAAGCGGCGCGGTTTTCCACCGCCTTGCGTTCGATCGTTTTGTTGCCCTGGCTCAGGCACGCGGCGGCTTGTTTTCAGCGGGCGCTGTTGGCGCGGCTGCGAGTCTGTCCTGACTTCCTCCTCCACTTCGATGTGGTTTCTGCCCGCCTCGTGCGGGCGTTTTTTTGCCCTGATCTCCAGTGTTTCAGGCGTTCGGTGCGCGTTCGACCGAGCTCATGATGCGCTTCAGGACGGGATCGTCACTGTCCATGCAGGCCCGGCTTGCATCCCCGAAACAATCGATGAACATCTGGCCGGCTGCGTTCAGGGTGTCGTTGCGCCGGGTAACGATGCTGGTGCGCATGGTGGGCAGCGGCTGACGAATTGGCAGCGCCTGGACACGGCCGCGTAGCAGCGGCGTTTCGAGCAGCGGCCAGGGGCAGATGGTCAGCATGTCGCCGACGTCGAGCATGCTGATGGCGACGAGTGCCGAGCGTGCGTAATGCACGCGGTGCGGCGGTGGCGCGATGCCATGCGGCGCGAGCAGATCGATGAACAAGGGGTCCTGGCCTTCGCTGCGCATCGTGAGCACCCAGTCCTGGTCGATCAGCGCCGCGAGCGAAGTGCAGTGGGCCAACGGATGACCGAGGCGTCCGACAACGGCAAAGTCGCAGTGAAACAGGTCGCGGGCGTGGAAGAGGGCGGCTTCCTGCCCGGTCGGTGGCATCGCGATGACGAGGTCGAGGGTGCCGTCGCGCAGCAAGGGGTGAATGGTGCCTACGACCTCCGTGACGTCCAGACGGACATCTGGGCGCAGGTGGCGGAAGCGGGCCAGTGCATGCGGCAGGATGGACTGTGCGACCCAGGGCGTGACGCCGATCGTGAGGGTGCCGCCGCTTGCACCGCGAATCTGTGCGATTTCGGCTTCGGCGCGGCCGACCTGACCCAGGATCAGTCGGGCATGCACGAGAAGCTGGCGTCCGGCGTAGGTCAGCACGGTGCCGTGCGCTTCACGTGTGAACAGGGGCGTCGCCACGGCTGCTTCCAGATCGCGCAGGGCTTGGCTGACGGCCGCCGCCGACACGCCGAGTGCGCTCGCGGCCGCGCGTACGCTACCTTTGTCTGCCAGGGTCAGGAGATAGCGTAGCTGGTTGATTTTCACATGGATTAAACGTCGATGTTTTGCGCATACAGCGCATTGCCCTCAATGAACGCCCGTCTTGGCTCCACGTTATCCCCCATCAGCGTGGTGAAGATCTCGTCGGCGGCGATGGCGTCGTCGATCTGAACGCGCAGCAGGCGGCGCACCGCCGGGTCCATGGTGGTTTCCCACAGCTGCTCCGGGTTCATCTCGCCGAGGCCTTTGTAGCGCTGCTTGCTGAGGCCGCGCTCGACTTCGTTGAGCAGCCAGGTGATGGCGTCGGCGAAGCGGGGAACTGCCTGGCGTTTTTCGCCACGGCGAATTTCTGCGCCGGGGCCGATGAGGCCGGCAATGGCCTGAGCGGCGTTGCGGATGCTGCGGTAATCGCCGGACACGAGGAAGTCGTGCTCGACCCAGCCGAACTTGCGGTTGCCGTGGTGCAGGCGCTCGATGGTGAGGCGCCAGCCTTCCGATTCTTCGTGGAATTCGGCGTAGATCTGCAGACCGTCGGGCAGGTGGGGCTGGATACGTGCGGCCGAGGCGCGGGCGGCGGCTTCGTCTTCCAGGCTGACTTCGAGGTCGTGGGCGAGCATGACCTGCAGAACTTCGGGGTCGATGTAGCTGGCGAGGCGCTTGACGACGGCTTCGGCGAGCAGGTAGCTGCGCGCGAGGCCGCCAAGGGCTTCGTCGCTGATCGGCACGGCGCCTTCGCGTGGGATCAGGCTGGCGCCGTCGAGCGCGAGCTTGAGCAGGTGGCCGTTGAGCTCGTGGTCGTCCTTGATGTAGATCTCGGTTTTGCCGTGCTTGATCTTGTATAGCGGCGGCTGGGCGATGTAGATGTGGCCGCGCTCGACCAGCTCGGGCATCTGACGATAGAAGAAGGTGAGCAGCAGGGTGCGGATGTGGGCGCCGTCGACGTCGGCGTCGGTCATCAGGATGATGCGGTGGTAGCGCAGTTTCTCGGGCTTGTAGTCGTCCTTGCCGATGCTGGTGCCGAGCGCGGTGATCAGCGTGGCGATCTCCTGGCTTTGCAGCAGCTTGTCGAAGCGGGCTTTTTCGACGTTGAGAATCTTGCCCTTGAGCGGCAGGATCGCCTGGAACTTGCGGTCGCGGCCCTGCTTGGCCGAGCCGCCTGCGGAGTCGCCCTCGACCAGGTAGAGCTCGCACAGCGCGGGGTCTTTCTCCTGGCAGTCGGCGAGCTTGCCGGGCAGGCCGACGCCGTCGAGCACGCCCTTGCGGCGGGTCATCTCGCGCGCCTTGCGGGCGGCGTCGCGCGCGCGCGCGGCTTCGACGATCTTGTTGCAGATGGTCTTGGCGTCGATGGGGTTCTCGAGCAGGAAGTCACCGAGCTTGTTGGCGACGACTTCTTCCACTGCCGGGCGGGCTTCCGAGGACACCAGCTTCATCTTGGTCTGGCTGGCGAACTTGGGGTCGGGCATCTTCACCGACAGCACGCAGGCCAGGCCTTCGCGCATGTCGTCACCGGTGATGTCGACCTTGGCCTTCTTGGCGATCTCGTTTTCTTCGATGTACTTGTTGATGACGCGGGTCATCGCCGCGCGCAGGCCGGTGAGGTGGGTGCCGCCGTCGGCCTGCGGGATGTTGTTGGTGTAGCACAGCACCTGTTCCTGGTAGCTGTCGTTCCACTGCATCGCCACTTCCACCGACAATTCGGCCTCATGGCCCTGGCCGGTGGGGATGCGGGTGGTGCCGGTGGCGTAGAACACGTTGGGGTGCAGTACCGTCTTGGCACGGTTGATGTATTCGACGAAGCCCTTCACGCCGCCGGCGAAGGCGAAGTCCTCTTCCTTGCCGGTGCGCTGGTCGATGAGGCGGATCTTGACCCCGTTGTTCAGGAAGGAGAGCTCGCGCAGGCGCTTGGCGAGGATGTCGTAGTGGTACTCGACGGTGCCGAAGATTTCCTCGTCGGCGAGATAGTGCACCTTGGTCCCGCGCTTGGTCGTTTCACCGATGACGCGCGCCGGGCTGACCTCGATGCCGTCGACGACCTCAATGACGCGGTTCTGCGGTTTGCCGCGCTCGAACTCGAGCAGGTGGCGCTTGCCGTCGCGGGCGACGGTGACGTGCATCCACTTCGACAGCGCGTTGACGCAGGACACGCCCACGCCGTGCAAACCGCCGGACACCTTGTAGCTGTTCTGGTTGAACTTGCCGCCCGCGTGCAGCACGCACATGACGATCTCGGCCGCGCTGCGCTTGGGTTCGTGCTTGTCGTCCATCTTCACGCCGACCGGAATGCCGCGGCCATTGTCGCTGACCGAGATCGAATTGTCGGCGTGGATGGTGATGATGATGTCGTCGCAGTGGCCGGCCAGGGCTTCATCGATGGAGTTATCCACCACTTCGAACACCATGTGGTGCAGGCCGGTGCCGTCGGAGGTGTCGCCGATGTACATGCCGGGGCGCTTGCGCACCGCTTCCAGGCCTTCGAGCTGCTGGATGCTGGATTCGTCGTAGTCATTGCCCCCTTGCGGGGCCGGCGTGTTTTGCGGTTCGGACATGGTCATCTCGGTGATTCGTAAAGAACGGGGTGCTGCGGTGAGGCGGTTTCTTGGGCGACTCAAATGCGCATCGGCATCACGACATACTTGAACTTGTCGTTGCCGGGCAGGGTGATCAGTGCGCTGGAGTTGCCGTCGTTGAAACGCCAGTCGACCGTCTCGGAGCTCAGATTGTTGAGCACGTCGAGCAGGTAGGTGACGTTGAAGCCGATGTCGAGTTTGTCGCCGTGGTAGTCGATCTCGAGCTCATCCATGGCTTCTTCCTGCTCGGCGTTGGTCGAGACGATCTTGAGGACGCCGTCTTCGAGCACCATGCGCACGCCGCGGAACTTCTCGTTGGTCAGGATCGCGGCACGCTGTAGCGCGGCCAGCAGCGGCTGCCGCGCAAAGTTGATCAGCTTGGGGTGCGCTTGCGGAATGACGCGCTCGTAGTCGGGGAATTTGCCGTCGATGAGTTTGGTGACGAGCTCGATCGGGCCGAAGCGGAACACCGCCTGATTGCCAGCGAGCACGATTTCGAGCGGATCGTCGTTGTCGGCGAGCTGGCGCGCGAGTTCGAGCACCGTCTTGCGCGGCAGGATGGCTTCGGTGCGCGCGGCAACCGGGGCTTCGAGATCGGATGCGGCGTAGCCCAGACGATGGCCGTCAGTGGCGACCATGCGCAGTTCGCCACCGTCGGCGATGATCAGCAGGCCATTGAGGTAGTAACGGATGTCCTGCTGCGCCATCGCGTACGACACCTGGGCGAGCTGGCGCTTGAAGGTGCGCTGGCCAATGGTGAGGCGGGTGGCGGCTTCGTCGGGCGGGGTCAGGCGCGGGTAATCGGCGGCGGGAAGGGTTTGCAGCTGGAAGCGGCTGCGGCCGGCCTTGACCGTGAGCCGCTTGTCGTCGAGCGTGAGGCTGACGTCGGTGCTGTCGGGCAGCGCACGCAGGATGTCCTGCAGCTTGCGCGCGCCGACGGTGATCGAGGCGTCCTCGCCACCGATGTGGCCACCGGTGGTGGTGCGGATCTGGATCTCGATGTCGGTGGCGAGCATCGTGAGCTGGTCGCCCTGCTTCTCGATCAGCACGTTGGACAGGATCGGTAGCGTGTGGCGCTTTTCGACGATGCCGGCAACCGACTGCAGCGGGGCCAGGAGCGCATCGCGGGTGGTAGTGAGCAGGAGCATGGCGTCAGATCTGGTCGTTGGGTTGATCGGAAGTGTTCAATGGATGGCGTTTCAAGCGGCTCAGCCCCGCAGGACCTGGGTGAGCACGTGGACGTCGTGGTTGAGTTGGTGGTCGCCGAGGCGCAGCTCGGTGATGGTGCGGCAGGCGTGCAGCACGGTGGTGTGATCGCGGCCGCCGAAGGCCTCGCCGATCGCCGGCAGCGACATCGGCGTGAGTTCCTTGGCCAGCCACATCGCCACCTGGCGCGGGCGGGCGATGACGCGCGTGCGCTTCTTGGAATGCATGTCGGCGACCTTGATCTTGTAGTAGTCGGCGACGGTCTTCTGGATGTGTTCGATCGACAATTGCCGGTTGTGCGCGTGCAGCAGATCCTTCAGCGCTTCCTTGGCCACCTCCAGGCCGATCTGGCGGCCGTGGAAGCGGGCGTAGGCGACGACCTTGTTGAGCGCGCCCTCGAGCTCGCGCACGTTCGAGCGCAGGTTCTTGGCAATGAGGAAAGCGACATCGTCGTCGACCAGCACGCGCAGCGCCTCGGCTTTCTTCTTCAAGATGGCGACACGCATCTCGAGCTCGGGCGGCTCGATCTGCACGGTCAGGCCCCAGTCGAAGCGCGAGATCAGACGGTCTTCCAGGCCCTGGATGTCCTTGGGGTAGGTGTCGCAGGTGATGACGATCTGCTTGCGCGCTTCGGTGAGCGCGTTGAAGGCGTGGAAGAACTCTTCCTGCGTCCGGTTCTTGTTGTTGAAGAACTGGATGTCGTCGATGATCAGCATGTCGAGCGAGCGGTAGTAGCGCTTGAAGGCGTCGAAGCTCTTCTGCTGATAGGCGCGGACGACGTCGGCGTAGTAGTCCTCGACGTGTACATAACGGATGACCGCACGCGGGTTGTGCTTGAACACCGCGTTGCCGATGGCGTGCACCAGGTGGGTCTTGCCCAGGCCCACGCCGCCATACACGAACAGCGGGTTGTAGGACGTTCCGGGATTTTGCGACACCTGCATGGCAGCGGCGCGCGCGAGGTCGTTGGCGCGGCCGGTGACCAACGTGTCGAAGGTGAAGTCCGGGTTGAGGCGGGTTTTTTCGTAGGCCAGTTCCAGCCCGGACGACGATGTGCTGTCAGTGTCGCGGTTGATCGTAGGGGCAGAGGCGCGTGCCGCCCGGACTGGCGAGGATTCAGGGGCTGCGGCCTCTTGGGTGCTTGTCTCTGCAGTACTGGCAACGGGCGTCGCGTCAACGGCCGGGGTGGCTCTGCTTGCGGCTGATGCGGAGGGCACACTGGCCGTTGCCGGTCGGCTGTTGCGCGTGGCGCCGACGGGTGGCAGCTGAAGCTCGACCTGCACGGGGCAGCCGCTGAGCTCTTCACCCAGCTCATGGATGCGGCGCAGGTAGCGTTCGCGCACCCACTGCAGTACGAAGCGGTTGGGCGCAATGAGCCGGAACGTGCCATCCTCGCCGGATTCGGCCCGCAGGGTCTTGATCCAGGTGTTGAACTGCTGCTGCGGCAGCTCCTGTTCAAGGCGCGACAGGCAGAAGGGCCAGAAGTCTTCGGTCACGGCGTGTTCGTATTCGGTGATGTGGATGGTCGTCAAACTTTTCAAGCGATACGACCCATGCACGAACGGATACAGGTCGCGAATGGGGTGGCGTGTCGTCGGGGAGCGCTGCATGCGCTGCCTCTTGGCGCCTGCCGGCGTGCTTGCTCAGCAGCGCCCGCCTTGACGGCGAGGCTCGGAAGCTCGACATTCTAACCCTGCGAGGGTGACTTATCCACAGGGGTGCCCAAAAATTGTGATTGACAAACAGGGGATTATCCCTTTAACTCTCGCGTTTGACCTAACATTGGCAGTCGATCATGAAACGCACTTATCAGCCCTCCGTTGTTCGTCGCAAGCGCACCCACGGTTTCCTGGTCCGCATGAAGACCCGTGGTGGCCGTGCGGTCATCCGCGCACGTCGTGCCAAAGGCCGTCATCGCCTCGCTGTCTAAGGTGACGCTGCCCACGAGCGCTGACCAGGGTCTTCGCAGCGCTCACAGATTGCACAAAACGGATGAGTATTCATCCGTTTTTGCTTTTCGGCGGGCTCTGCGTGGGCGCTTTTACATGTTGCACTATCGCCCGAACGGCCTCGATACCGCCCGGTTGGGCGTGGTCGTGGCCAAAAAGCTCGCCAAGCGTGCCAATGCCCGCAACCTGGTCAAGCGCATCGCGCGGGAGTGCTTTCGGCGCAATCGTGTCGTACTGCCTGCAGTCGACATGGTGGTACGCCTGCATGCGCCCGTCGCCCCGGCGACACGCGCGGAGCTGAACCAGGATTTGCTTGCTTTGTTCCAAAGGCTGCCCAGGCAATGAAAACTGTATTGATCGCCCTGTTGCGCTTCTACCGCTACGCGATCAGTCCGATGCTGGGTCGTAATTGCCGTTTCCACCCGACCTGTTCCGAGTACGCGATCGAAGCGGTGCAGCGCCACGGCGCGCTTCGCGGCGGCTGGCTTGCGGCCAGGCGGGTAGGGCGTTGTCACCCTTTCAATCCGGGCGGGTATGATCCCGTTCCCTGACCTGAGATAGAACGAATCCGATGGATCAACGCCGCCTAATCCTCTTCCTGATTTTCTCCTTCTCGCTGGTGATGCTGTGGGAAGGCTGGATCAAGCACAACAACCCCGCTCCTGCGCCTCAGGCTTCCGTCGCTGCCGGTGCGACGGATGGCTCGGTGCCGACGCCATCCGCAACCCAGGCTGCGGGCAAAGTGGCCGTTCCGGGCGAGCAGACGGCCACGGCTGCCGCGCCGCGCGTGGTGGTCGAGACCGATCTGCTGCGTGCCGAAGTTTCGGCCCAAGGCGGCGACATCGTTCGCCTCGAACTCAAGCAGCATCGTGCCAGCGGTGAACCCGACGCCAACTTCGTGCTGCTGGACGACGGCACGACTCGTCACCAGTACGCGGCCCAGTCGGGTTTGATCGGTGATGGCTTGCCGACGCACAAGACGGTGTTCGCGCTGCCTGCCGGCGAATTGGCGCTGAAGGATGGCGAGGACAGCGTTGTGCTGCGCCTGCAGGCGCCGGAGCAGAACGGTCTGCAAGCGACAAAGGTGATGATCTTCCGCCGCGGCAGCTACCTGATCGACGTGGCTTACGAGATCAGAAACGGCAGTGGCCAGGCGATTACGCCGCACGCCTATTTTCAGCTCACCCGCGACGGCAATGCGGCCGAGCAGGTCGAAGCCTTTGGTGTGACCACCTTCACCGGCCCCGCATTCTTCACCGATGCCGGCAAGTTCCAGAAGGTGCAGTTCGAGGACATCACCGACGGCGACGCCAAGTTCGTGAAAACGGCCAGCGATGGCTGGGTGGCGATGGTCCAGCACTACTTCGTCAGCGCCTGGTTGCCGGAACAGGGCTCGCAGCGCGAGTACTTCGCCCGCGCGTTGGGCAACAACCTGTTTTCGGCGGGCATGATCATGCCGGTGGCGGCGATTGCGCCGGGTGCGGAGGCCAGTGTCGGCACTCGTCTGTACGCGGGGCCGCAGGAGCAGGACAAGCTTGAGAACATCGCACCCGGTCTCGATCTGGTGGTCGACTATGGCTGGCTGACCGTCATCGCAGCGCCGCTGTTCTGGGTGCTGTCGTGGTTCCACAACCTGACCGGCAACTGGGGCTGGGCGATCATTCTGGTCACGGTGGCAATCAAGGCGGTGTTCTTTCCGCTGTCGGCCGCCAGCTACAAGTCGATGGCCAAGATGCGTGTGCTTGGACCGCGCCTGCAGCGCATGAAGGAGCTGTACGGCAACGACAAGGCCAAGATGCAGCAGGAGATGATGAGTCTCTATCGCACCGAAAAGATCAACCCGTTGGGTGGCTGCTTGCCGATTCTGGTGCAGATTCCGGTGTTCATCGCGCTGTATTGGGTGCTGCTGGGCAGTGTCGAGATGCGTCACGCACCGTGGCTGGGCTGGATTCAGGATCTGTCGGCCAAGGACCCGTACTTCATCCTGCCGATCATCATGGGTGTCTCCATGCTGATCCAGATGAAGCTCAATCCGACGCCACCGGACCCCATCCAGGCCAAGGTGATGATGGCGATGCCGATCATCTTCACCTTCATGTTCCTGTGGTTCCCGTCTGGTCTGGTGCTGTACTGGGTGGTTAACAACTGCCTGTCGATCGCCCAGCAGTGGCAGATTACGCGGATGATCGAAAGTGGAAAATCCGGCACCAAGGCCGCCTGACACTATCGCGGCCATTGCGACGGCACCGGGCCGCGGCGGCATCGGTGTCGTCCGCGTCTCGGGCGCCAGCTTGATCGACTTTGCCGCGGCGCTCTGCGGCCGTGTGCCACTGCCACGTCGGGCGATGTTTTCGTCCTTTCTCGATGCCGACGGTGCGGCGATCGACGAAGGCATCCTGTTGTACTTTCCTTCGCCAGCCTCCTTTACCGGTGAGGACGTGCTCGAACTGCAGGGCCATGGTGGTCCGGTCGTCATGCAGATGTTGCTCGAGCGCTGTGTGGCCCTGGGCGCCCGGCTGGCTGAGCCGGGGGAGTTCACCCGCCGCGCCTTTCTCAACGGCAAACTCGATCTGGCTCAGGCTGAAAGTGTGGCGGATCTCATCGAGGCGTCGACCGCTGCTGCTGCACGGTCTGCAGTGCGTTCGCTATCCGGACGTTTTTCCGAAGAGATTCGACGCATCGTCGATGCGCTGATCGACTTGCGCATGTTGGTCGAAGCGACGCTGGATTTTCCCGAAGAAGAGATCGAGTTTCTCGAGCGCGCACGTGCCATGCCGCGGCTCGACGAGATTCGGGCAAGCCTCGAAGGGGTGCTCGACCGTGCGCGTCAGGGGGCGCTGCTGCGCAGTGGCCTGAATGTGGTGCTGGTGGGCGAGCCTAATGTTGGCAAGTCCAGCTTGCTCAATCAGCTTGCCGGCGAAGACCGCGCGATTGTCACCGACATCGCGGGTACGACGCGCGATGCGTTGCGCGAGACGATCCAGATCGAAGGCATTCCGCTGCACATCATCGACACCGCGGGTTTGCGGGAAACGGCTGACGCCGTCGAGCGTATCGGTATCGAGCGGACCTGGCGCGAAATCGAGCGGGCTGACGTCATCGTGCGCTTGGTCGATGCCTGTGTGGCGACGACGGATGCGGCGCTGGAGACTATTGATGCACGCCTTCCATCAACGGCCGAGCGGATCACCGTTGCAAACAAGATCGACTTGTGTGGTTTGGTGCCGGGTCGCCTGGAGGGTGAGGCTGGGGTTCGCCTGCAGGTGTCAGCGAAGAGCGGTGCAGGGATGGATCTGTTGCGCGCCGAGTTGTTGCGGATTGCGGGCTGGCATGCACACGGTGAGGATGTGATCCTGGCACGTGAGCGCCATCTGCGTGCTTTGCGCTCGGCGCTGGATCACGTCCTTGCGGCGGCAGGCCAGGCTGCGGCACTGGAACTCTTCGCCGAGGAGTTGCGCTTGGCGCAGGAAGACCTGGGTGAGATTACTGGCGAGTTTCATGCCGACGATTTGCTGGGTGTGATTTTCTCCCGGTTCTGTATCGGAAAGTGAGTGCCGGCGCTGTTTCAGGCAGCACGTGTTTGAGCCGTCAAAGCCCGCATTGCGGGCTTTGTGCTATCTGGCATCGGGTGCGGCTTACGTAAACATGTCTTCGTAGATCAGCCGTGCCCAGTTGAAGTCTTCAGGGATCGTCGCCGGTGAGCGTTCGTTGAAGTCCAGTTGAGTCTGCTCGATGATGCCCTGCTCGTTAACCTTGTAGTCGAATTGCACCGAGATGCCCTCTTGCGGTGCGGTATTCACCATCATGTAGCAGAGATTGTCCGGCAACAGATAAGACGGCTCACGTCCGGCCTCGCGTTCGGCGATGTAACGCGCAACGATCCGTGCCTGGCGGTTGGCAACGTGTCCGGCCTTGGGATAGAAGGCGAACTGTGGTGATACAAAGCCGACCGCGTCACCGATGACGTAGACATTCTTGTCGTTGCGGTCATGCAGGAACAGGGGATCGACATCCGCCCAGCCCGTGGGTTTGCCCGTGCCGGGTGGTGGTACGAGGCCCGCTTTCCAGGCGAGATCGCCGGCTTGATGTGGCGCCATCAGGATGGCGTGGTCGAAATTGAAATCGCCCGCTTCGGTCTTGATGCGTCTGTTGAATGGATCGACTTCCTCGATGCGTGCGTTCGGTACGTAGGTGATGACGTCTTTGTAGAGCTCCTCGAATGCGGCACGAAAACCCGGGCCGATGGGGCGTACGCCGTCCTTGTGGTCGAGGATGATGATGCGTCCGGGGATCTGCTTTTGCTTGAACATCGAAGCGATCAGACAGGCGCGTTCGTAAGGGCTGGGCGGGCAGCGTTGCGGTGGAGGTGGCAGCGTCATCACCAGATCGCCGCCCTTGAAGGCGTGCAGCGCATTCTTGAGGTGAAAGTGTTCAGCGCTCGGAATATAGGCTGCAGGAAAGCGCGCGCGAGTGGCTTCGGCGGCGCGACGGTCGTTGCCAAACCAGGCTTCGTAGTTGTAGCGGATGCCTGGTGAGAGGATGAGATAGTCGTAATGGACGTGCCCGGCTGCCGTGACGACCTGTTTTCGATCGCGCTCGATCTCGAGGATTTCAGTCTGTATGAAGCGGTAGCCGTATTTTTCAGATACGGCGAGATAGTCATGGGTCAGAAACTGCATATCCACCTGATCGACCAGCCACTTGTTGCTCATCGGGCAGGAGAAGAACACCGGGTTGCGTTCGAGCAACACCACATCCAGCTCCGGTGCGTACTGCCGCAGGTATTTGGCCGCCGTCACGCCACCCCAGCCGCCGCCGCAGATGACGACGCGGCGCTGCTTGCCGGGTGGAAGCAGGATGTCGGCACTTCGGCCGATCAGGAAGGGGAGAGTGCGGGGTGAGGGGG
>Ga0209066_10003248_pt1 | contig 18745 bp, 28 predicted proteins | sample All_14_2_FD_187198 | JGI IMG/M metagenome (GOLD analysis project Ga0209066, IMG submission 187198) | Freshwater microbial communities in response to fracking from Pennsylvania, USA - Allegheny Zone_MetaG_DW_15 (SPAdes) (version 2) ... | reverse complement strand
GAACCACTCCCGCTCCAACGGCGTCAGATGCTGCAGGATCGAACCCATCGCTTCGGGACCCAGTCCCGCCAGGGTCACAGCAAGGTTCTGCTCCGGATCCAGGCTCATCATGCGTGTCGGTCTGCGGCCTTGCCTCCCGCTTCACCGGAGGCCTGGGCCAGGGCCAGGATCTTGCGGCGCAGTTCGGTCATCACCGCCGCGTCCCTGGCCGCATCCACGACCGCCGGGTCCGGTATCCGTTCGGCCAGCCGCCCGATCATGTCCGCTGCCTTGGCCGCCTCTGCGGCGCGTGCGAACTGGCCCAGACGAACCAGCCTGACGGCCTGGCCGATCGCCGCACGGGCAACCATGCGCACATCCACCACCTCGTCGTCTCCGGGCTCCATATCGACCGACCAGTCCCCGGGCTCGTCGGGCAGATCGACCTTGCGCCATCCCTGCCTGGCCGAGCGGCGGTACACATTGTCGATCCCCAGATCGAATTTCTCGGCAACGGCACGGGCCGTCCATCCGGCCTGATACATCTGTCGCGCGGCGGCCCAGGTCCTTGGACCCCGGCGTTTGCTGGTTTTGCGGCTGGCTTTGATCGGCGGGTCTGTTTTCATGCCCCGATCATGACGGCACCGCCGACCAGGGCGCGCAAATCGCCTCGAGAATCCGCGAAACCCTTATAAACCTTGGGATTGCATCGCCGGGTTTGGATAACAGCCCCCCTCGACCCATCCTTTTTCACGCAAAGGGTCATGTTCGCGAAATTACAGATCGCCGGCTCCAGCGATTGCAAACCCGGGTTTGTACATTTTCCGCCCCCTTTTCTCGTCACGCGGGACGCAGGCGGGCCGGCGGGCCCGGGGCGCGGAACCCGGCGACAAACGAGAGTGCGACCCAGGGACGGTGATCGGTAACCCCAAACAAAAAAAGAGCGGCCCGATCGCTCGGGCCGCCCTTCAGATGTCTCGGCGTGGAGGCCGAAAGCCTATTCGTCGTCGCCCTCGGCGGCGAACACCGGGCCCGAATCCAGGCCCTTGGCGTCGGCGTCGCGATCGACGAACTCGATCACGGCCATCGGGGCGTTGTCGCCGTGGCGGAAGCCGGCCTTCATGATGCGGATATAGCCGCCGTTGCGTTCGGCATAGCGCGGGCCGATCGTCTCGAACAGCTTGCCGACCTGGGTCACGTCACGAACGTGGCTGATGGCCTGGCGACGGGCGTGCAGATCGCCCTTCTTGCCCAGGGTGACCAGCTTCTCGACGAAGGGGCGCAGCTCCTTGGCCTTGGGCAGGGTCGTGGTGATCTGCTCGTGCTTGATCAGCGACGCGGCCATGTTGGCGAACATGGCGGTCCGGTGGGCGCTGGTGCGTCCGAGCTTGCGGTGGGCGGCGCCGTGGCGCATCGGGGTCTCTCCTACTCGATCCGGGTATCCTGCCCCACGAAGGGAACAGGACCTTGGACCGTATTCATTTTAACCGCCCCACTGTTCCCCTGAAAAAGGAACTCCGAGGGAATGGGCGGAGGGTTGAAACTAGATCTGGTCGTCGAACTTCTTGGCCAGGTCTTCGATGTTTTCCGGGGGCCAGTTCGGCACGTCCATGCCGAGCGACAGACCCATGGAGGTCAGCACTTCCTTGATTTCGTTCAGCGACTTGCGGCCGAAGTTCGGGGTGCGAAGCATCTCGCCCTCGGTCTTCTGGATCAGGTCGCCGATGTAGACAATGTTGTCGTTCTTCAAACAGTTGGCCGAACGGACCGACAGTTCCAGTTCGTCGACCTTCTTGAGCAGGGCCGGGTTGAACGGCAGGTCGGGCTTGCCGTCCGTGGCCTCCACGACCTTCTTGGGCTCGTCGAAGGTGATGAAAATCTGCAGCTGGTCCTGCAGGATGCGCGAGGCATAGGCCACGGCGTCCACAGGCGACACGGCACCGTTGGTCTCGACCTCCAGCACCAGCTTGTCATAGTCCAGCGACTGGCCCTGACGGGTCGGCTCGACCCGGTAGGCGACGCGCTTGACCGGCGAATAAAGGGCGTCGACGGCGATCAGGCCGATCGGCGCGTCTTCGGGACGGTTGAACTCGGACGCCACATAGCCCTTGCCGTTCTGGACGGTCAGTTCCATGCGGACCGAGGCCCCGTCGTCCAGGGTGCAGATCACATGGTTGGGATTCAGCACCTCGATATCGGCGGGCACGTCGATCTGGCCGGCGGTCACGGGACCGGGGCCGGTGGCGCGCAGCGTCATCCGCTTGGGGCCCTCGGCGTGCATCCGCAACGCCAGCTGCTTGATGTTCAACACGATATCGACCACGTCCTCGCGCACGCCTTCCAGCGACGAGAATTCATGCACGACGCCGTCGATCTGAATCGCGGTCACGGCGGCACCTTGCAGTGACGACAGCAGCACGCGGCGCAGGGCGTTGCCGAGCGTCACACCAAAGCCGCGTTCGAGGGGCTCGGCCACCAGGCGCGCCTTGCGCTGGGCGTCGGAGCCGAGTTCGATCTGCGGCTTCTCGGGACGGATCAGCTCTTGCCAGTTACGTTCGATCATGGGGGTCCCTCGAATACGGAGTGCGTCGGTCCCGATCCTCTGGGTCAGAGGGGCCTCGTCAGGCCTGGCGGGATCGACGGAGAATAGAGATCGGCGGCGGAAAGCTTAGACGCGGCGACGCTTGGGGGGGCGGCAACCGTTGTGCGGCATCGGGGTGACGTCGCGGATGGTGGTGATGGTCAGGCCCACCGACTGCAGGGCGCGGAGCGCGGACTCACGGCCCGAACCCGGACCCGAGACGTTGACTTCCAGCGTCTTGACGCCGTGTTCCTGGGCCTTCTTGCCGGCATCCTCGGCGGCCATCTGGGCGGCATAAGGAGTCGACTTGCGCGACCCCTTGAACCCCATATGCCCGGCCGACGACCACGAAATCGCATTGCCCTGCGCATCCGTGATCGTGATCATCGTATTGTTAAAGCTGGCGTTTACATGCGCAACGCCGGAAGTGATGTTCTTGCGCTCGCGCTTCTTTACGCGACCCGGTTCCTTGGCCATCTGTATCTACTTACTTCTTCTTGCCGGCGATCGGCTTGGCGGGACCCTTGCGGGTGCGGGCGTTGGTGTGGGTGCGCTGACCGCGGACCGGCAGGCCCTTGCGGTGACGCAGGCCGCGATAGCAGGCCAGGTCCATCAAACGCTTGATGTTCATCGACGTTTCACGGCGCAGGTCGCCCTCGACCGTATGATCCTTGTCGATCGTCTCCCGGATCTGCAACACTTCGGCGTCCGTCAGCTGGTTCACGCGACGCGCGGGCTCCAGGCCCACCTTGGCCACGATTTCCTTGGCGGCGGCCGGGCCGATGCCATGGATGTACTGAAGCGCGATTTCGACGCGCTTGTTGGTCGGAATGTTGACGCCAGCGATACGGGCCACGAAGATCTCCAGATACGCGCAAAGCGGACGCAAACAACGCTCCGGTCAACAGACCAGGAGCGTGACGCCCTCTGCGGGAAGTCGGCCCTTATAGCGATGATTCATCTGGCGTCAACGCCTGACTGCACGTCCGCGTGGGTCATGCGTCCGTCAGCCTTCGACAGGCCCGCCAGACGGTGAACGACCACCCAGATTGAACCGTATCCCCAGAGGCATCTCGGCACCCGATTGGGGTTGGCCGTTACCCGATGTCGGTGGAGAGAACCTGAACCGGTCGGTGGCGACCCGAACCGCTGCCGCGCCGAAGCCCATACCCGAGGGCGTTTCGGTCATGATGCGGCAATTCTCGAGGCGACTATCAAGGCGGATCGTGCAGCGCAGGGTGACCATTCCGTCTACGCGCCTGCGTCTCGCAGCGGCCGGTGCCGCGTCGGCGATCTGTCGAGAGGAGGGGCCGACGATAAAGCGGGGTGGCCCTCCTCCCGTTCCCGGCCCATCTCCGCTGCCGATGCCCGGCCCAACGCCGGTCCCCTGCCCACCCTGGCCAAACCCGGGTGTCGACGTCGCGACAGGGGCCACGCCGACTACCAGTGATTGCTCAGGCACCTTGACCGGCGGAGCCGGAACCTCGCGCGCGACCGGACGAGGTTTGGGCGGGGTATGGATCACCGACGGCGCGGCCGACGGCCCGCCCCCCGCGACCGATTCAGGAGCCGCGGGGGATGGAGGAGCGGGTGGCGACACGGCGGGCTGGAAGAGCTCGACGTCAATGATCGGCCCTACAGCCAGCGGGGGCGCGGTGGGATGCGTCAGTCCGATCACGGCAAACACAATGCCATGGGCCAGAATGACGCCTGCGCCCACCACAAGGCGGCGTTTCGACTCTGGCGAAAGATATGAACGGATCGGCGTCACGACCTTGGCTTCACCCTTGCGAGCCCGATGCTCCCTGCGCTGTCCCTAACGCACAATCCGGATGAACGTGGCGTGATCGTGGGCGATGTGGCCTGGCTGGAGTTGCGGAACCGAAGGACAAATCTGCCACTTTCGCGTGAGCGGCTTAAGGCGCAGCGGTGAAAGATCTGCCGATCTGCCTCCATCTCTGCGCCTCCCGATAAGGCTATCCGTGCCAGTCGCTTTCTGCGCCGATCGGGCTACCGGGAGGCACGGGCGGGGCATGGCGGCGGCCCTGCAATAGCTGATCCAGCCGCTCGCGATCACCGATCAGGGCACCCAGCCAACGGTCGTGGGCGCGCTGAACCGGATCGATAGCGCGTGACCCCTTCAACCGGTCGGCCAGGGCCGCCAGCCGCTCATCGATAATCGCCGCCGAGGTTGAGGATAGGTCGTCACCCCGCAGGAGCCCGGCCAGGTTCAGAACGACCTGCGCCTGCACGCGCCGCGACGGCTCGGCCAGACGGCCGGTCGCGGGGGCAAAGGCAGCAGCGACGATGGCATCGATCGCCTCAGGCAAAGCCAGTTGCCGTGGATCGCGCCGTCCCGCGTCGGTCAGGCGGTTGACCCGCTGGGGTGCGAAAAGGGCGCTCAGGGTCACATCGGCGGCAACATCGACCGCCACGCCCGGATCGAAGGCTCTTCCCTCCAGTCCCCTGAACACCTCGATGTCATTCTGGGCGTCGGGTTCGCCGGACTGCTGGGCTCCCAGCAGGGCGATCAGGGCCTCGGGCAGATCCAGTTCGTCCGGAGCCAGGGTCCGGACCAGGGCCGCCAGCGCAGCCCGCTGGACATCCGCAGCAACCGGCGTCGCCGCTTCCCGCCCGTCGCCCGCGACCGGATAGCCATAGTCGATGCCACCAACCAGCTTGGCCACAGCATCCACCTGATACCGATGGTACAGATAGATCGGCACCAGCCGGCGCCTCAAATCGTTGACCGGCGCGCCGTCCGGCAGGTTCCGCAGACCGAACCTGTCCAGGGCAATCCGGCGCACCCGCATCAGATGGTCCAGTTCGACGACCGGGTCCGCGCCATTGTCCCACAGACTGCCCCAGGCCTGGCTGTCGCCGCCGACACGCGCGTCGGGATCGGAAACGAACCGCATCCTCGATACGCCCTCCTCCAGCGCCGCCGCCCGGATCTCGGGTGCCGCGTCGCTGTAGATCTGGTCAATGGCGAAACGGTCCCAGTCGCCCATGCCGGCAGCATAGGCATCGGACAAGTCGAACTGATCGTCGGCTGTGATCGCGATCTGCGGCACCGGATAGTCCATGACCGAAGCCCTGCCCTGAGAGCTCGCGGCAAAATTGTGCAACAGGCCAATGGCGTGGCCGACCTCGTGCGCCGACAGCTGGCGGATGCGGGCCAGGGCAATGGCCTGAGGGTCGTTCGGTCCGCCGTCACCGGTGTGATCGGCTCCGACCAGACCCTCGAAGATCAGGATGTCCTGGCGGATCCGCAGAGACCCCAGAAGCACGCTGCCCTTCACGATCTCGCCCGTGCGCGGATCGACGACGCTCTGGCCATAGGACCAGCTCCGCGTCGATCTGTTGACCCAGTTGATTACGTTATAACGGGCGTCCAGGGGGTCGACGCCCTCGGGCAGCACCTCGACCTTGAAGGCGTCGATAAATCCCGCGCGGTCAAACGCATCGGCCCACCATTGCGCGCCCTCGACCAGGGCTGAGCGCACAGGCTCCGGAGCCGCGCGATCAACGTAGAAGACGATGGGCACCCTGACCGTCGACCGTGCCGCCGCTGGATCGGTCTTTTCCAGTCGGAAGCGGTTAGCGAACCGTTGGACCATGGCTTGGTTCAAGGGTGCCGAATAATCGGTCACCAGGGTCGAGATCGCGCCCGTCCGGGGGTCGAATTCGCGCGGGACAAACCCCGCCTCTGGCAGTTTGATGAAACTGTGATGAACCGTGAAGGTCGCGAGCCTGGCGTCAGGTGCAATCCGGCTCAGCTCGCCGCCCGGCGTGTCGACCGCAAAGGTCAGCCGCGCCTCCATCTCCAGGTTCTCGGGAAAGGACCTGGCACCCGCAGGATCGACCAGGGTCAGGTCCGACACCGCCTTCAACGACCCTTGTCCTGTCGCCTTCAGGGTCTCGACGATCCCCATGGCATCGCGGGTCAGAAAACCCGCGATGTCGACCAGCACCGAGCCGTCCGGGGCGGTTGCCACAACATCACCCGCCCAGACCGTCGAACCGACGAAGGCATCGCGCGCGGCCGCCTGTTCGTCGGGGGTGCCATGGGGGGCTGCGTATTTCGGGTTCTCGAACTCGGCAAGCACCCGTTTGCCGATCCTGCGGAAGGCCAGGATATTGGTCGCCCCGATCTGGGCGCGGTCCAGGCCGGTAACCGCCGATCCAACCCCGGTCCTCAGCGCCGTATGATGGATCACCCGGATCATGACGCCGTCGACTCCGGCGGACGGCAGTTGCACGAGCACCTTGCCGCCATCCTGATCGACGAAGATTGGCAGCAGCCCGTCCTGGCGGGTCAGGGCGGCGATGGTCTCTTCATAGGTTTTGGGGGCAGGATCGGCGGCCAGGGCGAACGCCGCCGGGCCGGACACAATCACCACAACGGCGAGAGCCGTCGCCGTTTTCCGCAAGCCAAACGCCATCCCGAACCCCTCTACGCTGCACCGCGATATGGGGCTGATTGGCCAGCGTGAGTCAACGCAAAGACCCTTCTTCCCCCACGCAGCGGGGGAAGAACGACTTCAGCTCAAGGCCGCGTCGATCGCCGAGGCAACGGCGTCGATGGCACCCATCCCGTCGATCTCGGTCAGCAAGCCCTTTTCAGCATAATAGGGCAGCAGGGGCGCGGTATTGCGGTTGTAGGCGTCAAGACGAACCTTGAAGCTTTCGGGGTTATCGTCGGGCCTGCCCTGATCGGCAAAACGTTTGGCGACGCGTTCCAACAGGGCGTCGTCATCGACCTTGAGACGCACGACAGCGTCGATCTGCTTACCCAGCTTGGCCAGCATGGCATCCAGCGCCTCGGCCTGGGCCAGGGTTCTCGGGAAGCCGTCAAAGATTGCGCCGCCGGCATCTTCGGCCTCTTTCAGCCGGGCCTCGATCAGCGCAATGACGATGTCGTCGGCGATCAGCCCGCCCTCGGACATGATGGCCTGGCACTGCTTGCCCAGCTCCGAGCCCGAGGCGATCGCCTCGCGCAGCATGTCGCCGGTCGACAGCTGGACCATGCCGCGCTGTTCCACCAGACGTTTGGCCTGTGTGCCTTTACCCGCGGCAGGCGGTCCGAACAGGATCAGGTTCAAGGCCGCCCTCCCAAGCGATCACGAAGTATTTCACTAACGGCGTACGGGACTCGGCGCACCACGTCCACCGCCGCGGCCCCGAAGTTTGGCCTTCTTGATTAGACCTTCGTACTGGTGGGCCAGCAGTTGGGACTGAATCTGGGCCACAGTATCCATGGTCACCGACACAACGATCAGGATCGATGTGCCCCCGAACAGCAGGCTTGGCCCCATCTGGGCGGCGATGAACTCAGGGATCAGACAGACGGCGGTGATATAGGCCGCGCCGATAACCGTCAGGCGCGTCAGGACATAGTCCAGATACTCGGCCGTCCGCTTGCCAGGACGAATTCCCGGCAGGAAGCCACCGTATTTCCTCAGGTTTTCAGCCGTATCCTCGGGGTTGAAGGTGATCGAGGTATAGAAGAAGCAGAAGAAGATGATCAGGGCCGCATAAAGCGCCATGAACAGGGGCTGCCCGTGCGTCAGTTGGCCCGTCACCATAGGCAGCCAGCTCAGCCAGGCCGGCAGATTGGCGTTGACCGTCATGGTGGCGACTGTCGACGGCAGCATCAGCAACGAGGAAGCAAAGATCGGCGGGATTACCCCGGCGGTATTGACCTTCAGGGGCAGGAAGGACCGCTCCCCGCCCGCCATCCGGTTGCCTTCCTGGCGCTTGGGATACTGGATCAGGAGGCGGCGCTGGGCCCGCTCCATGAAGACGATGAAGACGACCGTTGCCACTGCCAGAACCGCGATGAACAACAGGGCAAACACCGACAGTTGACCCTGCTGGGCCAGGCCGAACAGGCGCGCTACCGTGCCGGGCAGGACCGCTACGATACCGGCGAAAATGATCAGAGAGATGCCGTTCCCGATTCCGCGCGCTGTCACCTGTTCACCCAGCCACATCAGGAACATGGTACCGCCGGTCAGGCTGACGACCGTGGTGACGATGAAGAATATGCCAGGCTGGTCAATCAGACCCTGCTGGGCGTTCAGGCCGGCCGCGATCCCGAGAGACTGGGCCAGAGCCAGAAACACCGTCAGATAACGGGTGTACTGGTTCAACTGCTTGCGGCCGCTCTCGCCGCCCTCTTTGCGCAGTTTCTCCCACGGCGGATAGACCGTCCCCATCAACTGGACGATGATCGAGGCAGAGATATAGGGCGTCACGTTCAGGGCGAACACGGCCATCCGCTCGACTGCACCGCCCGAGAACATGTTGAACATGTCCAGGATCCCGCGCTGACCGTCAGGATTCTGGAAAAACTGCAGGAAGGCTTCCGAGTTAATCCCCGGGATCGGCACATAGGTGCCGATGCGATAGACGAGCAGGGCACCCAGGGTGAAGAGCAGCCGCTTGTGGAGATCGGTCGCTTTCGCGAACGATCCCATGTTCATATTGGCGGCAAGTTGTTCGGCGGCCGAAGCCATATGTCGTTACCCCGACTGATCAGAACGCGGCGCAACGGATGGAGCGCCGCGCCAAGGTGCAGATAGGCGAAGGGCAGCCTCTTAGCGAGACCGCCCTTCAAGCTTTCTTCATTACGCCTTGGCAGCAGTCCGCGTGGTCCGAGCCGAAATCTTGTTGGCATCGCCTCGCGGGGCCTTCGGGGCGGGAACCTTGCCCTTGGCAGCATTGCGCTTCTCGACAGCGGCTGCGGCCTTGGCTTCTGCGGCAATGCGCTGCTGCACGACCGAGCCACCGGCGGCTTCGATCGCCTTGATGGCACCGGCAGAGGCCGACCAGACGACCAGATTCAGCGCCGACTTGACCTCGCCGGTACCCAGGATGCGGACACCGTCCTTGACGCGACGGATCACACCGGCGGCGACCAGGGCATCGCCCTTGATCTCGACCGAGGCATCGAGCTTGCCGCCATCAACGGCGTCCTGCAAACGCCACAGATTCACTTCGGCAAGCTTCAGGGCGTTGGGATTGTTGAAGCCACGCTTGGGCATCCGCATGTACAGCGGCATCTGGCCGCCCTCGAAGCCGCCGATGGCGACGCCCGAACGCGACTTCTGACCCTTGACGCCACGACCCGCAGTCTTGCCCTTGCCCGAACCCGGGCCGCGGCCGACCCGCATGCGCTTCTTGTGCGCGCCTTCGTTGTCGCGAATTTCATTCAGTTTCATGTGCCTGATCCTTTCGGGTTCTAGCGCCTGGCTGAGCCAGACTCGGCTTGGTATTCAAAAAGGTTCGAGGGCGAAGGTCGAGGTTCGAGAAGCCAAGATCAACGATCTCGAACCTCGACCCTCATCCCTCGCCCCTCAAATATTTACTTCTCGACGATCTCTGTCAGGTGGGCGACCTTGGCGATCATCCCGCGCACCGAGGGTGTGTCCTCCAGAGTGGACTCGCGGCCCATGCGATTCAGACCCAGGCCCACCAGGGTGGCGCGCTGATCGTTCTTGCGGCGGATCGGCGAACCGGTCTGCTTGACGGTAACGGTAGCCATAATCAGGACTCCAGGGCTTCAGCGGTCTCGACCGGGGTCGAGGCACCGTCGTTGCGGCGGCCCATCAGGTCGGCGACCTTCTTGCCACGCTTGGACGCGACCTGACGCGGCGAGGACTGGACCTTGAGGGCCTCGAACGTGGCCCGGATCATGTTGTAGGGGTTGGACGAGCCGCTCGACTTGGCCACGACGTCATGGACGCCCAGGGTTTCGAGAACAGCGCGCATCGGACCGCCCGCGATCACGCCGGTCCCGGGAGGGGCCGCGCGCATCATGATCTTGCCAGCACCCCAACGGCCGTTGCCGTCATGGTGCAGGGTACGGTTCTCACGCAGGGGAACGCGGATCATCGTCTTCTTGGCTTCTTCGGTCGCCTTGCGGATGGCTTCGGGCACTTCACGCGCCTTGCCGTGACCGAAACCGACCCGGCCCTTGCCGTCGCCGACGACCATCAGGGCAGCGAACGAAAACCGGCGGCCACCCTTCACGGTGGCGGCGACGCGGTTGATGTGCACCAGCTTTTCGACGATGTCCGAATCCGGACCATCGGCGACGGGTCCGTTGCGGTTGTTGTCGCGACGGTTGCGGTCGTTACCGCCGCCGGCACCACGTTGGGGTTGAGAGGCCATACTGACGATCCCTAGAAGTTCAGGCCGGCTTCACGCGCGGCTTCCGCCAGCGCCTTCACCCGTCCGTGATAGATATAGCCGCCGCGGTCGAACACGACGTCGGTGACGCCCGCTTCGATGGCGCGTTCAGCGACCAGCTTGCCGATGGCAGCCGCAGCGTCCTTGTTGGAACCGCCCTTGCCCTTGCCGTTCTCCAGCGAGGAGGCGGCGACCACGGTGACGCCCTTGAGGTCGTCGATGATCTGGGCCGAGATGTTCTTGTCCGAGCGGAAGACGGACAGGCGCAGGCGACCGTTGCCCATCGCCTTGAGGCGACGACGGTTGCGCTCGGTGCGGCGCTTGGCTTGTTGTTGCAGAGAAAGAGCCATGGCTTACTTCTTCTTGCCTTCCTTGCGACGGACCTTCTCGCCCGAGTAGCGCACGCCCTTGCCCTTGTAGGGCTCCGGCGGACGCAGCTTGCGGATGTTGGCGGCCAGTTCGCCGACGACTTGCTTGTCGTTGCCCGAAATATTGATCTCGGTCTGTTTGGGAACCGCGAAGGTCACACCGGCCGGAGCCAGGATGTTCACTTCGTGAGAGAAACCGAGTTGAAGCGACAGATCGTTGCCCTTCAGCGCGGCGCGATAGCCCACGCCGACCAGTTCCAGCTTGCGCGTGAACCCTTCGGTGACGCCGGTGACCATGTTGTCGACCAGGGTCCGCGACAGACCCCACATCGCGCGGGCGCGTTGCGTGTCGGTCTTGGCGACCAGGTTGATCTCGTCGTTCTCGAACTTGACCTCGATCTCGTCGGCCACGGTCCAGGCGCGTTCGCCCTTGGGACCCTTGACGACGATGCTCTGGCCGTCGAGCGTGACAGTCACGCCCTTGGGCACGGCGATGGTGCGTTTTCCGATACGGGACATCTCAGTAGACCCTGCAGAGGACTTCGCCGCCGACGTTGGCGTCGCGAGCGTTGGCGTCGGACATCACGCCCTTGGACGTCGACAGGATCGAAATACCCAGGCCGTTCTTGACCGGCTTCAGGTCGCCGATCGCCGAATAGACGCGGCGGCCCGGCTTGGACACGCGGGCAATTTCCGCAATGACCGGCTGGCCATCGAAATACTTGAGTTCGATCTCGAACTGCGGGAATTCACCCGGGTTCTGGACCAGCGAATAGCCGCGGATGTAGCCTTCGTCCTGCAGCACGTCGAGGACGCGCTGGCGCAGGCGCGAAGCCGGCGTCAGAACCTTGGCCCGCTTGCGCATGTGCGCGTTGCGGATGCGAGCGATCATGTCGCTCAGGGGATCGTTGATCATCATGTCTGTCGCTCCCCTTACCAGCTGGACTTGGTCAGGCCCGGGATCTGACCCAGGTTGCCGAGTTCACGCAGGGCGATACGGCTCATCTTGAGCTTGCGATAGAAGGCGCGCGGGCGGCCTGTCACTTCGCAGCGGTTGCGGATCCGGACGGCGGCCGAGTTACGCGGCAGCTCAGCCAGCTTCAGGCGGGCGCCGAAACGCTCTTCCAGAGGCAGGCTCTCGTCGTTGGCGGTCGCCTTGAGAGCGGCCCGCTTTGCGGCATACTTCGCCACGAGGGCTTTCACCATCTCGTTACGGTTTACGGCGCTTTTCTTTGCCATTTTGCTTTTCCCTTCCCGCTCAGTTCTTCACGAACGGGAACTTGAACTCGGTCAGAAGCGCGCGGGCTTCGTCGTCGGTCCTGGCCGTGGTGCAGACGATGATGTCCATGCCCCACATCTGGTCGATCTGGTCATAGTTGATCTCGGGGAACACGATGTGTTCCTTGAGGCCCATGGCGTAGTTGCCGCGACCGTCGAACGACGTTGGCTTCAGGCCACGGAAGTCTTTCACGCGCGGCAAGGCGATGGTGATCAGACGGTCCAGGAACTCGTACATCTGGTCGCCGCGAAGGGTGACCTTGCCGCCGATGACCATGCCTTCGCGCAGCTTGAAGCCGGCGATGGAGTTACGGGCCTTGGTCGGAACCGCCTTCTGGCCGGCGATCATCGTCAGGTCCTTGAGGGCCGCATTGGCCTTCTTGGAGTCTGCCACGGCTTCGCCGATGCCCATGTTCAGGACGATCTTGTCCAGCTTGGGCAGTTGCATCGGGTTGGTGTAACCGAATTTCTCGGTCAGCACGCCACGAATACGCGCATTATACTCGTCCTTGAGACGAGGCGTGTAAGCAGTGTCGGCCATCAGATCACGTCTCCCGTGGTCTTGGCGAAGCGGACCTTCTTGTCGCCTTCCACGCGGAAGCCGACGCGGGTCGCCTTGCCGTTGGCGTCGGCGACCGCGACGTTCGACATGTGAAGCGAGGCTTCCTTGTTCTTGATGCCGCCCTGCGGGTCGCCTTGCGACGGACGCGTGTGGCGCTGCACCATGTTGACGCCCTGAACCAGGACGCGGTTTTCGGTCGGCAGGACCTTCGTGACCGAGCCGGTGCGGCCCTTGTCTTTCCCTGCCAGGACGACGACGCGGTCGCCCTTCTTGATCTTGGCGGCCATGACTACAGGACCTCCGGGGCCAGCGAGATGATCTTCATGTGGTTCTTGGCGCGCAGTTCACGGGGAACCGGGCCGAAGATCCGCGTGCCGACGGGCTCGTTCTGCTTGTTGACGATGACGGCGGCGGACTTGTCGAAGCGAATGACGGAACCGTCCTTGCGCTGGATGTCCTTGGCGGTGCGAACGACGATGGCGCGAACGACCTCGCCCTTCTTCACGCGGCCGCGCGGAATCGCTTCTTTCACCGAAGCGACGATGGTGTCTCCGACCGAGGCGTAGCGACGCTTTGCGCCGCCGAGCACCTTGATGCACATGACCCGGCGGGCGCCCGAATTGTCGGCCACTTCCAGGTTAGTTTGCATCTGGATCATAGTGTCAGATCCTTCTGATTACGAGGCCGAGGCCGAGGTGTCCTTCGAGAGGACCTCCCAGCGCTTCAGCTTGGACTTGGGGGCACACTCACGGATGCGGGCGACGTCGCCTTCCTTGAAGGCATTCGCTTCGTCGTGGGCGTGGTACTTCTTGGACAGGCGCACGATCTTTTTCATGACCGGGTGCAGCAGCGTGCGTTGGACGACGACGACGACGGTCTTGTCGCCCTTGTCGGACACGACCACGCCTTCGAGAATACGTTTTGGCATTGGTGTTTCCTTAGGCCGTCGTGCGCTTCTCACGCAGAAGCGTGGAGATGCGAGCGATGTCTTTGCGAACTTCACCGACGCGGTGAGTCTTTTCCATCTGGCCGGTTGCGGCCTGGAAGCGCAGGTTGAACTGTTCCTTCTTGAGGGACAGCAGCTGGTCACCCAGCTGGTCGGGCGTCTGGGCCCGGAGGTCGGCGATCTTGGTCATCAGGCGACGTGCTCCACGTGAGCGATACCGGCGTCCAGACGGGTGACCACCTTGGTGCGGACCGGCAGCTTGGCGGCACCCAGACGCAGGGCCTCACGGGCCACGTCGTCGGCGACGCCGTCGATTTCGAACAGGATACGGCCCGGGTGGCAGCGTGCCGCCCAGTGATCCACCGCGCCCTTGCCCTTGCCCATGCGGACTTCGGCAGGCTTGCCCGAGACCGGCAGGTCCGGGAAAACGCGGATCCAGACGCGGCCCTGGCGCTTCATCTGGCGGGTAATCGCGCGGCGAGCCGCCTCGATCTGACGCGCAGTGATGCGTTCCGGCTCCAGAGTCTTCAGGCCATAGGACCCGAAGTTCAGCGAGAAGCCACCCTTGGCGGCACCATGGATGCGGCCCTTGAAGGCCTTGCGGTATTGAGTTTTCTTCGGTTGCAGCATGACTTAGCCCTCACGCCCGCGGCGTTGACCACGGTCGTTGCGACCACCGCGATCACCGCCACGGCCTTCGTTCGACGACGGACCGGCAGCTTCCTGGGCCCAGCGCTTGTCCTGCGCCATCGGATCGTGCTCGAGGACTTCACCCTTGAAGACCCAGACCTTCACACCGATGATGCCATAGGTCGTCTTGGCCTCGATGAAGCCGTAGTCGATGTCGGCACGCAGGGTGTGCAACGGCACGCGACCTTCGCGGTACCATTCCATACGGGCGATTTCAGCGCCGCCCAGACGACCGGACACGTTGATCCGGACGCCCTTGGCACCCAGACGCATGGCGGCCTGCATCGAACGCTTCATGGCACGGCGGAAGGCGATCCGGCGTTCCAGCTGCTGGGCGATGTTTTCGGCGATCAGCTGCGCGTCGGTCTCGGGCTTGCGCACTTCGACGATGTTCAGGTGAACCTCGCCCTCGGTGCGGGCCGAGATGTCCTTACGGAGCTTCTCGATGTCGGCGCCCTTCTTGCCGATCACGACGCCCGGACGAGCGGCATAGATCGTCACCCGGCACTTCTTGTGCGGACGCTCTATGATGATGCGCGACACGCCAGCAGCGTTCAGGCGCTCCTTGAGCCAGATCCGCAGCTTCAGATCCTGATGCAGCAGGCGGGCATAGGACGGGCCGTCGGCGAACCAGCGGCTGTCCCAGGTCCGGTTCACGCCGAGGCGGAAACCGATCGGATTGATTTTCTGACCCATCAGGCGGCCTCGCCGGCTTCACGGACCACGATGGTGATCTCGCTGAACGGTTTCAGGATACGCGACGAGCGACCACGAGCACGGCTCGCGAAACGCTTCATCACCAGGTTCTTGCCCACATAGGCCTCGGCGACGACCAGGTTGTCGATGTCGAGGTTGTGGTTGTTTTCGGCGTTCGACACGGCCGAATACAGGACCTTGCGGACGTCGTCCGAGATGCGCTTGCGGCTGAACTCGAGTTCGTTCAGCGCCTTCTGCACCGGCAGACCACGGATCGATGCGGCGACCAGGTTCAGCTTCTGGGGGCTGATGCGTACGTTGACCAGCTTTGCGCGGGCCTCCGTCAGGCCGACCCGGCGGGGATTGTTCGTCTTGGGCATGACTACTTCCGCTTCGCTTTCTTGTCCGCGGCGTGGCCGGGGAACGAACGGGTGGGCGAGAACTCGCCCAGTTTCATGCCGACCATGTCCTCGTTCACGTGCACGGGAACGTGCTTGTGGCCGTTATGGACACCGAACGTCAGACCGACGAACTGCGGCAGGATGGTGGAGCGGCGCGACCAGGTCTTGATCACGTCCTTACGGCCCGACGTCGAGACGGCGTCGGCCTTCTTGAGCAGATACCCGTCGACGAACGGGCCTTTCCAGGAGGAGCGAGCCATCTTTAGCGAGCCTTCTTAACGTGGCGGGTACGGATGATGTATTTGTCCGTCGCCTTGTTCTTGCGGGTACGGGTGCCCTTGGTGTCCTTGCCCCACGGTGTAACCGGGGTACGACCACCAGAAGTCCGGCCTTCACCACCACCGTGAGGGTGGTCGACCGGGTTCATGGCAACGCCGCGAACGTGAGGACGGAAGCCCATGTGACGGACGCGACCGGCCTTGCCCAGGTTCTGGTTCATGTGGTCGGCGTTGGATACAGCGCCCACAGTGGCCATGCAGCCGTCCAGAACCATGCGAAGCTCGCCCGAACCCAGACGGATCTGGGCATAGCCGGCGTCACGACCGACCAGTTGAGCATAGGCACCGGCCGAACGGGCCAGCTGCGCGCCCTTGCCAGGCTTCATCTCGACGCAGTGGATGATGGTCCCCACCGGCACCGAACGCAGTGGCATGGCATTGCCCGGCTTCACGTCGGTCTTTTCGCCGGCCACGATCGTGTCGCCTGCCTTCAGGCGTTGCGGCGCGACGATATATGCCTTTTCGCCGTCCTCATAGGTGATGAGGGCGATGAAGGCGGTACGGTTCGGATCGTATTCCAGGCGCTCGACCGTCGCGGTCATGAACTTGCGACGCTTGAAGTCGATCTTGCGATACAGGCGCTTGGCACCACCACCGCGGAAGCGGACGGCGATACGACCGCCCTGACCACGTCCGCCCGACTTGGTCAGGCCTTCGGTCAGCGACTTCTCGGGACGGCCCTTATGGAGCTCGGACCGGTCGATCAGCACCAGGGCGCGGCGGCCCGGCGATGTCGGATTGTATGTTTTCAAGGCCATCTGATCAGAGCCCCGTCGTGACGTCGATTGACTGGCCTTCGGCCAGGGTCACGATCGCTTTTTTGATGTCGACGCGACGACCGAGGATACCCCGGAAGCGCTTGGTCTTGCCCTTGGTCACCATGGTGTTGACCTTGAGGACGTTGACCTTGAACAGGCTTTCGACCGCAGCGGCGATTTCATCCTTGGTGGACGTGCCGGCGACGCGGAAGACGACCTTGTTCTGTTCGGACAGGATCGTGGCCTTTTCGGTGATCACCGGAGCCAGGATGGTGTCGTAGTGTTTGGCGGTGGGAGCGGCGGCCATTACGCGGCTTCCTTCTGGGCTTGCTCGCGACGCGAGGGCTTGTAGTCGGCGTAGGTCGCTTCGATCGCGTCCACCGCCGCCTTGGAAAGCACCAGCTTGTCCGCGCGCAGGATGTCATAGACGTTCAGGCCGGCGTTCGGCAGAACGTGGATCTGGGGGATGTTGCGCGACGCCAGGGCGAAGTTCGCATCCACTTCGGGTCCGGCGATGATCAGCGTGCGGGTCCAGCCCAGCTTGCCGAAGGCCTCGCGCAGGGCCGAGGTCTTGACGTCCGACACCGTCAGGGCATCGACAACGACCAGGTCGCCGCTCTTGGCCTTGGACGACAGGGCGTGACGCAGGGCCAGGGCGCGGACCTTCTTGGGAAGATCAAAGCCGTGATCGCGAACGATCGGGCCGAAAGCGCGCGAACCACCCACAAACTGCGGTGCACGGCGCGAACCGTGACGAGCGCCGCCGGTGCCCTTTTGCTTGTACATCTTCTTGCCGGTACGAGAGTTCTCGTTCCGGGTCTGGACCTTGTGGGTACCGGCGCGGCGCTTGGCCAGCTGCCAGTTGACATAACGGGCCAGGATGTCGCCGCGGATGTCGGAGATGCCGAAAACGACATCCGACAGCTCGACGTCACCGGCGGCCGCGCCGTCCAGATTGATCACTGAAAGTTTCATGCTTCACCGCCTTCGACGACTTCAGCCGCCGGAGCGTCTTCAGCGGGGGTCTCGGCGACGGCCGGAGCCGCCTGGGCGCCCTTGGTCTTGAACGAGCCGGGGAACGGCAGATCGGCGAACGGCTTCTTGTGCGCGTCGCGAACCTTGACCCACGAACCTTCGTGGCCGGGAACAGCGCCCTTGACCATGATCAGGCCGCGATCGGCATCGACACGGACGACGGTCAGGTTCTGGGTCGTGATGGTTTCCATCCCCAGCTGGCCGGCCATCTTCTTGCCCTTGAAGGTCTTGCCCGGGTCCTGGCGCTGGCCGGTGGAACCCAGCGAACGGTGAGACAGCGACACGCCGTGCGTGGCCCGCAGACCGCCGAAGTTCCAGCGCTTCATACCGCCGGCAAAACCCTTGCCGATCGTCTCGCCCTGGATGTCCACCTTCTGGCCGGCGACGAAATGGTCTGCCGACAGGGTCGCGCCGACTTCGATCAGCGCGTCCTCAGACACGCGGAACTCGGTGACGTGATGCTTGGGCTCGACTTCCGCCGTGGCGAAGGTCGTGCGTTGAGCCTTGTTGGTGTTCTTTGCCTTCTTGGTGCCGGCACCCAGTTGCAGGGCGACATAGCCGTCCCGTTCCTGAGTCCGCTGACCCACGACCTGGCAGCTGTCCAGCTCCAGAATCGTGACCGGGATATGCGCGCCATCTTCAGCGAAGAGACGCGTCATTCCCAGTTTTTTGGCGATCACGCCCGTGCGCATATCGGATCCCGCCTTTGTTTCTTTAAATCTTGATCTCGACGTCCACGCCGGCGGACAGGTCGAGCTTCATGAGCGCGTCCACGGTCTGCGGAGTGGGGTCGACGATGTCGAGGACACGCTTGTGCGTGCGGATTTCAAACTGCTCGCGCGACTTCTTGTCGACGTGCGGCGAGCGGTTCACGGTGAACTTTTCGATCAGGGTCGGCAGCGGGATCGGACCGCGAA
>Ga0209066_10003247_pt1 | contig 18754 bp, 20 predicted proteins | sample All_14_2_FD_187198 | JGI IMG/M metagenome (GOLD analysis project Ga0209066, IMG submission 187198) | Freshwater microbial communities in response to fracking from Pennsylvania, USA - Allegheny Zone_MetaG_DW_15 (SPAdes) (version 2) ... | reverse complement strand
TGGCCAGATCGATGCCGACTGTCGTAATCTGCATGGCGGACGCTCCTTCCGATTCGAGTGGTTGACGACACAGCCACTCTGGCACGTTGATGCCGTTGTCGGGTGGGGGCGTCCATCCCATTGCTTATGTTCAGGCCGAACGGCTGGCGCAGTTGCTGCAGGCGCCGGGCTTGGCCGCTGCAGTGCAGGCGCAGGCGCCTGACGGGTCGCTGTATCGGCAGTTGCAGGCGGCGCTGCAGCAATACCGCATCACGGCGGCGGCGGGTGATTGGCCGAAGGTGCCCACGGGCCCGACCCTGCGCCCGGGCGAGCGGGGCGCACGTGTCGCCGCACTGCGGGCACGCCTCGTTGCCGAGGGGGAACCGGCGCTGGCCTCGAGTCCGGACGCTGCCCGTTTCGACCCCACGTATTTCGATCCCACGCTCGCCGAAGCGGTGAAGCGCTTCCAGCAGCGCGCAGGGCTGGCGGCCGATGCTGCGGTGGGCCGTCAGACGGTCGATGCGCTCAATGTCGGGCCTGCGCAGCGCTTGGCGCAGATCCGTGTCAACCTCGAACGTCTGCGCTGGGTTGCGCAGGATATGCAGGGCGACCACTTGATGATCGACCTGACTGGCTATCACGCCGACCTTTACCTCGATGCTCAGCTTGCCTGGTCATCGAAAGTGATTGTCGGCAAGCCGACGCGCGAGACACCCGCACTGCTCGACAGCGTGCAGCACTTGGTACTGAACCCGAAATGGGTGGTACCGCCCACCATCCTGCGTGAGGACGTCATTCCGGGGGTGGTGCGCAATCCGGACTACCTGGTCAGTCACCGCATGCGTGTGGTCGACCGCTCGGGCCAGGCGGTCGATCCGCAGCAGATCGATTGGGAAAATGCGCGTCGCAGTGGTTTCCCCTACATGATCGTGCAGAACTCGGGGGCTGACGGCTCGCTCGGCCGGATCAAGTTCTCGCTTGCAAACCCCTATTCCATCTATCTGCACGACACCAATGCACGCTCGCTGTTCCGGCGCGACACGCGTGCGCTCAGTTCGGGTTGTGTGCGTCTGGAAAAGCCACAGGAATTGGCGGTGTTGCTGCTCGACGATGCCGAGCGCTGGAGTCCGGAGGCACTGGAAAAGGCGCTGGCGACCGGCAAGACGCGTACCGTGCCGGTGGCGCGGGAGATTCCCGTGCTGCTGCACTACGCGACCGCTGGGCTGGATGCGGAAGGGCGCGTCCAGTTCCGCCCGGATATTTATGGCCGTGATGCCGCCGTGCAGGCGGCGCTGGACGTGGCGTCGCACTGACTTGAGTCCTTTTCGGGCCATGGGGTGGGGCTGTCACCTCGCGGACATGAGGGCGTAACGCCGTCGTCGTTTTCGCCGCCTATGCTGCGGCGCATGAAAGCGATCGATTTCACGACCGAAGAACTCAGTCACGACCCGCGCTTGCGAATCGCGCTGGTGACCGAGACCTGGCCGCCGGAAGTCAACGGCGTGGCGATGACGCTCAAGCGCATGGTCGATGGCCTGATCCGGCGCGGCCACAGCGTGCAGCTGATCCGGCCCAAGCAGGCGGCAGATGATGTTGCCCAGCGCGGCGGGGCCCTGGAGGAGGTGTTGTCGCGCGGGCTCAAGCTGCCGCGCTACGACGGCCTCAAGCTGGGTCTGCCGGCCAAGTCCCGCCTGGTGCGCATCTGGTCGCGGCAGCGGCCAGACTTGGTGCATGTGGCCACCGAAGGCCCGCTTGGCTGGACCGCAGTGTCGGCTGCGGCCAAGTTGCGTCTGCCGGTCACCTCGGATTTTCATACCAATTTCGATCATTACAGTGCGCACTACGGCGTTGGCTGGCTGCGCCAACCGGTGGCCGCTTATCTGCGACGTTTTCACAACCGCACCGCAGCGACCTATGTCCCGACGTCCGAGTTGGCTGTGGCGCTGACGGCCCAAGGCTATGAGCGCATCGAGGTGATCTCGCGCGGGGTGGATACGGCCTTGTATTCACCGGCGCGCCGCAGTGAAGCGCTTCGTCGCCAGTGGGGCGTGGCCCCGGGCGGTTTTGCGGTAGTCAGCGTCGGCCGGCTGGCACCCGAGAAGAACCTCGGCCTGACGTTGCGCGCCTTTGCCGCCATCCGCGAGCGACGTCCGGATGCGTGCCTGGTCGTCGTTGGCGATGGCCCGATGCGTGACATGATTGCGCGCGAATGTCCGCAGGCGATTCTGGCTGGTATGCGTCATGGCGAGGATCTGGCGGCGCACTACGCTTCGGCTGATCTGTTCCTGTTTCCCAGCCTGACCGAGACCTTTGGCAATGTCACCCTCGAGGGTATGGCGAGCGGGGTGTGCACCGTGGCCTACGATTACGCCGCCGCCGCCGAGGTGATTCAGGATCTTTACAACGGCGCGGTGGTGCGTTGCGGAGACGAGACGGGCTTCATCGAGCGTGCCGTGCAACTGGCCTGTGTCGACGACCTGAGGCTGGACCTCGCCCGCGAGGCGCGACGCACAGCGGAAGGTATCGACTGGGAGCACGTCAACGACCGTTTCGCCGACGCGCTGCTGCGGGCCTGGCGAGGCGGCGCAGTGGCACGTGATGGTCGCAGCCTGCTTCGCATGCAGGAGGGGTAAGCCGATGCCAGCCGTTCGCGCGATCTTCATTTCGGATGTGCATCTCGGCACCCGCGCCAGTCAGGCCGAGCGGCTGCATGCCTTCTTGAAAGAGTACGAGTCGGAATACCTCTATCTGCTCGGCGACATCATTGATTTTTGGGCGATGAGTCGCAGCGTGCAGTGGGCGCCGGCGCACAACACCGTGGTACAAAAAGTGCTGCGTCGTGCGCGCCATGGCGGCAAGGTGTTCTTCATCCCCGGCAATCACGACGAAAACCTGCGGGAATACAGCGGCATCGCTTTTGGCGACATCCGCGTCGAAAACGAATGGATTCACGAAACGATCGATGGGCGGCGATACTGGCTGATCCACGGCGATGAGTACGATCAGGTTACGCGCCATCATCGCTGGGTCGCGGTGCTGGGCGATGTGGCTTACAACGCACTGGTGCGGATCAACCTGCTGTTGTCGCGCGTCCGCCGTCTGCTACGCATTCCCGGTTACTGGTCGCTGGCGGGCTATGCCAAGCAGAAAGTGAAGCGCGCGGTGAGCTTCATCTTCGATTTCGAGGATGCCGTGGCGCATGCCGCCCAGCAACGCGGCGTTGACGGTGTGATCTGCGGTCATATTCACTCGGCCTCCGATCGTCGCATCGGCAAGGTGCGTTACCTGAATTGTGGCGATTGGGTCGACACATGTAGCGCGGTCGTCGAGCATTACGACGGCCGCATCGAAGTACTGCACTGGGGAATGGAGGCTGTACAGCGGCCTGTCCGTGAGGCGCTGTCAGCACGGCAACCTGAGGCTCCCGTCAGCACGGCGGTGTCGCCACTTGACGGCGAGCGTGTCTATCTGACGCCTGATGTCTGATTCTCTGATGGGGGCGCTTCGCGCATCAGTCCAAGCGCGAGGCGAATGCCAATCCAGGCATTCATCAGCGCAAAGCCCGCCACCACGATCATGGCCAATGGCACCAGCGGATAGGTGCGCAGCACCCAGGCCAGCACCGACGACAGTACGTTCAGTACCAGCATCATCCAGAACGCGGGGTTACGCGGCTGCCACAGGCGGGAAAGCTTCATCTTGACTCCAGGAAATGCCGTGCCCGCTGCGCGCCTCGGCGGGCTAATACATAGACGTAGAGTGCCAGCCCGACCTCGATGGCCCCGATGCTCACGAACACGGGGACATGTGGCTGCGCGGAAACGCTACCGTAGAGCGCCAGCAGCAGGCTGCTGACCAGCGGTCCGGCGGCGAAACCGAGCGAGCCGGCCATGTTGAAGGCGGCAAGTGCGCTGGCACGGCAGTCGTCACCGCCATGGTGCGCGGCCAGTACCAGCGAGGGTGCGTACATCAGCGCCGCAATGACGCCGCCGGCGGCCATCGTCCACATCACGCCATTGGCCGGCACAAACGCCAGCGCACCCAGAAAAACACCATACAGGATGCTGCCGAAGACCATCATCAACAGTGGGTCCCAGTGGCGCGACAAGTGACCGGCGGGCCAGGTCAGCAGCGAGAAGGGAATCAGAAAAGCAGCCATCGCCGCGCCGATTTCACGCGCATTGAAGTCCAGCGTCAGGCCCAGATAAAGCGACAGCGTCGATACGATGAAACCCACCGTCAGTCGATCGGCAAAGGAAAAAGCAAGGGGGATGAGCAACACGCGGCGAGCGCGCAAAGTGGCCAGGATCTGTCCGATGGCCATCCGTGGTCGCGTCGCCGTCGCATCTTGCAGCCCGACAGCACCGACGACTGCCAGCACGAGCGAGAGCACGCCGCCGCACAGCGGTACCCACAGGGGATCGAGGCCGCCGATCACGCCCCCCAGCGGGGCGCCGGTGGCCACGCCCAGGCTGATGGATGCGCCAATCGCGCCCATGCGACCGCCCAGCCCGCCGGGCCCGATCTGATCAGAGCCCAGCGCCATCAGCAGTGAGAGCGCGGACATGTGGGCGAAGCCTTCGACCAGGCGCAGGCTCAGCAGCACCGCGTAGCTGTCGACGTGCCGGTAGGCGAAGGCGATGCCAAGCAGGGTCAGTCCATTCAGTGCCAATGCGGCTACAGCCAGTGCCTTGCGTCGCCCGAGCCGGTCTGACACCAGTCCGGCGATCGGCGCACCGACGAGTGCGCCGATCATGTTGATCGACATGAAGAAATGGCTGGCGAACTGGCTCAGTCCATCGAAGCGCTGTGCAGTGAACGCCGACAGCACGGGCACCATGCCGGTGACTGGCAGCATCAGGCCGAACAGCAGCACGAGCGGGACGATGGCCGTGCGGGACGAGTTGCCAGGCTTGGCAGGGGCGAAAACGGCCATCGACGTGGAGCGGTTAGGAAATCAGGCGTAATGATACGCCGTGGCCGTGTGATGGCGGCCATGCCTCCAAACCTTGTCGATCCAGGCGGCACATCAGTCTTCGTCACGCTCCGGACGGCGAAAGTCGTCCTCGATCCAGGCCGTTGCCGCCGCATTCGTCAGGCGGAAATCGGGCCGTACGCGCACCTGTGCGACTTCTTCGCCGAGTTCGTCCCGGGCGCTAAGGAGTGCGTACGGCTCGTATTCGTCGGGTGTGATGTCGAGCCGGATGTCCCACTCGCGGTCGAGCGCGAATACGCTGATGCGCTTGTGCAGCGCCGCATGGGCTTGCTGTTCGTGCCGCTGCAGGACTTCGGTGGCGGTCTTGACCAGGGTGTTGAAGGCTGTCTGGTCGAGGGGCTTGGGGTTCTTCTTGTCACGCCCCATGGTCCAGGGCCCGACCAGTGCGGGTTCCGGCTCGCCATCCTTGAGCATTTCGACCGCCCAGCCATCGTCGTCCTCGTTCTTGATGACTCGTGCTGTCCAGCCGTCGTCGTGCCACAGGCGATCTTCGCGAATCGCGAGCGGGGTCGTGTCGTCCATCTCTGCGCTGCTGGACAGCGATGGCGTAGCGTCTTCGGTCGGAGCGGTCATGAGCGTGTCGAGGAGGCTGGGCGGAGGCATGTCGTATCCGGCAATGAGGCTGTGTTGTTCGATGTCTGCACGAGGCGTTGTTGACGGTTTGAGTGCTGCGGGCCGGCTTCGTCGCGGTAGCGGGGGTGCTTGCGTGACGAGCGTGCCGGGGAGTTCGAGACTGAGTTGGCTCACGTCAAACCCTTTGGTAGCAGTTTTCGGAGGCTGAATTTTTATACAGTTTAAAAGAGAGGGCAAGTGTTGATGTGCATGCCCCGACGTTTCGCTGTGCGCTGACCCGCGGTTTTCCCCAGGGTGTGGGGACAGGCTTGTGGGTAGGGCTGTGGATAAAGCGATCCCGCCGGCGACCTTGCTGGTCTTTCGGAAGGTGCCTCATTGTGTGGCAGGTCGATGTTCTGTGCGGCCACGCTCAGCCGCGTGGATTGCCGCGCATCCCGCCCAGATGGTGGGCGGCACGATGCAGGTGGGACAGAAAATGCCGGACCATCACGGATACGGCTTTTTCCTCGCGCACCATCACGCCCAAGGTCAGGTCGAGCGGCCCTTGCTCGATCGGCACGATGTCGATGTATTGCGCGGCGAGCGGATGGGCGGCGATGGCCGCCGGCATCAGTCCGACGTAATCGCCCGAGCCGATGAGGGCCAGCAGGGCCAAGGTGGAGTTGACTGCGGCAGCGGCGGGCGGAGCCGGCAGGCCGTTGCGCTGGAAGAGTTCGCGTGCATAGCCGGTGTCGCCCGAGCGGCTCGTATAGACCCAGCGGGCAGCGGCGAGGTGCTCGAGTCGTGTGCAGCGCGCAAGCGGGTGACCCTTCGCCACCACGACCACCATCGAAATCGGCAGCAGGGGTTCGACGAGAAACTCGCCTTGGGCAAGTCCTTGTGGAATTGGTCCGACCGCGACATCGGCCTCGCCTTTGCGCAGGTAGGCGAGTTGAGCGATGTAGAGTTCTTCGCTGATGTGCAGCCGCATTTCAGGAAACTGCTGGCCGAAGGTGCGTAGCGTTTCCGGGATCAAAAGCATCACTGCCAGCGGCACGGCGGTGATGCTCAGCTCACCTACCATGCGCCCGCCCAGTTGACCGATTTCCTCCACCGCCCGGTCGAGTTCGCGCCCAGCCCTGCTCGCACGTTCATACAACACCTTGCCTTGGGCGGTGGGCAGTACGCCACGTGTCGAGCGCACCACCAGTGCTGCACCGAGTTCGATCTCGAGTTCGCGCAGCATCTTGCTGAGCGCGGGTTGCGACAGGCCAAGCCGGGCGGCCGCCTTGCGCAGGCTGCCGTCGTTGATGGCGGCCACGAAGGCCTGGAGGGCGGAAAGCTTCATGGCGCGGATGATAACCAGCGGTTATCGCGACCTCAATCGCGACATCTTATGCCGCTGGGCAGGGCTCCCTAGACTCGCGCTCCTGTCTGTGTCGCCGGCTCAAGCGGCGTGTCAGGCATCGAACCCTTTCCAGGAGACATCCACATGGCACGGATCATCGGCGGCATTGCCTGCTCGCATACGCCCACCATCGGGTTTGCTTTCGACACCCACAAGCAGCACGACCCGGTATGGCAGCCCATCTTCGAGAGCTTCGCCCCGGTGCGCCAGTGGCTGCAGGATAGAAAGCCGGACGTGCTGCTGTTCATCTACAACGATCATGTCACGTCGTTTTTCTTCGACCATTACTCGGCCTTTGCACTCGGTATCGGTGACGCCTACGCGGTGGCCGATGAAGGGGGTGGTCCGCGTGACCTGCCGCCGGTCAGCGGACACGCCGGCTTGTCGCGCCACATCGGACATTCCTTGATGGCCGACGAATTCGATATGTCCTTTTTCCAGGACAAGGCGCTCGATCACGGCTGCTTCTCGCCGTTGTCGATGTTGTGCCCGCACGAACCGGCGTGGCCGGTCTCGATCGTGCCACTGCAGATCGGTGTGCTGCTGTTTCCGATCCCGACCGCACGCCGCTGCTACATGCTGGGCCAGGCCTTGCGGCGGGCGATCGAGAGCTATCCGGAAGACCTGTCTGTCGCGATCGTCGCCACCGGTGGCCTGTCGCATCAGGTCCATGGTGAGCGTGCAGGATTCAACAATACGCCGTGGGACAAGCGCTTTCTGGAACTGTTCGAAAACGACCCCGTGCGCCTGACCCAGATGACGCAGGCCGAGTATGCGACCTTGGGCGGCTTGGAAGGGGCGGAAGTCATCATGTGGCTGGTGATGCGCGGGGCGCTGTCAGCGTCGGTGCGCAAGGTCCATCAGACCTACTATTTGCCTTCGATGACCGGCATCGCCACCGCGTTGTACGAAAACCAAGCCTCGCCCGCAGTGGCTGGCGAGATCGAGCGCCACCGCCTCCATGTCGCGACCCAACTCAAGGGCGCCGAGGCGCTGACCGGCACCTATCCGTTCGGTCTCGAGACCAGCCAGCGCGCCTACCGCATCAACCATTACCTGCACGAGATGATCAAGCCTGCGCATCGCAGCGCATTCCTCGCCGACGAAGAGGCGAGCTTCGAGGCAGCGCAACTGAATGAGCAGGAGCGTGATCTTTTGCGTCGTCGTGATTGGCGCGGACTAATCCACTACGGCGTCATTTTCTTCATGCTCGAAAAGCTCGGCGCCGTGCTCGGCGTGTCGAACTTGCACATCTACGCGGCCATGCGCGGCGAGACACTTGAGGCTTTCCAGCGCACCCGCAACGCACCAGGCGCGCTGTATTCTGTCGCAGGCAAGGACGCTCCGGCGCCTGCCTGGGACAAGGCCACCGTATCCAACTGATTGCTGACAACCTACATCTCAAACACGGAGGAGACACCCATGAAGTCCCGCACCCTGATCGGTCTGTTTGCTGCATCCATGCTGCCGCTGTCCGCCAGCGCACAAGAAATCGTGCTGAAGGTTTCGCATTTCCTGCCGCCGACTTCGCTGGCCCAGACCATGTTCATCCAGCCCTGGTGCGACAAGATTGCCGCCGAATCCAACGGCCGCATGAAGTGCCAGATCTACGCGTCGATGCAACTCGGTGGAACACCGCCGCAATTGCTGACCCAGGTGCGCGATGGCGTGGCTGATATCGTATGGACCCTGCCGGGTTACACCCCGGGGCGCTTCCCCTACTCTGAAGTGTTCGAGCTGCCGTTCTTTACCACCCACGCCGAAGCCTCGTCGCGCGCGCTGTGGGATTTCTCTCAGGAGCATGGCGCCAAGGAGTTCGCTGGCACCAAACCTATCGCCGTGTGGGTGAATGGCCCCAACGTGCTGCATCTGCGCGACAAGCAGGTGAAAACGCTTGATGAGTTAAAGGGCATGAAGGTGCGTGCGCCGTCACGCCTGGGCAACAAGATGCTGGCTTCGCTGGGCGCGACGCCGGTTGGCATGCCCGTGCCGCAGATGGCGGAGAGCCTGTCGAAAGGGGTGATCGAAGGCGCGTTGGTGCCGTGGGAAGTCGTGCCGGCAACGAAAACCCAGGAACTGACCAAGTACCACGCCGAGTTCAAGGGCGATCGGGCGATGACCGTGGCCACCATGGTCTATCTGATGAACAGCAAGAAATACGACAGCCTGCCTGACGACCTGAAAAAGGTCATCGACAACAACAGCGGGCGAGACACCTCGGCGTGGGTGGCATCGGTGTTCATCAAGGCTGACGACATCGGCCGCGAAGCGAGCGTAGCCAACAAGAATACGATCTATGCGATCGAAGGCGACGAGCTCAAGCGCTGGGAAGCAGCAACCCGCCCGGTGGTCGATGAATGGATTGCAGAACTGATCAAGACCGGTGCCGACGGCAAGGCCGTCCACGGCGCTGCAGCGGCCTTGGTCGAGCGCTACAGCAAGAACTGATCGCGCTTCGGATAAGAATGCGGCCGTGGTGCGTATGGGCACCACGGCCGCGTTGCTTTCTGCAGTCCTTACTTGCGCGTGCGTTGTGCGGCGTTTGTGGGTGACAAGCGCGTGCCTAGGCGGTGGCTTGCGGCAAGTTTCTCGGCAGCGTTTTCCATCGCGCTCCATGAACCGCCATGCGCCAGATAGGCCGAGATCCATTCGGGCATGTCGCCTTCGCCGGTCCACGTAAGGGTTCGGCTTGCCGGATGGACGTAGCGAATCACCGGCGCGGGGGCGGGTTCAGAAACGGGGGAGGGCGTCGGTTGTTCGGAAGCGGGTGTTTCGACAACCGGAGACTCGACAGCTAAAGGCTCGACAGCCGGCGCAGTTGCAGTTTCCGGCGCTTTGGGCAAGGCCCCGGTTGAAGGCGGAATGCCCTCGGTCTGGACGTCGCTTTCGGAGGGTGACGCCTCGGTCGGTGCAACGACGTTTTCACGCTCGGCAATCTCGCGCTTGACTTCGATCAGCAGGGACTCCAGTTCGGGTAGGGTGTGCTTGCTCAAAACGACGGACATACTTGACCTTGGAGGTGCTCGATGCGGGAATGATAACAGCCGGTCACCAATTAAATGGAGGCGGCAGGGTTGGCAAGGTGTCTCTTCAACTATTATTCGGGCCCATTGCGACGGTAAGCACACAATGACTTCCACCCAGCCCAACAACCCCTTGCATGGCCTGACCCTGGAACAGATTCTGAACGCGCTCGTGGATCGATTTGGCTGGGCGGACCTGGGGCAACGGATCAGGATCCGCTGCTTCAACCATGAGCCCAGCATTGCATCGAGCCTGAAGTTTCTCAGGCGTACCCCTTGGGCCAGAGAGCAGGTTGAGGCGCTCTATCTTGATACTTTGCATGCAGCTCCCGGGGCGAGCCGCCGTGACCGATCGCAGCGCACTTTTGAGAAAAATTGATACGTGAAGACCCCGAGCAGAATTGAACCGCTGGTCACCGACGGCCTGGTTGATCATGTCCTGCGCCAACTGATGAGCGGCAAGGAAGCCATGGTCTATGTCGTGCAGTGTGGTGACACACTGCGTTGTGCCAAGGTGTACAAGGAAGCCAACAAGCGTGGCTTTCACAAGGCGGTGGATTACACCGAAGGGCGCAAGATCAAGAACAGCCGCCAGGCCCGGGCGATGGCCAAGGGCTCGCGCTACGGTAGGCAGGAACAGGAAGCGGCGTGGCAGCATGCCGAGGTCGATGCGCTACGGCGGCTCGCTGCGGCCGGCGTGCGGGTACCGACACCCTATGACTTTCACGAGGGCGTGCTGCTGATGGAGTTGGTGACCGACGAAGGCGGCGAACCGGCACCCCGACTCAACGATGTCGTGCTCAGCGCGGATGATGCACGGCGCTTTCATAGGGATCTCGTACGCCAGGTGGTGTTGATGCTTTGTGCGGGCATCGTCCATGGAGACTTGTCCGAATACAACGTGCTGATCGATCCTCATGGCCCGGTGATCATTGATCTGCCTCAGGCCGTCGATGCCGCCGCCAACAACAATGCCCGCGCCATGCTTGAGCGTGACCTGGACAACCTCGCTGCGTACTTCGGTCAGTTTGCCCCTGAGTTGCGTGATACCGATTTCGGTAAGGAAATCTGGTCGCTGTACGAAAGTGGCAAGCTCCAGCCCGACACTGCGCTGACGGGTCTTTTCTCGGTAGAAGAAGCGCCTGCAGATGTCGGCGAAGTGATGCAGGTCATCGAGGCGGCGCTGAAGGAGGAGGCCGCGCGCCAAGCAGGCCGGGCGGCGGCGCAGAACGGTTGAGCCTGTCGAAGACAGCCACAGCCTGCGCCGTATGGAGTGCTTGAATTTCCTTGACTTTGTCGTGGCGCCCCATAAACTCGCGACCCATCAAGGGGAGTAGCTTTTCACGCTGCAGCGTCGTCATCACGGAGAGTTGTCGTCAGACAGTCGCCCGGTGCTGCAGGCAACGATGTCGTTGCAAGCGAGACCTTGCCCAAGGGCAAGGTCCGTGCGCGCAGAGCATACGCAAGGGTCTGTGTCCTTCGGGAACAGGCCTTTTTTGTTTTGTGTGGAGCGCGCGATGGAATCGATTGGGACGTGGTGGATGTGGGCGGTGTTTGCCGCCATCGTGGTAACGATGCTGCTGGTTGACCTGTTCGCCTTTGGTGGTGGCAAGCAACACCGGGTGTCGTTGAAGGAAGCGGCGGGCTGGTCGCTTGCCTGGGTGACGGTCTCGTTGCTGTTCGCCGCCGGGCTATGGGGCTACCTCGACGGCACGCTCGGACGTGCCGTGGCCAACGAGCAGACGACCGCATTCGTGACCGGCTACCTGGTTGAGAAGTCGCTCGCGGTCGACAACGTCTTCGTGTGGATGATGATCTTCAGCTTCTTTGCGGTGCCGCTGGAACTGCAGCGCCGTGTGCTGCTGTACGGCATCGTCGGCGCGATCGTGCTGCGCACGGTGATGATCTTCGCCGGGAGTTGGCTGATCAACGAGTTCCACTGGCTGCTGTACGTGTTTGGGGCCTTCCTGATCGTCACCGGTGTAAAAATGGCTTGGTTTTCCGAGCACGACCCGGACCTTGAGAAGAACCCCCTGATCCGCTGGATCCGCAATCACTATCCGATCACCGAGAAGCTCGAGGGAGAGCGCTTTTTCGTGATGCGCGACGGTGTGCGCATGATGACGCCGCTGTTCCTTGCCTTGGTGCTGGTCGAGATCTCCGATGTGATCTTTGCGGTCGATAGCATCCCGGCGATCTTCGCCATCACCACCGACCCCTTCATCGTGCTGACCTCGAACCTGTTCGCCATCTTGGGTCTGCGTGCGATGTATTTCCTGCTCGCCGATCTGGGAGACCGTTTCGAGCTGCTCAAATACGGCCTCGCCGCAATCCTGGTCTTCATTGGCACCAAGATGCTGATCGTCGAATGGATCAAGATCCCGGTACTGGTGTCGCTGTCGGTGGTCGCCACCATTCTCGCTTGCTCGGTTGCAGCGAGCCTGTGGTATTCAGCACGCAAAGAGGCGCAGGCCGATTGATGCAGTCGTGACCGTGACGTTGCGGCGAGGTCTTCAGAACCGCAACGTCACGCTATCGACCAACGCCTTCAGCGCGCTGCGCATCTGCGGGTCCGAGCACCCCATCAGCACGCCGTCTTCGAGCATGTCGCGAACGAGGGCTTCGATCTCGCGCATGTTTTCGTTGAGTACCTTGATCTTTTCGGTGCAGGAAAGCGGGCTGCCATCGTCAGTGGTCCAGACCGGCAGGGCAGGATCGAGCGGGTTTGTCTTGCGCATGATGAGTCGAGTGCTTATGGACGATTTAGCGTAGAGAAAGGATGCAGACGCGCCATCGAGCCCGGTGGCAGGGCACCGAGCAACGCGCCGAGGGAAACGACCACAATACCGCCCACGGTGATGATGCCCAGTGCTTCATCCAGAATCAGCCAGCCGCCAATGGCGGAGAATGCGGGCACCAGGGCGAGCATCATCGACGCCTGGCAGGCACCGATCTTCTGGTTTGCATAGCTGTACATGCCGGCCGCCAACAGCGCTGCGATGATGCCCTGGTATCCAGCTTGCAGGCTGATTTCACCCCAGCCCGCCTGTGCGATGTTGCTCGGCAGCCAGAGAAGATAGATCGGCATGTAGATCACCAGCGAGAAGCTTGCGATGCCGAGGATGCCCAACTGGGGGCGGATCTGCCAGCGCCGCATCAGCAGGCCGAAGATCGCCCAGCACAGGGCGGCAGCGAGGAAAAGCCCATCACCAATCCATTGATCTTCGGCTGAGGTGGCGAACAGGCTATGGAAGCCGATCAGCACGAGGCCGGCTGTCGACAGCAATAGCGCCAGCACGGTTTGGCGTGCGATGTGAAAACGCGCCAGGGCCGCCACGATCACCACGGTCCAGAATGGAATGCCGCCGTTCACGAACACGCCCGCATGTGCGCTGGGCGCGAATGCGAAGCCGGAATAGACCAGAATGCCGTAGCCCAGCCCGGCGAACAGGGCCAAAGCCGCATAGCGTGGCCACTCCCGCAGCGGCACGAGTTTGAGAAAGAAAGGCAGGGTCAACACACCTGATACGCCATAACGCATTGCGGCGAGATCGAAAGGCGTAAAGGTGGCGGAGGTGCCGAAGCGGGACACGATGTTGAAGCCCGACCAGCAAATCACGACGACTAGCGCAGCCAACAGACCTTTGGTGGTATCGGAAAACCCGAAGAAATGACGGTGCAAGTCTGCCTCGTGTTCAGGGGAGGGGAAGGATGAAGGTGCTTTTCTCGAGGACCCTGAGACTATCATCGTGCGATGCCACCGTCTCGAATGTGATCGGCTGCACACCACCGGCCGAGGTGCTGTCGAGCGGCGACGAGAGGGTGAGCGTGACGGGGTGGACGCTGCCCGGCTCGACGGCGAACTCGGTCGGTCCCTCTATCCGCAGCCCTGACAGTCCGCTGACGCCGATTTTGAACTGGCGGGGGGCCTCCTCCATATTGATGAGTTTGAGCGTGTAGCTGTTCTCGATGCGGCCCTCGCTGGTCTCCTGCATCAGCGCGCCGCGGTCGCGCGAGACCTCGACCCGGAGCAGTATGCGTTCGTTCAGCGTCCAGATGCCCAGGGCAGAGAACACGAGCAGCAGGCTGGCATAGACGGCCACCCGCGGACGTCGCCACCACGGGACGGACTTCGTTTTGCCGGTGAGTGAGTTCTCATTCATGAAGCGGATCAGGCCACGGGGCGCGCCGATCTTGTCCATGACTTCGTCGCAGCCGTCGATGCACAGTCCGCAATTGATGCATTGATATTGCAGGCCGTCACGAATGTCGATGCCGGTTGGACAGACTTGTACGCAGATGCCACAGTCGATGCAGTCTCCCTTGTTGCCCGATTGGCGCAGGGCGCCACGCGGGTCACCGCGCATGGTGTCGTAGCTGACGCTGGCGGTGCCCAAGTCGATCATTACACCCTGGAAGCGTGAATAGGGGCACATGTGTTGGCACACCGCCTCGCGCGCCAAACCGGCCTGCACATAGGTGAAACTCGCGTAAAAGAGCAGCCAGAAGCTCTCCCACGGCCCGGTCTGGAAAGTCGCGATTGCCGGTAGCAGCGTGCTGATCGGCGTGAAGTAGCCGACAAAGGTGATTGCGGTCCATGCCGCTACCAGGCCCCAGATACCGTGCTTGACTGATTTGATCGCGAGTTTGTGTGCCGATATCGGGCTTTGGTCTAGCCTCAGGCGGGCCAGGTGGTCACCTTCGATCTTGGTTTCGATCCACACGAAAATCGAGGTGTAGACCGTTTGCGGGCAGGCGAAGCCGCAGAACAGCCGGCCCGCCATGGCCGTGGTGAAGAACAATACGGTGGCTGCCAGAATGAGGATGAAGGCGAGCAGCAGGGCATCCTGCGGCCAGAGCACCAGGTCGAAGAAATAAAATTTCTCGTTCCCGATGTCGAACAAGATCGCCTGTCGTGTGCCCGTCTCTGTCGTCCAGGGAACCCAGCAAGCGCCATAGAACACGATTTGCGTCAGCCATACCACGGCCCAACGTAGCGTGTTGAAACGACCTTGCACGGATCTGGCGTGGATCTTTCCCTTCTTGCGATAAAACTCCAGCTTGGCTTCCCGCACCTTGCTGACGGATGGATTCATGAGGCGACTCCGGCGCTGATGATGGCCGGCAGTACATCATCCGGGGACGAATAGGAGCAGATTCAGATTGTGCGATTTCGGATAGGCACAGATGAAATGCGTGGCGACAGCCTGTGCCTAATCAGTAAACCGCTGTCTGTTCCTATTCCATGGGTGCCGAACGCGCACAATCACACTGTCGAGCCAGGAGGAGTCCGTCGTGATCAGCAACACCGCCAACCTTCCCGTTTCGCCGGTTCCCGTGGCGACCGGCAGGGTGCCGGGCAACAAGGGGATCTGGGTCGGGATTTGCTGCGAATTCGTCGAGTTCCTGGTGCTGTTCATCGTGTATTTCGTCGCACGTGCGCACTTTCCAGATGCCTTTCATTCAGGCGCGGCGCGGCTGTCGCAGACGGCCGGAATTGTCATCACCCTGCTGATGGTGACCAGTAGCTTCTTCATCGCCAGCTCGGTGATCAGCCTGCGTGCTGGACGAAGGCGGCAGTCGATCATGTGGCTGATTGCGGGTCTGGTTGCAGCACTGGGTTATCCGCTAGCGAAGTACCTCGAAATCCAGTGGAACTTGGCGCACGGCATCGACGGCCAGTCAGGCATCTTCTTCACCGTCTATTACTACCTGACCTTCACCCATATGGTGCATGCGTTCTGGGGCATCCTAGGCATTTTGTGGGTGCTGACGCGGCATGCATTCGGGATTTACACCGCCGATGAGCATAGTGGCCTAGAGGCGCTTGCCAGCTATTGGCACGCCACCGACATCATCTGGCTGGTCATTTTCCCGTTCTTCTACGTTCTGGGCTGATCATGGATACGACTGACCGCAAACCAGGCACTTCACTCCTCCCGCTGGTGGCGACCTGGTTCGTGCTGATCTGCCTGACGCTGATCAGTCCGCAGATGGGTGACTGGCTCGATGGTCAAGAACTCACACAATGTGTTGTTGCAGGGATCATCTGGGTCAAGGGCAGTCTGGTCGCACGTCATTTCATCGAGGCGGAGCAGGCGCACCCCTTCATCCGCAACGTGCTGCGCTTCTTCATCGCCTTCACACCGATCGCGATCGTGCTGACGACTTTCTTCGGCGATACATTCGTCCGCTTTGCGACGCTATAACTGCCGCTTTATCAGCCGGCCGAGGGATACCAGCGCGTCGTTCTGGCGAGCGGCCGCAGGATGGCCGAAGTTGAGCCGCAGATAGTTGGAAAACGCGCGTTTGGCAGAAAAGATCGGGCCTGGTGCGATGCTGATGCCTTGCGCCAGTGCCGCTGCGTGAAGCTGCAGAGTATCGATGCCGGCGGGCAACTCGAGCCAGAGAAAATAGCCGCCGTCTGGTCGGGCGAGGCGGATTCCGGCAGGAAAATGTGCTTCGATACCGGCCACGAGTTGCGCCTCCTGGGTGGCAAACTGCCGGCGCAACTGGCGCAGGTGATTATCGAAGCCGCCGTGCTTCAGGTACTCAGCCAGTGCGATCTGCAGGGGCGCTGCCGTGGCCAGGCTGGTGGCGTATTTTTGCCGCTGCACCGCCTGGGCGTAGCGCCCGGCCGCGACCCAGCCTACGCGGTAGCCCGGTGCGAGACACTTCGAGAACGATGACACGTGAAGCACCAGACCGTCCGTGTCTGCGGCCTTGCTGCACAGGGGCGCATCGGGCCCAAAATACAGCTCCGCGTAAACGTCGTCCTCGATCAGTGGAGTCTGATGTTTGCGAAGTAGTTCGAGCAGGGCACGTTTGTTCTCGTCCGCGACGAGACTGCCTGTCGGATTCGCGAAGTTCAGCATGAACAGGCAGGCCTTGATCGGATACTGGCGCAATGCGGCGGCGAGTGCGTCGAGGCTGATGCCTTCCCGCGGATGGCTCGGGATTTCGATGACCTTGAGCCCGAGGCGCTCGCTGGCCTGCAGTCCCGCGTAGAAGGTGGGTGACTCGACCGCAATGAGGTCGCCGGGCTCGGTCAGCGCCTGCAGGCAAAGATTCAGCCCTTCCATCGCGCCGGAGGTGATGATGATTTCCTGTGGCGAAACCGCGGCGCCATGCGCCAGATATCGCAGGGCGAGCTGTCGGCGCAGTTCGTCGTTGCCCGGCGGAAGGTCGGTTACGGTTGCCTGTGGATCGAGTTTTCGTGCCGCAGCGGCAAGAAAGCGGCCGAGTTTGTCGAGGGGATAAAGCCGTGGATCCGGAAAACTCGACCCCAGTGGAACAATGCCGGGATCGCGCACACTGTCGAGGATCTGGAAAATGAAATCACTGACCTCGAGCGCCGTCGAGCCGCCAACAGGGTGGGTCATCTCTGGTTCGGGCAAGGTTTGTCCGAGCCGCGCACGCACGAAGTAGCCGGATTTCGGTCGCGCCTCAATCAGCCCGCGGCTCTCGAGCAGATGGTAGGCCTGGGTGACTGTAATCGGGCTGATTCCGTAGGTCTTGCAGGCTTGGCGCACGGAACGTAGCTTGTCCCCCGGACGCAAGATGCCCCGAGTGATCAACGCTGCGGTCTGGTCGGCAAAGTCCTGGTAAAGGCTCATGGACGGATGCTGGCAGCTGGGAATAAGCCAGAAATGAAAAAGCCCCACAAATCATGATTTTGCGGGGCTTTTCGGATGTCTGGCGGACAGGGCGGGATTCGAACCCGCGTTGGGATATTATCCCAAACACGCTTTCCAGGCGTGCGACTTAAACCACTCATCCACCTGTCCGGGTAGCCCGTCATTATAGTCGGCCCGATCAAAACCAGCAAAATATTTTTTCTCGACGGACCGGACGATCCGCGTCTGCGTCAGAGTCGCGCCAAATACGTGGCGACCTCATCCGCAACAGCCTGCAATTCCTTTTGCAGCGGCTCGACGTCGGTCAGGCTGGGGTGAAAGCTGCTGTCGGCTGCCTTGCAGCGTTGTTCCAGCGCTTGCGCGATACCTACAGCCTGGTTTGCATGGACCTGTGACAAGGTGCCGCGCAGGGTGTGCGTGATGCGCGCGAGTCGCGCTGCGTCGCCCGCTTCGGCGGCGGCGCGCAGCTCGGCCTGGGCCGTGCCATGCCAATCTCCGAAAGTGCTGAGCACCGTCTGGACAATCTCGACGCTGTCGAACAGGTCGGCCAGCAAGGCTGCAGGGTCGAAGTGGGTGTAAGTGGGGGCGTTCATTCAGTTCGGTCTCGGACTGCCGATCGATTGCGTCAGCGATGCAACCGTGATCGGCTTGATCAGCACGCCGTCGAAGCCATTGGCGAGGAATCGATCGGCGTCTTCGGTCATGGCGTGGGCGGTGTAGGCGATCACGCGGATGTCTTTCCATTCACGACGGGTACGGATGCGGGCGCACGCTGATTCACCGCCCATGTCCGGCATCGAGATGTCGAGCAGGATGACGGCCGGTTGTACTGCCTCGAGCCGCGCGAGCATGGTGCCCGCGCTGTCGAAGGTCTCGATTGTCCAGCCAAGGCGCTTGAGGAGCGCGCCTGCAACCTTGACATTGATCTCATTGTCATCGGTGACGAAGGCAAGATGCGTTGAAATGCTCATTGTCCGGGGTGCTCGGAAGTTGGCTTGGCCTCGCGCGGCAGGCTGATGGTGAAGAATGAACCCTTGCCAAGCACTGATTCGGCATCCAGTCGTCCGCCCATCGTTTCCACCATCTGGCGGGCAAGCGGTAAACCCAGTCCGGTTCCGCGGTGACGGCGTGTCAGGAAGTTCTCGGCTTGGTAGAAGGG
>Ga0209066_10003246_pt1 | contig 18755 bp, 15 predicted proteins | sample All_14_2_FD_187198 | JGI IMG/M metagenome (GOLD analysis project Ga0209066, IMG submission 187198) | Freshwater microbial communities in response to fracking from Pennsylvania, USA - Allegheny Zone_MetaG_DW_15 (SPAdes) (version 2) ... | reverse complement strand
CCTCCAAGCCGGTGATGGAAGGCAAGGCCGTGCTGTTCAAGCGCTTCGCCGATGTCGATTCCATCGATCTGGAGGTCGACACCACCGATATCGACGCCTTCGTCGGTGCCGTGCGCTATCTGGGCCCATCCTTCGGCGGCATCAATCTGGAAGACATCAAGGCGCCGGACTGCTTCATCATCGAGCAGCGCCTGCGCGAATTGATGGACATCCCCGTTTTCCATGATGACCAGCACGGCACCGCGATCATCGCGGCGGCGGGCATGATCAACGCGCTGCATCTGACCGGGCGCGACATCAGCACGACCAAGCTGGTGGTCAACGGCGCGGGTGCCGCCTCCATCGCCTGTGTGGAGCTTCTGAAGGCGCTCGGCATGCGGTCCGACAATGTGACGCTGTGCGATTCCAAGGGCGTGATCTATCAGGGCCGTACCGAAGGCATGAACCAGTGGAAGGCCGCCCATGCGGTCGCCACCAAGGCGCGCTCGCTGGCCGATGCGCTGGATGGGGCGGACGTCTTCTTCGGCCTGTCGGTCGCCGGCGCCGTGACAAAGGAAATGGTGAAATCCATGGCGGCCAAGCCCGTCATCTTCGCCATGGCCAATCCCGATCCGGAAATAACGCCGGAGGATGTGAAGGAAGTCCGTCCCGACGCGATCACGGCCACCGGCCGTTCGGACTATCCCAACCAGATCAACAATGTGCTGGGCTTCCCCTATATCTTCCGCGGGGCGCTGGATGTACGCGCGCGCACCATCAACGAGGAGATGAAGGTCGCCGCCGTGCATGCCCTGGCCGAGCTGGCGCGCGAGGACGTACCCGACGAGGTGGCCGCCGCCTATGGCGGCAGGCGCCTGCGCTACGGGCCGGATTATGTCATCCCGGTGCCCTTCGATCCGCGCCTGATTTCGCATATCCCGGCCGCCGTGGCGAAGGCCGCGATGGATTCCGGCGTCGCGCGCAAGCCGATCATCGATTTCGGGGCCTATCGGGCGCAGCTCTCCGCCCGGCTCGACCCGACCGCGTCCATGCTGCATCTGATCGGCGAGAAGGTCCGCTCGCGTCCGCAACGCGTCGTCTTTGCGGAAGGTGAGGAGGAGCGCGTGATCCGCGCCGCACTCGCCTTCCAGCAGCAGGGCTATGGCGAGGCGGTGCTGATCGGCCGCGAAGACCGGGTGCGCCAAGCGATGGAGCATATCGGGCTGGACGGCATGGAAAAGCTGGAAATCCATAATGCCCGCATCAGCCGGCACAATCAGAAATACCGCGACTTCCTGTTTTCGCGCCTGCAGCGCCAGGGCCATCTGCTGCGCGACTGCCAGCGCATGGTGAACCAGGACCGCAACATCTTCGCATCCTGCATGCTGGCGATGGGCGATGCCGATGCCATGGTCACCGGTACCACCCGCACCTTCTATGCCTGCTATGAAGACGTGATGAAGGTCATCGACGCCAATCGTGGCGAACGTCCGATGGGCGTATCCATCCTGTTGTCCAAGGGCCGGACCATCTTCGTGGGCGACACCAATGTGCATGTCGTCCCCTCGGCGGAAGAACTGGTCGCCATCGCCAAGGAAACCGCCGCCTATGCCCGCAAGCTGGGGCATGAGCCGCGCGTGGCGCTCGTCTCCTACTCCAATTTCGGCAATCCGATGCATGAGGCGACGGCCCGCATCCGCGAGGCGGTGAAGCTTCTGGACCGGGAAAAGGTCGATTTCGAGTATGAAGGCGAGATGTCGGCCGCCATCGCCCTGAATTACGAGCAGCAGAAGGCGCTCTACCCCTTCTCCCGCCTGTCGGGCTCCGCCAATGTGCTGGTGATGCCTGCCCTGCAATCGGCCCATGTGGCGACCCGCCTGATGCAGTCGCTGGGCGGCGGCACGGTAATCGGGCCGGTGCTGCGCGGCCTGTCAAAGCCGGTGCAGATCTGCCAGATGGGTTCCAATGTCAGCGACATCCTGAATGTGGCGGCGCTGGCGGCCCATGACGCGATAGGCTGAAGAAAAAGGCGAAGACCGCAACTATTCTGCCACGAATCAGGCGTAATGGCTTTCAGTTCATCCGATTGCAGGTAGCATCGGATGGCACGGAAAAAGGAAGGCCAGGGCCGTGATGTCGCGGGAAGATCTGCACACCACCTTCTGGGCCAGCGTCCCGACGCTGGCCCTTCTGGGTTTGTGCTGGACGCTGGGTTGGGTCGCCCCCCTGCCCGGTTTGTTGCTGGGGCTGGGTACGATCGGGGGCATCGCCTATGCCATGTATCGCCGGGCCGAGCGGGAAGAGCGCAGCCTGTTCAAGCTGGTGCGCGAGGCCCGCGAGGCCGATGCCCGCACCGCCAAGCGCGACCAGAAGCTGGCCGTATCGGAACGCATTATCGATTCGCTGCCCGATCCGCTGTTCTTCCTGAATGCCGACGGGCGGGTGATCCGCGCCAACCCGGCCGCCAATGCGCTGACCGACCTGCCCTTGACCGGCCGGCTGTTTTCCGACGGGCTGCGCCACCCGGAATTGCTGGCCGCCATTGACCGGGCGCAGGAAAGCCATGCGGCCCAAAGTGTGGAAATCACCCTGCCCGTGCCGGTGGAAAGCGCCTATCACGTGCGCATCGAGCCGGTGGACCCCAAGGCCGGCGCGGAAGACCCGGCCATGCTGATCGCCCTGCATGACGTCACCGCCGTGCTGCGCACCGAACAGATGCGCGTCGATTTCGTCGCCAATGTCAGCCACGAGCTGCGCACGCCGCTTACCTCCCTGGTCGGCTTCATCGAAACGCTGCGCGGCCCCGCCCGCGATGACGAGGAGGCGCGCGACAAATTCCTGGGCATCATGCAGGACCAGTCGGATCGCATGCTGCGCCTGTTGCAGGATCTGCTCTCCCTGTCGCGCATCGAGATGGAGGAGCACACCAAGCCCAAGGGCCGGATCGATCTGGCCGTCGTGATCGGTTCCGTTACCGATCTCTTGGCCTTCAAGGCAAGGTCGCGCGGCATGCGCTTCGAGCTTACCCTGCCAGGGGATATGCCCCGGGTGCAGGGGGATGAAGACCAGTTGACCCAGGTCTTCCAGAACCTGATCGAAAACGCGATCAAATATGGCGACAAGGATACGGCCGTGCGCATCGCCGCCGAAAAGCGCGGCGACGGGCGGCTGGCGGTATCCGTCATCGATCATGGTCGCGGCATATCGCGGACCCATCTGCCGCGCCTGACCGAGCGCTTCTATCGGGTGGACGCCGCCCGCTCGCGTGAGATGGGGGGGACCGGCCTCGGCCTTGCCATCGTCAAGCATATCGTCAATCGCCATCGCGGCCGGCTGGTGATCGACAGCGTGGAAGGCAAGGGCTCGACCTTCACCGTGATCCTGCCCACCGCCGCCGAGATCGCCGAGAAGCCGGCCAATCCCACCGCCGCGCGGGGGTGATGGGTCAGACGAAGCCCTTGAGCGGCATGTCGGCCCCGCGCTTCAGCCAGTTATCCGGCAGATAGGTGCAGGCCCCGTCGATCACATGCAGCGTATAGGCCCGGCGTGATTTCGGCGACCGATTGGGGCCGGACAGATGCGGGAAGCTGCCATGCAGCACGATCAGCGTGCCCTTGGGCGCTTCCAGGCAGACCTTCCGGTCTTCCTCGAACGGGGTTTCATCCAGCTTTTCGGTCACCAGCCTTCCCGCCCCGTCATAGTGAAAGCGGTTGCGCAGCGCCCCTTTGTGGCCGCCGGGAATGCCCCACATGCAGCCATTTTCGACCGTCGCATCTTCCAGCGCGAACCAATAGCCCACCACGCTTAGCGGATCGGTAGTCAGGAAGGTGGAATCCTGATGGCAGACCACCTCGCCCCCGATCATCGGCGGCTTCCAGATATACATGCTCTGCAGCAGCTTCGGCTGCGTCTGGCCCAAGGCGCGGGCCAGGTCGTCCAACCTTGTATCATGGGAAAAGGCATCGAAGACCGGGTCCAGATCATGCATGGCATGGCCGATCTTGTTGATCGCCTGATGCTTGGGACGGGTCAGGCGGCCTTCGCCGTCCAGCGCCTCCTCCTCCAGAAAGAAGCGGATCTTGTCGCCGGAGCCCGCGAAATAATCGGCTGCGGCATGGGCGCGCGAGGTGGTGGAGAAGACCGTGCGTTCCTGGTCCGGATCAAAACCATCGACCAATATATCGGCCCGCTCGATCAGCCGGTCACATTCCGCGGCCGATTTGAAACCGTCGATCACCAGCACGCCATCGCGCCGATAGGCTTCCAGCATGGCCGGGGTGGCGCCACCCGCCCCCCAGGTGAAGCGCGGAATCTCGCTCACAGCATCGCCTCCCCGGCGGATAGGGGTTGCAGCCCGATATGGCGGGCAAGGGTCTGGCCGATATCGGCGAAGCTTTCACGCTGGCCGATCACACGGCCCGCAACGCCCGGCCCGAAAAACACGGCCGGCACGCATTCTCGTGTATGGTCGCTGCCGGGCGCGGTCGGGTCGCAGCCATGATCGGCCGTCAGCACCACAAGGTCGCCCGGCCGCAACACCGCTTCCAACTCCGGCAGGCGGCGGTCGAAATCCTCGATCGCTGCGGCATAGCCCGCCACATCGCGGCGGTGGCCGAACAGCGTATCGAAATCCACGAAATTGGTCAGAAGCAGCGAACCGTCCGGCGCGTCGCGCATGGCGGCGAGCGTGGCGTCGAACAGGGCCATATTGCCATCGGCCTTGATCTCCCGGCCCGTGCCGGAATGGGCGAAGATGTCGCCGATCTTGCCCACCGAATAGACTTCGCGCCCGGCGGCCACCGCCACATCCAGCAGGGTCGGGGCGGGCGGCAGCACGGAATAATCCTTGCGATTGCCGGTGCGCCTGAAACCAGTTTCGGGCGTGCCGATGAAGGGCCGTGCGATGACGCGGCCGATATTATAGGCGTCGACCAGCCGGCGGGCGATGCGGCACAGGGTATAAAGCCGCTCCAGCCCGAAGCTTTCCTCATGCGCCGCGATCTGAATCACGCTGTCGGCGGAGGTATAGAGGATGGGCTTGCCCGTCGCCATATGCTCCGCCCCCAGCTCCTCCAGGATCACGGTGCCGGAAGAATGCTTGTTGCCCAGCAGACCGGGCAGCCCGCCCTCGCGGATCAGCGCATCCGTCAGCTCGGCCGGAAAAGTGGGCACGGTTTCCGGGAAATAGCCCCAGTCGAAGGTGACCGGCACGCCGGCCATTTCCCAATGGCCCGATGGCGTATCCTTGCCCCGGCTAAGCTCGGCACAGGCGGCAACCGCGCCTTCCGGCATCGCCACATCGAAGCCTGGCGGAACCCGGCCGGTCACGATCCGGCCAGCCAGCCCGAAACCCAGCCGGGCCAGATTGGGCGCCCGCAGTTGGCCTGAACGCAGGCCCGGCCTGTCCGCCCGGCCTTCCGCCGCCGCCCGGGCGATATGGCCCAGCGTGTCGGCCCTGGCATCCTCTGCCCCGAAACGCGCGGCATCCGGCGCGGCACCCACACCCAGCGAATCCAGCATCAGAACGATGGCGCGCGCCATCTCAACCACCTTCCGTCACGGCTTCGATCACGGCGGGACCGGCCGCGACCTTCTCCTGCGATAGATGGAATGCCAGTTTGATCGCGTCAATGGCGCGGTCGGCGGCATTCTCATCGGCGGCATGGACCAGGGCCAGCGGGCGATAGGGTCCGACCTCCTCGCCAATGCCGGCGATCTGCGTCAGGCCAACGCTGTGATCGATCTTCTGATCGGCCCGGATGCGTCCGCCCCCCAGCGCCACCACGGCCAGCCCCACGGCGCGCGTATCGACGCCGGCCACGAAGCCTTCCCGGTCGGGAAAGACCGGCTTGGTAATGACGGGTTTGGGCAGATAGCTGGCGGCCCGTTCCACGATATCGCCCGGCCCGCCCAGCGCGCGCGACATGGCGTTGAAGCGTTCGGCCGCAGCCCCACTGGCCAGGGCGCGGATCAGCTTGGACTGCGCCTCCTCCGCCGTTTCGGCAAGGCCGCCGGCCAGCAGCATTTCCACCGCCAGCGCGATGGTGACATCGATCAGCCGCTGGTCGCCCTGGGCATCGCGCAGGATTTCCATGCATTCGGCCACTTCAACCGCATTGCCGGCGGTCGGCCCCAGCACCTGGTTCATATCGGTGATCAGGGCGCGCGTCGCCATGCCCGCCCCGGTCCCGACCCGGGTGATGGACCGCGCCAGCGCCCGGCTGCCCTCCAGCGTCGCCATGAAGGCGCCGGAACCGGTCTTCACATCCATCACCAGCGCATCCAGCCCGGCCGCCAGCTTCTTCGACAGGATGGAGGCGGTGATCAGCGGAATGGATTCCACCGTCGCCGTCACATCGCGCACCGCATAGATGCGCTTGTCGGCCGGGGCCAGATCTTCCGTCTGGCCGATGATGGCCGCTCCCGCCTCGCACACCACCTTACGGAACAGGTCGAGATCGGGCTGGGTCACATAGCCCGGCACGGAATCGAGCTTGTCCAGCGTGCCGCCGGTATGGCCGAGCCCCCGGCCGGAAATCATCGGCACGAAGCCGCCACAGGCCGCCACCAGCGGGGCCAGCAGCAGCGAGGTCTTGTCACCCACTCCACCGGTGGAATGCTTGTCCAGCACCGGGCCGGGCAGGTTTTCGCCCGCCCAGTTCAGCACCGTGCCGGAATGGGTCATGGCCCGGGTCAGGGCCACGATCTCCCCCGGTTCCATCCCGTTCAGGAACACCGCCATGGTGAAGGCCGCGATCTGGCCTTCGCTCACCCGGTCGCCCGCCACCCCGTCGACGAATTCGGCGATGGCCTCGTCCGGCACCACACCCTTGTCGCGCTTGATGCGGATGATTTCCTGCGGCAGTCGCATGGCTTCAATATCCCGTCCTGCTTTCGGCGGTCAGGTCCCCCGCCCAGGCCTTGGCCAGCGCATCGGCAAGCCCGCTGGCCCCGAAGCGGAAGGTGGCAGGCCTGGCCCAGCCTTCGCCCATGATCGCATCGGCCTGGGCCAGATAGGCCTTGGCCTGATCGAAGCTGCGGATACCGCCCGAGGCCTTGAAGCCGACATGGCGCGCGCCGGACGCCTTGATCGCCCCCAGCATGGCTTCAGCCGCTTCCGGCGTCGCCTGGCCTTCGATCTTGCCGGTGGAAGTCTTCAGGAAATCCGCCCCGTTGTCGATGGCGATATGGCTGGCCCGCGTGATGGCCTCATGGCCCGGCAGCGCACCGGTTTCCAGGATCACCTTCAGGGTAATACCCGATCCGCAGATATCCTTCAGCGCCCGGACCATCCTGCCGGCACTGTCGCCATCCCCCTCCAGAAAGGCGTGATAGGGGAACACCATGTCGACCTCGTCCGCGCCATAGGCAAGCGAAGCCCTGGTCTCCGCCTCGGCAATGGCAAGATGCGCCGCCCCCTTGGGGAAATTGACCACGGTCGCCACCTTGATACCGGTACCTTCAGTCGCGGCCTTGGCATAGGGTACGATGCGCGGCCAGACACACAGCGCCGCCACATGGCCCCAGCCACCGCGCATCTTGCCGTACAACGGCGCAACACTGTCGGGCGTATCGGCGTCGCCCAGGCTGGTCAGATCCAGGCAGGCCAGGGCGCGGGCGGCGAGCGCCCGGTTGTCGTCGGCATCGCTCATAGCACCACCTCGCTGGCGAAACGCGCGGCCAGGGCGGCAAAGCGTTCCGCCGCCCGGGCGCTTTCCGTTATGGTTTCGCCATGCGATGGCGCATGCGGGGCCATGCCCGCCGCCAGATTGGTGATGACGGAAATCCCCACCGCCTTCAGCCCGCAATGGGCCGCGGCGATCACCTCCGGCCCGGCCGACATGCCAACCGCATCGGCCCCCAACACCTTCATGGCGCGAATTTCGGCGGGCGTCTCGAACACCGGCCCCGGCCACCACATATAGACGCCCTGATATTGTGGCAGGCCTTCGGCCTTCATCGCCGCCAGCAGCTGATCGCGCAGCCCCGCATCCCAGGCATTGTTCATCGGGGTGAAACGCTCCCCGATCTCCTCGTCATTCGGGCCGATCAGCGGATTGGCGCCGGACCAGTTGATATGGTCGGAAATCGCCATCAGGCTGCCGGTCGGCATCTTGCGGTCCAGGGAGCCCGCGGCATTGGTAATCATCACCGCCTTGCAGCCCAGCGCCTTATAGGTCCGGATCGGCAGGGCCAGCGCCTGGGCAGCATGGCCTTCGAAATAATGCGGACGGCCCTGGGCGATCAGTACCGCGCGGCCGTTCAGATGCCCCGCCACCAGACGGCCGGCATGGCCGGCGACCTTCGGCTGGGGAAAACCCGGAATCTCGGTATAGGGGATCGGTGCCACCGCCTGATCCACCCGGTCGGCCAATCCGCCCAGGCCCGAGCCCAGCACAATCGCCAGTTCCGGCTGGAATCCGTCCAGCCGCGCGCGGATCGCCGCGGCCGCTTCCAAATCCGCTCTCATCATCGCTCCTTGATATACGGAATACCGATGGCCTTGGGGGCGACGGCCTTGCCGACAAAGCCCGCCAGTAGCAGCACGACCAGGATATAGGGCAGCGCCTCGATGAAGAAAGGCAGCGCCTTGACGAGTTCGCGCCCCAGCCCTTCGGCGAATTGGGATGGGTCGAGCATGCCCTGCATGCGCGCCGCCAGCGCCTCCAGAAAGCCGAACAGCAGGCAGGCCAGCATGGCCGGTACCGGCTTCCATTTGCCGAAGATCAGGGCCGCCAGCGCGATGAAGCCCTTGCCCGCCGACATGTCCTTGATGAAGGCAGCCGATTGCGCGGTCGAAAGATAGGCCCCAGCAATGCCGCACAGCGCCCCGTTCAGCATCAGGGCCTGATAGCGCAGCCGGGCTACGGAAATGCCCGCCGTATCCACCGCCGCCGGGCTTTCGCCCACCGCCCGCAGCCTGAGGCCGAAACGCGTGCGATAGACCACGTACCAGACCAGCCCGACCAGCGCGAAGGTGATGTAGACCAGGATGTTATGGCCGGAAATCAGCTCGGAATAAATCCCGCCCAGCACCGGCACATCGGCCAGCGCATCGGCAAAGGGCAGCGTGATGGGGCGGAAACGTTCATCGGCGGCCAAGCTCGGCGTCCGCCCGCCTTCCCGGAAGAAGGCTATGCCCAGCACAATGGTCAACCCGGTCGCCAGGATATTGATCGCAACGCCCGAGACCACCTGGTTGCCGTTATGGGTAATGCAGGCAAATCCGTGCAGCAGGGAAAAGGCCATGCCGACCCCCATCCCCGCCAGCAGCCCGACCCAGACCGAACCGGTCAGCCAGGCGATGGAGGCGGCGGCGAACGCCCCCAGCAGCATCTTGCCTTCCAGCGAGATGTCCACGATGCCCGACCGTTCGGAGAACACCCCAGCCATGGCACATAGGATAAGCGGCACCGAGACGCGCAGGGTCGCATCGAGCAGCAGGATGAAGAAGCGGATATCCTCCATGACCGTTCCCCCCTAGCCCGCCGCAGCCGTGCGGCGCCGGAACAGCGCCAAGAGATGGGGCCGGAACATATATTCCAGGGCGCCTGCGAACAGGATCACCAACCCCTGGATGACGATCACCATTTCCTTGCTGATCGCCGGAATCTCAAAGGCCAGATCCGCGCCCCCCTGGTAGAGCGCCCCGAACAGCAGCGAAGCCAGGATGATGCCTGCGGGATGGTTTCGGCCCATCAGCGCCACAGCGATGCCGACAAAGCCGTACCCGGCGGAGAAGTTCAGCAACAGCCGCTCATTGGCACCCATAATCTCGTTCAGCGCCATCATGCCCGCCAGCGCCCCGGAAATCAGCATGGCCAGCACGATATTCTTTGCCGGGCTGATACCGGCATAGACCGCCGCTTGCTGGTTCTGTCCCACGGTGCGGATTTCATAACCCCAGCGCGTGCGCCAGATCAGCACCCAGACGCCGATACAGGCGATCAGCGCCACGACCAGCGACAGGTTGACGGGCGAGCGCGGCACTTTCACGCCCATCCAGGCAAAAACCTCGCTCAGCAGCGGCAGGGTGGCATCGGGCGCGAAGCGCCGGGTTTCCGGCGACATCTGGCCGGGCGCGATCATCACATTCACCAGCAGATAGACCATCACGGTCGCCGCGATGAAATTGAACATGATCGTGGTGATGACGATATGGCTGCCGCGCCTGGCCTGCAGATAGGCCGGAATCGCCGCCCAGGCCGCGCCGAAGGCCATGGATGCGAGGATCGCCAGCGGCAGCAGCGCCCACCAGGGCAGGAAATCCAGCGGCAGCATGACCAGGGCCACGCCCAGCCCGCCCAGGGTGGCTTGGCCCTCGCCGCCGATATTGAACAACCCACAATGGAAGGCGACCGCGACGGCCAGACCTGTGAAGATGAAATTGGTGGTGTAGAACAGCGTATAGCCGATGGCTTCGGGATAGCCGAAGGCCCCGTTGACCAGAATGCCCATCGCCCGGATCGGGTCCTGACCGATGGCCAGGATCACCAGGCCCGACACGATCAGGGCCGCCAGCAGATTGACCAGCGGCAACAGCACCGTGCCTACCCAGCGCGGCGCCCCCTGCATTCCCGAAGCGGCTGCACCACCCGCCATAAATTCACGCCCCCTGTTTTTCCCCACGCGGATCGATACCGGCCATCATCAGCCCCAGCAGACGCTCATCGGCCTTGCCGGCCTCCACCTCGCCCACGATATGGCCGTCGAACATCACCAGGATGCGGTCCGATAGCGACATGATCTCGTCCAGCTCCACCGATACCAGCAGGATCGCCTTGCCCGCATCGCGCATCGCGACCAGCCGGCGATGGATGAACTCGATGGCCCCGATATCGACCCCGCGTGTCGGCTGGCCGACCAGCAGGACTTTCGGGTCCTGCTCGATCTCGCGCGCCAGCACGATCTTCTGCTGATTGCCGCCGGAAAAATTGGCCGAGCCCAGCATCGGGTTCGGCGGGCGGACATCATATTGTTCCATCTTCCGGCGGCAGGCATCCACCGCCGCCTCGCGATCCATCAGGACAACACCGTTGCAATCGGCCCGGTCATGATAGCCCAGCAGGGCGGATTCATAGGCAGGGAAACTGGCGATCAGCCCTTCGCGCAGGCGATCTTCCGGCACATGGCCAAGGCCCAGCGCGCGCAATTCGCGCGGGCCCCGCGGCGCGCTGCGGCTGACTGTATGACCCAGCAGATGCACCGCCCCGCCGGAAGGTGCCACCATGCCCGATAGCGCCTGCAGCAGTTCCGGCTGGCCATTGCCCGCCACGCCGGCAATGCCCACGATCTCGCCCGCGCGCACCGCGAAGCTGACGCCCTTCACCCGCTCGACCCGGCTGGCATCGACCACCGACAGCTTGTCGACCGACAGCAGCACGTCGCCCGGTTTGGCCGGGGTCTTGTCGACCCTCAGCAGGACCTTGCGGCCCACCATCAGCTCGGCCAACTGCTCGCGATCCGTATCGGCGGTGCGCACATTGGCCACCACCGCGCCCCGGCGCATCACGGTCACATGATCGGTGATCGCCATGATCTCGCGCAGCTTGTGCGTGATCAGGATGACAGTCTTGCCCTGCCCCTTCAGCGCGGCCAGGATGCGGAACAGATGGTCCGCCTCCTGCGGGGTCAGGACGCCCGTAGGCTCATCCAGGATCAAGATATCGGCGCCACGATAGAGCGCTTTCAGGATTTCCACGCGCTGCTGCACGCCCACCGGCAGTTCACCCACAATGGCGTCGGGATCGACCTGCAGGCTGTATTCGTGCTCCAGACGGCGCAGCTCCTCGCGCGCCCTTTCGGCCCCGGCGCGGATCAGCAGGCCGCCTTCCGCGCCCAGCATCACATTTTCCAGCACGGTAAAGGAATCCACCAACATGAAATGCTGATGCACCATGCCGATGCCGGCTGCGATGGCATCCAGCGGGGTCCGGATATCCACCGGCTGGCCGCCGATCCGGATTTCGCCGGAATCCGCCTGATAGAAGCCGTAGAGAATGCTCATCAGGGTCGACTTGCCGGCCCCATTCTCGCCAATCACCCCATGGATCGAGCCAGGCTCGACCGTCATGCAGATGTCGCGATTGGCGTGAACCGGGCCGAAATGCTTGTTGATGTCGACCAGCTCAATTGCAGGCGGGGCGCCCGACACCATCGTGCCGGACGCCCCCACCGTCGACGTGACCGTCGCGGGATGCGTCATCGCCCCCGGGCCCGGATCAATTGCAGGCGTTGTTGTCGGTGTAGTTATGCACCTTGATCGCGCCGGATTTGATCGCGGCCTCGACCTCGGTGACCTTGGCCTTCATCGCATCGGTGATCAGCTTGGCATTGTTGTCGTCCAGCGCCCAGCCCACGCCATTTTCGGCCAGACCCAGCACCTGCAGGCCTGGCTTCCAGCTGCCATCCATCGCGGCCTTGAATGTATTGTAGGCGGCGACATCGACGCGCTTCAGCATCGAGGTCAGCACCGAACCCGGATGCAGATGGTTCTGGTTGGAATCAACGCCGATCGACAGCTTGCCGGCATCGGCGGCAGCCTGCAGCACGCCCAGCCCGGTCCCGCCGGCCGCAGCATAGACCACATCGGCGCCACGGTCGAACTGCGACTTGGCCAGTTCGCCGCCCTTTACCGGATCATTCCAGGCAGCCGGGGTGGTGCCGGTCATGTTCTGGAACACCTGGATCTGCGGATTGATATGCTTCGCGCCCTGCTCATAGCCGCAGGCGAAACGGCGGATCAGGCCGATATCCATGCCGCCGACAAAGCCGACCGCATTGGTCTTCGACGCCATGGCAGCCAGCACGCCCACCAGGAAGGAGCCTTCATGCTCCTTGAAGATCACCGACTGCACATTCGGCAGATCGACCACGGAATCGACCAGCGTGAACTTCAGGTCCGGATATTCCTTGGCAACCGCGGCCACCGCATCGGCCTGGGCGAAGCCCACCGCGATGATCGGGCTATGGCCACGCCGCGCGAAATTGCGCAGGGCCTGTTCGCGCTGGGCCTCGTTCGTCACCTCGAACTCGGCATAGTCGATGCCGGTTTCCTTCTTGAACTTTTCGACGCCGTTATAGATGCCTTCATTGAACGACTTGTCGAACTTGCCGCCCATATCGAAATTGACGGCCGGCTTGATGTCGGCGGCCAGCGCCGTGCCCGCGGTCAGCGAAGCAGCCGCGACGATCGCGGCGATTGCCTGTCGCATCATCATTAGGAAACTCCCTTCCTGATCTCATGCCCTGTTCATGCAGACGCTTCAGCTACGTCCATCCGAATTTATTTGCACAGAAGCAGGGGCGATACAATCATCCTGCACGGGGGATTTAGACCAAATGGTCAAGGGCCTGTTGACATTCGGGATTTGGAGCGTGGTTTCAGCACAAATCGTTCAGTTTCAGGTGCGGAAGCGCAGGAAGGGTGGCCCCCTTTCAAGCTTCCGCGACGCCAAAATGGGCGATTTGCGCCAAACCCCCGATTCTTTTCGGGAGTTGGGGGGCGCGGCGGATTTCGGCCCTGAATGCGGAGGGCACAGGCTTGTGGAGAACCACTCCACCGCACCCCCACCAAAATCCGACACGCGGCCCAAGCCCGAAACCTGAATGTCAACAGGCCCTAGTTCTCAGGCTTTCTGCCTTGCGCCCCTTTACCGCGTCGTACAATGCCCCATCTTCCTGCCACGATGGTTATTCCCTGACCCCTGGCACGGGAGCCTGTCCCATGCATCTGTTCCCGGTACTGGTTCTGGCCGTTTCCCTCGCTTTTTTGACATCGCCACCCGCATCCGCGCAGGAGATCGAGGTCGATCTGGAACTGGCGCTGGCCGCCGACGGCTCGGGCTCCATTGATGATGAGGAATTGGCGATGCAGCGCGCGGGCTATGCCGCCGCCATCACCGATCCGGAAATATTGGGGCTGATTTCCAGCGGCCTGACTGGGAAAATCGCGATCGCCTATATCGAATGGGGCGCGCCCACATCCCAGCATATCATCGTGGATTGGACAGTAATCGACGGGCCGGACAGCGCGGCCGTCTTCGCCGATGCGCTGCGGACACGGCCGCGCGCCGCCTATGGCTATAATTCCATTTCCGAGGTGCTGGCCTTTTCGGCCCAGACCATGGACGTGAATGGCATCAAGGGGCTGCGGCAGATCATCGACGTCTCCGGCGACGGGCCGAATATCGGGGGGCGCCCCCTGGACAGCGTGCGTCAGCTGCTGCTCGATCTTGGCATGACGATCAATGCGCTGGTCGTGGCTTCCGCCAATGGCGGGGTGAACGGGCCCGGCGGCCTGCCGCTGGCACAATATTACGAGCAATATGTGATCGGCGGCCCCGGCGCCTTCGCGGTCGTGGCGGAGGGGCGGGAGAAGTTTGCTGAGGCAATCCGCCGCAAGATGATTCTGGAGATCGCCGAGGGCGTGCACGGCACCAAAACGGCGGCGGAGGCGCTGGCGCTGGCCCGACGTCTCGGCCAGTCGCAGTAGAGCCTGTCTGGTTTAGATTGTATCAGACATTGATGCCCGCGTCCTTCGAGACGCGCCTTCGGCGCCCTCGGGATGCGGGCTTCTTTACAGCTTTTCCCTCACCCTGAGGGGCGAGCGACAGCGCGCCTCGAAGGGCGAGGGAAAAGATCGGTACGACTCCGATTAAACCAGACAGACTCTGGGATTACAGCCCCACCGCCTTCAGGGCATCGGTCTGACGGTTGGTCAATGCCGCCTCATCATAGCCTTCGACCAGATCCTGGAACATCGCGCGCCAGTTGATCTCGGCCTTGAGATGCAGAAAAACCGAGCCCAGCCCGATGGCTGCCCGGTCCATCAGCACGAATTCGCGCGGCGGCTCCACCCCGCCCAGCTTCTTCAACTCCTGATGCACTTTGTGCGCGACCTCCGCCCCGTAGCGGCCGGAATTGGTTTCATCGATCTTCTGCACCCGGTCGGACAGCACAGGCTTGTAGATGAAGCCGGCCCAGAGGTTGAGGACCTCCATCACCTCCTTCGACAGGTTGGTGAAGCCCCAGCGCGCATAGGCCTGGACGGCCAGATCGTCATCGCCGGTATCCAGCGCCCGGTAGAGATCGAGCACGCCGGTGACGAAGCCCGGCGGAAACACCCGGATACAGCCGAAATCGAGTAGATTGATGCCATGGTCAGGCCGCACGGCGTAATTGCCCAGATGCGGATCGCCATGGATCACCCCATAGTCATAGAAGGGCACATACCAGGCCCGGAACATGGCCTTGGCAATGGCATTGCGGACCTCCTGCGGCGCATCGCGGAAATCCAGCAGCGGCTTGCCGTCCAGCCAGTTCATGGTGATCAGCCGGGCGGTCGACAGTTCCTCCACCGGCTCCGGCACGGTGATGGAAGGCTCGCCCGCCAGCATGCGGCCATAGAGGCGCATATGCTTCGCTTCGCGCGCGTAATCCAGCTCCTCGCGCAGGCGCTCCGACAGCTCGGCATGGATCTGCCTAGTGGAAATGGCGCGGTCATAGCGTTCGAAGATCGAGAAGGCGAGTTTCAGCTGGCGCAGATCGGCATCCACGGCCGAGGCCATGTCGGGATATTGCAGCTTGCAGGCCACATCGCGCCCATCCTTCAGCCGCGCGCGATGCACCTGCCCCAGCGAGGCGGCATGGGCAGCGTCATGGGTAAATTCCGCGAAACGCGATTGCCAGCCGGCCCCCAGTTCGCCCTGCATGCGCCGCTTGACGAAGTTCCAGCCCATCGCCGGGGCGTTGGACTGCAGTTGCTGCAGCTCCGCCACATATTCTTCCGGCAGGGCATCGGGGATGGTGGACAGGATCTGGGCCACCTTCATCAGCGGACCCTTCAGCCCGCCCAGCGCCACGCGCAGCTCGTCGGCATGGGCCTGCCTGTCCAGCTTCAGGCCAAGCACCCGGTTGCCCGCCACGCGTGCCCCCAGCCCCGCCATCGCCCCGCCAACGCGGGCATAGCGGCGCATGCGCCCGGAAAAGCTGGTCTCGTCGGAATTGGTCATGAGTGAAGGGACCTTGTGCCATGCATCGCCATGCTGCGGAGATAGTCCGGATGGCGAAGGACACAAGGCCCCATACTGTCGCGGGTCCGTCGACCGTCAGAAGGTCGAGTTGAAATAGCCGCCGTCGAGCAAGATGTTCTGCCCCACAATATAGCCGGAGCGCGAGGAGCACAGGAAGGCGCAGGCGGCCCCGAACTCCTCGGGCTGGCCAAAGCGCTTGGTGGGGTTGGCGTTGCGGCGCTCGGCCTCCACCACCTCCGCCGCCACGCCGCGCTGTTTGGCCATGCTGGCGATATTGCTGCGCAGCCGGTTGGTGTCGAACGGGCCGGGCAGCAGATTGTTGATCGTCACATTATGTTCCGCCACCTGGCGGGCCAGCCCGGCGACAAAGCCGGTCAGGCCGGTGCGTGCGCCATTCGACAGCCCCAGAATCCCCAGCGGCGATTTCACGGCGGAGGAGGTGATATTGACGATGCGGCCGAATTTCCGCTCGATCATGCCATCCACCACGCTTTTGATCAGCAGGATGGGCGTGATCATGTTCTGATCCACCGCCTTGATCCAGTCTTCCCGTTCCCAATCGCGGAAATCACCGGGCGGCGGCCCGCCGGCATTATTGACCAGGATATCGGGGTTCGGGCAGGCGGCCAGCAATGCCGCGCGACCTTCCGCCGTCGCCACATCGGCCGCGACCGGAATGACCGTCACGCCGGTTTCCCTGGCGATGGCGGCGGCAGCCTCCTCCAGCGGGCCCGGCGTACGGGCATTGAGCACGAGATTGACACCTTCGCGCGCCAGGGCTTCGGCACAGCCGCGCCCCAGCCCGGCCGATGCGGCGCAAACGATGGCGGTGCGACCCTTCAATCCAAGGTCCATGATACTCATTCCTTGTTTTATATGTTCCAGGCAGGCAGGGCGTCAAACTTCCCCAGCCGGCCCCATGCCGTCAAGCACCTGACGTGCGAGCGCCAGCGTGACCGCGCGCTTCTGCGCCAGGGATGCCTGGTCGAGCGCTTCCGCCAGGGCCTGCACGGCCGCGAAGCTGCGCTCCATCCGCGCGGTCAAGTAGCTGATCGCCTCAGGCGAGGGCATGATCTGGCGATCCGCCATCTGCTTCAGCAGAACCGCCGACAGCAGATTTTCGTCGGGCGGACCGATCACGGCCAGCGCGGACCCCTGCAGGCGCGAGGACAGATCCTTCAGCCCAAGCCCCCAGCGCGACGGCGCTTCTTCCGCCGTCAGCAGCAGATGACCGCCCCGTTCTTTCACCAGATTGAACAGATGCAGCAGGCCTTCCTGATCAATCCGGGCCGAGGCATCCTCGATCACCGCCGCGCGGGCATCGCCCAGCGCCAGATCGGGATGTTCCAGCGCCTCGGGCGCGATCAGCCTTGCGGCGCTGCGCGCACGCCAGACGGCGGCCAGATGCGATTTGCCGCTGCCTTTCGGCCCCGCCAGCACCAGACAGGGGCCGGGCCAGGCCGGCCAGCCATCAATCCAGGCGACCGCCGCTTCATTGCAGGGCGCGACCAGGAATTCCTGCCGATCCAGTGCTGGACGATGCGGCAGGGCGAGTGGCAATTGATGCGACGGCGTCATGACGAAGGGTCCGACCTGTTGTCCTGGCCCGCCGCACCATGCGCGTAGAGCGGGCTTTCGCGATACCGGCGGATGAAGAAGCGAACCAGCACGCCGACCACGGCGGCCACCGGCACGGCCAGCAGCACGCCGACGAATCCGAACAGCGCGCCCCCCGCCATCAGGGCAAAGATGATCCAGACCGCATGCAGCCCGACCTTTTCACCCACCAGCTTGGGTGTGATCACATTGCCTTCCAGTATCTGGCCCGCGGCGAAGACGCCACCCACCAGCGCGATCGACAGCAGGCTGTCGAACTGCGCGAAAGCCACGCCCAAACCGATGGCGACCCCCATCAGCATGCCGACATAGGGAATGAAGGACACGAACCCCGTCAGCAGCCCGATGACGAAACCAAAATCCAGCCCCACAATGGCAAGCCCGGTGCCATAGAACAGGCCCAACAGCAGACAGACACTGGCCTGTCCGCGCACGAAACCCGCCAGGGTCCGGTCGATTTCCGTCGCTTGCTCGCGCACCGTGTCGCGCTGGTTCAGCGGCAGCAGATCATCGATCGTGGCGATCATCCGATCCCAGTCGCGCAGCAGATAAAAGGCAACCACCGGCGTGATGAACATAAAGGACAGGAAGCCGAACACCGCGCCAAAGCCACCGGCAACGCCGCCGACGGCCTTGCCTATCCACTGCACCGCATTGCCGGTGATCGAGCCCACCTGCGAGGCAATGTTGATGTCTTCATGTTCCAGATATTGGCGAGCAAATTCGATGATCGGAGCGGCCTTGTTCTGCAGTGCCTGGATGATATCGGGAAGGCGCCGCAGCAGATCCGTCACCTCCCCGATCAGCAGTGGCAGGAACAGTGCCAGCACCGCCAGCGCGATCAGGAAGAAACAGACCGTGACCACCGCTGTCGCGGCCGTGCGGCCAAATCCCTTGCGCTCCAGCCAGTCGCAGACCGGATCCAGCAGATAGGCAACAGCCGCACCGGCCACGAATGGTGCCAGCACATCGCGCAGCAGATAGACCAGAAGACAGAGAACGACAAAGCCCCCGCCCCAGATCAAACTCCTGTTACGGGCGCTCATCCATTTCCCCCGTCCTGGGATGGGTCGCTCAACCGCCCGCACCCAACTGCCAGGGCTGCCCATCCCCGGATCCGGGCGG
>Ga0209066_10003245_pt1 | contig 18761 bp, 20 predicted proteins | sample All_14_2_FD_187198 | JGI IMG/M metagenome (GOLD analysis project Ga0209066, IMG submission 187198) | Freshwater microbial communities in response to fracking from Pennsylvania, USA - Allegheny Zone_MetaG_DW_15 (SPAdes) (version 2) ... | reverse complement strand
CACAGGCTGCTCGGACCCATCGGATATATCCCGCCGGCAGAAGCTGAGGCAAACTACTACCGGCAACTCGCCAGTCAAACCTCCGTGGTGGAGGCTTGACTTAAACCAACCGGCCTCCACGATTCCCGGGGCGGTTCAGATTAACGAGACATCGAACAGGACTGGAGCACCCAGAGCCATCGCTACTTTCGAACCCGCTCCACTTCGTTCTTGACCATGTCGTAGAGGAGGTCGGGGTCGGTAGAAGCCAGTGGTTTTCCATTGACGAAGAAGGTTGGGGTGGCTCGAACCCCGATCGCCTTGAGGTCTAGCACGTCCTGAGCCAGCAACGCCTCCGCCGAGCCTGCGGCAACATGCTTGCGCGCCAGATCAAGGTCGAGGCCAGCGGACTGGGCAATAGACAACACGCGCGCTGAGGCATTCGCGCCTTGCCCCGCCCATGCACGCTGTCCGTCCAGCAACGCCTCAAGCGTCGTTCCGAACTTTCCCTGCGCGCGTGCCGCTTCAAGTATCTTCACCGCTTCAACAGACGCTTCACGGTGAAATGGCGTGTACCGAATCACCAGGCGCGTCTCACGCGGAAACGCAGCAAGGATCTGCTTGACTCGGGGATGAAAGGCTTTGCAGGCCTCGCATGCTGGGTCGAAAAACTCGACGATGGTGACCGGCGCGTTCACGGGACCTATGACTGGCGAGTGTGGTCGCACCATCGCACCGGCTTGCTCTGAAGCCTGCAACGCCGCAGCCTGCAGGGTATGGCGCTGATAGAGAAAGACAGCGGCTGCAAACACAGCAAGGGCGATCAACGCCGATAAAAAAACGATGTGGCGGCGGGTCATGTGGAATCCTCGGAGCTATGGGAGTTCTTGGAGACAGACAGCGGCAGCCGAAGTTCCCATCCCCTGCACCAGATGGCAACCTTGCTGTCGATAGGCGAGAAGAATAGTGCCGGCTGCGTTGAAAGCCGCCAGACCTTCGATCTGTCCGGTGCGCACGGGTTCTCAGGGCCAGCATCGTCAATCTCCATCGCGAATACACCCGCCAGTTTGACCGAGTACCTCACAAAGAGCTTGACACTGTAGTCGGTACAGGGCGTGAAATGCTGGTCTCAAGCAAGAGCCATGGCAAAACACCAGCACCACGAAAATGCGCCGATGCGCACTGCGCAACACGATCTCGAAGCCTGTTGCGGGACTGATCATGGCGCAGTTGCCCGGGCTGTCACCGTGGTGAGCGGCCTGGCAGCTGCGGCGCGCCGAGGCATTCTCATCAAGGGAGGCACCTACCTGGAAGATGCCCGCCTCATCAAGGCCGTGGCGGTGGACAAGACTGGAACCCTGACCGAAGGCAAGCCGAAACTGGTGGCGTCCAGGGCGTGGGGGCAAGCTGAAGAAGCCCGGGCGCAGCGTTGGGCCAAGAGCCTCGCCGCTCGATCCGACCACCCCGTGTCCAAGGCCATTGCGGCGGGTATCGATGGCGCGGCAGGAGATGTTGATCGATTCGCAGCATTGCTGGGGCGCGGCGTCGAGGGCATGGTCGACGGCAAGGCCATGGTTCTGGGCAACCACCGCCTCATCCGGGAACGCAACCAGTCCGATGCCCAACTGGATGCCGAGTTGATCGCCCATGAAGAGCAAGGTCGTACTGTCACCCTTCTGGCGGACGACACTGGAGTCTTGGGCTTGTTCGCCGTAGCCGACACGATCAAGCTCACGTCCGTGGCGGCGGTTGCGCATCTGAAGCAACTGGGTGTCACCCCAGTCATGCTCACAGGCGACAACACGGCCACCGCGCAAGCAGTGGCCCAGGAGGCGAACATTGCCGATGCCCGTGGCGGACTCCTGCCCGAGGACAAACTGACTGCCATCCAAGACATGCGCAAGCGCTACGGCCCCACTGCTATGGCGGGTGACGGAATCAACGACGCGCCAGCGCTGGCCCAGGCGGACATCGGCTTCGCGATGGGTGGGGCGGGCACGGACACAGCCCTGGAGGCGGCCGACATCGTCATCATGAACGACAACCTGGGCCGGATCGCCGAAACCATCGAGTTGAGCCGCAGGACGCACGCGATCCCTGTGGCAGGACATCAGCCTCGCTCTGGCCATCAAGGCGGTGTTCTTCGTGCTGGCCGTGGCAGGGAGTGCAACGATGTGGATGGCGGTTTTCGCGGACATGGGCGCGAGTCTGCTCGTGGTCGCAAACGGCTTGCGTCTTCTTCGCCGCGTCAAAACGGGCCAAGTCGAACCTGCGGCGCCCAATACAGCGCTGAACCTTCGCTGAACATGCTTGTCCCACAAAACTTCTGGCGCCGTGTGCGTCACAGCGAGTTCACATACGAATTTCGAGACACACCGGTGAAGCACACGACGTCCTGCCCCGAGGTTTGCGCATGAACGCGGCTCTGGCTTTGAGCCAAGTGGCCTGCGTTCGTGGTGGACGCACCCTGTTCAGTGGACTGAACCTGCAGTTGCCTGCCGGTCAGCTGTTGCGGGTGGCGGGTGCCAACGGCGCCGGCAAGACCAGCTTGCTGCGCCTGATGTGCGGCCTGCTCGGCCCCACCGAAGGCCAGGTGCTGTGGCGCGGCCAGCCGCTGGCGGCGCAGCGCGAGCAGTGGGGCCGCGATCTGGTGTACCTGGGGCACGCCGCTGCGCTCAAAGACGACCTGTCGCCGCTGGACAACCTGCTCACCGCTTGCACCCTGGGCGGTCAGGTCGCCCACCGCGCGGGCGCGTTGCAGGCGCTGGCCGACGCTGGCTTGCGCGGCTTTGAACGCACGCCCGCGCGCCGCCTCTCGCAAGGTCAGCGCCGCCGATGCGGCCTGGCCCGCCTGGTGCTTGCGCGCTCCTCACCGCTGTGGGTGCTCGACGAACCTTTCAATGCGCTCGACACCGCCGCCACCGCATGGCTCGAAGGCCTGATCCGTGCGCAACTGCTGCGCGGCGGCTCGGTGGTGCTCACCAGCCACCAGGGTGTGGCGCTCGACGACACGCCGCACCAGGTGCTCAGCCTGTGAACACCCACGTGGCCACCCAACCCCTGCCTCCCGCCGCACCGCAGGGCTGGCTGGAAGGTTTTCGCTGTGTGTTCCAGCGCGACCTGCGCATTGCCCTGCGCCGGCGCACCGACTCGCTGGCCGCGGTGGTGTTTTTCGTGATGGTGGTCAGTTTGTTTCCGCTCGGTGTGGGCCCGGAGCCCGCGCTGCTGCGCACCATGGCCCCGGGCGTGGTGTGGGTGGCGGCCCTGTTGGCCTGCACGCTGCCGCTGGCGCGGCTGTTTGCCGACGATCTGCAGGACGGCACGCTCGAACAACTGCTGCTCTCGTCCCACCCGCTGCCTTTGCTGGTGCTGGGCAAGATCGCCGCGCACTGGTGCGGCTCGGTGCTGCTGCTGGTGCTGGTCTCGCCGCTGCTGGCCCTGCAGTTCGACCTGTCGGCATCAAGCACCGGCGTGCTCTTGCTCACCTTGCTCGTTGGCTCGCCCGTGCTGAGCCTGGTGGGCGCCATCGGTGCGGCGCTCACGCTGGGCCTGCGCGGCGGCGGGGTGCTGATGTCGTTGCTCACGCTGCCGCTGGTGATCCCGGTGCTGATCTTCGGCGCGGGTGCCGTTGAGGCGCACACCGCCGGCCTGGGCGTGGCCGGCCATTTTTCGCTGCTCGGCGCGCTGCTGCTGCTCAGCCTGTTTGCCGCGCCGCTGGTGACCAGCGCTGCCCTGCGCATTTCCATGGAGTGATCCCATGAAGTCGATCAACTGGTTCCACTACGCCGCGCCGCAGCGCTTCTACCCGCTGGCGGGCCGGCTGGTGCCGTGGTTCGGCACGCTGGCCGTGGTGCTCACCGCCATCGGCCTTTACATCGGCCTGTGGGTGGCTCCCACCGATGCACAGCAGGGCGAGGCCTACCGCATCATCTTCGTGCACGTGCCCACGGCCTGGATGTCGATGGTGGTGTACCTCGCCATGGCCGCCTGGGCGGCCATCGGGCTGGTGTTCAACTCGCGCCTCTCGTCCATGATGGCCACCGCCCTGGCGCCCACCGGTGCGCTCATGACCTTTCTCGCGCTGTGGACCGGCGCGCTCTGGGGCAAACCGACCTGGGGCACCTGGTGGGTGTGGGATGCGCGGCTCACCTCCGAGCTGGTGCTGCTCTTCCTCTACATCGGCTTCATGGCGCTGCACAGCGCGATCGACGACACGCGCCGCGCCGACCGCGCCGCCGGCCTGCTGGCCATCGTGGGGGTGGTCAACCTGCCCATCATTTATTTCTCGGTGCAGTGGTGGAACACACTGCACCAGGGTGCGTCGGTGACGTTCACGGAAGCCCCCAGCATGGCCACGCCCATGCTGATGGGCATGCTGGTGATGGCGCTGGCCTGCTGGATGTACTGCATCGCCGTGGCACTGGCCCGGGTGCGCCTGATCATGCTGGAGCGCGAACGCCACACCGTGTGGGCGCGACAGGCATTGGGGACTGCATGAACTGGATTAACTTTGGCGATTTTCTGGAGATGGGCGGCTACGGCCTTTACGTGTGGGGGTCGCTGGGCATGTGTGCTGCAACCGTGGTGGCCGAGCTCATGGTCATCCGGTTTCGCCGACGTTTGCTGGCACAGGAAGCGGGTGATGAGCGCGCTACCGAGGAGCACACCGCATGAGCAACCGCATGAAACCCCGCAACCGCCGCCTGGTGGCCCTTACCGTGGGCCTGGCCACATTGGCTGCGGCCACCGCGCTGGTGCTCAACGCCTTCAACAGCAACCTCGTGTTCTTCTTCAGCCCCACGCAGGTGATGGCCAACGAAGCGCCGCGCGAGCGCGCGTTTCGCGTGGGTGGGCTGGTGGAGCAGGGCAGCGTGGTGCGTGAACCCCAGGGCCTGACCATCCGCTTCATGGTCACCGACACAGCCAAAAGCATTCCCGTGACCTACACCGGCCTGCTGCCCGACCTGTTTCAGGAAGGCAAGGGCGTGGTGGCGCAGGGCAAGCTCGGCTCGGACGGTGTGTTTCGCGCCGAGCAGGTGCTGGCCAAGCACGACGAAAACTACATGGCACCCGAAGCGGCCGAAGCCCTGAACAAGGCGCGCGACGCGAAAGCCATGCCCGGTCAGACGACGCTGGTGATGCCAGCAGGAGCCCAACCATGATTCCCGAACTCGGTCATTTCGCTGCTGTGCTCGCTCTGGTGATGGCGTTGGTTCAAAGCGTGTTTCCTTTGTTGGGTGCGCACCAAGGTCGCCGCCACTGGATGGCGCTCGCCCGGCCAGCGGCTTTTGCGCAGTTTGTGCTGTTGGCGGTGTCGTTCGGCTGCCTTATGCACGCCTTCGTCACGAGCGACTTCTCGGTGCTGCTGGCCGCAGAAAACTCGCACACCAGCTCACCGCTGATCTACCGCATCACCGCCGTCTGGGGCAACCACGAAGGCTCCATTTTGTTGTGGAGCCTGATCCTGGCGGGCTGGACGCTGGCCGTGGCCGTGTTCTCCGATCAGCTGGACGATGCCATGCGCGCCCGCGTGCTCGGCATCATGGGTCTCATCAGTGTGGGCTTCCTGTTATTCACGCTGCTCACCTCGAACCCGTTCGAGCGCTTGTACCCGGTGCCGCTGGACGGGCGCGACCTCAACCCCCTGCTGCAAGACCTGGGCATGGCCATCCACCCGCCGATGCTTTACATGGGTTACGTGGGGTTTGTGGTGGCCTTCGCGTTTGCCGTATCCGCGCTCTTGGCGGGTCGGGTGGACGCGGCCTGGGCGCATTGGTCACGCCCCTGGACCACCATGGCCTGGTGCTTTCTAACGGTGGGCATTGCCCTGGGCAGCTTCTGGGCCTACTACGAACTCGGCTGGGGCGGCTGGTGGTTCTGGGACCCGGTGGAAAACGCGTCCTTCATGCCCTGGCTGGTGGGCACGGCGCTGATCCACTCGCTCTCGGTCACCGAGAAGCGCGGCGGCTTCAAGCTCTGGACCGCGCTGTTGGCCATCCTGGCGTTTTCGCTCTCGCTGCTGGGCGCCTTCCTCGTGCGTTCGGGCGTGCTCAGCTCGGTGCACGCGTTTGCCACCGACCCGGCGCGCGGCTTGTTCATTTTGGTGTTCTTCACCATCGTGGTGGGCGGCTCGCTCACGCTGTTTGCCTGGCGCGGCCCCAAGGTTGGCGGTGGCGGCAAGTTTGAATTGCTCTCGCGCGAGAGCCTGCTGCTGGCCAACAACGTGTTGCTGGTGGTGGCCGCGGCCGCGGTGCTGCTGGGCACGCTGTACCCGCTGGTGATCGACGCACTCGGCATGGGCAAGCTCTCGGTGGGCCCGCCGTACTTCAACGCGGTGTTCGTGCCCCTCATTGCACCGGCCCTGTTCCTCATGGGCGTGGGGCCGCTGGCGCGCTGGCGGCAGGTCTCGCTGGGCGATCTGGCGCACCAGCTGCGTTGGGCCGCCGGTGTGAGCGTGGCCAGCGCCGTGATCGCACCGCTGGTGCTGCAGCGCTGGACGCCGCTGACTGGCCTTGGCCTGCTGCTGGCGGTGTGGGTGGCGAGCACTGCGGTGCTCAATCTCGTGCAACGTTTGCGCTCCCATCCTTCGTCGGTCTGGGTCGCGTTTCGCGCCCAACCCGGCAGCTACTTTGGAATGCTGCTCGCTCACTTCGGTGTGGCGGTGTTCATTGCCGGCGTCACGGTGGTGAGCAGCTTTCAGACCGAGAATGACGTGCGCATGGAGGTGGGCCAGACAGCCGATGTGGGCGGCCACAGCATCCGGCTTGACAAGATGGAGATGGTGCAAGGGCCCAACTACACCTCGGCACGCGCCACGCTCTCCGTGAGCCGTGACGGTGAGTTGGTGGCGGTGCTGAACCCCGAGCGGCGCATTTACACCGTGAGCCGCACGGCCATGACCGAGGTAGCCATCGACCGCGGCGTGATGCGCGATGTGTACGTGGCCCTCGGCGAGCCGGTGAGCGAAACCGCCTGGAGCGTGCGCCTGCACCACAAGCCCATGGTCAACTGGATCTGGGGCGGTTGTTTGTTGATGGCGCTGGGCGGACTCATGGCCGTGATGGACCGGCGCTACCGCGTTCGCAAGACCGCATCGGTGGCACCTGCGGCGCCCACTGCGGGCGGAGGTGTCGCGGCCAGGCCGGTGATGACCGCGCGGAGCGCGCGCCCATGAAGCGTTACCTGTGGCCGCTGGCCATCTTTGTGGTGATGCTGGGTTTTCTGGGCATGGGCCTGCAGCTCAACCCGCGCGACGTGCCGTCGCCCCTGATCAACAAACCGGTGCCGTCCTTTCGCCTGCCCACGCTCGCTGCGCCCGACACGGTGGTCGCGCCCGACGACCTGCGAGGCCGGGTGTGGCTGCTCAATGTGTGGGCCTCATGGTGCGTGGCCTGCCAGCAGGAGCATCCGGTGCTCATGGACCTGGCGAAAACCAGCGCCGTGCCCTTGATCGGTTTGAACTACAAGGACCAACGCCACCTGGCGCTGGCCTGGCTCGGCAAACACGGCAACCCGTACAAGACCACGCTGTTCGACGCTGACGGCCGCGTCGGTCTGGACTTCGGTGTCTATGGTGTGCCCGAGACCTATGTGATCGACAAACAGGGTGTGATCCGCCTCAAATTCACCGGGCCGGTCACGCCCGAGGTGGTGCGCCAGAAGCTGCTGCCGCTGATGAACCAACTCGGTACCTGAGCCCATGCGTGTTGTGCTGCTGACCATGATGCTGTGCTGGGCCCTGGGGCCGGGCGGCGTGGCCGCGCAGGTTCCTGCGGATTCGAAGGCCGCGCCTTTGTCGGCCGACCCGGCGCTGGAAGCGCGTGTGCTCAAGATCGCCGAAGAGCTGCGCTGCCTGGTGTGCCAGAACGAAACCATCGCCGCCTCGCAGGCCGATCTGGCCAAAGACTTGCGCCAGCAGATCCGCGAGCAGCTCACGCAGGGCCGCACCCAGCCGCAGATTCTGGAATTCATGTCGCAGCGCTATGGCGATTTCGTGCTCTACCGACCGCCGCTGCAACTCAGCACCGTGCTGCTGTGGGCCGGACCGTTCGTGTTGCTGCTGGTGGCTGCCGGTGTGCTGCTGGTGAACATCCGACGGCGCGATCCGTCAACCGAACCCGCGCCGCTGACCCCGGCAGAACTGCAGCGTGCCCAGCGCCTGCTCGACGATGCCGGAGACCCTACATGACCCTGTTCATCGCACTCGCGCTGGCCTTGACCGTTCTGGCGCTGTGGCCGCTGATGTCGGCGCTGAGGCGTCCGTCCGCCACGCCGGAGCGCCAGAGCGCATCACCCAACAACTTGTCCCTGCTGCGCGAGCAGCGCACCCAGCTGGACGCCGAACTGGCCGCCGGCCTGCTCTCGCCCGGCGAGCACACGCAGGCGCAGACCGAACTGGCGCGCCGGGTGCTGCAGGAGTCGGCCTCGGCCGAGCGCAGCGCAGCAGCGTCGCCTCGCAGCGCGGCCTCGTTCGCGTTGTTGCTGGTCGTGCCCGCGTTGGCCGTGGGCCTGTACGCATGGCTGGGTGAACCCGATGCAGTGCGCTATGAGGCCGAGCTGGCCAAGGCACAAGGCGAGGTGTCGAACGAGGAGCTGGACGCCATGGTGCGCCAGATGACCCAGCAACTGGAGAGCAAGCCACCCGGCCAGGCGGTGGACGCGCCCGCCTGGGAAATGCTGGCACGCGCGCACGCCAGCCGCCAACGTTTCGCCGACGCCGACAAGGCCTACCAGCGCGCGCTCGAACTCACCCCCGACAACCCCAACCTGCTGGCCGACCGGGCCGATCTGCTGGCGCTCTTGCAAGGCCAGAGCGCCGCAGGCGAAGCCATGCGTCTGGTCAACCGGGCGCTGGAAATTGATCCCGGTCACCCAAAGGCACTGGCGCTGGCCGGCAGCTCGGCCTATGGCCGCAAGGACTTTGTGGCGGCAGAAGCGTTCTGGGAGCGCGCCCGCGAGCGGGCCGCGCCGGGCAGTCCGTTTGCCCAGGGGCTGGAAAGCAGCCTGGAAGCTGCGCGCGCGGGCATCGCGTCGCAGCCCGGCGGTGCCGCGCGCCTGGCCGCAGCGCCATCCGACCCGACGCCGGCCGTCACCAACCACCCCGGTGTGCGCGGGCAGATCACCATTGCACCCGAACTGCAAGCGAAGCTGGCGCCGGGTGACACCTTGTTCGTGTTCGCGCGACCAGTGCAAGGCCCGCGCATGCCGCTGGCCGTGATGCGGGTGGCGGCGACCGCCGGCCCCCTGCCGTTTGCGCTTGACGACAGCCAGGCCATGGCGCCGGAGCTTCGCATCTCCATGCACGAGCAGGTGGTGGTGGAGGCGCGCATCAGCCGCACTGGGCAGGCCATGCCCCAAAGCGGCGACCTGCAAGGCAGCAGCGGCCCGGTGGCCAGCAACAGCGCTCAGCTGCAGATCAAGATCGACCGTGTCGTGCCCTGAAGCGGCGCAGGTCAGGCGCGCGCGTCGAAGCGCTCAACGATGAGCCGCACCATGGTGTCGGGCTGCCACCCCGAACCGCAGGACTTCGCGTCGATGCTTTGAGACCGGATTGGCTGTCACTGGCCCTCGCGGGTACGGCGACTGGCAACGAGCCTACACTTCAGAAGCCGCAGGTGCACGCGTTACGTCCCCTTCTTGTCACCCCATTTTTGAATCAAGCGAACGTACGCCAGCTCACTCAAGAGTTCCACCAGTGTCTGCGTGACGATGACGGCCGGCAGGATGGGTATTGCTCCTGGCACCGAGAGCGCAAGTGGCAGGACGACCAGTGAGTTGCGGGTGCCGGAACTGAAGGCGACGGCACGTCCGGCCGTCGCCTTCAGTCCAAACATGCGCCCCATCGACCAGCCAAGCAGGGGCGCCAGGACAGCAAACGCTATGTAGATCGGCACCACGCGCAAGGCGGAGCCCGCTGCCGGGCCAAGCTGCGGCACCATCGCTGCGACCACGATGAAGAGCACCATGGCTGTTACTGGGACGGGTAGCAGGCCCAGCAAAGCCGAAGTACAGGCTCCTTGCTCGCTCCTGGCAGCCCACAGTTGGGTCAATGCCGCAAGCACCAATGGCACCGCGATCAGCCACAGGAATTCATGTATGAAAGGTCCCGCCTTGAACAACCGGGCCGCATCTTCGCCGAGGAATAGACCCAGGTATCCAGGCAACAGAATCATCTGAGTGATGAGCAAGGCAGGCGTCGCCGCCAGCAGCAGGCGCGCGTCCGCGCGGCCGAGGTGGGCGAACGTGACCACATAGTCAATGCACGGCGTGAGCAGGACCAACAGCACACCCAACCTGAGCATGGGATCAGCAGGCAGTAACTGGATCAACCCAGCGACCAGCAGCGGAATGACGACGAAGTTGGCGACCAGCAGCGCAGAAAGAAACCGCACCTGACCAAACGCGTGCCTGAGTTCCGCGACCGGGACCTGCAGGAACGTGACGTACAGCATCAGCGCAAGGGCTGGATTGAGGGCTCCTTCAAGCACTGCGGTGCCTCGAATGGCTAGGGCCACAACCGTGGCGATCACAACCGCCACAAAGTAGATCGAAATCTGATGCCGTTCCAGCGCATCTCTTGTGTTTTGCATAGTCTGTGGTTCTCGGGTCAGGCAAAGCAATGTGCCGCTGCCGAGTGGGAGCCTGCGCGGCAGGCCGTAGTATCGCAATGAGACCCTAGTGTCATGTCATGAGGAAATCGTCGGGTAAAGCCGTTTGAGCTTCACGCGGGCGTCCTTGGTGGTGAACTGCCAGTTGACTTTGGCCTGCAGGTTGTCGCGGCGGGCCTGCCAGGCGGCGACCTCGCTTCGTACGGTCTCGATGCTGTCGATGCGCCGGTCCAGGCACTGGCTGACCATGACGTTGATCTCAATCTCAGCCATGTTCAGCCAGCTGCCGTGCTTGGGGGTGTAGACAAATTCGAAGCGGTCCCACAGCGCCTTGGCCTGCTCGGGGGCAAACGCCTCGTACAGCGAGGCCGGTGTGTGCGTGTTCAGGTTGTCCATCACCAGCGTGATGCGCTGGGCGTCGGGATAGCTCGCAGCGATGTCCTGTAGGAACACCGCCCAGTCCAGCTTGGTTCGCCGCTCGGTGACCTTGGTCAGGCGTCGCCCGGCCAGTGGCTCGCTGGCCATGAACACATTGCACACGCCGCAGCGTTCGTATTCGTAGTCATGGCGCTCTGGGCGCCCAGGCGCCGCTGCAATGGGCTCGCGGGTCTCGCGAATGAGCTGGCGGGGCGTCTCGTCCATGCACACAACCGGGTGCTTTGCATCGTAGGGGCGGCTGTAGATGTCGAGCACCTTTTCCATGGTCGCCACAAAGGCAGCACTCGCTTGCGGCGCGATCACCCAGCCAACTTTCCTCCACGGCTTGATTTCGTTTTTTTTAGCGCCCGGCGCACCGTCTCGTGCGAGATGCTGTCCACCCATTCGAGCTCAACCAGCCGATCAGCCATCAGGCGCAGCGACCAACGGGCCTGGCCCTCGGGCGGCCTGGAGCAGCTCATGGCCAGCAGTTGCGCCTCCAGGTGCCCATCAATCTTCAGGTCGTACTCGCACTGCGAGGGCTGGCGGTTCAGGGTCAACTCCAGGCCTTCAAGAACAAACTTCTTCTTGATCCGGTCCACCTTGCGCTCGCTCACGCACAGCATCGCCGCGATATCGCTGGTGCGGGGGCGTTCAGTGCGGCCCCCGCCTTGGTCGCAGTTGAGCAGTATCAAGGCATTGATGACCTTGGACGCTGCATGCGTGCCTTTGCTCGTGATTTCTTGCAACTCCGCTCGTTCCTGTTCTGACAGGGTGACTTTGTAATGTTCCATCCCCCATTGTTCACGACATAACGGGCTTGACGCGACACTAGGTCCATCCGTCGGAGCAGTGGTTGCGCGTTCGATGGCGCCTTGCTCCGCCTTCAGGTCAAAGGTCAGAAGGGGCAGCACTGGAGCTCCAGTTCCACAATGCTTCTGAGTTCGCCGGTGGATGCGGGTGCGGACCAAGGTAATGTTTGTGGCGGGTCCGTTTGCCCGAAGGGCCGATCAGCCGACTTTGCCATCAAAGAACAACAACCAGCGCCCGTTTTCTTTGGTCCAATACTGGCGCTTCGACGTCCAACGCGTTTCACCGGCTGGAACTTCAGAGTAGTTGACTACCGTGACCTCAGCGCCGCGCGTCCAGCGAAAAATCGACACATCTTCGAGATAGATCTGCAGTCTCTGTGGCACTGCACGACGAGCCGGCGCCTGGATTTTTGCTGCTCTCTCCAGTGGTTCATCAGCCGTCTCGAAGCCAGTGGAATACATGGTCCGAAGCAGCGCCTGGTTGCCCTGGGATCGGGCCTCTGCCCATTTGGAGAGCAAAGCACGGAACTCTCTTTTGTAGACAGAGAGGGCGTCGGGCTTGACCCATTTCACCTCGTCGGCAATGATCACTGGCGTGCGGCGCGGCTCCAGCAAACGCATCAGATAGGCCATATCTTCATTGGCCAAAGCCACACATCCTTCGGTGGCATACGGGCTGCGGGCGTAGGACTCCCGGGGAACGCCATGCAGCCAGATGCCACTCCCCGTTCGACCCAATCGGCGATCGTGTACGTTCGGATAGTTCAGTGGCAGAGCGCCAATCCCGTACAACTCTTCGAGCTGTTTGTCATCCAGTCGGCTGGTGATGTGATAAACGCCCAGTGGCGTGCGCAAGTCACCTTCCTCTTGTTTGTCGAAACCTGCTCGCCCAATGGATGCATAAAAGCTGCGGATCGGCTGCAGTCCGGTGGGCTGATGCTCGAAGACATAGACCCGTGAGTGGCTGGCATCAACGACCACGACATGACGAACGTTGCGAGAGAGCTCCAACACCTGTTCAGGTACTGTGCCGGGCGGTGGCATTTCTCTGAGTGACCTGAGACGCCTGGTGGCTTCGTCGCGCAACTTCTGCAGCTGCTCGCGAGCCGCAGGCGACCCATCGGGCACCGCTGCAAAGCCTGTCAAAGATCCACTGCGCGCAAGCAACAGGTCTCCGTAAACAAGCTGTCCCAACTGAAATCGAGGAACATCGCGCACGAGCGATGCAGCCAGAGGCAAGGCATTCCGGTCTCCCGATCCGATGGCCTGGTAGATTTCGATCAGTCGCGCCTCTGGAGACGAACGCAGTGAGCCAGTAAGCGCAGCTCCAGCCGCCGTTCCAGCACCATTGGCCATCGCGCTCTTTGTGAGCTGGGCGCCGGCCTGCCCGGACTGCAATACAAGCGGCACGCCTGTCAGCACGGCTTTGACGAGCAGCGCTCGTCGATTTGTGAGCGATCCGGAAGTCACGGGCTGGAGAGCAGCGTGTTGATGTCCGCCGCGATGGTCGCAGCGTCGGTCCCATAGGATGAGAACAGACGGACCCGGCCTTCGTTGTCGAACACATACTTGCCCGCCGAATGGTCCATCGTGTAGGAGGTCGGTGTGGGTCCGTCGACTTTGCGGTAGTAGATCTTGAAACTGTCTGCCACCGCCTTGAGTTCAGCTGGGTCGGGGCGCAGAGCCAGGAAGGTCGGATCGAAGTTTGTCATGTACTCCTTGAGCAGAGGCAACGTGTCTCGCTCCGGGTCCACCGTGATGAAGAGGATCTGCAACTGGTTGCCTCGATCACCCATGAGACGCTTGACCTCGGCCAAGGTGGTCATGGAGGTGGGGCACACATCCGGGCACTGCGTGAAGCCGAAAAACACCACCACCGCCTTGCCGCGGAAATCTGCCATGGTCCTCACCTGGCCAGTGTGGTCGGTCAGTTTCAGGTCTTGTGCAAAAGCGGCGCCGGTGATGTCCGTGCTCTTGAACGTGGGTGTCTCAGGCGAGCAACCAGCAAGCATGCCGCCCGCGGCGAGCCACAAGGTACCCAGCGCCAGAGCCTTGCGTCGGTTGAAGGGAAGAGTGGGTGTCATGGACTTCATTTCTTCGCCTTGGCAACCTCTTCCGCCACCAGAGCGGCCAACTGCTCAGGTCCAAAACTCGGCAGGCTTCGACCATTCACAAAGAAGGTGGGCGTCTTGGTGACTTGCAGCGCCGTCAGGTCTTCAATGTCCTGTTGCAACAAAGACTGCATGCCGGGCTTCTCGATGTCCTGGCGGGCCTTGACGAGGTCCAGTCCGGCCTGCTCCGCCACTTTGAATGCCGTCTCGATGTTTGGCTGGCCGTGATCCGCCCAGGTGGGCTGTGCGGCGAGCACAGCTTCAAGAACCGTTTGGTACTTGCCCTGGCTCTTGGAGGACTCCAGCAACTTGACCACCTGGTCTGAGCCCTGGTGGAAAGGTGCATACCGGATCACCAGTCGTACGTCGTTGGGGTATTGCGCCATCAGGTTCTTGACGATGGGATAGAAAGCACGGCAAGTCTCACAGGCGGGGTCGAAGAACTCGACGATGGTGACCGGGGCACCTTGGGGGCCAAACACTGGCGAGTGCATGCGAACCAAACGGGTCTGCTCGGCCTTCACCTGCACTTCCTGTGCGTTCTGAACACGCTTCTGGTAAGCGTTCATGCCCAGGTAGAAGAACAGGGCAACGATGGCCACCAGGCCGATGACGGTGATTCTTTTGGCGTTCATGAACGGGTCTTTCTCAAGTAAACAAAAAGCAGGATGACGATGGCGACGAAGGCTGCGAGTGACAACCAGGGGATCTGGATGCCGCCCAGAATCTCAAGGCTCTGCTCGCTGCATGAGGGACCGGTGCCGCAGGGCACCCACCACTTCGGCACCCACCCGGCGATCAGTGCTGAGTGGTAGCCGGCCATGGCTGCGCCACCCAATGCCAGCGGGAGTGCATAGACAGCTCCCCGACGGTCTTCAGCGAAGGTGGCCATGCCCAGGATGAGTGCCAGCGGGAACATGAAGATCCTCTGGTACCAGCACAGGAGACAGGGCGTCATGCCCATGACTTCACCGATGAAGAGCGCGCCGAGCGTCGAGACCAGGGCCAAGACCCAGGCGGCCATGATCCAGAACCAACCCCGCTTCATGAGGGCAGCTCCTCAGACGTCTTGCTGGTCGTTTTGCGTGGTGGCGATTTCAGCGATGCGAAGCACCAGACCAGCATGGAGCACACGATGAAGATATCAGCCAGATTGAAAGCCGGCCAGTGGATGCTGCGCCAGTGAAAGTCAAGGAAGTCCACCACGGCACCGATCTGGACGCGGTCCACGAGGTTGCCGCCGCCCCCGCCCACCACAAAAGCGCCCACCCACCGATCCAGCGGCTCGGCCTGCCGGGCCAGGCACACCACAGAGACCACCCCCACCACCAGCGCTGTCACGCCAATGAAGAACCAGCGTTGCCAGCCACCCGCATCGGCCAGCAACGAGAAGGCCGCGCCGGTGTTGAGCACATGCACAAAGTTGAACCACTCGGTCACCTTGATGGCTTCACCGAGTTCGAGGGTGGTGGAGAAGTACGATTTGCTGAGTTGATCAGCAAACAAGAGCACCGCGACGGCGGTCAGCCACGTCCATCGAGGGTTTCGCTGAGTCCAGCGAGCGGTCATGAGAGAGTCCTTCCAGAACGATCCGGGGTCGGCCACCGTGTGCGATGGTGGCCACCTAAGGCCAGGGGATCGGGGAAGAGGTGCCTGTCAGTTCTTCAGACGGACACATTCAGCCCCGAATGTTTCGGGGCTGACCATTGGGGACGGTAGGGTCGCTCGTGCCAGGGCGGCAGGATCAGTTCGACGAGGTGTTGGCCCCGCTCAATGCCAGCAGGGTCAACCATGATCGCTGCCGTTGCCGACACAGCGGCAGCGCAGTTGGCGTGGCAGGTTCCGCAGTCAAGATCAAACCCCAGTCCGTTGGCGGTCAGATCTTCTGTACCCTGAACCGGCAACAGATGCGTGGGCTGATGGTGTTGGGCTTGGAGTTCTTGGGCCACCGCAACGTGGCCGCAGCACTCGGTCGCCGCAGCCGCAGAGAACTGCAGCGGCAGCAGCGCAAGCATCAGCAGGAACAGGAGAACACGCATAAATAGATTGTATGCGGCAGGCGTTCTACCAGTGCGTGCCTGGGCGATCAAGCCGGCCAGCTCCGGGCGTACCGGAAGCGGCTCGAAGGCGCTCACAGTGGATCGACCCGGGTTGCCCAGCGGCAAGCGCCCGCTCAAGTGGCCCAAGGGCACCAAGGCAAGCCGGAGCACCTGACCTGCGGCCTCAGACCAGTCGCGCGTGCGCCAGGCCAGTCCCAGCATGTGCGCGTGCGTCTGCAAGTGCGGCCTGATGTGGAACTGCCCCACCACATGCGCTGCCTCCAGGTACAACCAGGCTTGTTCACTGGAACTCGCCTTTGTGGCCTCGCGCATCAATCGGGTATGCGTTGTCTCGTCGAACCAGCGAGGGAACGGTGGGTCAGTGAACGTGGCCATGGTGATCCTTTGCGCTGTCGTCACCGAGTTCTCCCCGTGCCTGGCGCATCACCGTCCACCCGCCGTGCAGCGCCAGCGCGGCCATCAGGCTGGCCACCAAGAGGTCGGGCCAAGCGGAGCCGGTGCCGAACACGCCGAGCGCGGCCATGAACACCGCGACGTTGCCGATGGCGTCGTTGCGCGAGCACAGCCACACGCTGCGCATGTTGGCGTCGCCTTCGCGAAACGCGTAGAGCATCCAGGCCACGGCCACGTTGGCCAGCAGCGCCAGCAGCGCCACCGCGCCCATCGTCACGGCCTGCGGCACACCGCCGTGCCACACCGACCACACCGCTGCGCCCAGCACATAAAGGCCAAAGCCCATCATGCTCACCGCCTTCAGCATGGCCGCGCGCGCGCGCCAGGCCAGGGCAGACGCCAGCACAGCGAGCGACACGGCGTAATTCAGCGCATCGCCCGCGAAGTCCACCGCGTCGGCCAGCAGCGAGAGCGACCCGGCCTGCAAGCCCGCACCGATCTCGATGAGGAACATGGCGGCGTTGACGATGAGCGCGATCCACAGGATCTTGCGGTAGCGCGACAGGTTGACGAGGGTCTCGGGCTTGGGGGTGTCGTGGTCACAGCAATGGGCGGACATGGTTTTTCCTTTCAATGCCTTCATTGGAAACCCTGGAGCCGCTACAGTGTCAATGACTTCCCTCAAGGTGAGGAAAAGAATAGCAAAGTTGAGGTTTAAGGTCTCTGCCTTAGAGACGAGCTGGCATCGCCAACGCTGACGGCGTCGCCGCAGTCAACACAAGATTCAGATTACTTCAGCACAGAGGAAGCGTCATTGCTTGCCACGCCGCAAGCGCAGTGCGTTGCCAATCACCGACACCGAGCTCAAGCTCATGGCTAGCGCGGCAATCAACGGCGACAGCAGCCAGCCTGTCAGTGGATACAGCACGCCGGCCGCAATCGGAATGCCCAGCGCGTTGTACAAAAAGGCAAACACCAGGTTTTGCTTCATGTTGCCTACCGTGGCTTCCGACAACGCGCGCGCAATCGCAATTCCGCGCAGATCGCCCTTGACCAAAGTGATCTGCGCACTGTTCATCGCCACGTCAGTCCCGGTACCCATGGCCACTCCCACATCGGCCTTGGCCAGGGCCGGTGCATCATTGATGCCGTCACCTGCCATGGCCACCATGCGGCCTTCCTTTTGCAACCTTTCCACCAGCAGCAGCTTGTCGGCCGGCTTGACCTCGCCGTGCACTTCATCGATGCCCAGGCGGGCTGCAACAGCCTTGGCCGTGGTCAGTCCGTCGCCAGTTGCCATCACGATGCGCAGACCGGATGCCTTGAGGGTGGCTAAGGCCTCCGGTGTGCTGGCCTTGACCGGATCGGACACTGCCAACAGGCCCATCAGCTGTCCATCAACAGCCAGGTGCATCACGCTGGCACCTTCTGCGCGCAAAGCCTCGGCCTGCGGCACCAGCGCCGCGACCGAGACGCCCATCTGCTCCATCAGCGCGGTGTTGCCCAGCGCCAACTGGCGCCCAGCCACCTGGCCACGCACGCCGATGCCCGTGCCAGACTCGAAGTTCTCGGGTTTGTCCAGCACCATGCCGCGTTCGCGGGCGGCACGCACGATGGTGTCGGCCAGCGGGTGCTCGCTGCCCTGGTCCAGGCTGGCGGCCAGGCGCAGCACCTCGTCGGCGTCAAAACCGGTCGCGGGAATGGCGCTATCGAACGTCGGGCGACCTTCGGTCAATGTACCTGTCTTGTCGATGATCAGGGTGTCGATCTTGCGCATGTTCTCGATCGCCGCGGCATCCCGGAACAGCACGCCATGCGTGGCGCCCCGACCGGTCGCGACCATGATGGACATGGGAGTGGCCAGACCCAGGGCGCAGGGACAGGCAATGATCAGCACCGCCACCGCGTTGATCAGGCCGAACACCCAGCGCGGCTCGGGGCCGAACAGCCCCCAGCCGAAGAATGTCAGCAAGGCAATGCCCACCACCGTGACGACGAAGTAGCCCGCCACCACGTCGGCCATGCGCTGCATCGGTGCCCGGGAGCGTTGTGCCTGGGCCACCATCTGCACGATCTGCGACAGCATGGTGGCCGCGCCCACGCGCTCACTGCGCATCACCAGCGCGCCGCTGGTGTTGAGCGTGGCACCAATCACCTTGTCGCCCACCCGTTTGGCCACCGGCATCGGCTCGCCCGTGAGCATGGATTCATCGACCGCACTGCCGCCTTCGGTCACCTCGCCGTCCACCGGCACTTTTTCGCCGGGCCGCACGCGCAGCACGTCACCTACGTGCACATGGGTCAGCGGCACGTCCTCTTCGGTGCCGTCGGCGCGGATGCGGCGGGCCGTCTTGGGCGCCAACCCCAACAGCGACTTGATGG
>Ga0209066_10003244_pt1 | contig 18764 bp, 15 predicted proteins | sample All_14_2_FD_187198 | JGI IMG/M metagenome (GOLD analysis project Ga0209066, IMG submission 187198) | Freshwater microbial communities in response to fracking from Pennsylvania, USA - Allegheny Zone_MetaG_DW_15 (SPAdes) (version 2) ... | reverse complement strand
TCCAGTCGCTCTCGTTGCTGTGGGCCAGCACCACGCCGTCAAACGGGATGGCACCAAAGCCTTCGGTGCCTTTGTAGTTGCCCTCTTGCGTGGCGGTCAGCAAGGGGTGCAGCACCTTGATGGGCGCCTTGAACATTTCCACAAACTCCAGCAGGCCCTGGTTGGCCAGGCACAGACCACCGGAGTAGCTGTAGGCGTCCGGGTCGTCCTGCGAGTAGGTCTCGAGCTTGCGGATGTCGACCTTGCCCACCAGGGAGCTGATGTCCTGGTTGTTTTCATCTCCGGGCTCGGTCTTGGCGATGCCGACCTGCTTGAGCACGCTGGGGTAGCGCTTGACCACCTTGAACTGGCGGATGTCGCCGCCATACTCCTCCAGGCGCTTGACGGCCCAGGGGCTCAGGATGCGCTGCAGGTAACGGCGCGGGATGCCGTATTCCTTCTCGAGGATGGGGCCGTCCTCGGTGGGCTCGAACAGGCCCAGGGGTGACTCGTTGACCGGCGAGCCTTTGATGGCATAGAAGGGCACCTTCTCGGCCAGCTGCTTGAGCCGCTCGGCAATCGATGACTTGCCGCCGCCCACCGGGCCCAGCAAGTACAGGATCTGCTTCTTTTCTTCCAGGCCTTGCGCGGCATGGCGGAAGTAACTGACCACCTGCTCGATGGCCTCTTCCATGCCATAGAACTCTTCAAAGGCGGGGTAGATCTTGATGACCTTGTTCGCAAAGATGCGCGACAGCCGCGGGTCGTTGCGGGTGTCGACCATCTGAGGCTCACCAATCGCGTCCAGCATGCGCTCGGCCGCGGTGGCGTAGGCAGATTTGTCGTTCTTGCAAATCTCGAGGTAGTCCTCAAGGGAGATTTCCTCTTCGCGGGTTCGCTCATATCGAGCGGCGAAGTTGCTGATCACGTTCATGCTTGCCTCCGGTCATCTACACGAGTGTGTGATGCACGTCGGTTGTGCCGCCAGACCAGACTGGTGAGGCTCAACTTGTGCATCGCCATGTCACCAAAGATCGATCAGATCAGGGGGTTTTCAAGGGCGAAGAAACCAAGGTTTCTGGTGCCAGTTCCCGATGCTGTTGACCCTATCTTGCACCTTTTTTGGCCCCGCTGTGCGGTATCGAAGCAACAAACCCCCCGCTTGCGCGAGGGTTGCCTCACACATTGCTGGTTGCCCGGACCTCTTCCATGCTGGTGATGCCGGCCAGCACCTTTTCAATGCCATCCTGACGCAAGGTGCGCATGCCATCGATCAAGGCCTGACGCTGCAACTCTTCAGCGCGTGCTCCGGTCTGGATCAGCCGCCTCAACTCACGCGTGACGGTCATGAGTTCATGCACGCCCGCCCGTCCCTTCTGCCCCGTCTGGTTGCAATGGGGGCAACCCGGTGTGCGGTATTTCACCATCTGTCCCTCACGCCCGAAACGCGTCAGCCAATCGTTCTTGAGTTGCTCACGGTCAAAGCGCGCATCGCCCTTGGGCCAGGCGTTGGTGTAATCGTCCAACACCTCGGTGAGCTCCGCCTCGCTCATGGGCTCGAACACGCGGCACTGGGTGCACAGGCGGCGCACCAGTCGCTGCGCCAGGACCACCAGCAAGGAGTCCGCAAAGTTGAACGGGTCCATGCCCATGTCCAGCAGACGGGTGACCGTCTCAGGGGCGCTGTTGGTGTGCAGGGTGGACAGCACCAGGTGCCCCGTCAAGGAGGCTTCCACGCCCATGCTGGCGGTCTCGGCATCGCGCATTTCACCGACCATGATCACGTCCGGGTCGGCCCGCAGGAAGGCGCGCAGGGCCTTGGCAAAGGTCCAGTCGATCTTGGGGTTGACCTGGACCTGGCGCAGACCGGGCTGGGTGATTTCCACCGGGTCCTCGGCCGTCCAGATCTTGCGCTCAGGCACGTTGATGAAGCTCAGCGCGGAGTGCAGCGTGGTGGTCTTGCCGGAGCCGGTGGGGCCCACGCACAGCACCAGGCCATAGGGTCGTTCCATGGCCTCCTTGAGGCGATCGAGGTTCCAGGGGCTCAGGCCGATCTTGTCCAGCGGCAGCGGCTTGGCCGAGGCCAGGATCCGCATGACCACATCTTCCATCCCGTTGTTGGTGGGGATGGTGGCCACCCGCAGCTCGATCTTGTGCTGCGCTGCAAAACGGGCAAAGTTGATCTTGCCGTCCTGCGGCTTGCGACGCTCGGAGATGTCCAGGTCACACATGATCTTGATCCGCGCAATGATGGCGCTGCGGTAGTTGTGCGGCAGCTCCAGGTACGGCACCAGCATGCCATCCTTGCGGAATCGAATCTTGACCTTCTGACGGCCTGGGTAGCTTTCGATGTGGATGTCGGAGACCCCTTGCTGATGGGCCTCGATGATCATGCTGTTGATCAAGCGAACCAGCGAGTTGTCGCTTTGCTCGATGGGCTTGTCGCCCTCGCCACCCGGGGCTTCATTGCCTTCTTTTTCCAGGCTGGCAGCCAGCGCATTGGAGTCCTCAGACTCCATCTCCAGCGGGGCGGACTGATTGAGCCCTTGCGAGGAGAAGTCGCCATTGAGGTCGGCGCCGATTTTGCCGTAGGCATCGCGCAGGGCCCATTCGATCTGCGTGTGCTGGGCCAGCACCGGCACGATCTTGCACTGGGCGATGAACTCCAGCTCCGACAGAGTCAGGCGTTTGCTGGGATCCTCCACCGCCACGATGAGGCTGCCATCGCGCAGCAACAAAGGCATGGCCTCCAGGCGCGAGGCCACATTGAAGGGCACCTTGCGAAGGGCTTCGGGCTCGATCGGAAACTTCTGGACATCCACCAATGGATAGCCCATCTTGCGGGCCAGCGCCGTCTGCAGGTCCTGGCGCGACACCATCTTGAGGTTGATCAGCACCTCCCCCAGCGGGACACTGCGGTCGCGTTTTTGCTGCTCCAGCGCATCGTCAAGCTGATCCTGGGAAATCAGGTTCAAAGCCAGCAACGCCTCGCCGATGCGGACCATGGGCATCTTGCTTTGCTGCTCGATGGCGGCCAGCAACTGATCCGGATTGACCACCTGCTGCGTCAAAAGGATATCACCGAGCTTCTGGTTGCGCAGTTGCTGCTGCACCTCGGCGGCCTGCTCGACCTCCTCCTGGGTCACGGCCTGGCTGGCCACCAGCACATCGCCAATGCGAGGCCCGATGTCATGCTGGGTGTAGGCATCTCGGGGGATGAACAGCCGGGCCACGGCACCGCTGTCGTCAATGGGGGGAAACAGGAACAGGCCAAAACTGAACTCGACGTGACCCACGGTCATGCCTTCGAGCTGTCCGCCCCCCACCAGCCGGACCTTGAACTCGGTGCTGCTGCTGTGCGCCAGCATGTCGGCATGGGGGTCGGCGCGGCGTGAGGGCGCCAGGGGCAAGATCGGCCGCGTCAGCAGCATCGAGCGAAACAGGTGGAACCGCAGTGCCAGGGTGGTGCGCGATGGCGGAACCTGCACATGCGCGAGGTTCTCGGACGGCTCGAACAAGGCCAGACGACCTTGCATCAGCTTGCCATTGAGCCCCTCGATCTCACAAGACTCATGCTCCAGTTGCTCCGACGCAGCGGGGTAAATGGCGTAGGGTGGCGTGGGCCACAGGAAAGGGCCATCGCCGGTATCGGCAGGCCGCTCGTCCAGCGGCGTCGGCCCGGTCTCGTCCATCGAGATGGGCGGCAGGGCACCGGGCTGTGTGAAATCACCCACCCAGGTCAACGGCGACAGCGGCTTTTCAGACATGACACTCCTTCAGTGGGGGCTGCGCACAGCCGACCCTGGCTACCATCCTATGGAATGGCTGGCGCATGAATCGTTTCAAATGCTCAACGAAAACTGCTCAAATGCGACTGGGACGATCAAAACGCCATCATTTCGGCATCATTGCTCAACATTTCATCACCTGGAATCCGGACATGAACCACTCCTCCATGCTCTCAGCCGCTCTGGCATCGGTGGTGGCCCTGGGCTTGACGCAGCCTGCGGCCGCCCATGACCCGCAAATGAAAGGCAACCAGGAGCGTTGCTATGGCGTGGCCAAAGCGGGCCAGAACAGTTGCGCCAACCTGACCGACACGCACGGCTGTGCGGGCATGTCGACACAAGACCGGGATCCTGCTGAATGGATGACCGTGCCCAAAGGCAGTTGCGCCAAGATCGGCGGGTTGAGCAAGGCGCAGGCCCAGTCGGCCCTGACCAAGGGCCAGCCCAAGGCCAAGGTCGGCGTCAAGGCCAGCGCCCCAGGCAAAACCACGCCGTGAAGCCCGGGGCTGTGGGCATTGGCCTGAGGGCGGCCCACCACGATGCCTTCCTGGCCGAGAGCCCCCTCGTGGACTTTGTCGAGGTCCACGCGGAGAACTTCATGGCCGCTGGCGGGGCCGCCCGTGCGCTGCTGACCGCGGTGCGTGCGCAAGTCCCGATCAGCCTGCATGGCGTCAGCCTGGGACTGGGCTCTGCGGTGGGCATCGATGCGGACCACCTGCGCAAACTGGCCGATCTGGTCGAGACCTTCGATCCGCTGCTGGTGTCCGATCACGCCTGCTTTTGCAGGGCGCCGTTGCCAGGACAGACGCAGGTGGTGCACAGCGCCGACCTGCTGCCGCTGGCCTTCAATGAGGACAGCCTGGCCATCCTGACTCGCAACGTTGACCAGGTGCAACACCACTTGCAGCGCCCCATCCTGGTCGAAAACCTGTCGGCCTACCTGCGCTTTGACGACGACACCCTCACGGAGACGGCCTTCCTGGGCCGCCTGTGCCGCCACAGTGGCTGCGGCCTGCTGCTGGATGTCAACAACCTGGTGGTCAATGCCCTGAACGCCGAGGCAGACGACCCGGTGCGTGTGGCCTGCGAATGGCTCGATGCCCTGGCATTGGAGCCCGGCGTGCATGTGGGAGAGATCCACCTGGCCGGACACCGCGCACGCCAGGCCCATGGTGCCCTGGTGATTGACGATCACAGCCAGGCCGTCAATCCCACGGTCTGGCAGGTGCACGACCACGCGCGGCGGCATTGGCCGCAGGCCCCCAGGCTGATCGAGTGGGACGTGGACCTGCCTGACCTGGATGGGCTGCTGGCTCAGGCCTGGCTGGCCAGGGATCGGCCATGAGCGAGCGTGAACGAGCGCGTCAGCAGGACCTGATGGCCACCATCCGCGGCCCGGCCCAGCCTGACGAGGCGCCCGGACTCAAAGCCTACCGTGGCCACATCCGTGTGGTGGCCGGACAGGTGCTGCGGCACACCTACCCCACCGTGACCGCCATGGTGGGCGAAGAGGCCATGGCCGCCCTGGGATGGCGCCTGTGGCAGGACCAGGGCCCCACTGTGGGTGACCTGAACGAATGGGGACACGGCCTGTCTGCCTTGCTGGCCGAAAAGGTGGCCACCAGCAACGACTGGCATGCCTGGCCCTGCCTGATCGATGTGGCGCACCTGGACTGGGCCTGCCACCAGTGCGAGCGCGCCCTGGACGCCCCGCCGGAGCTGGACACCCTGGCCCTGCTGGGCGAGGCCGACCCGGATCAACTGAACATCGTGCTGCGCCCAGGTGTTCAGTGCCTGCAGGCGCACTGGCCTTTGTGGGCGCTCTGGAAGGCCCACCAGAAGGACGCATCGCCCGACGCGCTCCACGCCCTGGCCCACCGATTACAACAACCATTACCCCACCCCGAGTGGCTGGTGGTCTGGCGGGCGCCAGAGGGGCACCTCACTGCGGCCGGCGCGGTCATCAGCCCCTGGGTGGCCCAGGTGGCGCCATTGCCCGCCAGCATGGCGGCTTGGATGAGCGCGCTGTGCTCATCGGCCCAAGGTGCAGGCACCGAACATCCGCGTCCCACGTTGGCCCAGTTGCTGGATACGCAGCCTGCGGACTTTGATTTCAGTGCCTGGCTGACCCTGGCCTTGCAACAAGGCTGGCTGTGGCGAATCAGAAATCGCGGGGGCGGAAGTCGATCTGCATGACCGAGGGGATGCGACCCTTCTCGTCCAGGGGCAGCACCTCGGTGCGGTCAATGGCCCGCAAGACGGCATCGTCCCAGGCTGTGCTGCCGCTGCGGGTGAGCAGACGCCGGCCAATGATCCGACCGTCAGGGGCACTGCGCACCTCCACGGTGGCCAGCGGGTTGCCAGCCAGCTCTTCGGTGAAGACCACGTTGGGCTTGATGCGTGCCTTGATGCGCCCGGCATAGCCGGCGCTCGGGCCGGCCGATGAGAGGCTGTCGCCGCTGAGGTCGTCCATCATGCGCTGCAGGCGAGCCTGACGCTCACGCTCCTGCTGGGCGGCCACCTGGGGCGACGGCTTCTTGACCGCAGGCACGGCTGGCGGCACGGGTGCAGAGGGCACGGGCTTGGGCGCAGGCGTGGGAGGCTTGACCTTGGCCTGCTCCAGACGCTTTTTGACCTGGGGCGGATCGGCCTCAAAGAACTCTTTGGGTGGCTTGACCGGCTTGACCGGTTTGGGTGGCTGACGCTCGATGCTGACCTCGGCCTTCGGCACGGGGGGCGGCTCAGGGATCGGCTCGGGGGCAGGTTCCGGCGCTGGTGGAGGTTCCGGCGTGGGTTCAGGAACAGGCACCGGCTCCGGAGGCGCCACTTGCGCCGCAGGGCGGGCGGCCACGGGCACTTCTGCCCAGACCTCGGCCTCGACCACCTCGCGGGTCTCGGTGCGCCAGCTCATGTTGAGCATCAAGGCCACCACCAGACCGCCGTGCGCCACCGCCGCCAGGAGCAAGCCCTGGCGCCAGCCATCGGTCTCCCGCGGGCGCAGGAAGTCGGCTTGGGACGGGCTCAGGCTGGCGCTCACGCGATCAGCTTCCGGTGGTGCGAACCGACAGGCCCACGCGAACCACGCCGGCCTTTTGCAGGGCATCCATCACGCGCACGACCGAGTCGTAGCGCACGTCCTTGCGGGCGCTGATGATCACGGGTGCGCCTTGCGGGCCGCCTGCGGTACGCTCCTGTTCGTCCCGAATGCGAGGCGCCAGATCGGCCAGCCCCATCTCGCCGGAGGACTTGCGGTCGATCATCAACTTGAGCCGGTCATCAGACTCCAGCACCACCTCGATGACCTTGTCGGGCGCCTTCTGGGCCTTTCCCATGCTGGGCAGGTCCACCACACCGGTGGGCAGCAAAGGGGCACTGACCATGAAAATGATCAGCAGGACCAGCATGACGTCGATGAACGGCACCATGTTGATTTCGGCATTGGTGCGGCGCCGACGTCCGCCGCGGGCATTGAGTTGGGCCATGGCCGTCTTTCGTGGGGCAGTTCAGCGCGCGCCGGCCGGACGGCCTGCGTCAGCGGGAACCACCACCGCGCTGCGCGCCAGGATGTTGGAGAACTCTTCCATGAAGGATTCCAGCTGGATCGCGATGCGATCGATGTCGCGCCCGAAGCGGTTGTAGGCCAGCACTGCCGGGATGGCGGCAAACAGGCCAATGGCCGTGGCCACCAGGGCCTCGGCAATGCCCGGTGCCACTGTGGCCAGCGTGACCTGCTGCAAATTGGACAGCCCCGTGAAGGCGTGCATGATGCCCCAGACCGTGCCGAACAAGCCCACGTACGGCGAGACCGAACCGACCGACCCCAGGAAGTCCAGGCGGGTCTCCAGTTGATCGAGTTCACGCTGATAGCTGGCCCGCATGGCACGGCGCGCGCCATCGAGCAGCGAGGGCACATCCGTGACCTTCTTGTCGCGCAGCTTGAGGAACTCCCTCATGCCGGCGGCAAACATGCGCTCCTGGGGCGATGGGGGGCCATCGCCACGGCTGGCATCGCCATAAAGTTCCTGCAGGGTGCGTCCCGCCCAGAACTCGCGGTCGAACTCGTCGTTGTCGGCCTTGACCTTGCGCAGCCCGATGGCCTTGCCGAAAATGATGGTCCAGCTGGCCAGCGAGACGCTCAGCAACAGCACCATCACGATCTGGACCACCAGACTGGCGTGCAGCACCAGTTCGATGATGGACAGGTCTTGGTTCATGGGGTCAGCCTTTCAAATTCTTTCCGGGTGCTTCATTGTGCTGCAGTCTTGACCGCTGGCAGCCGGGCGGTCACTTCGGGCGGCATGCGACCGGGTCTGAGCGAACCATCGGCCGTGCGCTGGACCCAGCCGATGCGGATGCTGCCCTCGCACAGCAAGACCTCACCCCGCCAGGCCTGCTGACGGAACTGCATGCTGGCGCGCCCCAGCTCCACCAGGTCGACCGTGATCGTCAAGGCATCGTCCAGCACGGCGGGTTGACGGTAGCGCATCTGCGTGTCGGTGACCACGAACATGCCGGTGCCAGCGTGCCGCAGGGCCTCCTGGCTGGGGCCCCACAGGCGCAGCCACTCGGTGCGCGCGCGCTCGAAGAACTTGAGGTAGTTGGCGTAAAACACAACGCCACCAGCATCGGTGTCTTCCCAGTACACCCGCACGGGCCAGCTGAATTCTGCATCCTTCGTCATGACAGCCACTCTACCAAAGGCCACCGGGGTGGGTTAAATTGAGCCATGGTCAAGCTTCAATCCTCCCTTGTCTCCAGTCAGATGCTCCAGGGTGGAGCGACCGCCCCGCCGCAGTACCTCACGGGCGTGGACATCTTCAACAGCCACACGGGCATCCCGCTGACCCTGGTCTATCCGCAAGGGCTGGATGTGAAGGCCATGGCCGATGCCATGATCAAACAGATCCGCCGTGCGCCCCCCATGGCCGGGCGCATCCGGACCGACGCCAAGGGCCTGCCTTACATCGACTGCAACGACGGGGGTGTGGCCTTTCGGGTGCACCGGGCCCAGGGCCCCCTGCCCCCCTATGGCCCGGCCCTGCACATGGCCCGGGAGCTCAAACGGTTTGCCAAGCCCATCTTCCCGTGGCAGGTGGTGAACAAGGACACCGCCCTGTTCCATGTGGATGTGCATGTGTTTGAAGATGGTGGTGCCGTGCTGTGCATCACCGGCATCCACTCGCTGTACGACGGCGCCATGTTCTGGCACTTCATGCAGGAGTGGGCCCAGACCAGCCGAGGGGCGGAGGCGCCACCCGTGGACTTTGACCGCTCTGCACTGATCCGCATCGGGCAGGATCACATCGACGAGCCCTACACCGGTCACATGGTCTACCAGACCACCCTGGGTCAACGCCTCAAGCTGTTTGCCCGCTTTGCGTGGTACCACCTGACAGCGCTGGAAAAGGTCGTGTTTCGCATCCCAGCCAGCACCATTGAAGCCTGGAAGGCCCAGGCCCGCCTCGAACTGCCGGACCATCCAGGGGTCAGCACGTCGGATCTGGTGGCGCTGCATTGCCTCAAGGAGATGTCACCCCTGATGAGCTCGAAGGAGGACCGTTTCGTTGGCATGGTGATCGACCTGCGCTACAAGCGACGTCTGCGCTTGCCCCGCCATTTTTACGGCAACGCCCTGGGACATGGCGAGGTTCGCTACACCAAGGAGGAGCTGGCCCGGGACAGCCTGGCCCTGCTGGCCAGCCGCTGCAAAGTCCCCACCGAATCGGTCTCCGACAAGGTTTTTGTGGGCTTTCTGGCCCTGATCGAGCGCCTGCGCCAGTCAGGCCAGATCCCCACCTTGATGATGAAAAACGCGACCGACACACTGGAGGCCGGCCTGGTGCTGAACAACTGCAGCCACTTTCCGATCTACGACATCGACTTTGGCACGGGCAAGCCCAGCTGGCACGACAACGTCCAGGTGGTCTACCGCATGTTGATGCTGTGCCCCACGCCTGACGGCGATGGGGGCATCGATGTGCACCTGACCGCCCGCAAGCAAGAGCTGACCGCGCTCAAGAAGCGGTACGGCTAGGCCAGATCAGCGCTTGCGCAGAACCAGGCTGCCGACCGAGTAACCGGCCCCGAAGGAGCAGATCACGCCCACATCGCCCGACTGGAGGTCGGCCCGGTGCTGGTGGAACGCGATGATCGAGCCGGCCGAAGCGGTGTTGGCAAACTCATCGAGGATCAACGGGGCCAGGTCGGCGGAGGGCTCCTCGCCCACCAGCTTGCGAATCACGAACTGGTTCATGCTCTGGTTGGCCTGGTGCAACCAGTAGCGGCGCACCTGCGTGGGCTCAAAGCTCAGCTTGGCCAGTTGGGCCTCGATGTGAGCCGCCGCCACCGGCACGACTTCCTTGAAGACCTTGCGACCCTCCTGACGGAAGGTCTTGTCGCGGGCCAGAGGGTCGCTGTCTTCGCTTCGGTTCATGAACCCGAAGTTGTTGCGGATGTTGTTGGAGAACTGCGTGGCCAACTGGCTGCCCAGCACGTCCCACTGGTCGGGAGCCGTGGCCGTGTCGGCGCGTTCAACGATGATGGCCGTGCACACATCACCGAAGATGAAGTGGCAATCCCGGTCCTTCCACTCGTGGTGGGCCGAGGTGATCTCGGGGTTGACCACCAGCACGCAGGTGGCCGAGCCGGAGCGAATGGCGTTGACCGCCTGCTCCAGGGCAAAGGTGGCGGCCGAGCAGGCCACGTTCATGTCAAAACCGTAACCACCAGCACCAATGGCCTGCTGGATCTCGATGGCCATGGCCGGGTAGGCGCGCTGCATGTTGGCCGACGAGCAGATCACGGCATCAATGTCCTGGCCGGTCTTGCCCGCCTGGGCCATGGCCTTGCGGGCCGCGTCCACGGCAATCTCGGCCATGAGCGAGATCTCGTCGTCCGCTCGCTCCTTGAAGCGCGGGTACATGCGGTTGATGTCGAGGATGCCCTCTTTTTCCATCACGTAACGCTGCTTGATGCCGGAGGCCTTTTCGATGAACTCCACGCTGGACGGCGTCAAAGGCTGGCGCGTGCCTGCGGCGATCTCGTCGGCATGCAGGGCATTTTGCTGCTCGACGTAGGCGTTGAACGAGGCCACCAACTCGGCGTTGGTGATCGTGAACGGAGGCTGGTAGAGGCCGGTGCCGCTGATGACGACTGCTGTCATGTTGTTCCTGGAAAAAGGCCCCGGGCTGACGCTTGCGCCCGGTCAAGCCGCCTATGGTACGGGCAAGCCAGCATGGTCTGCGGTTCGCGCCCCCATGAATCACCCCAAAACCGCGGGTTAACCCTCAAATTCAGCCACCACTTCCCAGACCATCGGGCATTCGGACACCGGGTGGGGCATGGTGAGCCTTTGCGCATGCAACAGCAGACGGCCTGTCCCATCGGCCGCTCGCTCCGGGTCGCCGTACAGTGGGTCGCCCAGGATGGGGTGCCCCATGGCCATCATGTGCACCCGCAACTGATGGGTGCGCCCCGTCACGGGCTCCAGCTCGACACCGGTGGTGTTGCGCAGGACATCGCGGCCGGTGACACGGTAGCGGGTCAGCGAGGGTTTGCCGCTGTCATGGCAGACCTTCTGCCGTGGCCGACGGGGCCAATCGGTGATCAGGGGCAGGTTGACCTCGCCCTCGTCCCAGGCCACCTGCCCGGCCAGCACGGCCACATAGCGCTTGTCCACCTGGCGGGAGGCAAACAGCAGACTCAGGGCCCGCTGCATTTCGGGCCCACGGGCCATCACGATCAAACCGGACGTGTCCATGTCCAGGCGATGCACGATCAAGGCCTCCGGGTACCGAGACTGCACCCGGTGGATCAGGCAGTCCTGCATGCGCTCACCGCGCCCCGGCACGCTGAGCAGGCCACTGGGCTTGTTGAGCACCAGCAGGTGATCGTCGGCATGCACCAGGGGCAGCCCCGTGTCAGGCGGAGGGAGGTAGTCCAGCAGTTGGTGAACGTGGTCCGGGCGATGCATGACTCAGACCTGATTGGCCACCGGCACCGCCAGCCGGTGCGCATAGCGCCTCGCCATGAAGGCACACACAAACAACTGGATCTGGTGGTACAGCATGATGGGCAGGATCAACACGCCCATGGCCGCACTGCCCCCGAACAGCAGCTTGGCCATGGGCATGCCCGAGGCCAGCGTTTTCTTGGAGCCGCAGAACACGGCGACGATCTCGTCCTCGACCGAAAAATCCATCTTGCGGGCGGCCCAGCGCGTGAACCACAGCATGGGCAACAGGAACACCAGGGCGCCCACCGTGGCCTGAAGCAACAGGCCCAGGCCATGGCGCGACCACAGGCCATCGGCCACGGAGTCACTGAACGCCGACCACACCAGCAGCACGATCACGCCCCGATCAAAGACGGTGGTGATGGGCTTGATTCGAGCAAACGTTGAGGCCAGCAATGGCCGCAGCAGGTGTCCCGCGACGAACGGCAGCAACAGCATCTGCGCCACCTTGAGCATGGTGGCGCCCACGTCCAGAGGCTGCGCACCCGCGCCCCCCAGGAGGCCCGATGCCCCGATGACCAGGCTGACCAGCAGCGGCGTGAGGAAGACGCCCAGCAGTGTCGACAAGGTGGCGTTGAGCACGGCCGCCGCCACGTGCCCACGCGCCAGGGCCGTCATGGCCACGGAGGACGACACGGTGGAGGGCAACACGGCCAGGTAGAAAAAGCCCATCAGCAGGTCCTGCGACATGCCCCGGGCCACCGTGACCGACAGCAGCGCCCACCACAAGGGAAACAGCACATAGGTGCACCCCTGGACCAGCAGGTGCAGGCGCCAGCGCGAAGCGCCTTGTCGAAGGCTGTCCGTGCTCAGCCCCATGCCGTGCAGGAAAAACAGGAGGAACACGCCCACGTCCGTCACCCGCCCCAGGTGCAAGGCGCCGTCGCTGCGGCCCCACTCCGGCATGACCGACGCCAGCCCCACGGCCGCCACCATGGCCAGCAGGAACCAGTCCACGGCACCTCGGGATGATCGAAGCCGCCGGGATGGCGGAGCGGGAGAGAACTTCAACGACATGGAGGCGCACCAGGATTCACTTTGGGGCATTGTCGCAAACCCCGCGGGGCAGTCTGGGGCGCCGATCACCCTGAGGCCAGTGCAGGTGATGCGCGGCGGCCTGATGCTGCCAGAATGGGCGAAGACGGAAACTCCATCCATCAGGAGCATCATGGCCACCCCACGCACCCAGGCACACGCCTTTGCCCGCACGCTCAAGTCGTTCAAGACCGAATCGGGCCAGTCACTCCGGTTCTATTCACTGCCAGAGCTGGCCAAAACCTGGCCTGAAGTCCACACCCTGCCGGTCTCGATCCGCATCGTGCTGGAGTCGGTGCTGCGCAACTGCGATGGCCACAAGGTCACCGCCGAGCACGTCCGGCAACTGGCCCAATGGCAGCCCGTGGCCCCCCGTACCGACGAGATCCCCTTTGTGGTCTCGCGGGTGGTGCTGCAGGACTTCACGGGTGTGCCTTTGCTGGCCGACCTGGCGGCCATGCGCAATGTGGCGCAGTCGCTGGGCAAGGACCCCAAGCGCATCGAACCCCTGGTGCCTGTGGACCTGGTGGTCGACCATTCGGTGATGATCGACCACTACGGCGACAAGCAGTCGCTGGACCTCAACATGAAGCTGGAGTTCCAGCGCAATGCCGAGCGCTACGAGTTCATGAAATGGGGCATGCAGGCCTTTGACACCTTCGGGGTCGTGCCTCCCGGCTTTGGCATCGTCCACCAGGTCAACCTGGAATACCTGGCTCGCGGCGTGCACCAGACCCCGGACGGCGTGGCCTATCCGGACACCCTGGTCGGCACCGACAGCCACACCACCATGATCAACGGCATCGGTGTGGTCGGCTGGGGCGTGGGCGGCATCGAGGCCGAGGCCGGGATGCTGGGCCAGCCGGTGTACTTCCTGACGCCCGATGTGGTGGGCCTGGAGCTGACCGGCCGGCTGCGCGAGGGCGTGACCGCCACCGACCTGGTGCTCACGGTGACCGAGCTGTTGCGCCAGCACAAGGTGGTGGGCAAGTTCGTCGAGTTCTTTGGCGAGGGCACCGCCTCCCTGGCCCTGCCCGACCGCGCCACCATTGCCAACATGGCCCCGGAGTACGGCGCCACCATGGGCTTTTTCCCGGTGGATGACAAGACCATCGAGTACTTCAAGGGCACGGGCCGACGCAAGTCGGAGATCGAAGCTTTTGAAGCGTACTTCAAGGCCCAGAAGCTGTTCGGCGTGCCCAAGGCCGGCGAGATCCACTACTCCAGCGTCGTCACCCTGGACCTGGGCAGCGTGACACCGTCGCTGGCCGGCCCCAAGCGACCGCAAGACCGCATCGAGATTGGCCAGATGGCCCGCAACTTCACCGAGTTGTTTGCCAAGCCCACCGCGGCCAACGGGTTCAACCAACCGGCCGACAAGCTGGACCAGACCTTCACCACCTCCGGTGGCATCGACATTCGCAACGGCGATGTGCTGATCGCAGCGATCACCTCGTGCACCAACACCTCCAATCCTGGGGTGCTGCTGGCCGCAGGTCTGTTGGCCAAGAAGGCCGTCCAGGCAGGGCTGAAGGTCAAGCCCCATGTCAAAACCTCCCTGGCCCCTGGCTCCCGCATCGTCACCGAATACCTGGAAAAGGCCGGCCTGCTGCCCTACCTGGAGCAACTGGGCTTCAATGTCGCGGCCTACGGCTGTACCACCTGCATCGGCAACGCCGGTGACCTGCTCCCCGAGATCAACGAAGTCATCACCCGCGATGACCTGATCTGCGCGGCCGTGCTGTCAGGCAACCGCAATTTCGAGGCACGCATCCACCCCAACCTCAAGGCCAATTACCTGGCCAGCCCGCCGCTGGTGGTGGCCTACGCCATTGCCGGCAACGTCACGCGAGACCTGATGACCGAACCGGTGGGTCAGGGCGTGGGCAAGGACGGCCAGTTGCGAGACATCTACCTGGGCGACATCTGGCCTAGCAGCGACGAGATCCACCAGTTGCTCAAGCACGCCATGAACGGCAAGGCCTACCGCGAGAACTACGAGCAGGTCAAGCGCAACCCTGGCAAGCTGTGGGAGCAGACCAAGGGCGTCGCGGGTCAGGTCTACACCTGGCCTGCCAGCACCTACATCGCCAAGCCGCCTTTCTTTGATGGCTTCGAGATGACGCCCGCGGCCTCCAGCCTGGCCGTGAAGCAGGCCCGCATCATGGCGCTGTTCGGGGACTCGATCACCACGGACCACATCTCGCCGGCCGGCGCCATCAAGGCGGCCACGCCCGGTGGCCAGTACCTGCTGGACCATGGTGTGAAGCAGGTCGACTTCAACAGCTACGGGTCGCGCCGCGGCAACCACGAGGTCATGATGCGCGGCACCTTTGCCAACGTGCGCGTCAAGAACCTGATGATCCCGGCGCAGCGCGATGGCAGCCGTGCAGAAGGCGGCCTGACCTTGTTCCAGCCGGGTGGCGAGCAAATGTTCATCTACGACGCCGCCATGAAGTACCAGGCCCAAGGCACCCCCACCATCGTCTTTGGCGGCGAGGAATATGGCACCGGCTCCAGCCGCGACTGGGCGGCCAAGGGCACGCAGTTGCTGGGCATCAAGGCCGTGGTGGCACGCAGCTTCGAGCGCATCCACCGCTCCAACCTGGTCGGCATGGGGGTGTTGCCGCTGCAGTTCAAGGGCGATGACAGCTGGCAGTCCCTGGGGCTGATCGGCAACGAGTTGATCAGCATCGAGCTGGGCCACACCCTCAAACCCCAGGCCGATGCCCGACTGATCATTGAGCGCGGTGACGGCTCACGCCGCGAGGTGATCGTCACCCTGCGCATCGACACCCCGATCGAGGTCAGCTACTACCAGCATGGCGGCATCCTGCCCTTTGTGCTGCGGCAATTGCTGGCCGACTGATGCAGGACATGAACGATGGCTGAGCCGTTCAAGAACCTGATCAACGACGACGTGGTCCGACAAGCCGGACACCACCTGCAACGTGTCTGGCATGACTTTGACCGCACCCGCTTCGAAGCCTTGTCGATGGACGGCTTGCAGGCGCTGGAGTTCAAGGACCGCGCCCGACACCTGGGCCGGGCGATGGACGCCACCTTGCCGGATGACTTCCACCAGGCCGCCGATGTGTTGCAGGCCGCGCTCAAGCCGGTGCCGACCTCATCGATCGACCCCGACAAGGAGCTGGGACTGCTCAAGACGGACGAGCACGGCCTGGCCGGATGGGTGCTGTGGCCCGTGGGCGAGTTTGTCACCCAGCGAGGCATGGCGCACCCCGAGCGCGCCCTGCAATTGCTTCATGCCGTGACCCAGCGTTTCACGGCCGAATTTGCCATCCGCCCCTTCATCGTGGCCCACCCTGAGCTGTGCTTTGCCACGCTGGCGCAGTGGGTCCACGACCCCAGTGCCCACGTGCGGCGACTGGTCAGCGAAGGCAGCCGCCCGCGCCTGCCCTGGGGCTTGCGCCTGCAAAGTCTGGTGGCCGACCCGTCGCCCACCCTGCCCTTGCTGCTGGCGCTGCAGGACGACCCGACCGAGTACGTGCGACGCAGTGTGGCCAACCACCTCAACGACATCGCCAAGGACCATCCCCATGTGGTGTCCAACTGGCTGCACGCCCACCTGCCGGACGCACCCAAAAACCGCCACCGCCTGTTGCGGCACGCCAGCCGCAGCCTGATCAAACAGGGTCATGGGCCCACCTTGCAGGCCTGGGGCCTGGCCGAGCCGCAACTGCGTGGCATTGAGCTGCAGCTGTCGTCCCAGCAGGTGGCCGTGGGAGGCGCGCTGCAACTGCGCTTGAGCCTGCAGTCCAGCGCCCACCATGCACAGACCCTGGAAATCGACTACCGGGTGCACCACCTCAAGGCCAACGGCACGCTGTCGCCCAAGACCTTCAAAGGCACCCGGGTGCAATTGCAGCCGGGCCAGGCACTGAACTGGAAAAAATCACACAGCTTGAAAGTCATCACCACCCGCGCCTACCACCCTGGCCCGCACCTGGTGGACATCCAGGTCAATGGCACCGTGGTGGCCCAGGCGGGGTTTGTGCTCACGGCCTGAACCCGTCAGGCTGCTCACCAGGTCTCGGCGCTGTCCGAGCACTCGGCCGCCTCGGGAGCGACCTGGCAGCGCAACTTCTTGACCAGCTTGAGCCCCCGCTTGTCGTACAGGCCTTGTTCGGCCATCTGCATGCGCACCTGCCGCAGGACGGCCATGTTGCGTTGCACGGCGGCGGCCGGCACTTCCAGCCAGAAAGGCGCGGGCACGCCCCGATCGGCCAGGCGCAGCGAGGCGATGGCGATGTCGAAGTTCTGCGCCATGTAGTCCCGGGACTTCTGGCCATACCCCTTGGGAAACTCGCTGCTCTTGATCACCAGCTGGTAGGTCAGGATGGTCAGCGGGAAGCGGCTGACACCCCCCTTGGTGCCCAGGCCCCGGTGCAGCTCCAGCGGCTTGTAGGCCATGGTGGGCGCGATCACGATGTCCACGTTGCCGTTGTTGAACAGGTTGGCAAAGTTCATGGTGTCGGCCGACACCGCCGTGGCCCCGACGGCCCGGATCACCTCGGCCTGGGCCTTGTCGTGGTCCAGGGCCGCGATGCGGTGGCCCTTGGCCGCGTCCAGCGAACTGATCTCTCGGTCATTGACAAAGGCATAGGCGGCGCCCAGCGGCAAGATACCGGCCACCTCGTAAGCACCGGCCACCATCAGGTCAGCCGCCCTGGCCGAGCTCATGGTGTCGATGAAGCGGCGCACCACCTCAAAGCTGGCATCCATGTCGACCTTGCCCAGGCGCACCACCGTGGCGGCCCCGACCGAATCCAGCGCGGCCGAGACGCCATTGAACTGCCGCGTCCGCAAGGCCGTGGCCATGACCGCGTCGCACTGGCCGGTGCGGAAGTCCTCCACCGCCACGCGCTCGTTGACGTAGGCCTTCAGGTCGATGTCAGCGCCATGCTGCGCCATCTCCAGCTTGTAGTCCGTGGCGGCGCGATAGGCCTCGCCCGCGATGCCACTGGGGTCGTAGACACACAGGCGCACACGGGCCGCTTGCGCCTGTGCGGGCAGCCACAAGGCTGGCAGCAGCAGGACCGACGCCAGCACCGCCGCCATTCCTCGGGGCGTCATCACAGGGGTCACCTCGGCCATCACCAGTTCTCCGTGCGTTCGGTGCATTCAGAAGCCGACGGCTCGATGCTGCACCGGATTTTCTTGAGGATCTTCAAGCCCGGTTTGTCGTAGTAGCCCTTGTTGGCCATCAGCACCCGGCCCTGGCGCATCATGACCATGTACTGGTCGTTTTCTTCAGGGGTGGGGTCGATCCACAGGGCCTCGGGGATGTCCTTGTCGGCACGCCGGGCCACGCTCAGGGCCTGCTCCAGCCCGCTGACAAAGTAGTCACGGGACCTCTGGCCGAAGTCAGCCGGGAACTTGTCGCTCTTGATCACCATCTGGTAGGTCAGGATCGTGATCGGGAAGCGCGCCACCGCCCCCTTCTTGCCGATGCCCTTTTTCAGCTCGAAGGGCTTGTAGACCACCGAGGGCGCCACCAGCACGTCCACATTGCCGTTGTTGAACATGGACGCGAAATTGGTGATGTTGACCGCCACCGGCCGCGCACCCACCCGGCTGATCAGCTCGGCCTGGGACTTGTCGTGGTCAAAAGCGGCCACACGCTTGCCCGCTGCCGCCGGCAAGGTGCTGATGGTGCGGTCATTGACAAAGGCATAGGCAGCACCCAAAGGCAGGATGCCCGTGACCTCGTAGCGGCCCACTTTCATGAACGACGCCGCCTTGGGCGATCCCATGGTGACGATGAAGCGGCGCACCACGTCAAAGCTGGCATCCATGTCGATGCGCCCTTTGCGCAGGATGCTGGACGCGCCCGGCGAATCCAGCGCGGCTGACGTGGGGTTGAACTGCCGGGTGCGCAGCGCGGTGGCCATCACGGCATCGCACTGGCCGGCGCGAAAGTCCTC
>Ga0209066_10003243_pt1 | contig 18769 bp, 17 predicted proteins | sample All_14_2_FD_187198 | JGI IMG/M metagenome (GOLD analysis project Ga0209066, IMG submission 187198) | Freshwater microbial communities in response to fracking from Pennsylvania, USA - Allegheny Zone_MetaG_DW_15 (SPAdes) (version 2) ... | reverse complement strand
ATACACGCCCGGTCCCGGCGGCTTCGAACTCGAAATCCACACCCCCGCCGGCATCGTGAAGGCAAGGCTCGCCGCCGTCGGTACCCACAACGCGCGCAATGCCCTCGCCGCCGCCGCCGCCTCCCTGGCCGCCGGTGCCGGGCTGGACGCCGTGCGCCACGGCCTCGAGGCCTTCCGTCCGGTCAAGGGACGGCTACAGCCCAAGCCGGGCCTCGGCGGCACCGCGGTCATCGACGACACCTACAACGCCAATCCGGACTCCGTGCGCGCCGCGATCGACGTGCTGGCGTCGTTCCCCGGTCGGCGCATCCTGGTGCTCGGCGACATGGGCGAAGTCGGCGAAAAGGCCGGCCAGTTCCACGACGAGGTCGGCGGCTACGCGAAGAGTATGGGGGTCGAACGCCTGCTGACTCTCGGTGAGCACGCGGCGGCCGCGGCGCACAATTTCGGCAGCGGCGCCGACCATTTCGACGATGCGGACGCATTGGTCGCCGCGCTGCGGAACGAACTCGGCGCCGGCCGCACCGTATTGGTGAAGGGCTCGCGCTTCATGCGCATGGAGCGGGTGGTGGACGCGATTACGCGAACGGAGAACAACGATGTTGCTTGAACTCGCCCAGTGGCTGGCGAAAGACATTCGCGCCTTCAACGTCTTCAACTACATCACGCTGCGGGCGGTGCTGGCGACGATGACGGCGCTGACCATTTCCTTCCTCGTCGGCCCGGCGGTGATCCGCTGGCTGGCCGCCAAGAAGATCGGCCAGCCGGTGCGCGCCGACGGTCCGCAGACCCACCTCGTCAAGTCGGGCACGCCGACCATGGGCGGCGCGCTGATCCTGCTGTCGCTCGGCGTGTCGACCCTGCTCTGGGCCGACCTCTCGAACCGCTTCGTCTGGATCATCCTGATCGTCACCTTCGGCTACGGCGCCGTCGGCTGGATCGACGACTGGCGCAAGGTCGTCTACAAGAATCCGGACGGACTGTCGGCCAAGGCCAAGTTCTTCTGGCAGTCGGTGGTTGGCCTGGTGGCGGCGATCTACATCGCGTTCTCGATCTCGGCGCCGAACAACGAGAAAGTGGTCGAGCTGTTCTTCAGCTGGGTGGCGTCGGGCTTCACGCTCGAGCTGCCGACCAAGACCGACCTCATCGTGCCGTTCTTCAAGAGCGTCTCGTATCCGCTGGGGATGTTCGGCTTCATCATCCTGACCTACCTCGTGATCGTCGGCACCAGCAACGCGGTGAACTTCACCGACGGCCTCGACGGCCTGGCGATCATGCCGACGGTGATGGTCGGCGCGGCGCTCGGCATCTTCACCTACGTCGCCGGCAACGCCGTGTATTCGAAATACCTGCTGGTTCCCTACATTCCCGGCGCGGGCGAGCTCACCGTCTTCTGCGGCGCATTGGCCGGGGCGGGGCTGGGCTTCCTCTGGTTCAACGCCTATCCGGCCGAGGTATTCATGGGCGACGTCGGCGCGCTGTCGCTGGGCGCCGCGCTCGGCGCCGTCGCCGTCATCGCGCGCCAGGAGATCGTGCTGTTCATCATGGGCGGCGTGTTCGTCGCCGAGACGGTGTCGATCATGATCCAGGTCACCTACTTCAAATACACCAAGTGGCGCTTCGGCCAGGGGCGGCGCATCTTCCTGATGGCGCCCCTGCACCACCACTTCGAGAAGAGCGGCTGGAAGGAGACCCAGGTTGTCGTGCGCTTCTGGATCATCACCATCCTGCTGGTGCTGTTCGGCCTGTCGACCTTGAAGATCCGGTAGATGCGGCTGGCCGGCAAACACGTCCTCGTCCTCGGCCTCGGCGAATCGGGCCTCGCGGTCGCCCAGTGGTGCGTGCGCCAGAGTGCGCGCGTGCGCGTGCTCGACACGCGTTCCGAGCCGCCGTTCAAGGCCTCGCTCGCGAGCGCCGCGCCGGGCGCCGAGTTCGTCTGTGCGCCGCTGGCCGAAGGTTTCGACAGGCGGCTGCTCGACGGCGTTGACCTGGTGGTGCTGTCGCCGGGGCTTTCCGGCGGCCTCATGGCGGTCTTCCACGCGCGGGCGCAGGGCATCCCCGTCGTCGGCGAGATCGAACTGTTCGCCTGGGCGCTGGCAGACCTCGGGCAGCGCGGTTGCGGCCCGGAACACGCCCGCGTGCTCGCCATCACCGGCACCAACGGCAAGACGACCACGACGGCGCTGACCGGCCACCTGTGCCGCGGCGCCGGCCTCACCGCCGGCGTGGCCGGCAACATCTCGCCGGCGGCGCTCACCGCGCTGATGGCCTGCCTCGACGCCGGCAAGCTGCCCAAGGTCTGGGTGCTCGAACTCTCGAGTTTCCAGCTGGAGACCCTCGAATCGCTCGACGCCGACGCGGCTACGGTGCTGAACGTCAGCGACGACCACCTCGACCGCTACATCGACCTCGACGAATACGCCTCTGCCAAGGCGCGCATCTTCCGCGCCCGCGGTGCGACCGCTGGCGTCCAGGTGCTCAACCGCCAGGACGCGCGCGTGCGCCGCATGGCGGTGCCGGGCCGGCGGGTGATCAGCTTCGGCCTCGACGCGCCGGGCAACGTCGACGACTTCGGCCTGCGCGAGAATCGGGGCGAGCCGTGGATCGTGCGCGGCGACAGCTTCCTGCTGCCGGTTTCCGAGCTGCCGATCAACGGCCTGCACAATGCCGCGAACGCCATGGCGGCGCTGGCGCTGTGCGCCGCGATCGACCTCGCCCCGGTGTCGCTGCTGCCGGCGCTGCGCGCCTTCCGCGGCCTGCCGCACCGCGTCGAGAAGATCGCCGAGATCGACGGCGTCTCCTGGGTCGACGACTCCAAGGGAACGAACGTCGGCGCAACGGTGGCTGCCATCGAGGGCCTGACGTCGCCGACGCGCAGGGTCGTCGTGATACTGGGCGGCGACGGCAAGGGGCAGGACTTTTCGCCGCTGCGGCCGGCGGTCGCGGGCGTACGCGCCGCGATCCTGATCGGTCGCGACGGTCCGCGCATCGGCCAGGCCATCGCCGGCTGCGGTGCGCCCGTGCTGGTCGCCGCCGACCTCGAGACCGCCGTGATCCGCGCTGCCGAGGCCGCACAACCCGGCGACGTCGTGCTGCTGTCGCCGGCCTGCGCCAGCTTCGACATGTTCCGCAACTACGAGCATCGCGCGCAGGTCTTCGCGGCCGCCGTGCACAAGCTCGCAGCGCGCAAATGAGCGCCGTCTTCAGCTCCGTCCGTCGCGCCCAGCCGGCGCGTGCCCCCGGCGAAGAGCTCGATCCGCTTCTGCTCTGGCCGGCGCTGGGGTTGCTGATGTTCGGACTGGTCATGGTCTATTCGTCGTCCATCGCCCTGGCCGAGGGCAGCAAGTTCACCGGTTACCAGCCCGCGTACTTCCTGGTGCGTCACGCAGTGTTTCTCACCGTCGGCTTCGTCGCCGCCGTCGTCGCCTTCCAGGTGCCGCTGCGCTTCTGGCAGCAGGCGGCGCCCTGGTTGTTCCTCGTCGGCGTGGTGCTGCTGGTGGTCGTGCTCATCCCGCACGTCGGCCGCTCGGTCAACGGGGCGCAGCGCTGGCTGCCGCTCGGTCTGGTGAACCTCCAGCCGTCGGAGCTGATGAAGCTCTTCGCCGTGATCTACGCCGCCGACTACACGACGCGCAAGCTTTCCGACATGGACAGCTTCCGCCGCGGCTTCCTGCCGATGGCGGCGGTGATCATCTCGGTCGGCTTCCTGCTGCTGCGCGAACCGGACTTCGGCGCCTTCGTCGTCGTCGCGGCGATCGCCTTCGGCATCCTCTTCCTCGGCGGCATCAACGCGCGCATCTTCGCGCTGCTGGCCGTCGTCGCGCTGGTCGGCTTCGTTCTGCTGATCTGGCTCTCGCCCTACCGCCGCGAGCGCATCCTCGGGTTCATGGACCCGTGGCAGGACGCCTTCGGCAAGGGCTACCAGCTCTCGCACGCGCTGATCGCCTTCGGCCGCGGCGAGTGGTTCGGCGTCGGCCTCGGCGCCTCGGTCGAGAAGCTCTTCTATCTGCCGGAGGCGCATACCGACTTCCTGCTGGCGGTGATCGCGGAGGAACTCGGCCTGATCGGTGTCGTCGTCGTCGTCGCGATGTTCGCCGTGCTGGTGCAGCGCGCCTTCGCCGTCGGCCGCCAGGCGCTGACGCTCGACCGCGTCTTCTCGGGACTCGTGGCCCAGGGCATCGGCATCTGGCTCGGCGTGCAGTCATTCATCAACATGGGCGTGAACATGGGCCTGCTGCCGACCAAGGGCCTGACGCTGCCGCTGATGAGCTTCGGCGGCTCCGGCATCGTCGCCAACTGCATCGCGCTCGCCGTGCTTCTGCGGGTCGACTACGAGAACCGATGTCTCATGCGGGGCGAGACCGTATGAACTTCAAGAAGACGCTGCTCGTGATGGCCGGCGGCACCGGCGGCCACATCATGCCGGCGCTGGCGGTCGCAGACGAACTGCGCGGCCGCGGCTGGCACATCGTCTGGATGGGCAACCCCGACGGAATGGAGGCACGCCTCGTTCCGCCGAAAGGCTACGAAATGGCCTGGGTGCGCTTCTCGGCCCTGCGCGGCAAGGGCATCCTGCGCAAGCTGCTGCTGCCGTTCAACCTCCTGCGCGGCTTCTGGCAGGCGCGGCGCGAGATCAAGCGCGTGGCGCCGGACGTCGTGCTCGGCATGGGCGGCTTCATCACCTTTCCCGGCGGCATGATGGCCTCGCTGGCGAACGTGCCGCTGGTGATCCACGAGCAGAATTCGATCGCCGGGCTCGCCAACCGCGTGCTCGCGGGGGTTGCCGATCGATCGCTGACGGGGTTCCCCGACGCGCTCGAAAAGGGCATCTGGGTGGGCAATCCGGTGCGCGCCGACATCGCCGCGCTGCCGCCGCCGGCCGAGCGCTATGCCGGTCGCAGCGGCCCGCTGAAAATCCTCGTCGTCGGCGGCAGCCTCGGCGCACAGGCGCTGAACGACGCGATGCCCAAGGCGTTGGCGCTGATCCCCGAGGAAGAGCGGCCCGAGGTCGTGCACCAGGCCGGAGAGAAGCACCTGCCCGCGCTGCTGGCGAACTATGCGGCGGCCGGCGTCAAGGCGCACTGCGTCGCCTTCATCGAGGACATGGCCGGCGCCTACGCCTGGGCCGACCTCGTCGTCTGCCGCGCCGGCGCGCTGACCATCGCCGAACTCGCGGCGGCCGGCGTCGCCAGCATCCTCGTGCCTTTTCCGCACGCGGTGGACGACCACCAGACGGGCAACGCACGTTTCCTTTCCAATGCCGGCGCCGCCATCCTGCTGCCCCAGGGCGAACTGACGCCGGAACGCCTGGCACTGGTGCGCGACATGGGCCGGATCCAGCTTCAGCAAATGGCCGAGAACGCACGCGCGCTGGCCAAGCCGGACGCAACGGCGGCGGTCGCCAAGGCGTGCCTACAACTGAGCGCGAAACAGGGAGTCGCCGAATGAAGCACAAGGTCAGACGCATCCACTTCGTCGGCGTCGGGGGCGCCGGCATGAGCGGCATCGCCGAGGTGCTGGCCAACCAGGGCTTCGAGGTCAGCGGCTCGGACCTCGCCGAGTCGGCGACGACGCGCCGGCTCGCCGGCCTGGGCGTGCGCATCGCCGTCGGCCACGCCGCCGAACACGTCGCCGAAGCCGACGCCGTCGTCGTCTCGACCGCCGTGCGCGAGGACAACCCGGAAGTGGTGGCGGCGCGCGCGCGCAACGTCCCCGTGGTGCCCCGCGCCCAGATGCTCGCCGAGCTGATGCGCCTCAAGCAGGGCATCGCGATTGCCGGCACCCACGGCAAGACGACGACGACCAGCCTCGTCGCCTCCTGCCTCGCCGAGGGCGGCATCGACCCGACCTTCGTCATCGGCGGCCGGCTGAATTCGGCCGGCGCCAACGCCCGGCTCGGCAGCGGCGAATTCCTGGTCGCGGAAGCCGACGAGTCGGACGCCTCTTTCCTGTTCCTCTCGCCGGTGATCTCGGTCGTCACGAACATCGACGCCGACCACATGGAAACCTACGGCCACGACTTCGGCAAGCTCAAGCAGGCCTTCGTGGACTTCCTTCACCGCCTGCCGTTCTATGGCGTCGCCGTCCTTTGCGCCGACGACGCCAACGTGCGCGAGATCCTGCCGCGCGTGGCCAAGCAGGTCGTCAGCTACGGCCTCGCCGAGAACGCCAACATCCGCGCCGAGAACGTCGTCGCCGACGGTGGCCGCATGCATTTCGACTGCGTGCGCCGCAACGGCACCACCTCGCGCCTGGCGGTGACCTTGAACCTGCCGGGCATGCACAACGTGCTGAATGCGCTGGCGGCGATCGCGGTTGCGACCGAAGTCGGCGTGCCCGACGACGCGATCGTCAAGGCGCTGGCCGACTTCAAGGGCGTTGGGCGCCGCTTCCAGCGCTACGGCGAAGTGGCGCTTCCGGCCGGCGGCTCCTTCACCCTGATCGACGACTACGGCCACCATCCGGTGGAGATGGCCGCAACGCTGGCTGCGGCGCGCGGCGCCTTCCCCGGGCGGCGCATCGTTCTGGCCTTCCAGCCGCACCGCTACACGCGGACGCGCGACTGCTTCGAGGATTTCGTCAAGGTGCTGGCGGGCGTCGACGTGCTGCTGCTGGCCGAGGTCTATGCGGCCGGCGAGGCGCCGATCGTCGCCGCCGACGGCCGCACGCTGGCGCGCGCGATCCGCGTCTCCGGCAAGGTCGAGCCGATCTTCGTCGAGGACATCGGCGCCATGCCGCTCGCGATCCTCGACGCGGCGAAGGACGGCGACGTCGTGATGACGATGGGTGCAGGATCGATAGGCGCCGTGCCTGGGAAGCTGACGAATGGCTAGCGGCAGCCCCCCTTCGTTTGAGGGGAGTGGGCGCTCGGGCCGCCGGGGTGCTCTGCTGCGCTCCGTGTCACCCGGATCGGGCTCGCGCCCGCTCCTCCTTCTTTACCTACGCGCAGCAGAGCCCCCCACCATCCTTGGCGCGCGCAGACGGAACACTCCCACATGACCCCCCTCCGCGGCGAACTGCGCGAGAACGAGCCGATGGCCGGCCATGTGTCTTGGCGCGCGGGCGGAATAGCGGCACGCGCCTTCTTCCCGGCCGACCTCGACGACCTCGCCGCCTTCCTCGAGCGCACGCGCTTCGACGAGCCGATGCTGGTCGTCGGCCTCGGCAGCAATCTGCTGGTGCGCGACGGCGGCTACGACGGGACGATCATATTCACCCACGCCGCGTTGGGTGAATTGCGCGTCGAACCGGACGGCAGCATTTATTGCGAAGCCGGCGTGCCAAGCCCCAAGCTTGCGCGCTTCGCCGCCAACGAAGGTCGCGAGGGCGCCGAGTTCCTCGCCGGCATACCCGGCACCTTTGGCGGCGCCCTGGCGATGAATGCCGGCTGCCACGGCTCCGAGACCTGGGATCGCATCGAGCGCGTCCTGATGGTGGACCGCCGCGGCCGCCGGACGGTGAGGGCGCGTGACGAGTTCGTCGTCGGCTATCGCCATGCCGGCCTGAGAGAAGTGACCGACGAGTTCTTCGCCGCTGCCTGGCTGCGCCTCCCGCCGGGCCACGCGGATGCCGCGCGCGAGCGCATGCGCGAGATGCTCGACCGGCGCGCCGCGACGCAGCCGCTGCACGAGCCCAACGCCGGCTCGGTGTTCCGCAATCCGTCCGGCGACCATGCCGCGCGCCTGATCGAGGCGGCCGGCTTGAAGGGAATGAACGAAGGTGGCGCGCGCGTCTCCGAAAAGCACGCCAATTTCATCGTTAATCCGGACGGCAAGGGGACTGCCGCCGAGATAGAAACGCTTATTGGCCGAATTCAGGCCGCAATCTGGGAAAAGTTCGCCGTGCGTCTCAAGTGCGAGGTGCGTATCGTCGGGGTAAGGCCTTGATGGGTAAGGTATTGGGCAAAGTGGCGGTGATGTTCGGCGGCGACTCCGCCGAACGGCCGGTGTCGCTGAAGAGCGGTGCCGCGGTGCTGGCCGCCCTCCGTCGCGCCGGCGTTGACGCGTACGAGTTCGATCCGACCGAGCGCGCGCTCGACACGCTGCGCACCGATGGCTTCGAGCGCGTCTTCATCGCGCTCCATGGTCGCGGCGGCGAGGACGGCAAGCTGCAGGGCGCGCTCGACCTGATGAAGCTGCCCTACACCGGCAGCGGCGTGCTGGCTTCCGCGCTGGCGATGGACAAGTGGCGCTCGAAGCTGGTCTGGCAGGCCGCTGGCCTACCCGTTCCGCAGTTCGAACTCGTCGACGCGGCCAGCGACTTCGCCGCCGTCGAGGCGCGACTCGGCCTACCGCTGTTCGTCAAGCCGGCGAACGAGGGCTCGAGCATCGGCATCACCAAGGTCAAGGCGGCCGGCGGGCTGCGCGCCGCCTATGAAGAGGCGGCGAAGTACGACAGCCTGGTCATTGCCGAGCGGTTCATGGCCGGCGGCGAGTTCACCGTCGGCATGCTCGGCAACGGCGCCTCGGCGCAGGCGCTGCCCGTGATCCGCATCGTGCCGGCCAACGAGTTCTACGACTACGACGCCAAGTACCTGCGCGACGACACCGAGTACCGGATCCCCTCCGGCCTCACGCCCGAGCAGGAGGCGGCCATGCAGGACCTCGCGCGCCGCGCCTTCGCGGTGATCGGCGGCCGCGGCTGGGGGCGCATCGACGTCATGCTCGACGCCGCGGGCGCGCCGTACGTGCTCGAGGCCAACACTTCGCCTGGCATGACCGACCATTCGTTGGTGCCGATGGCGGCACGCGCCGCCGGTATCTCGTTCGAGCAACTGGTGGTGCGCGTACTGGAGACGGCGACCTGTGGCTAAGGCGAATCCGCTCCGCAAGCCCAAGTCCGAAGCCGAGCGCTTTTGGGACAAGCCGGTGACGATGAACCTGGTCTCCGACCTGCTGCTCGTTTGCGGCATCGCCATGCTCGCCTGGGCCGGCATGCTGGCGATGCAGCGCCTGCCCCTTCAGCCGTTGCGCCAGGTCGTCGTATCCACGCCGATCGAGCAGGTCAGTCGCGCGCAGATCGAACATGCGGCGCGCAGTGCGCTGACCGGTAACTTCTTCACGGTCGATCTGGACCAGGCACGTGCGGCCTTCGAGAAGTTGCCCTGGGTGCGGCGTGCCGAGCTGCGCCGCCGCTGGCCCGATGGCCTCGAACTCGTGCTCGAGGAGCACGTCGCCGTGGCGCGCTGGCAGCGCGCAGAGGGCGAGCAGCAGTTCGTGAATACCTATGGCGAAGTGTTCGCTGCGACGCCGGCCGCCGAGCCGGCGCTGCCCGTGTTCGCCGGCCCGGAAGGCTCGGCGGCGACGGTGCTCTGGCGCTACGAGGAATCCGTCGCAGCGCTGAAGCCGGTCGGTCGCCATCCGGTCGCCGTCGTGCTGTCTGCGCGCGAGGCGTGGGAGCTGAAGCTCGACGACGGCGTCGTCGTCGAACTCGGCCGCGACCATGCCAAGCATCCGCTGACGGAGCGCCTCGCGCGCTTCGCCGCCCACTATCCGGCGGCGCGGGAGACACTGGGCGCCGCCGGCGTCGCCGACATGCGCTATCCGAACGGTTTCGCGCTGCGGCCTGGAAGGAAGGCATGACGAAATACCCCTTCCCCCCAGCCCCCTTCCCGAGGAAGGGGGTGACCATGGTTCAGGCGCTGGGCGCCTTCCGGTTTGCTGGCTTGCTGCCTCCTTGGGGCGGCCCGGCGGAGGCAGCATGAGCAAAGAAATCAAGCGCGACCTGATCGTCGGCCTCGACATCGGCACGTCGAAGATCGTCGCCGTCGTCGCGGAACTCAACGAGGAAGGCCAGATGGCCATCCTCGGCATCGGCAGCCAGGAGTCGTCCGGCCTCAAGAAGGGCATGGTCATCGACATCCAGAAGACCGTGGACTCGATTTCGCGCGCCGTGCAGGAGGTCGAGTTGATGGCCGGCTGCAAGGTGAAGGAGGTCTACACGGGCATCGCCGGCGCGCACATCAAGAGCAAGGACTCCAACGGCATGACCGTGGTGCGCGAGAAGGAAGTCTCGCAGATCGACGTCGAGCAGGCGATCGAAGCCGCGAACGCGACGCCGATTTCCGCCGACGACCAGATCCTGCACACGCTGGTGCAGGAGTTCATCGTCGACGGGCAGGACGGCGTCAAGGAGCCGATCGGCATGGATGCGCGCCGCCTCGAGGTCAAGGTGCACCTCGTGACCGGCGCGGTGACCGCCGTGCAGAACATCGTCAAGTGCGTGCATCGCTGCGGGCTCGAGGTCGTCGACCTGGTGCTGCAGCCGCTGGCCTCGGGCTACGCCGTGCTCACCGAGGACGAGAAGGACGTCGGCGTTTGCCTCGTCGACATCGGCGGCGGCACGACGGACATCGCCGTGTTCACGCAGGGCGCCATCCGCCACACGGCGGTGATTCCGATCGCGGGCGACCAGTTGACGTCGGACATCGGCATCGCGCTGCGCACCTCGACGCAGGACGCCGAGGAAATCAAGATGCGCTACGGCGTCGCACTGCAGCAGCTCGCCGACCCTGAGGAAATGATCGAGGTGCCGGGCGTCGGCGACCGGCCGGTGACCCAGTTGTCGCGGCAGACGCTCGCGGGCTTCATCCAGCCGCGCGTCGAGGAAATCTTCCAGAAGGTTCAGGAGGAGCTCTCGCGCAGCGGCTACGAGCGCCTGCTGCGCGCCGGCATCGTGCTGACCGGCGGCACCTCGGCGATGGCAGGGATGACTCAGCTTGGCGAGGAGATTTTCCACAACACGGTGAAGCTCGGCGTGCCGCACTACGACGGCAACCTGCGCGACATCGTGAGGAACCCGCGCTATTCGACCGCGATGGGCCTGCTGATCGAAGGCACGGCGCAGAAGCAGCGCGGGCTCAAGGTCAAGGGACCGACGACGTTCAAGCAGGTGCTGGCGCGCATGCGCGCGTGGTTCGGGAAGAATTTTTAGTTCCGGCATCACGCCCGCATGTGCGGGCATGAGCCTACTCTGAAACTGAAGTTTTAACTTTGTGGCAGTAGTTCTTTGAAGGAGGCGAGCATGTTCGAAATCATCGACAAGGATCCCAACCCGACCGTCATCAAGGTCGTCGGCGTTGGCGGTGCGGGCGGCAATGCCGTCGAGCACATGATCCGCGAGGGGGTGCAGGGGGTCGAATTCATCTGCGCCAATACGGACGCCCAGGCGCTGCGTCTGTCGAGTGCCGGCGTCAAGCTGCAGTTCGGCCCGGGTCTCGGTGCGGGCGGCAAGCCGGAGAAGGCACGCGAGCTCGCGACCGCCGAGCGCAACGCGATCGCGGAGTCGCTCGAGGGCGCGCACATGGTGTTCATCACCGCAGGCATGGGCGGCGGCACCGGCACCGGCGCAGCGCCGATCGTCGCCGAAGTCGCGCGCGAGCTGGGAATCCTGACCGTCGCCGTGGTCACCAAGCCGTTCGAGTTCGAGGGCAAGCGCCTGCGCCTGGCCGAGGACGGTCTCGGCGAACTCGCCGCCAACGTCGATTCGCTGATCGTCATCCTCAACGAGAAGCTCATGGAAGTGCTCGGCGAGGACGTGACCATGACCGAGGCTTTCCGCTCGGCGGACAACGTGCTCAAGAACGCCGTCGGCGGCATCGCAGAAATCATCAACGTGCCCGGCCTGGTCAACGTCGACTTCGAGGACGTGCGCACGGTGATGGGCGAGATGGGCAAGGCAATGATGGGCTCGGCGACCGCGAGCGGCGTTGACCGTGCGCGCATCGCCGCCGAACAGGCAGTCGCCTCGCCGCTGCTCGAGGGCATCGAGCTGTCGGGCGCCCGCGGTGTGCTGGTCAACGTCACCGCCAGCCGCCAGCTGGGCATGAAGGAAGTCAAGGACGTCATGGCGACGATCCGCAACTACGCCTCGCCGGAAGCCACGATCATCTTCGGCACGGTGTTCGACGAAGGCATGGAAGACCAGCTGCGCGTCACCGTCGTGGCGACGGGCCTCGGCGTGGCCGCCTCCAAGAAGAAGGCGCCGCCGAAGCCGGAACTCGTGCATGTCGCGGCCGAAGGCCTTGGCCTGCGTACCGGCACCGACAACCAGCCGATGTATGTCGACGCCCAGGCGGCCGGCAGCGCCGGTGCGGGTAGCGCCGACTTCGGCGGGGTATTCACCTCCGGTCGCGGTGCCCGCAACCAGGCGGTTGCCGCGATGGAAGCGAGCGGCGTCGACAAGTACGACATTCCGGCCTTTCTGCGCAAGCAGGCGGACTGAGCGAGCCGTCAACGATGCGGCGCCCCGGGGGAATCGCCTCCTCCCGGGGCGTTCGCATTTTCGTAATACCTTGTTGCAGCGCAGAAGAATCGTCAGGCTTCGCTTAAAATAACGACATGTTGCGTCAACGCACCCTCAAGTCATCGATCCGCGCCACCGGCGTCGGCCTGCATTCCGGCGTCAAGGTGACGCTGAACCTCCGGCCTGCGCCGGCCGATACCGGCATCGTCTTCCGCCGCGTCGACCTGACGCCGCCGGTTGACCTCAAGGCCGACCCGTACGGCGTCGGCGATACGCGCATGGCGTCCTGCCTGGAACGCGACGGCGTCAAGCTCGGCACCGTCGAGCACCTGATGTCGGCGTTGGCCGGCTTGGGCATCGACAATCTCTACGTCGACGTCGATGCGCCCGAGATTCCGATCATGGACGGTTCGGCGGCGCCCTTCGTCTTCCTGCTGCAATCCGCCGGCATCGAGGAGCAGCCGGTGGCCAAGCGCTTCCTGCGCGTCAAGAAAACCGTCGAGGTCGTCGACGGCGACAAATGGGCGCGCCTCGAGCCCTATGACGGATTCAAGCTGTCGTTTTCGATCCTGTTCAACCATCCGGCGGTCGACCAGTCAGGTACCCGCGTCGAAGTCGACTTCGCGGATGATTCCTATGTTCGCGACGTGTCGAGGGCCCGCACCTTCGGGTTCACGCAGGACGTCGAGGCGCTACGCGCACAAGGGCTGGCCCTCGGCGGCAGTCTCGGCAATGCGATCGTCATGGACGAATACCGCGTCCTCAATGCCGAGGGCTTGCGCCTGCCGGACGAGTTCGTGCGCCACAAGGTGCTCGACGCGGTCGGCGACCTCTATCTCGTCGGCCATCCGCTGCTGGCGGCGTTCTCGGCCCACAAGTCGGGCCACGCGATGAACAACAGGCTGCTCCGGGCGCTGCTGGCCGATGCCGATGCTTGGGAGTGGGTGAGCTTCGAGCGCGCCGAACAGGCACCCGAGCGCGTCGCCCACCTCTACCCAGAGCCGCAGTTCGCCTAACCGGAAGAGGACCCGATGCTGATACTGCGTATCGTCGGCGTCCTCGTGGTGATCGTGATCGGTGCCGGCATCGTCGCCTGGCTGTTCACCGGCGAGCGCCGCTACCTCCAACTCGCCGGCCGCGTCGCCAAGGGGGCGCTGATTTTCGTTTTGGCGGTGCTGGCACTGATGTTTCTGGAACGGGTGATCGTTCTTTAGCGTCGCGCCTGGGACGGCACGGCGCCGTCCCGCTTCGCTTACGCGTGTTTCACCAGTCGGCGCAGGGCTTCGCCTAAAGGCGAATCGCCGGGCAAGGTTTCGGCCAATGATGTAAGCCCATGCTTCGCGTGCTCGCCAAGCGCCGCGCGGGGCTCCTTCGGCGCGGGGCGCTTGACCGGCCGGGGTTGCACCTTGATGTCTATTCCGGTAACCTCAGCCGCCTCACGTCGAAAGACGTCTACAAGCGTAGGGACAATCTGTCGAAGTTTGGCCGCGACCGCGGCATTATCGGCATGAAGGATGAGCTTCCCTAGTTTGAAATTGGCCACCCGGGCGCCACGGATTTGAGCTCGCGGAACGGCTGCTTCGAGAACGCGCTGGAGTTGCAGCAAGCGTGACGCGTGTCCAGAGAGACGGGCGAGCCCGCCCTCGGCTTTGAGGCAGTCTTCGAGGCTGCGTGCTTGCATGCGGTTTCGGGAGGGAGAGGACGATGCATATTATTCTCGTATCTGACCGCCTGGCAACGGCAAAGACCATCACGCTCACGGGACGCCATCTTTTCGCTGCCCTCGTGGGACTGGCCGCCGTCGTGGTCGTCCTGGCGACGCTGTTCTCCTACGTCACCGTGCGTCATGCCGCCGAAATCCGCCTGCCCTTCCTGCAGGATCTGGTGCGCGCCATCAGCATGGACGAAGCGCAGAAGCGCAAGGAATTCGTGCGCGAGAACATCAACGCCATGGCCGTGCGCCTCGGCCAGATGCAGGCGCAATTGACGCAACTCGATTCCCTGGGCGAGCGGCTTGCGGCGCTGGCCGGCATGAAGCTGGAAAAGGCGAAGGAAGTGCCCAAAGACGGTCGCGGCGGTCCGCTGATTCAGCCGCGGAGCCTGACCCCGGATGAACTGCAGGACGCGCTCGACAAGCTTTCACGCCAGGTCGAACTGCGTACGGATGCCCTGACGACGCTCGAGGAACGCCTGCTCGAGGAGCGCATCCGCAAGAGCTTCCTGCCGACGGCGCTGCCGGTTCAGGCGCGATGGAACGCCTCGGGCTTCGGCTGGCGTGTCGATCCTTTCACGGGCGAGGCGGCGATCCACGAAGGGATCGACTTCACGGCCGAGACGGGCACGCCGATCAAGGCCGCCGCGGCCGGCGTCGTCCTCACCGTCGAAAATCATCCCCAGTACGGCAACATGGTGGAGATCGATCACGGCAACGAACTCACCACGCGCTACGCACACGCCTCGAAGATAACGGTCAGGCAGGGCGCGCTGGTACGCCGCGGCCAGAAGATCGCCGAGGTCGGCAGCAGCGGCCGCTCGACCGGCCCCCACCTGCATTTCGAGGTGCGCATTCGTGGCGTCGCGCAGAACCCTAACCGCTTCTTCGATCAGGCTCAGAAAGGCGTGCCCAAGCTCGCCAGCCGGCGCTGACGCGGGCCGCAGCGGCGGGGCGAGCGCGCCCCGCATGCTAGAATCAAGCCCTTTTTCGACGGGCCGGCAAGCTTCATGATCGCCAATTTCCTCAAGAAGATTTTCGGCAGCCGCAACGATCGGCTGCTGCGCCAGTACGCCAGCGTCGTGGCACGCGTCAACGCCCTCGAGACGGGCATGGCCGCCCTCACCGACGAGCAGCTGACGGCCAAGACCGCCGAGTTCAAGCAGCGCGTCGCCAACGGAGAGTCCCTCGACGCCATCCTCCCGGAGGCGTTCGCCGTCGTCCGCGAGGCCGGCAAGCGCGTGCTCGGCATGCGCCACTTCGACGTCCAGCTGATCGGCGGCATGGTGCTGCACCACGGCAAGATCTCGGAAATGCGCACCGGCGAAGGCAAGACGCTGGTCGGCACGCTGCCGGCCTACCTGAATGCGCTGACCGGCAAGGGCGTGCACATCGTCACGGTGAACGACTACCTGGCATCGCGCGACGCTGAATGGATGGGGCGGCTGCACCGCTTCCTCGGCCTGTCGGTCGGCGTCATCCTGTCGCAGATGGACCACGCCGACAAGCAGGCCGCCTACGGTGCCGACATCACCTACGGCACCAACAACGAATTCGGGTTCGACTACCTGCGCGACAACATGGTCTACGCCGGTGGCGAGCGCGTCCAGCGTCAGCTCAACTACGCGATCGTCGACGAGGTGGACTCGATCCTGATCGACGAGGCGCGGACGCCGCTGATCATCTCGGGCCAGGCCGAAGACCACACCGAGCTCTACCTCAAGCTCAACGCCGTCGCTCCGCTGCTGACCAAGGGCGAGGCCGCGGCCAAGGAAGGCGAGGCCGACACCGGCGACTACACCGTCGACCTCAAGGCGCATTCGGTGCTGCTGACCGAACAGGGCCACGAGAAGGCCGAGGAAATCCTGACGCGCATGGGCCTGCTGCCCGAGGGCGCGAGCCTCTACGAGCCGGCCAACATCCTGCTCGTGCATCACCTCTACGCCGCCCTGCGCGCGCACAACCTGTACCACCGCGACCAGCAGTACGTGGTGCAGAACGGCGAGATCGTCATCGTGGACGAATTCACCGGCCGCCTGATGTCGGGCCGCCGCTGGTCAGACGGCCTGCACCAGGCCGTCGAGGCCAAGGAAGGCGTGCAGATCCAGTCCGAGAACCAGACACTGGCCTCGATCACCTTCCAGAACTACTTCCGCATGTACGGCAAGCTTGCCGGCATGACCGGAACGGCGGACACCGAGGCCTACGAGTTCCACCAGATCTACGGCCTCGAAACCGTCGTCATCCCGACCAACCGGCCGATGGTGCGCAAGGATTCGAACGACCAGATCTACCGCACGGCAGCGGAGAAGCACGCCGCAATCATCGCCGACATCAAGCAGTGCCACGAACGCGGCCAGCCGGTGCTGGTCGGCACGACCTCGATCGAGAACTCCGAGCTGCTCTCCGACCTGCTGAACAAGGAGAAGCTGCCGCACCAGGTGCTCAACGCGAAGCAGCATGCGCGCGAGGCCGAGATCGTCGTCCAGGCCGGCAGCCCCGGCGTCATCACCATCGCCACCAACATGGCCGGCCGCGGCACCGACATCGTGCTCGGCGGCAGCATCGAAAAGCAGCTCGCGGCGATCCGCGACGACGCCTCGCTTTCCGCTGCCGAGAAGGAGCAGCGCACCGCCGCGCTGCGTGCCGACTGGCAGGTGCTGCACGACAAGGTGCTGGCCGCCGGCGGCCTGCACATCATCGGTTCCGAGCGCCACGAGTCGCGCCGCATCGACAACCAGCTGCGCGGCCGCGCCGGCCGCCAGGGCGACCCGGGCTCTTCGCGTTTCTACCTCTCGCTCGACGATCCGCTGCTCAAGATCTTCGCCGGCGAGCGCCTGAACGCGATCATGATCCGGCTCAAGATGCCGGAAGGCGAGGCCATCGAGCACCCGCTGGTCACGCGCTCGCTGGAATCGGCGCAGCGCAAGGTCGAGCAGCGCAACTTCGACATCCGCAAGCAGTTGCTCGAATACGACGACGTCGCCAACGACCAGCGCAAGGTCATCTACCAGCAGCGCAACGAGCTGCTCGACAGCGGCGACATCGCCGAGACCATCGCCGCCATGCGCCAGGGCGTGATCCACGACGCCTTCCGCACGCACATTCCGGCCGAGAGCGTCGAGGAGCAGTGGGACGTGCCCGCCCTCGAGTCCACGCTCGCCGCCGAGTTCCAGCTCAAGCTGCCGATCGGCGAATGGCTGAAGGCCGAGCCCACGCTCGGCGAGGATGACATCCTCAAGCGCATCCTCGATGCCGCCGACGCTGCCTACGAAGAGCGCATCGCGCGCGTCGACCTCACCGCCTGGCGTGGCTTCGAGCGCAACGTGATGCTGCAGAGCCTCGATACGCACTGGCGAGAACACCTCGCCGCGCTCGACCACCTGCGCCAGGGCATCCACCTGCGCGGCTACGCGCAGAAGAACCCGAAGCAGGAATACAAGCGCGAGGCCTTCGAGCTCTTCGAGTCGCTGCTCAACACCGTGCGCCTCGAGGTCACGCGCTTCCTGATGACGGTCGAGATCCGCACCGAGTCGCAGATCGAGGAAGCCGAGCAGCGCCATCCGCAGGTCGAGAACGTCCAGTACCACCACGCCGGCTATGACGAGGCGCTCGGCAGCGGCGAGGCGAAGGCCGCCCAGCCCGTGCAGCGCGCGACCGAAAAGGTCGGCCGCAACGACCCGTGCCCGTGCGGCAGCGGCAAGAAGTACAAGCACTGCCACGGCAAGCTGAGCTGAGCCGACGATGACGTATCCGCTGCGCACGATCCAGGAGGACGGCGACGCCGTCATCGTCCTCGACCAGACGCGGCTGCCGGCCGAGACCGCGTTCCTTCGCCTGACCACGCTCGACGAAGCGGCGCATGCAATCCGCGTCATGCAGGTGCGCGGCGCACCGCTGATCGGCGCCACCGCTGCCTGGGGCGTCGCCGTCGCGCTGCGCGAAGGCCGCGACCTCGACGAAACCTTGAAGACGCTCGCCGCCACGCGACCGACCGCCGTCAATCTGCACTGGGCGCTGGCGCGCATGGAGCGCGTGCTGCGTCCGTTGGCGAATGGTCAGCGCATCGACGCCGCCCGTGCCGAGGCGCGCGCAATCGCTGCCGAAGACGAAGCGGCCAACGCCGCGATCGGCCAAAACGGATTGCCGGTGCTCCAGGCCGTCGCCCAGCGCAAAGACCGTGTCGACGTGATGACTCACTGCAACGCCGGCTGGCTCGCCACCGTCGCCCACGGCACGGCGATCTCGCCGATCTACGCCGCGCACGCGGTCGGCATCCCTGTACACGTCTGGGTCTCCGAAACCCGCCCGCGCAACCAGGGCCTGCTGACCGCCTGGGAACTGCAACAGGCCGGGATTCCCTACACGCTGATCGCCGATAACGCCGCCGGCCTGCTGATGATGGAAGGCAAGGTCGATTGCGTGATCGTCGGTGCCGACCGCATCGCCGCCAACGGCGACACCGCCAACAAGGTCGGCACCTACCTCAAGGCACTCGCCGCAAGGGCGCACGGCGTGCCCTTCTACGTCGCCGCGCCGGTCTCGACCATCGACTTCGCCTGCCCGAACGGCGCCGGCATCCCGATCGAGGAACGCGCCGCCGAGGAGCTCGGCGCCGGCGCGACGCCGGTCGCCAACCCGGCCTTCGACGTCACGCCGGCGGCACTGATTGCCGGCATCGTCACCGAGCGCGACCTGCGGCCGGCGGACGAACTCGCCGGCCTCAAGCCGAACTAGATGTTGAGTTGCAATAGGTTGTTCCCGCCGAGGCGAGAAGCTGGAGGCTTGTAGCCGAGAGCGGAGTGAGGCCGTCGG
>Ga0209066_10003242_pt1 | contig 18771 bp, 21 predicted proteins | sample All_14_2_FD_187198 | JGI IMG/M metagenome (GOLD analysis project Ga0209066, IMG submission 187198) | Freshwater microbial communities in response to fracking from Pennsylvania, USA - Allegheny Zone_MetaG_DW_15 (SPAdes) (version 2) ... | reverse complement strand
GGCATGACGATTTCCAACTCAGATGTCATGGCCCGGCTTGGCCGGGCCATCCACGTCTTTACGCGTCAAACATGATGATCGAACGGGCGAGTTCGCCGCGTTTCAATTCATCAAAGGCATCATTGACCTGTTCGAGCTTGATGCGGCGCGAGATCATGTCATCGAGCTTGAGTTTGCCCGCCATGTAAAAATCCACCAGACGTGGCATGTCGACGGGGAAACGGTTTGACCCCATCAATGAGCCCTGGATTTTCTTTTCCTGCAAAAACTGAAAACCCGGCAATTCAAGTGTCTGGCCAATCGGGATCATGCCGATGATGGTTGCGGTGCCGCCACGCGCCAGCATGGCGAAGGCCTGTTCGGACGTGACCTTGAGGCCAATCGCCTCGAAGGCGTGGTGCACGCCGCCATTTGTCAGCTCCATGACCTGCGCGACGGGATCGCCATCCTTGGCATTCACGACATCGGTTGCGCCGAAATGCTTGGCGAGGTTCAGCTTGGAGCCTTGCGTATCAATGGCGATGATGCGGCCAGCGCCCGCAATCGCTGCACCATTGATGGCGGCGAGGCCGACGCCACCACAACCGATGACGGCGACGGTTTCGCCGGGCCGGACATTGGACGTGTGCATGACCGCGCCTACGCCCGTCATGACCGAACAGCCGATGAGTGCGGCGCGATCAAGTGGCATGTCCTTGCGAATGGCGACACAGGCATGTTCGTGGATGAGCATCATTTCGGCAAAGGAGGAGAGGTTGAGGAACTGGTTCATCGGTCCCTTCATGTCCTCCAGCCGCTGGCTCTCGCCGGCTTCGCGTTTTGTTTCCGGGCTCACACAGCGCGACATGTGACCTGTCAGGCAGTGTTCGCAATGGCCGCAAAAGGCGGACAGGCAGGTGATGACATGGTCGCCCGGTTTGCAGGTTCGGACTTCCGATCCGACGGCTTCCACGACGCCCGCCGATTCATGGCCGAGGACAGCGGGCAAAGGGTAGGGATATGAGCCCTCGACGAAATGCAGATCGGAGTGGCAGACACCGGCGGCGACCGTGCGGATCAGCACTTCATGGGGGCCGGGCTTGCTGATTTTCACGTCTTCAATGACAAGCGGTTTACGGACTTCGCGCAGAACGGCAGCTTTCATGGGTTTATCCCTTTTTGTTGTCCGGTCGTTGACCACACCGGTTTGCGGGAATCTTCCTCCCTATGGCGGGGCAAGGTCAACTGTTCTTTGGTGTTGTTGACCGCCATGGCCAATTCGGGCTGCTAAAGGGTTTGATTTGCTGCATCTTCTGTCACAATGGCGCCCTTATCGCTGGAGAGAATGTGCCCATGACAAAACCCCATCGCCTTGCCGTGCTTGCCGCCGCCTTCGGACTGACGCTGACCTTGAGCGGCACTGTCATTGCGGACCCTTTGCCGGAGGCTGAAGCGGCGTTTCGGGCCGGGGCGAGCGCCTATTCGGCGGGCGACGTCAAAACCGCGATTGAGGATTGGACGCAGGCTGCCAAGGACGGACATATTGGCGCGGCCTGGGTGCTTGGCAATCTCTATGACAGCGGCAAGGGCGTGCCGCAATCCGATGCCAAGGCCCATAACTATTATTTGCAGGCAGCGAAAGGGGGCCAGCCCGATGCGGCCACGAAAATGGGTCTCATCTATCTCAATGGCAAAAAGTCGATCGATGTGAAGCCGGATTATGCTGTGGCTGTGCGCATGTTCGAGATTGGTGCGCTCGCCGCCAAACCGGACGCGCAGTATTATCTCGCCATGATGTATTACAAGGGCCGTGGCGTGGCGGTGGACCGCACCGAGGGGCTGCGCTGGCTTCTGCTTTCCGCCAAAAAACGCTACGCGCCGACCCTGGCCGAACTCGGCAAGGTTTATATGGAAGGGCTGGGCGTTGCCAGTAACCGCGCGACGGGCTGGAGCTATCTGATGCTGGGGGATCGGTTTTCAACGAATGATGCCGAACGGGGCACGGCTCAGGCGGCCATGGAAAAATACAAGGGCTGGATGAAGCAGTCCGAAAAGGACGAAGCCGCCCGTTTGGCGGATGAATGGGTCGCAAGCCATAGCGGCGCCTGAGTATGCACGCGTCGCAGGAGCCGGATTGAATGCGCTTGGCAGTGGGTGGCTTTCAGCACGAGACGAACACATTCGCGCCAACCAAGGCGGATTTTGACGCCTTCATGCAGCCCGATAGCTGGCCTGGCCTGCAACGCGGCCAGGAATTGCTCACAGCCTTTGACGGCATGAATATTCCCATTGCAGGTTTTCTCGATGCGGCCAAGGCATCGGGCCATGACATCCTGCCGCTTGTCTGGTGTTCGGCGACCCCTTCAGCGCCTGTTACAACGGATGCGTTTGAGCGCATCATGGCGATGATGATAGATGATCTGCGCCGCGCCATCAGTGTCGGGATCGAGGGTGTTTATCTTGATCTGCATGGCGCCATGGTGACGGAAGCCCATGATGACGGCGAGGGCGAGATATTGGCGCGGGTGCGCGCTGTCATCGGGCCCGATATGCCGCTCGTCGCCAGTCTTGATCTGCATGCCAATGTGTCCGGGCGCATGGTGGAGGAAGCCGACGCGTTGATCGCCTATCGCACTTATCCGCATGTCGATATGCGCGAAACGGGGGCCAGAGCCGAGGCGCATATGACGGCGATCCTGTCTGGCTTGCCGCGTCAGGCAAAAGCCTTTCGCAAGCTCAACTACATCATTCCGCTCACGGCGCAATGCACGCTCATCGAACCGACCGCACATATCTATGCCAGGGTTGCCCATTTTGATGGCCGTATTCTTGGCAATGGTGAAGTGAGTGTTGCCTCCTTCGCCACGGGGTTTCCGCCGGCTGATATTGCGATGAATGGTCCGTCCGTCTTTGCCTATGCCGATACGGACGCTGCGGCGCAGGATGCGGTGGGGCAGCTTGCCGATCTCATTGAAAAGAACGAAGCGCGCTTTGCCGAGAAACTCTGGAGCGCCCGTGAAGCTGTCACCCATGCGATTGAGAGTTCAAGTGATGCTGGCGGCCCGGTTGTGCTTGCCGATACGCAGGACAATCCCGGCGCGGGCGGCAATGGCGATACGGTCGGCATTCTGCGTGAGCTGATTTTGCAGGATGCCCGAAATGCCGCGCTGGGCGTTCTCTATGATCCCGAAAGCGCGGCGGCTGCGGCCGAGGCAGGCGAGGGCGCCCGCATTGTTTTGCAGCTTGGGGCCAAGACGGGAGGTGCCGACGAACCGCCCGTTCATGCGACCTTCGATGTGGTGCGTGTCGGCTCTGGCAATTTTCTCGCCACGGGCCCCTTTTATGGCGGCTCGCATATGTCGCTGGGCACAACGGTCTTGCTGCGTCGGGGTGGCGTGCATGTGGTCGTCGCCTCGCGCAAGGCACAATGCGCCGATCAGGAAATGTTTCGGCATGTCGGCATTGAGCCGAAGGCCATGCGCGTGCTGGTTGTCAAAAGTTCGGTGCATTTCCGTGCCGACTTCGGCCCGATAGCGCGTGAGGTGCTGGTTGTGGAAAGCCCCGGCCCCAATATCGCGGACATGACAAAGCTGCCCTTCAGGCATTTGCGCAAGGGGTTGCGACTGACACCCATGGGGCCCGCCTTTCAGGGGTAAAGCGATGTTTATTGATCGTCATTGCCGGGCTTGACCCGGCAATCCAGAGCGATTTTCCCTGAGGTCTTGTTTCTGGATGCCCCGATCAAGTCCGGGCATGACAGACGAACCATGGCGCAGGTAGGGAATGCTGAACCCTCACCCGCGCTCACTCACGTTCGCTTGCCCTCTCCCCTTGAGGATTTCAGGTCATTTTGGGCTGTGCAGGGGGGTGCAGAATGGGTGGCGTTCTTTGCAAAAGAATCGCCCCTGAGCCTCGCGAAGAACCACGCCTTTATGGACGGCAACAAGCGCGCCGCCTTCCTTTCGATTGGTGTGTCCCTCAGCATCAACGGCCACAAGCTCGTGGCCGGTCAGGTCGATGCCATTCAAACCATGCTGGCGGTTGCTGCGGGCGCGCTCGACGAAAAGGGCCTCGCCGACTGGATTCAGAAGAACAGCGCCGCCAGATAGTTTCGCGTTTTAGGTGTTCAGTCCCGGCATCTGGTGGTTGGGTTTGGTGATCATTTCTCAAACTGGGGATGGGACCGAAAAGGAACTGATTTATACAAAATCCAGCTGGGACAATACCAAAGCTGTGCCTCGCAATGACAGGATGTGTGTCTGAAAAACCTAAGCCTCAAACGTTGCCCAGACGGGAACATGGTCTGACGGCTTCTCGCGGCCACGAACGACCTTGTCGATGTCGCAGGCCAGCAAGCGGTCGGCGGCTTGCGGCGAGAGCAGCAAATGGTCGATGCGAATGCCGTGATCCTTCTGCCAGGCACCGGCCTGATAGTCCCAGAATGTATAGCGATGGCTTTCGGTGTGGCAGGCGCGGAAGGCATCGGTAAGACCGATATTCATCAGCTTGTGAAACCTGGCGCGTGTCTCGGGCCGGAAGAGCGCATCCCCGGCCCAGGCGGCGGGATCATGCACATCATCCGCAGTCGGAATAACGTTGTAATCGCCCGCCAGAACAAGCGGTTCTTCGTAAGCCAGAAGCGTCTTCGCATGTGCAACAAGTCGATCCATCCAGGCCAGTTTGTAGGCAAACTTGTCCGAGTCCACCGGATTGCCATTGGGCAGATAAATTGTTGCGATGCGAAATAATGTTCCGTTCACGGTCAAAACGGCTTCGAGATATCGCGACTGTTCGTCCGAATCGTCGCCAGGCAGACCCTCCGTGACATCATCCAGACGATATTTCGAGAGAATGGCGACGCCGTTATAAGTTTTTTGTCCGTGCACAGCGATGTTGTAGCCAAGGTCCTCGATCGGACCAAAAGGGAAGGCATCCTCTAGGCATTTCAGTTCCTGCAGGCACACGACATCCGGTGCGGCTTCCTTCAGCCACTCAATTAAATTGGGGGTGCGCACTTTAATTGAGTTGACGTTCCACGTCGCAATCTTCAGCATTCTTCGACATTACCGTTTGTTTGCTCGGGGAGGAGTGATCGGATGGCGAGTAAGGTCTCGTTGAGGGGAAGCCGGAAGGCGCGCCTTGTCGTTAATCGGACAAGGGCAGGTACTTCCGAGCAGTGTACGCTGAGTCTGGTTGGAATTCTTGTCGGGCTTGTCGCCATTATCTATGGCGTCATGGCGACGCGGCAGGTGTCGGCCACGGCGACGCTGGAAGATGCAACAAATTACTGGATGGTTGCTGTCTGGGGCATCTGGGTGCCAGGCATTGCCATCATGGGATCGATCGTCGGAGTGATTGGCGGATTGCGCTTTGCTCTGCCCGTCCTTTGGGCGTCACCCATCCTGTCGATCGGCGGATATGTGTTTTATAACTTCCCGCAGGTTCAGCAATATTTTGAAGCGCTGAGCGACAAATCATTCTGATCCGCTCAGTTTGATCCGGAGCGTCTGATCGGTCTGATGTGCGTCATCAGACCGAAAAGGATGTGCCGCAGCCGCAGGCGGCTGTCGCATTCGGATTGATGATCTTGAAGGCCGATCCAATCAGGTCATTGGCAAAATCAATCTCCGAGCCGCCGAGATAGGCAACGGAGACGGGGTCAATCACGACGGTGGCGCCAAGTTTCTCGATGACGAGATCATCATCCTGACGCGTGTCGTCCAGCGTGAAGCCATATTGGAAACCGGAACAGCCCCCGCCATTGACGGCCACGCGCAGCATGACACCATCGCTCTCCTTGGCGACGATCTCGGCGATGCGTTTGGCAGCCCGATCCGTCAGCGTGATGGGCAGACCGGTGCCGGGCAGGGTTTGTGTGATCGTGTCACTCATATTGCGCCTCCTGACCCCTCAAACGGGAATCGGGCTTTTTCTTTTGAACGATACTAAATATAGCTTAGGCAAGATGTAGTCGTCCCCTGCCCGGATTTCAAACGGGAACTCAGTCCAGCCGGAAAGTTCGTCCCTTGGCCCTGTCAAACCCCGCCGCCACAGCCCCCTTTGCGACAAAAGCCGAGCTTTCACGCGGTCGACTGGTGCATGAACCTGAAAGTGCCATGCGCACATCTTTTCAGCGTGACAGGGACCGTATCATCCATTCCGTTGCTTTCCGGCGGATGAAATATAAAACGCAGGTTTTCGTCTATCACGAGGGCGATAATTACCGGACGCGCCTGTCGCATTCGCTGGAAGTGGCCCAGATTGCCCGCTCGATAGCGCGCGTCATGGGGCTGGATGAGGATCTGGCCGAGACGCTGGCGCTGGCTCATGACCTTGGCCATACGCCGTTTGGTCATGCCGGGGAAACGGCGCTTGATGCCCGCATGACCGGTTTTGGCGGTTTTGACCATAATGCCCAGACTTTGCGCATCGTTACCAAACTCGAACATCGTTATGCCGAGTTTGACGGGTTGAACCTGACCTGGGAAACGCTTGAGGGGCTGGTGAAACATAATGGCCCGGTGATCACCCCTGGCCGCAGTCTGGATGATTTGCCTCGCGCCACAGCCGAATATGCCGAGACCCAGGATCTGGAACTTGACACCTATGCCGGGCCGGAAGCGCAGGTGGCGGCGCTCGCCGACGACATTGCCTATAACAATCACGACATTGATGATGGTTTGCGGGCGGGCCTTTTCTCCATCGAGGACCTGATGTCGGTGCCATTTGTCGGCAAGGTCTTCAATGAGGTGATCGATCTTTATCCGGGCCTTGATCGTTCCCGGATCATCCATGAAGCCGTGCGTCGGCTTATCGGGGCCATGGTTGAGGATGTGATTGACGAGATGAACCGGCGGCTGGCGCTCGCCCGGCCCCAAACGGCGGAAGATATTCGCCATGCGAACCGGGCCATGGTTGCCTTCTCGGCGGAGATGAATGAGCATAATGCCGCGCTCAAGGCTTTTCTGTTCGAGCGCATGTATCGCCACTACCGGGTCAATCGCTCGATGAGCAAGGCCAAGCGCATTGTCCGCGATCTCTTTGGCCTTCTGCATGGCGAACCCGATTTGCTGCCACCCGAATGGCTGTCGGGCTGTGATGGCGCGGGCGGCATGAAAACGGCACGGCGTGTCTGCGATTTCATCGCCGGAATGACCGATCGCTTTGCCATCGAGGAGCATCGGCGGCTGTTCGATCTGCATGATGAGCGGTCGTGAGAGCCCTCCGTCTGGCGAATTGGGTGCTGGAAAGAGGCGACGGGCGCGGCTAGAGTGCGCGCCAAATCAATGCTTTGCCGTTGATACACCCCTGATTGGACGACGCCTTGCTCATGAATATTTTTCGGCATTTCGAGTCTCGCGTGGCTGCCGCTGTCAGCGCCCTTGAAGCGGAGGGCGTACTGCCTGCCGGGCTGGATATCTCCCGCATCACGGTTGAACCACCGCGCGACCCAAGTCATGGCGATCTTTCAACCAATGCGGCCATGGTGCTGGGCAAGCCCGCAGGCAAGGCGCCGCGTGCGATTGCCGAAGCGCTTGCAGCGCATCTGGCGGCTGAGGAAACCGTGACGGGGGTGGAAATCGCCGGGCCGGGCTTCATCAACCTGCGCCTCAAACCTGCTTTCTGGCAGCTCCGCATTGCCGACATTCTGCGCGCCGCGGAAAGCTACGGCTCAAGCGATCTGGGGCAGGGTGAGCGGGTCAATGTCGAATATGTCTCGGCAAATCCGACGGGGCCGATGCATGTTGGCCATGTGCGCGGCGCTGTTTTTGGGGATGCGCTCGCCAATCTGCTGGAAAAGGTCGGTTATCAGGTTTGTCGCGAATATTACATCAATGATGCTGGCGGCCAGATCGAAGTGCTCGCTCGCAGCGTGATGCTGCGCTATCGCGAGGCGTTGGGGGAAAATATCGGCGCCATCCCGGAGGGGCTCTATCCCGGCGACTATCTGAAGCCGCTCGCGGCCGAACTGGCCGCTGAATATGGCAATCGTTTGCTGGAAATGGACGAGGCGGAGGCACTGGCGATTGCCCGCGACCGGGCCATCGACGCCATGATGACCATGATTCGGGGCGATCTCGCCGTGCTCGGCATCACGCATGAACGCTTCTTCTCCGAGCGGTCGCTGCATCAATCCGGCGCGATTGAGGAAACGCTCAAGCTGCTGGAGGATAAGGGCCTCATCTATACTGGCACGCTGGAGCCGCCCAAGGGCGAAGTGCCGGATGACTGGGAATCCCGGCCACAGACGCTTTTCCGTTCCACCGAGTTTGGCGATGATGTCGACCGGGCGCTGAAGAAATCTGACGGGTCATGGACCTATTTCGCGCCGGACATTGCCTATCACCTCGACAAATATAATCGCGGCTTTACCAGGATGATCGATGTCTGGGGTGCCGATCATGCCGGCTATATCAAGCGGATGCGCGCCGCGATTGAAGGGGTGACGGGGGGCAAGGCCGAGTTCGACGTGAAGGTCTGCCAGCTTGTGAAACTCTATCGCAATGGCGAGCCGTTCAAAATGTCGAAGCGTGCTGGTGACTTCGTGACATTGCGTGATGTTGTGGATGAGGTCGGCAAGGATGTCGTGCGCTTCATGATGCTGACGCGCAAAAATGAAGCGCCGCTGGATTTCGACTTCGCCAAGGTGATGGAGCAGTCACGCGATAACCCGGTATTCTATGTCCAATATGCCCATGCGCGGATCAAGTCGGTGCTGCGCAATGCGGCGGAGGCGGGTTTTGGCGCTTTGTCTGATGAAGCCCTGAGCGAGGCTGAACTGACCCTGCTGGCCGATGCCGATGAACTGGGCGTCACACGATTGCTCGCCTCCTTCCCGCGCCAGGTGGAGCAGGCCGCCTTGGCGCATGAGCCGCATCGCATTGCCTTTGCGTTGCATGACATTGCCTCGGCCTTTCATGGCTTATGGAACAAAGGCAAGGACGATGCGTCACTTCGTTTCATACTTCCCGAAAACCAATCCCTGACTCTTGCTAGACTCGCCCTGATTCGAGCCGTTGCCTATGTGCTCGAGTCCGGGCTCGCCATTCTGGGCGTCGCCCCCGCCGAGGAGATGCGCTGATGTCGAACAATAATGATTGGGACGACGATCAGGATTTCGGTTACGAGCCGGATGATGACGATGATGATTTCGCGGGTTATGACGCAACCGATGAGAAAGGCGGGCGTCGCCGTCCGCTGATGATTCTCAGCATCATCGTGCTGCTCGGTGTGTTCGCCGGGGTCATCTATCTCGCTTATAGTCAGGGTTTCAAGCAAGGCGTCGGCAGTGGCGAGCCGCCAATCATTCGCGCCGATACCAGCCCGATCAAGGTCGCGCCTGAAAATCCGGGCGGGGCCGAGTTTCCGCATCAGGATAAATCGGTCTATGAGCGCATCGCGGGGGGTGAATCATCGCCTGCCGATGAGGTGGAGCAGCTTTTGCCACGGGCCGAGGAGCCAATGGCCATGGCCCCCACCAAATCGGCCCCCGACCAGCCAGTGACGGAGCCGCTGGTGGACGCCGTGCCAACAGCGCCGGTGGAATCTGCCCCGGTTGAGGATGCCGCGCCGGTGATGACACCTGATGATGCCTCTCAAATCGTGCCGGCTGCTCCCGCGACAGTCGCGCCTGCGACACCCACACCAGGCATCGCTGCGGGCGCGGGTGGCTATGTCATTCAATTGGCCGCCTTCCGTGACGAACCATCGGCCCGGGCGGCTTTTACCAAGCTGCAAAAGAAGTATCCGGGCGAATTGGGCGGCACAAGCAGCGATATTCAACGGGCTGATCTCGGTGACAAGGGCATCTATTACCGTTTGCGGGCTGGCTATATGGACAAGGCAGCGGCAAACAGCCTTTGCGAGAAACTGAGCACGCAGGGTCAATCCTGCTTTGTCAGGGCAAAATGAATGGCGGCTTCAGCGGCGATTTATGGCTGTTCCGGGCTGACGCTCACCGATGATGAGAAGCGTTTCTTTTCAGAGGCTTCGCCTTGGGGCTTCATCCTTTTTGCGCGCAATTGCCAGTCGCCCGGCCAGATCAGGGCCCTGATTGCGGCGCTGCGCGAGAGCGTTGGTCGTGAAGCGCCGATCCTGATTGATCAGGAAGGGGGGCGGGTTGCGCGGCTGAGGCCACCCCAGTGGCGGGCCTATCCGCCTGGCCGCAATTATGGCGCGTTTTATGCCGCCCATCCCGACAAGGGCCTGGAGGCCGTGAAACGCGGGGCGCGGCTCATTGCCAGTGAGCTTCTCGATCTCGGTATCAATGTTGATTGTCTGCCGGTGCTTGATGTGCCCGTGCCCGGCGCTCATGACGTCATCGGCGACAGGGCTTATGGGATCACGCCTGCGCCTGTGGCGACGCTTGGTCGGGCGGCGGCGCTCGGCCTGCTCGAAGGCGGCGTGCTGCCGGTCATCAAGCATATTCCGGGACATGGCCGGGCTGGCGTGGACAGCCATTTGAGCCTGCCTGTGGTGGAGACACCGCTCGACCAGCTCCGGGTGAGCGACTTTGCCCCGTTCAAGGCCTTGAACGACTTGCCGCTCGCCATGACGGCGCACGTGGTCTACACCGCGCTTGATCCAGCCCAACCTGCAACGACCTCCGCCATAGTCATCAAGGAGATCATCCGGGGAGAGATCGGCTTTGGCGGCTTGCTGATGTCGGATGATGTGTCGATGCAGGCGCTGGCGGGTGATATTGCCTTGCGGACCCGGGCAAGCCTCAAGGCGGGATGCGATGTGGCCCTTCATTGCAATGGCAAGATGGACGAGATGCGGGCTGTAGCGGGCGAGGCGGGAACGCTGAACGGCGAAAGCGCCAGACGGGCCGATGCGGCGCTGGCGGCACTGACGACACCCGACCCGATTGATGCAGCGGCAGAATATCAGCGCTTGCAATCCCTTATGGGCGATTTCTTTGATCGCACATCACTGGGGATAAGCTGAGATAAATTATACCGTCGCCACGGGCCGCGCTGTATAAGAAGCTTTCAAGTCATCGCTTGGATTCGAATCGGGCCTTGCCAGGGTCCCTCGGGGAAATCGGATCCGCGATGTTTCGTCGGCAGTCATTCTTGCCGGACATCTGCTGGCAGGCGGGGGTCCATGGTGAGCCAGGGGGCGGGTATGTCCGAAGCGCCCAGTCAGGAAGTGACTGAACCCAACGCGACCTTTGTTGAAGGCGTCGCGCGGGACGTTGTGCCTGAAGCCCCGGCTGTTGGCGGCTGGGTTGTTGATCTGGATGGCTATGAGGGCCCGCTGGATGTGTTGCTCGCTTTGGCGCGCTCGCAGAAGGTCGACCTCACCCATATCTCGATCCTGAAACTTGCCGAGCAGTATCTCGAATTTGTCAATCAGGCCAAGCGTCTGGAGCTTGATCTTGCGGCTGACTATCTGGTTATGGCGGCCTGGCTCGCCTTCCTCAAGTCGAAGTTGCTCCTGCCACCGCCAGAAACGGAGGAAGGCCCGAGTGGCGCTGAAATGGCGGCGCGCCTTGCTTTCCAGTTGCAGCGCCTGGAGGCGATGCGGCTTGCCAGTCAGCAGATTTTCGCCCGCAAGCGCCTTGGTATGCAGGTCTTTTCGCGCGGCGCGCCGGAAGGCATTCGCATCATCAAAACAAGCGCCTATCATGGGACGCTGTTTGAACTTCTGAAGTCCTATTCGACCCAGCGCCTGAAGCAGGACACGCCGGGCTGGGAGCCCGTTCGATTGCCGATCATGTCGATCGAGATGGCGCGGCACCGGCTCGAATCGATGCTCGGCATGATGTTTGATTGGGGCCGCATCGAATCCCTGATGCCGACCGATATGGGCGGGGCGACCAAACGCTCAACGCTTGCCAGCACGCTCAGTGCGGCGCTGGTTCTGGCCAAGGATGGTCATCTTGAAATCCGTCAGTCTGGCGCCTTTGGGCCGCTCTACATGCGGCGTCGCGAAGCGCCTCTGGCGCCGATTGTCGACGCGCCCGAGCCTCGACGAGACGACGCGGCGCCAGACATGACTGACGATACAGCCGAGACAGACGAAGCAGGCGACGAATGACCCAGGACGACGTTATGGAAGAAAGCGGGACCGACATCACTGCCGATGACGAGGTTTTGCCCGAAGGTGAGGCCGCGGAGGCTGACAATGTCGTGCCGTTTCCGGCGGCAGCCGAAGATCACGCCCAGCATATCCGCATGGCTGAAGCGCTGCTCTTTGCCGCCGCCGAGCCGCTCGACATTGACAGCATTGCCAGCCGCCTGCCCAAGGGGGCCGATATCGGCGCCGTGATTGAGGATATCCAGAAGCTCTATGAAGGGCGGGGTGTCAATCTTGTGCGGATTGCCAGCAAATGGATGTTCCGTACCGCTGATGATCTGGCGTTCTTGATGGAGCGGGAGGCGGTTGAGCAGAAAAAGCTCTCGCGCGCCGGGATGGAGACGCTGGCGATCATTGCCTATCACCAGCCGGTGACGCGTGCCGAAATTGAAGAAATTCGTGGTGTCACGGTTTCCAAGGGTACGATTGATGTGCTGATGGAAACCGGCTGGGTTCGGCTTCGTGGCCGTCGGCGCACGCCGGGACGGCCTGTCACCTATGGCACCACGGAAGACTTTCTCTCACATTTCGGGCTGGAAGCGATTGGCGATTTGCCGGGACTTGATGATCTGCGCGCCTCAGGTCTGCTTGAAGGCCGGCTGCCGCCGGGCTTTGACATTCCGACACCAAGCGAAAGCGGTGGTGAGGGGGATGGCGAGTTTGAGGACGAGGATGGCGAGTTCGGGGCCGATCTCGACGCGCATCTGGCTGACACGCCTGAAGAAGAGTGAGTTCAAGTCAATCCTTAAAAGTGAGCCGAATTGGTTTTGGTTAACTGCATTTAAGTGGAATGGTTCAGCCAGGATCTTATTCGATATCTTCGGAAAAATGGGCGACCGGTCGATTTTTTTGATTCGATCACCATATGTGACGGACTTCTGGTGCTAGGCTGGAACGGACATCTGTTGGCTGACGATTGGCGCTTGTGGCCTGTAACGTGGCCCCGTCGCGTTGGCAAAAGTGGAGAGCAAGATGCTGAGTTGGACTCATATTCTGGTTGTGGTGGCGCTGGTGGTGCTGCTGTTTGGCACTGGTCGCGTTTCAACGCTGATGGGCGATGTCGCCAAAGGCATCAAGAGCTTCAAGAAGGGTCTTGCCGAGGATGACGATGAAGCCAGCGCCAAACCCGAACCCAAGACCATCAATGCCACGGCTGAGACGACGAACGACAAGACCAGCAGCTAAACTGGTTTCATGACCTGTCTGACGGGCCGCAGTCACATGCGGTCCTCCCCCATGGCGTGCAGGACGATAAATGTTCGATATTGGCTGGACTGAGCTGCTGCTGGTTGCGGTGCTGGCGATCATATTCGTCGGCCCCAGAGACCTGCCCAGGGTCATGCGCACAATCGGACAATATACGGCCCGGATGCGCAAAATGGCGCGCGAGTTTCAGCAGAATTTCGAGGATCTGGCACGCGAGACCGAGCTGGAGGACTTGCGCAAGGAAATGGCGGAATTGCGTGGCCAGGCCATGGCCCCCGTTGCCATGGGAGTTGATACCGCCATGGCCAAAGCCTCTGGTCACAAATCGGTCGAAACGCCAGCTCTGACCCCTGAGGAAACCGGGAAGCTCGCCGATCTGCCTGCGCCGATGCAGGAAGCCATGGCAGAAGCGCATGCCGCCGCCCAGGAAAACAGGGTTGAGCCTGATGCCGCGCCAAACGACAAGGGATCAGTATGAGTCAGAATGATCCTGCCGAGGACCATATCGAGGCCTCGCGGGCGCCGCTGATCGATCATCTGATAGAGCTGCGCACCCGGCTGATTTACGCGATGATCGCCATAGCTGTCGCCTTTGGTGTCTGCTTCACCTTTGCCAAGCAGATATTCAACATTCTGGTTCGGCCTTATGAAATTGCGACAGGCAGTTCAACTGCTGCACGGCTGATTTACACGGCGCCGCAGGAGTTTTTCATCACACAGATGAAGTTGGCGATGTTTGGCGCCTTTTTCATCGCCTTTCCGGTGATTGCGACCCAGCTCTATATGTTTGCCGCACCGGGTCTCTACAAGAATGAACGGCGCGCCTTTCTGCCCTATCTCATTGCCACACCGATCCTGTTCCTGATCGGATCGGCACTGGTCTATTTCGTGGTCATGCCGCTTGCCCTGCATTTTTTCCTGAGCATGCAGCAAGCGGGCGGTGCGGGCGAAGCCAGCATCGAGCTTCTGCCCCGTGTCAGTGAATATCTCGGCCTGATCATGGGACTGATTTTCGCCTTTGGGGTTTGTTTTCAGCTCCCCGTCATTCTGACCTTGCTGGCCCGCATTGGTATTGTGAATGCTGCCATGCTGCGCAAGGGACGCCGCTATGCGATCGTCATCGGCTTTGCCATTGCCGCCGTGCTGACACCGCCTGACATTCTCAGCCAGATCATGCTGGGGGTGCCGATCCTTGTGCTTTACGAGATTTCGATCTTTTCGGTCGCCATGGTTGAGCGCAAACGCGATGATGTGGAAGCCGAGGATTTGGCAGAAGACAAGGCCGAGGAGGCGGGCTGAGGGTTGTGCGTGTTTCATCCCCCCTTCATTGTCATCCCGGGATTTATTCCCGGGATCCATTGAGCCGCCTCATGCGATAAAACGGCCCACTGGGCCCGGCAACACGTCCGGGACGACAGGAATTGCTGATTGATCGCGCCATCCATCACTTTGATGCATACCCGATGGCCACCCCGCTTCTGGACGATTCAAGCCCTTGCGCGTATACAGATCGCCCTATGCTCAGGGGGATGATCCCTTGCGATTCGGCCCTTTTCTGTGACTTTCATCGGGCGGTTGGCATGCGCTGGCGCTCCAACGCGACAAAACGAGTTTTCCATGCACGACATCAAAGCGATACGCGACGACGCCGCCGGGTTTGATGCGGGTCTGGCGCGGCGCGGTCTGTCGGCCCAATCGGCGCGGCTGCTGGAGATTGACGAGCGCCGTCGCCGGATCATTGCCGAATTGCAGGCGCTTCAGGCGGCGTCCAATGCCGCAGCCAAGGTGATCGGCGGCTTGATGAAGGATGGCAAGAAGGACGAGGCTGAAGTCGCCAAGGCTGAAGTTGCCGCCTCCAAGGCCAAGATGCAGGAACTGGAAGCGCTGGAACGCGAGGTCATTGCCGAACTCGACCGCGAACTCGCCGCCATTCCGAACATTCCGTTTGACGATGTGCCGCTCGGGCAGGATGAGCATGGCAATGTCGAACGCAGCCGTCATGGCACACCGCGTCAGCTCAATTTTGCGGCGAAAGAGCACTTCGATCTCGGCGAAGCGCTGGGTCTGATGGATTTCGAACTGGCGGCCAAGCTCTCCGGCTCGCGTTTTGTCGTGCTCAAGGGGGCGCTTGCCCGGCTGGAGCGGGCGATTGCGAGCTTCATGCTCGACCTCCATACCGGTACCTATGGCTATACGGAAGTCGCGCCGCCTTTGCTCGTCAAAGACCATGTGATGTTCGGCACGGCGCAATTGCCGAAGTTTGCCGACGACCAGTTCACGGTCTTCAAGGGCGACGCGCGGGATGATGCCGAGCGCTTCTGGCTCATTCCCACGGCGGAAGTCTCGCTGACCAATCTGGTGCGCGAGGCGATCCTGTCGGAAGACGAACTGCCCTTGCGCATGACGGCCTATACGCCTTGCTTCCGCGCCGAGGCCGGGTCGGCGGGGCGCGACACGCGCGGCATGATCCGGATGCATCAATTCGCCAAGGTCGAGCTTGTGTCGGTGACAACGCCCGAACAGGCCCAAGCCGAGCATGAGCGGATGCTCGCCTGCGCCGAAGACGTGCTCAAGCGCCTTGATCTGCATTATCGTGTGATGACGCTGTGCACCGGCGACATGGGCTTTTCGGCGCGGCGCACCTTTGACATTGAAGTCTGGCTGCCGGGTCAGAATGCCTTTCGCGAGATTTCGTCCTGCTCGGTCTGTGGCGACTTCCAGGCGCGGCGGATGCAGGCGCGCTATCGCCCGGTCGGTGAAAAAACGACACGTTATGTCCATACGCTGAACGGGTCGGGGCTTGCCGTGGGTCGTACCATGGTGGCGATCCTCGAAACCTATCAGCAGGAAGATGGCTCGATTGTCGTGCCGGATGTTTTGCGGCCCTATATGGGCGGCCTGGAGGTTATTGCGGCACATGGCTAAGAAACCGGCGACCCGATCAAACCCGAAAAAACTGCGCATCCTCATCACCAATGATGACGGCATCCATGCGCCGGGCCTCAAGGCGCTGGAAAACATTGCGCGCGCATTGAGCGACGATGTGTGGATTTGCGCACCGGAAGAAGAGCAGAGCGGGTCGTCGCACTCGCTGTCGCTCGCCAATCCCATTCGACTGCGCAAACTTTCCGCCCGCAAATATGCTGTCAAGGGCACACCGTCTGACTGCGTGATGATGGCGGTGCGCCATATCATGAAAGACGAGATGCCGGATCTCGTCTTGTCCGGCGTCAATCGCGGCCAGAATATCGCCGATGACGTGACCTATTCGGGCACGATTGCCGCCGCCATGGAAGGCACGCAGCTTGGCATTCCCTCGATTGCCCTGTCGCAGGCCTTTGGCTTTACGCCAAGCACGCATGTCAAATGGTCAACGGCGGAGCATCATGCCCCGGCCATCATCGCCAAGCTCGTCGCGGCGGGCTGGCCCGAAGATGTGCTCATCAATATCAACTTTCCTGATCTGCCGCATGACAATGTGAAAGCGATTGAAGTAACGGCGCAGGGCAAGCGCGACCAATCGCTGGTGCGGGTTGAGGAACGCATTGATGCCCGCAACACACCCTATTACTGGCTTGGGTTTGAGCGTATTCTCAGCAATCCACCCCAAGGCACTGATCTGCGGGCGATTTATGAAGGCCGCATCTCCGTGACGCCGTTGCATATGAATCTTACACATGCCCGGACACGCGCCGCGCTTGATGCCGCGCTCGATCTTAAACCGCGCAAGGCTTAGGGCCGCATGGCAGGGGGCAATGCGTGAGTGATCAGGGGCCGATGAGCGAAGAAGGCGGCGATGGCGGGATCGATCAGGAAAAGATCGAACTTGTGATGTCACTGCGGCGTCAAGGCATTCGCGACAAGAAAATCCTCTCGGCACTTGAACGCATTCCGCGCGAAGTCTTTGTGGCGGGCACCTTCCGAAAGCAGGCCTATGAAGACCATGCACTGCCGATCGAATGCGGCCAGACGATCAGCCAGCCCTTTATCGTTGCCTATATGACGGAGCAGTTGCAGGTCGGCGAACGCATGAAGGTGCTCGAAATCGGTACAGGTTCCGGCTATCAGGCGGCGGTCCTGTCGCGGCTGTGTCGGCGCGTTTACACGGTTGAGCGGTATCGCACCTTGCTGCGCGACGCCGTCAGACGATTTGAAGCGCTGCATCTCCACAACATCACGTCGAAAGTGGCGGACGGATATGCAGGCTGGCCGGAGCAGGCACCTTTTGACCGGATCATCGTGACGGCGGCGGCCCCCTCCGTACCGCTCAAACTTGTCGAGCAACTCAAGATTGGCGGCATCATGGTGCTGCCCGTGGCAGCGCCGGGCGGACGCGGCGAGCAGCATCTTGTACGCATTGAGCGAACGGAGGATGGTGTTAAACGGGAAGAACTGATGCCGGTGCGCTTTGTGCCGCTGGTTGAGGGCGTGGCCCGCGAGAGCTGATTTTCCGTCGCGCTGTCTCAAGAGATGGCATGAGGGGCAAGACGCCGCAATCCGGCGACCCGCATGAAGGCAGGATGACTAGAGTGGCGAGGGCAGGGGCCAGATATCTACGCATTTTCAGCAGCTTGTTGCTGATGATGCTGGTTGCCGCCTGTGCATCCAGTTCGCCGCCCTGGTGGGAAACGCAAGGCGGAGGGACGTCAGGTTCCGCCCGTTACGACCAGCGCTATAGTGACCGTTCGGGCAGCTACGTGGTGCGCTCGGGCGACACGGTTTATCGAATCGCCCGCGAGCATGATGTGCCGATCCGCTCGCTGATCGACGCCAATCATTTGCAGCCGCCTTATTCCATCGTAACGGGGCAGCGCCTTGTCATTCCGACAGGGCGCTATCACACGGTTGGCCGCGGCGAGACCGTTTACAGCATTTCACGTCGCTATGGCGTGGATATGGCAAGCCTGACCAGCGCCAACCGCATCCCGCCGCCTTATACCATTCAGGTCGGGCAGCGATTGCAGCTTCCTTCGCGGGGCAGCCGGGAAATCCAGTCGGCGGATATGTCTGGCGGGTATGGCGTGCCGCTGGCGCGACCGGGGACGCCACCGATTGCACAGCCCAATGTCGTGCCGCAATCCGTGCATGAGCCCAAACCGCCATTGCCATCGGCGCCCGCGCCCAAGGGCCAGTTCATCTGGCCGGTGCAGGGCAGGATTGTCTCGTCCTTCGGTGGCAAGGGCGGCGGGCTGAACAATGACGGCATCAATATTGCCGTGCCGGAGGGCACATCGGTTCATGCGGCGCAGAGTGGCGTCGTCGCCTATGCGGGGAATGAACTCAAAGGCTACGGCAATCTTTTGCTGATACGTCATGCCGATGGCTGGATGACCGCCTATGCCCATAACAGCAAGCTGCTGGTCAAGCGCGGCGATACGGTGAGCAAGGGGCAGGTGATATCCTATGCCGGACGCACAGGCAGCGTGACCTCACCCCAGGTCCACTTTGAAGTGCGTAAAGGCTCCAAGGCGGTCGATCCGCAAACCGTGATCGGCGGCTAGC
>Ga0209066_10003241_pt1 | contig 18771 bp, 22 predicted proteins | sample All_14_2_FD_187198 | JGI IMG/M metagenome (GOLD analysis project Ga0209066, IMG submission 187198) | Freshwater microbial communities in response to fracking from Pennsylvania, USA - Allegheny Zone_MetaG_DW_15 (SPAdes) (version 2) ... | reverse complement strand
CATCGACCCCGCCCTCTTCCAGCAGCACCAGCGCCTCGTCCGACAGCGGGCCTTCGCCGACCGCTCCGATCAGGGCGACCTCTGCCCCCAGACGGCGGGCGGCCAGCGCCTGATTGGCACCCTTGCCGCCCGGATGCCGCGCCAGCATAGCGCCTGTCACCGTCTCGCCCGCGCGCGGCAGGGACGGCGCCGTCGCCACCATGTCGACATTGATCGAGCCGACCACCGTGATCCTCATCGCACCACCTCCGTCAGCAGGGCGAACACCCCGTCCGCATCCACCCTATCCGCCCAGCGGTGTCGGAGCGGTCCGGCCACGCCGTCACGGAACTCGACCGCCGTATGGCCCCGGGTCAGGTCGCTGATCGTCTCGACCGCGATATGGCAGGGCCTGAGGGTGAACAGCTCCGGCCGGATCATCCAGGCCACGGGGCACAGGTCATGGACCGGCGGGGCGTCCCAGCCCACGATCTCGCGCTCGATCCGCTGCGAGAACCGCATCATGGAGGCGGCAGCCCGCGACGGGTCCGTGCCAAGCACCTCCAGCGCCGCAATCCGCGCCTCGGTCGCCCGCACCTGATGGGTCCCGTCCAGCCCGAACAGGATGACGTCACAGGCGCTGGCCAGCACCTCGGCGGCCGCTTCCGGATCGGCCCAGATGTTGAACTCGGCCGAGGCGGTGATGTTGCCGCCCTCGGCGCGCGCCCCGCCCATGACCGCCACCGGCCCCAGCCGCTCCGCCAGCCGTGGCTCGGCCCGAAGCGCCAGCGCCAGATTGGTCAGCGGACCCAGCACCGCCATCGACACCGTCTTGCCGGGCCGCGCCATGACGGTCTCGACGATCGCCTCGACCGCCTCACCCGGCGCACAGCCGGCCTCGGGCTCGAACGGGACCATGTCGCCCAGCCCTTCGGCCCCGTGAAACTCACCGGCGCCCATGGGCTCGCGCCGAAGCGGACGATCCGCGCCCATGAAGACCGGCACATCCTCCCGCCCGGCGATCTGGCGCAGGATGCGGGCGTTCCGCGCGGTCTTGTCGACCGGCACATTGCCGCCGACCGTGGTGATGGCCAGCAGCTCCAGCGCGGGCGTTCCAAAGGCGGTCAGCAGCGCCACGGCGTCATCCACGCCGGGGTCGCAGTCGATGATCAGAGGGGTCATCCGTAGCGCCGATCCGGGGATCTCAAGCCCTCAATCTCATCGTACAGGCTGCGCGCCCGTTCAACCCCGATGAATTGCGGCACGTCTGACAGACTGGGTGTCCAGATGGCGAAGGCGGAGCGCATCGACCGGGTTCCGAAAAAGGAAAGCAAGGATCGCTCGCGACCAAAGACAATGTCACCGCGATCGCCCTTATGCCGGAACGTGATCTGGTCGATCTGTTCGAGACTCAGAGATGTTAGGTCCTGGCTGAAGCCGCCGGCGAGGATCAGCACCCGCTTGTCCGTGAGCGCATACTGCGTGTTGGAGCGTATCCACGCATCATGAACCAGACGCCCTACGGTGATGTAGGCTGCAGCGAACAGAAAGATCAGGGAAAACAGGGTGAAGAACAGGCCGGCCGCCGCAAAGCCGCCTATCAACATACTGGTCACTCCCCCGCCCCACAGGAGGCTGAAGGGGACCAGGAAGATGTCAAAGGCCACGAACCTGAGCCCTTGTTGCGGACGACCCTTCCACAGCAGCTTCTCGCCGGAACGGACATAGCTTCCGATATCGTCACTCACGCGGATTCATCCTCAGCACAGCTTCGCAAACAAGCTTTAGCCAGCACCTCCGCCGAGTCCACCAGCGGCACGGCCACGTCGCCGGCCCCGATCAACAGGGGCACCTCGGTGCAGCCGCCAATTACGACCTCAGCGCCACCCTCGACCAGACCGGCGGCCAGTCGCCGCATCAGGCCTTGCGGACCTTCCCCGACATCCCCCGCCTTGACCTGGAACACCGCCTCCAGAAACGTGCGCCGCCCGGTGGTGTCCAGTCGCACGGGGTCAACGCCGAGCGCCTCCAGCGCCGTCCCATAGAGAGCATCGCCGCCGGGCGTGGCCAGAACGCCGATCCGTGACGCACCGCCGCGCGCTGCCTCGGCCGCCGTCTCGGCCACCATGTCGATGAAGGGCAGGCCGCAGGCCCGAATGGCATCGGCATGGGCGTGGGCGGTGTTGCAGGGCATGGCCAGCACCTCGGCCCCCGCATCGCGCAGGCGCGCCGCCATCTCGCCCAGCACCCGCTTGGCGCCCGGCTCGTCGCGATGACGATTGGGCACCTGCGGGTTCATATCCATCAGCACGCGGATGTGATCCTCGTCGCAGGTGGCGGGCGTCAGAGCCTGCAGCCGCGCCAGAAACGCCACCGTCGCCGCCGGGCCCATACCGCCGAGAACCCCCAGCACCTTCATCCGCTGCTCCCGCTCGCCGCTTGCCAAATCGCTCCGACCCCGCCCTTATGCCCCGGGGACAAGGGAGATGACCATGCCGATCGAAGAGGCCACCGGCACTGCGCTGATCACCAATGACGCCGTGGTGCTGGGCCTGCTGGCCGTCATCCTCGGTGCCGTCTTCTGGGCCTCCAGCCGCCAGAGTGTCTGGGTCCAGCGCTTCTTCACCGTCATCCCGGCCCTTCTGCTCTGCTACTTCCTGCCGTCGCTGCTGACGACCTTCGGTGTCGTCGATCCCGAGGAATCCCAGCTCTATTTCATCGCCTCGCGGTATCTGCTGCCGGCGGCGCTGGTGCTGCTGACGGTCTCAGCCGACCTGCCCGCCGTATTCGGTCTGGGGCCCAAGGCGCTGATCATGTTCCTGACCGGCACCGTCGGCGTCATGATCGGCGGACCGGTCGCCCTGTTGCTGACCAGCTGGGTCGCGCCCGAGCTGATGGGCGCAGGTCCCGAGGCCATCTGGCGCGGCATGGCGACCGTCGCCGGCAGCTGGATCGGCGGCTCGGCCAATCAGACCGCCCTCTATGAGATCTATGGTGCCGGGCCCGACACCTTCTCCATCTGGATCGCCGTCGATGTGATCGTCGCCAACATCTGGATGGCGGTCGTGCTGTTCATCGCGGCCAACCAGCGCATGTTCGACAAGCTGTTCCGGGCCGACACCACCGCCGTCGACCGGGTGCGCCACAAGGCCGAAACCTATGAGGCCGAGCACGCCCGCATCCCCCTGCTCAAGGATCTGATTTTCATCCTCGCGGTGGGGTTTGGCGCGGTCGGCCTGTCGCACGCCATCGCCGACCCTCTGGCCACCTGGTTCGGTGAGACCTGGCCCCTCGCCCAGCGGTTGTCGCTGGATTCCAGCTTCTTCTGGCTGGTGCTGATTGCCACCGTGATCGGCGTGCTGCTGTCGTTCACCCCGGCGCGCAAGCTGCAGGGGCCGGGCGCGGCCAAGGTCGGCTCGGTGTTCGTCTATGTGCTGGTGGCCACCGTCGGCCTGAATATGAACATTGGTGCCATCCTCGACAGCCCGGTCTATTTCCTGATCGGCGGCGTCTGGATGCTGATCCACGTGGCTCTGATGTTCGCCATGGCCTTCCTGATCCGCTCGCCCAGCTTCTTCCTCGGCGTCGGCTCCATGGCCAATATCGGCGGCGCAGCCTCGGCCCCGGTCGCGGCCGCCGCCTTCCACCCGTCGCTGGCCCCGGTCGGGGTGCTGCTGGCTGTGGTCGGCTACATCATCGGCACGGCGGCGGCCTGGTTCACCGGCCTGGTCATGATGCAGATCGCCGCGGGCGTGGGCTGATCCGCCATGACCGGCCACCGCATCTATCGGACCAGCTTCGCCAGCGTTTACCCGCTCTATGTCGCCAAGGCGGAGAAGAAGGGGCGCCCCAAGGCTGAGGTCGACCAGATCATCGGCTGGCTGACCGGCTATGATCAGGCCGGACTTGAAGCGCAGATCGCCGCGAAGACCGACTTCGAGACCTTCTTCGCCGATGCCCCCGCGATGAACCCGGCCCGCGAGGCGATCACCGGCGTGATCTGCGGCATCCGCGTGGAAGAGGTCGCCGAGCCCCTGATGCGCGAGATTCGCTATCTCGACAAACTGATCGACGAGTTGGCCCGGGGCAAGGCGATGGAAAAGATCCTGCGGTAATCGGGTTGCCTTCTATAGCCCCGCCGCGACCACGCTCTCATAGCCGAACAGATCCTGGCTCTGCGTGGCCACCGCGTCGCGACCAAACCATAGAAAAGCCGACCGCAGAACTCTGCGGTCGGCCTTCGACGCCACCACCCTGGCGGATTGTGACTACCCCTGCTGCAGGATCACCACCGAAGCTGCGTCGATCTCTCGAGCATCCCAGAAGTCGGAGTCGTCCAGCGTTCCGTAAACGGATACCCGATCGCCGGGATCCGCCAGAACGGGGCCACCAAGAGCGGTGATGTCAACCTGGAGATTCTGGCTCCCGAGATCGACAACCATTTCAAGCTCTGCCTGATCGACTGAAACGACCTGACCGGTTACCCCAAGCCAGTCACCCTCGTTGGGGACATCGATCATGGTGAACCCCAATGCGTCGCCCTCTTCGTCTATGGCGCTGGCCCAGAAGCGTTCCTGGAGCCGCGAGCTATAGACGGACATTGCCTCGATAGACCGCCGCTCCCAGAGCGAGTCGTCGATCTTGCCGCTGACCGTTACCCAGTCACCGTCGCGAAACTGACGCGTGGAGTCCGTGAGAAATCCATCCATCTCCACGACTATCGATCCGCCGGTGTAGTCGATGCTGAAACCCTGCGGAGTAACGTCGCTGATGTCACCGGTAACCCTGACCCATTCGCCGTCGGACGAATCGTAGGGCATCGCTGTCTGGGCCGCAGCGGCAGCAGACAACGAAAGACCGGACAGGGCAGAGGCAGTAAACAGAATGACCTTTGAGAATTTCATCGCAGATTCCTTCCAATATGATGGTGGAAACGGGCAAATCCCTGCCGCATTCCCGTGCGTTTTGTTCAACGCCCCTCACTCAGGATTAATCGACGCCATTCATATTCGTTCAGATTTCGCAGATCACATAGATTTGAACCGGCGCATAGCGACCGCCTTGCTTCGCGTTCCGAGATGACCGTGTCTCAAGGTTATTGGAACGTCGGGGGCTTGATTGAATGGACCCTCTGACCGCCAGAAACGGGTCCGAAGATGCACGACCGTACAGACCTACGCGGGGGTATTCGGCATGCCGTCTAGAGCCCCTCTCCCACCACGCTCTCGTATCCGGCCAGTCCCTGCGCGCCGCCGGTGTGCAGGAAGACCACGGTGTCGCCGGTCTCGAAAAAGCCCTTGCGGCACAGGTCGATCAGCCCCTTCATCGCCTTGCCCGAATAGACCGGATCCAGCAGCAGGCCTTCGGTCCGCGCGGCCAGCTTCAGGGCGTCGATGACCCCCTGATCGACCAGACCATAGCCCTCACCGACATAGTCGCAGTTGGCGTGGATGCATTCGCGATAGACGATGCCGTCGCGGTCGAACTGCCGGGCGGTGTCGCAGGCCAGTTTGAAGACCATCTCTTCCTGACGGTCCTTGGGCGCGCGCACACCAATCCCGAACAGGCGAATCTCCCAGTGCAGGTTCATCAGGGCCAGTCCCGCCGCCAGGCCCGCCTGGGTGCCCGCACTGCCGGTGGCCGTGACAATCGCATCGACCTTCAGATCCAGCTCATCGGCCTGGACCACGATCTCGCGGGCGCAGTCGACATAGCCGAGCGCGCCGATGGGGTTCGAGCCCCCGCCCGGGATCACATAGGGCCGCCCGCCGGCCGCCTTGACCCGCTCGGCCTCGATCTCCAGCTCGGCCGGCATGGGGGCGCCACCCGCCACGAAGCGCACCTCGGCGCCGAGCAGCCGGTCCAGCAGCACATTGCCGTTGGCCATATAGTCATGGGCCTTTGAGCCGGTCCGCTCCTCCAGAATGATGCGGCACCCCATGCCGTGGGCGGCAGCAGCCGCCGCCGTCTGGCGCACATGGTTGGACTGCACCGCGCCTTGCGTCACCAGGGTGTCGGCGCCCTGGGCCATGGCATCGCCCAGCAGGAACTCCAGCTTGCGGGTCTTGTTGCCGCCGCCGGCCAGCCCGGTGCAGTCATCCCGCTTGATCCACAGCTCGATGCCCAGTTCCTCGGACAGGCGCGGCAGGGGCTCGAGCGGGGTCGGCAGGTGCGCCAGCCGCACACGGGGAAAGCGGGCCAGATGCATGGGGGAGAACTCCGAAGGAAACAGGGGTCAGGCGCGGCCGCCGGTGCCGGACAGGCGCGCGGCGTCGACCCCGATACCGGCCAGGGCACGCGTCCATTTGGTCTCGTGGTCGTCGTCGAACACCATCTCGGTATCGGCCTCGGCGGTCAGCCAGATGTTCTCGGTCAGCTCGGCCTCGAGCTGGCCCTCGTCCCAGCCGGCATAGCCCAGCATCAGGCGCGAGTGGCGCGGTCCGGTAACCGGATCGGACATGGCGATCAGCACGTCGCGCGTGCCCGTCAGCGCCAGGCCATCGCCGAATGCCAGACTGGTCCCATCCGAAATCCAGTCGTCGGTGTGCAGGACAAAGCCGCGTTCCCGCTCGACCGGCCCACCGGCCAGCACCGGCGCTTCATAGCCTTCGGTCGGGGGTGGCAGGTCCAGCTTTTCCAGCACGGTCGACAGGTCGATGCCGACCAGCGGCTGGTCGATCCGCACGCCCATGGCATGGTCGGGGCCGTGGGCGCAGACGAGGATCACCGCCTGGCGAAAGCGGTCGTCATCAATGCCGGGCATGGCGATCAGCAGGCGACCGGCGAGGGAGGAAAAGCCGTCCATCGGTCGATCATCGGGCCTGCCCCCGCCCGGCGCAAGGGCACAGTTTCGCGCATCTGGCAGGATCGGCCCTTGGCCCGGGCGATGGGCGTGTCTATCTGGTCAGGAACGGCCTGACCGGCCCCAACCTCCAGCGGAGACTTTCCCCATGACCATCAACACCGGTGACCGCCTGCCCGAAGCCACCCTGATGAAGGCCACGTCCGAGGGGCCCAAACCGGTCAATGTCTCGGAAATCTTCAATGGCAAGACCGTGGCCCTGTTCGCCGTGCCGGGCGCCTTCACCCCGACCTGTTCGGCCCGCCACCTGCCCGGCTTTGCCGAAAACCTGGAAACGCTGAAGGCCAAGGGCGTCGATACGGTCGCCTGCGTCTCAGTCAATGACGCCTTCGTCATGGGCGCCTGGGCTCAGTCGCAGGACGGCGCCGACAAGATCCTGATGCTGGCCGACGGCAATGGCGAGTTCACCCGCGCGGTGGGCCTGACCATGGATGCCAAGGGCTTTGGCATGGGCGAGCGCTCACAGCGCTATTCCATGCTGGTCAAGGACGGCGTGGTCGAGCAGCTCAACATCGAGCAGGGCGGCGAGTTCAAGGTGTCGTCCGCCGAACACCTGCTGGGCCAGCTTTAAGCCAACGCCTGCGCGCGATCCGGGGCAGAGGCTTGACCTGAGCCCTGGATCGTCTCGCCGTTCATGACGTGGTTGACCGCACCCAGCAGGGTGGCGGGCGTGATCGGCTTGGGCACGAAATAGGTCATGCCGGCGTCGGCACAGGCGGTGATGTCGTCCGGACTGGTGTCGGCGGTAACGGCAATGACCGGCACCTGGGCATTGGCATTGTCCGAAGCGCGCAGGCGACGGGTGGTCTCGCGACCGTCCAGCTCGGGCATGCGCACATCCATGAAGATCAGGTCGAAGCTCTGGGCATCACAGGCCTTGAGCGCCAACATGCCATCGGCCGCCGTGGTCACTTCGCAGCCCAGCGGCTGCAGGATCAGCTGGATGGCGCGACGGTTGATGTCGTGGTCATCGACCACCAGCACCCGCATGGGGGCGTCGTCATCCGCGGTCTCATCAACGGGTTCGACCGGACCGACTTCGGCCGTGACCCCGGGCTCAACGCGCTCGGCATAATCAGGGGGCGGCACGACGGGAGCAGGCGCGCGGGGCGACATCGCCTTCGCTTCCTGGACGGGGAGGCCACCCAGGGCACGCGCCACCACTTCGCGACCGGCGCGGTCCAGCGTCGGCAGGTCCTGACTCTGTGAAAGCGCGCGCGGGAAGCTGACGGCGACGGTAAAGCTGGAGCCCTCGCCCGGGCGACTGCGCGCGGTCAGGCGGCCGCCCATCAGTTCCGTCAGATGGCGACTGATTGCCAGCCCCAGCCCCGTGCCGCCGTGGCGGGCGCTGACGCCCTCTGTCGTCTGGTCAAAGGGCTGGAACAGGCGCGTGATCTGGGCCGCAGTCATGCCCGGCCCGGTGTCGCGCACTTCGATCAGTATGGCGTGGCCCGACGGTTCCTCGTCCCACACCGTCAGCTTCAGCGTGATGCTGCCGCTGTCCGTGAACTTCACCGCATTCGAGATCAGATTATTCAGGATCTGACGCAGCCGCATGGCATCGCCGCGCACGCGCGCCGGGACCTGGGCGGCACCCTCGATCCGCAATCTCAACCCCTTGGAGGCGATCGGCCCCTGCCACAGACGCGCCGTCTGAGCGATCAGGGAGCGCAGGTTGAAGTCATTGACCTCGACCGTCATGCCCCCGGCCTCGATCTTGGCGTGGTCCAGCAGGTCGTCGAGCAGGGACTTCATCATCAGCCCGGCGTCGGTGATCAACTGGGCCTGATTGCGCGCCGTCCGGTCAGCGGCGCCGTCCTGAAGCACGCCCGCACCGGCCAGAATGGCGCTGATGGGCGTGCGCAGGTCGTGCCCGACGGCGGCCAGGAACGCCTGGCGGCTTTCCATGACGCGTTCCGCCTCGACCCGTCGGCGTTCGGCGTCCAGGCGCGCGGTTTCTTCGGACCGGCGCGAGCTATCCATCCGCTGCCAGGTGCTCAGGCAATAGGTCATGAACACGGCGATGGCGATGGCGACCGCCGTGGCAAAGGCCACCGGGGCCCCGAACATCACCATGAAGACCGGCGTCGCCGCCAGATAGAGGAACTGGGGCGCAATGCTCAGCGCCAGAACGGTCCGCGACCGGGGCGCGTTGACCACGGCATAGATGGCGCCAGACGACAGCAGAATGGCGGCGCAGACGCCGCCCATCGGGCCGCCGACCAGCCATAGCGGTATGGACAGACTACCGAAATAGGCGGCGTTCAGCATCAGCATCACGGCGGCCGTAACCAGGCCTGCGGGACCCAGCGACCGGGCTCGCCCGCCATTGATCGGACCAAAGACCCACAGGTCCAGCACCTGGACGAGGAAATAGCCCGCCACCCACAAGGCCGAGAAATCCCAGCCCAGGATGGGACTGAAGACGAGCGCGCTGGCCGCGCCCATGCCCAGACGCTGCAGCAACGCCTTTCGGCGCTGCCGGATCGCTTCGACCCAGCCTGACGTCAAGTCGGCCGCTGTCATGGACATTCGCATCCCCGAGTGCGGGCCTGCAGCCCTTTGCACCATAGTGACGCGGCAGCCCTAACGCTCCGTCAACGCGCGGTGCCGACGGCCTCGGCAACTGTGGAAAATCCGTCGGCGCGCAGGCGGGCGGCCAGATCGCTCTTGATCCGCCGGACCAGACCCGGACCTTCAAAGATCAGGGCGGAATAGAGCTGGATCGCGCTGGCCCCCGCCCGGATGCGGGCATAGGCCTCGGCGCCGTCCGAGATGCCGCCGACCGCGATCAGGGGCAACCGCCCGGCCGAGGCCTCGACCGCCGCCGCCAGCGCCATGGCGGCGCGGGCCTGAAGCGGTGCGCCCGACAGGCCCCCGGCCTCACCGGCATGGGCGGACTTCAGGGAGGGAGGCCGATCGAGCGTCGTGTTCGACACGATCAGCCCATCCAGCCCGTACGCCAGGCTGGCCTCGACGATCCGGCCGATGTCCTCGCCCGACAGGTCCGGCGCGATCTTCAGGAAGACGGGTCGGTCCACGGGCCGCGCCGCCTTGATGCGCGCCAGCAACGGCTCCAGCGCCTCGACCGTCTGCAGGCCCCGCAGCCCGGGCGTATTTGGCGAGGACACATTGACCGTCAGATAGTCGGCCAGCCCGCCCAGACGTCGCAGCCCTGTCTCATAGTCCGCGATGCGGTCGTCGGCATCCTTGTTGGCGCCCAGATTGGCCCCGACCACGACCCCGGGCGGACGCCGGTCCAGCCGCGCGGCAAAGGCGTCCAGCCCGTCATTGTTGAAGCCCATCCGGTTGATGATGGCCCGGTCTTCCTCCAGCCGGAACAGGCGCGGACGGGGATTGCCGGCCTGGGGTCGGGGCGTCACCGAGCCGCATTCGACAAAGCCGAACCCCAGCCCGGCCAGACCACGGATCGCCACCGCATTCTTGTCCAGGCCGGCCGCCAGACCGACAGGGTTCGGCAGGCTGAGGCCCGCCACCTCGGTCTTCAGCACCGGGTCGTCCTGGCCCACCGGCAAGGGAAGATATTTCAGCCCCGCGATGGCCAGCTCATGGGCGCGCTCCGCATCCAGCCGCCGCAGCAGGGCCGTCCCGGCGTCCAGCAGGCTCACGTGCCGGTCTCCATGACCAGCCGCCCCTCTCCATCCACGTGACAGGCCTCGACCGACCGCACGGCCGACAGGGGCAGCGGCACATACAGATGCGGGAACAAGGCGCCGCCGCGCGAGGGCTCCCAACGCAGGGCCTCGTCAGGCAGATCGGCCAGCGCCGCCGTGTCGATTGTCACCTTCAGCAGGTCGGGCAGGCCGCTGAAATGCCGCCGCGCCGTCTCGTCCAGCTGGTCGGCGGTGGACATGTGGATGTAGCCGTCGCGCAGATCGACGGCCGAACCCGGATAGGCCCCATCCACGGTCGCGACCTGCCAGTCCTCCGCATCCACCAGCTTGTAGATCACCTCAGGCCGGGTCACGCCGCCGCCTCGGCGTCGTCGGGGCGGATCAGCCCTTCCAGCGCATAGCGCTCGGCCGCATCGACTGAAAAGATCGCCGCCATGCCGGTCGGAAATCCCCCGCTCAGCCGCTCCATCACCGAGGGTGCCGCCGCCCCCTCCATCAGCAGCTCGACGGCCAGCTGATGGATGCCGGGGTTATGCCCGATCAGGATCAGACAGCCCGCCGTGTCCATCTCAGCCTCGATCGAGGCGCGCAGGATATCGGGGTCCGCCTCGTAGAGGTCGTCCATGATCGCAACCTCGACATCCCCGAGGCTGTCATGGACGATATCCCAGGTCTGGCGGGTGCGCACGGCGCCGGACACCAGGGCCCGGTCCGGATTGAGCCCGCGGGTCGCAAGCGCCTTGCCGACGCGGGCCGCATCATCGCGCCCCCGGGCCGCGAGGGGCCGGTCCTTGTCCCGGCCGGAGGGAGAGCCGCGTTCGGCCTTGGCGTGGCGCATCAGGATCAGTCGGTGCATGGCCACGATCTAGGCGTGTTCGCCCGGCTGGGCCAGAGCCCGGCTTGCTTCTCGGCCTGCCGGCGAAGGCTGAAGCGCCGCATTCCGCAGCGGCACGCGCTCGGTCGCCCCGACAGGCTGGACCCGCGCATAGGCATGCCGTGTCGCCTCCAGCAGGATCAGCCCCGCCGCCCCCGGCACCAGCCGACGGCCGACCTGTTCGAACCCGTCCGCCATGCCGTAAAGCGCCGGCCAGGGCGGTACGTAAAGGGTCTGCGACCAGGCGGCGGGCTCCAGCCCCACCTCGCGCACCAGCTTCTCGAGCTGGCGCCGCGTGAAGGGCCGGCCATGACCGAAGGGAGTGCTCTCGGCCCGGGCCCAAAGGCCGCCGCGCGCCGCAGCGACAAGGATGATCCGACCGGCGGGGGTCAGCACCCGGATCGCCTCGGCCATCAACGCCCGGACATCGTCGGCTTCCTCGAGCGCGTGCACCACCAGAACCCGGTCAAAGCTTCCTGCGGCAAAGGGCAGCGCCCGGTCATCGACCAGCACCGAGCGATTGCGGGCACCCCTCGGCCAGGCCTCGACCCCCTGCCCTGACGGCATGGCGGCGATCAGACGGCGCGCGCCGACAAAGGCCCCCAGCCACGGCGTGGCATAGCCCAGGCCGAGGACATCACAGCCGTCAGCTTCGCCCCAGGCGGTCTCGAGCCGCTCGGCCAGCAGCCGCCGGACCAGCCGCCCGGACGGCTCGCCATAGAACAGTCTCAGATCCTCGATCGCCATCCGCATGGCCGCAGGATAGCCCCGGACGGGGCCCGCCTGCTAGAGTCCGCAACATGACCCTGGATGTGCACCTGTTCCCCTGCCTGTCGGACAATTATGGCCTGCTGGTCCGCGACCCGGCCACCGGCACCGTGGCCGCCATCGACACGCCCGACGCCGACCGCATCCTTGAGGAACTGGAGAGTCTGGGCTGGGGCCGTCTGGATCTGATCCTTAACACCCATTGGCATCCGGACCATACGGGCGGCAATGCCGCGCTGCAGGCGGCCACGGGCTGTATCATCCACGGACCGGAGGAGGTCCGCCGGGCCGCGCCCCTCGACCATGTGATCGCGGGCGGTGACACTGTCTCCGTGGGCGAGACGCGGCTTCGGGTGATGGCCGCCCCGGGGCACACCCTCGGCCATGTGGTGCTGCATGACGTCGAAGGGCAGACGGCCTTTGTCGGCGATGTGCTGTTCACCCTCGGCTGCGGGCGGCTGTTCGAGGGCACGCCCGATCAGATGTGGGCCAGTCTGTCCGCCCTGATGGACTGGCCGGACGAGACCGTCATCTGGTGTGCCCATGAATATACGGCGTCGAATGCCCGGTTTGCCCTGAGCGTCGACGACCGGCCCGAACTGCGCGCCCACGTCGAGGAACTGATGCGCGAGATCGAAGCGGGCCGCCCGACCGTTCCGACGACGCTGGGGCTCGAGAGGCGGTTCAATCCGTTCCTGACGGCCGGCAATGCCACGACCTTTGCCGAACGGCGCGCGGCCAAGGACAGCTTTCGCGGCTGACCTATTGGGTTTCCGAGATGACCCGCACGATCCGCGCCGAAGACGGACGCCCGGCGAACCCGGCATCGGGATCGATCACAATACGCAGCGTGCCCCGCGAGAAGCTGACCTGACGTGACCCGACGTCGGTGATGATGATCCGCCGCACCCGGGCGACGTCCCCCCGCAGGCTGGGCGAGCGGGCCATACGCACAATGGCGTCGACGGCGGTGGACAGGGCATCGGTCGCGACGGCTTCCGAGCCCGGCTGGATATCCATATCGACCACCACCAGTTCACCGACCGCGCGCGTAGCCCGGTCGCTCTGGCGCAGGATGAAGTCCATCAGTTGAAACGCCGTCAGCGTCGGGGCCAGAAGCTCCGGCGCCGGGCCGGCCATCGACACGGGCGCCCCTTGGGGCGCAGCGGTCGTGTAAAGGGTCATGCCGCCGTTGGGGGTGACCCTCAGAACCTGGTCCCCGGCGTCATTGCGAAAGATCACATCGCCGCGTGGGGCGGGCGATGGGCGAAGGACCCAGACCTCGGTCGAGCGGTCGAACCGCATCAGGGTGCCGGTGTTGGACCGGTCGAGTATGAACCCCTGCCCCGTCTCGGACACATAGCGTCCGCTGTCGGGCAGGCTGGTGGCGGGGCCCCTGTCCCTCTGGGCGCGCGAATTCTCGCTCTGGAAATTGGCAGAGACCTGGGCGTGGCCGGGCAGGGCAAGGCATAGCCAGCCGAACGCGATCACCCCCGCCAGCACGGCAAGGGGTGCCGGTCGCCGTATCGCTCCGACCTGTCTCCCGCTCTTCATGGATTGAGGGATGACTCCCCACCCCGGCAGATTTTAGGCAAGTCCCTGCTCAGCCGACCAGATACTGACCGCCGTTCAGGGATAGGGTGCACCCTGTGACATATCCGGCACGTTCGCCGGCCAGCCACGACACCATGTCGGCGATCTCCTCGCCCTTGCCCAGTCGCCCCACCGGGATCTGGGCGATGATGGCGTCCAGCACCTTCTGGTCCATCGCCCCGACCATTTCGGTGTCGATATAGCCGGGCGCGATACAGTTGACGGTCACGCCCTTCCTCGCATTCTCAAGCGCCAGCGCCTTGGTAAAGCCGATCATGCCCGCCTTGGCGGCGGAATAGTTGGTCTGGCCGATCTGGCCCTTCTGGCCGTTGATCGAGCTGATGTTGACGATCCGGCCAAAGCCCCGGTCGCGCATGCCGGTGATGACCTGGCGGGTCATGTTGAACACCGAGTCCATGTTGACGCGGATCACGTCGGACCACTGGTCGGCGGTCATCTTGTGAAAGAAGCCGTCGCGGGTGATGCCGGCATTGTTGATCAGCACCTCGATCGGACCCAGTTCGGCCTCGACTTCCTGAACGGCGCGGGCGCAGTCGTCGAACGAGCCGACATTGCCCTTGACCACCATCACGCCCAGCTCTTTCGCCGTGGCTTCGGCCGCCTCGGCATTGCCGGAATAGCCGGCGGCGACGGCCATGCCGTCTTCCTTCAGGCGCTGAACGATCGCCTTGCCAATGCCCCGGGTTCCCCCGGTGACCAGTGCCACACGTGCCATATGAATTCCTTGCGTTTCCGGGCGGGGGGCGTCTCCGTGCGCCCCTCCGTCATCCAAGCCTTAACGAAACGCGGGGTTCCCGGCTAGGCCGCTGTCTTCACAGCTGCGCCATGTCCAGCACGAAGCGGTACCGAACATCCGACTTCTCCATCCGGGCGTAGGCCTCGTTGATCTGGTCCGGCGCGATGACCTCGATGTCGCAGGCCAAGCCGTGCTCGGCGCAGAAGTCCAGCATCTCCTGGGTCTCGCGGATGCCGCCGATCAGCGAGCCGGCGACGGAGCGGCGGCGCCACAACAGGCCCATCGCATAGACCGGCAGCCCCTCGGTGGTCAGGCCCAGCATGACCATGGTGCCGTCCCTGGCCAGCAACTGGACGTGGCTGGCGATCTCATGCGTGGCCGATACGGTGTTGATGATCAGGTCGAACTTTTCCGCTGCGGCTGCCATCGCCGCCTTGTCGGAATTGATCAGGAAATGTTTGGCGCCCATGCGCTCGGCGTCGGCCTTCTTGCGGTCCGAGGTCGACAGGACGGTGACCTCCGCCCCCATGGCCGCCGCCTGTTTGACTGCCATATGGCCCAGCCCGCCGAGGCCGATCACGGCCACCTTTGAGCCCGGTCCGACCTTCCAGTGGCGCAGAGGGCTGTAGGTTGTGATCCCCGCGCACAGCAGCGGCGCCGCGGCGTCCAGCGGGATACTGTCGGGAATGGTGACGACATAGTTCTGGTCGACCGTGATCCGGTCGGAATAGCCGCCCTGGGTGACCTTTTGCCCGACTTCGGCGCCCTTGGGGTCGGGCGACCCATAGGTCTGGGTCATGCCGGGCACGCAATACTGTTCCTCGCCGTCGCGGCAGGGCTGGCACTGCCGGCAGCTGTCGACCATGCAGCCGACGCCCACCCGGTCGCCTTCCTTGAAGCGCGAGACGTTTGACCCGACCGCGGTCACCACGCCGGCGATCTCGTGACCCGGCACGATCGGATAGCGGGTTCCGCCGCCCAGTTCGTTCCTGGCCACATGCAGGTCCGAGTGGCAGACACCGCAGAATTTGATCTCGATGGCCACATCGTCCGGACCCGGATCGCGCCGGTCAAAGCCATACGGCTCCAGCGGCTTGTCAGCAGCGACGGCGGCAAAGGCGCGGGTGGCGATGGGCATGGGGCGTATCCTTCAGAGGGGTATCAGGTGCAGGTGCCTACGGCGGCCCGCATGCGCAAGGTCACCAGTCGTTCCGTCCATCGACATGACGGACCGGGACGGTCGCCAGATCAAGCCCTTCGAACAGCCGGGCATTCAGCACCATGCGGGCGGGGCGGGCCTCGCCCTCATCGGTCGTCCACGCCGGGGCGTCGGCATACACCGCGCAGCCACAGGTCGCGCAGTGATAAAAGGTCATCATCCGGTCGCCCCACTCATAGGCGGTCAGGGCCCCGGGAGTCAGGTCCAGCTCGACCGTGCCGGGCGCATAATAGGCGGCCAGCGTTCCCCGCTTGGTGCAGGTGGTGCAGGTGCAGTCCGTGACGGTCTCCGGGGGCGCTGCCGTAAACCGCTGCGCCCCGCAGTGACAGCTGCCCCCCAGGCGCGGGCCCGTCATCCCACCCGCTCGATCAGGGCCATGGCGGCCGCCGGGTTCCGGACCTTGGCCCCCGCGATCATATAGGCGAACACATCGCCGCGTTTCGCCCAGCCGTGCAGACGCTCGGCGGTGGCGTTCAATTCCGCGTCCGACATGCCGGTCGGTTCATCCTCGCGGCTCGACATCAGCCGGGCATAGGCAAAGTCGGCGGTCGGCTGGTCGATGCGCGGCCACTCGGGTGCCTCGTCGTCCTCGGCATAGACGATGGCACAGCCGTATTTCGCCGCCAGATCATAGAATTCCTGGGTGTCGAAACTGGGGTGCCGGACCTCCAGCGCATGGCGCAGGCGCACACCATCCTTCTCCTTCGGCAACAGCTTCAGGAATCCCTCGAAATCGACGAGATCGAACTTCTTGGTCGCCATGAACTGCCAGTTGATCGGCCCCAGCTTGTCGCCCAGCGCCGTCAGCCCCTGGTCGAGGAACCGGTCGAAGCTCTCCTTGCCCTCGCTGAGCACCTTGCGGTTGGTGCAGTAGCGGCTGGCCTTCACCGCAAAGACGAAACCGTCGGGCGTCTCGTCGCGCCATTTCATCCAGCTGTCGGGCTTGAAGGTCGAATAATAGGTGCCGTTGATCTCGATCGAGGTCAGCTTGCCGGCGGCGTATTCCAGCTCGCGCTTCTGCACCAGGCCCTCGGGGTAGAAGACTCCGCGCCAGGGCTCATAGGTCCAGCCGCCGATGCCGATGTGGATACTGCCCGTCATGCCCTGCTCCGGTCTGTCTGGTCGCAATCAGACATCCGCAGCGTTCGGGTGGCAAGTCGAAACCCGGGTCTGCTATTCCGCAGGGGGCTGTGCTGTCTCGGGGACCGCCGCCGGTGACCCGGCTTCGGACGCTTCCGGCACAGGCTGGATTTCCTCAGGCATAGGGCGCCCCATAGAGGCATCCTCGGTGGCATCCAGACCCGGTTGAGCGGCCATGACCATGATGGCGTAGATGATCAGGATCAGGGCAATCGAGACCACCAGAACGACCACGATCCGAAGACCGCTGCCGCCCTGTTTGGTCTCCTGGGCATCGACCACGGGGCCGTCGGACTCGCGGGCATCGGCGTCAGAGGGCTCTTCGCCAGGGCGGACATCAGTGGGCTCTTCGGGGGGGCGATTTTCGGTGTTCATGCGAGAGGAACCCGCAAGCGCCACCGTTGTTCCGCCACGCGACCGCGCGCCGCAGCCTCAGTAAGCGTAGTCCGAATAGAGTCGCCGCACATCGCCGGCCCAGGGCCCGTGATACAGGTCCAGCAACCGTTCAGCCGGGGTGATGCCGCTATCGGCCGTGTCTTCCAGTTCCGACAGATAGCCGCGCTCATCGACCATGCCGCCCGAGAAACGCGCGCGGTTCTTCAGGCCCTGGCGGGCGATGGCGACCAGATCGACGGCCACGTCGCGCAGGGACCGTCCGCCGATCTCGGCCCGCAGGCCCAGCCGCGTCACCTCGCGCCGCAGACGCTCGTGATCCTCGATCTGCCAGTCCTTGCAGAGGTCCCAGGCCGCGGCCAGCGACGGCGCGTCGTAGAAGATGCCCGCCCACAGGGCCGGCAGGGCGCAGATGCGGCTCCATGGACCCCCGTCGGCGCCGCGCATCTCCAGATACTGTTTCAGCCGCACCTCGGGGAACAGGGTGGTCAGGTGATCGGCCCAGTCCTTGGCCGTCGCCCGGTCGCCCGGCAGGGCGTCCAGTTTGCCGTCGACAAAGGCCCGGAACGACTGGCCCGACAGGTCGACGTAGCGCTCGCCCCGCTTGGCGAAATACATCGGCACGTCCAGTGCATAGTCGACATAGGTCTCGAAGCCGAAGCCGTCGGCGAAGACGAAATCCAGCATGCCTGTGCGGTCGGGATCCGTGTCCGTCCAGACATTGGCCCGCGCGGTCAGAAAGCCGTTGGGGCGACCTTCCGTAAACGGAGAATTGGCGAACAGGGCCGTGGCCACGGGCTGCAGCGCCAGCGAGGTGCGGAATTTCATCACCATGTCGGCTTCGGAGTCGAAGTCCAGATTGGCCTGGATGGTGCAGGTGCGCAGCATCATATCGAGGCCCAGCGACCCCTTCTTCGGCATATAGGCGCGCATGATGTCATAGCGGCCCTTGGGCATGATCGGCACATCCTCGCGCGACCACAGCGGATCAAAGCCCGAGCCGAGGAAGCCCAGTCCCAGCTCGTCGGCCACCATCTTGACCTCGACCAGGTGCTGGCCGGTCTCGGAACAGATGTCGTGAATGTCCTTCAGCGGCGCGCCCGACAGTTCGAACTGCCCGCCCGGCTCCAGGCTGATCGAGGCGGTAAAGCCCTCGGCATTCTTGCGTTCGAGGGCAATGACGTGGCCGGCTTCCTCGACGGGGCTCCAGCCGAACCGCTGCAACCCTTCCAGCATGGCGCGGATGCCTGACGGCCCATCATAGGCCGGGCGGCGCAGCGTCTCCTTGTCGAAGCCGAATTTCTCGTGCTCGGTCCCGATCCGCCATTGGTCTTTCGGCTTGATCCCTTTCGACAAGGTCCCGATCAGGGCCTCGCGGGTCAGCGGTTCGGCGTCAGACATCAAAGGGGTCCCTCGTTCGTCTGGCCAATTGGGCAGTCCGGAGCACGGGCACAAGTGGCCTCACCGCTCCCAGTCGCCCAGCGTCGCCTGCCACAGGGTCAGTGCGGTGACCGCTGCCGTGTCGGCCCGCAGCACCCGGGGCCCCAGCGA
>Ga0209066_10003240_pt1 | contig 18778 bp, 18 predicted proteins | sample All_14_2_FD_187198 | JGI IMG/M metagenome (GOLD analysis project Ga0209066, IMG submission 187198) | Freshwater microbial communities in response to fracking from Pennsylvania, USA - Allegheny Zone_MetaG_DW_15 (SPAdes) (version 2) ... | reverse complement strand
GCGCCGCAGCTCGGGTAGTGCGTGTTCAGGCAGGTGAGCGTGCCATGTTTCCCAGAAGCTTGGATCCCAGAAGTCTTCAATGTTTTTTGCTCGTGCAAGAGCAATAGTAGGGCGCGGGTGATCGGCGGTCCAGTCGGTGTGAGCCGTAAGGAGGAGTACGACATCACCTCCTATGCGCTCAGGGAAGAGTGTGGCTGCCTTCGCATTGAAAGGAGTGATGAGATGCTTTTCGGTAAACGAATCTGCGCGGTCGCCTCGGGCGACCGCGACTTTAATATTGTCCGGACCAAAAGGAAACCCACCAAGCGCGGTATAGAACACATAGTACTTGCCTTCGAAAAAAGTCGCGCGCGGGTCTTCACAGCCGAAGCGGTCCCAGTTCTCCGACGGTGCAATGATTTGCGTCCGCGAGTGAAAGTGGTTGCCGTCTTCAGCAAAGGCGGTGCCGATACTTGAGACGCCTGCGTGCGGTGTCTGGAGCGCATCAGGATTGCCAAGTGCGCGATAGTACAAGCGCGTGCCATCCTTTTCAATCAGCGCTGAAGGATTGAACGTGGCACGCGCTTCCCAAGGACGGTCACGCCGAGGCGAGAGGATTGGATTGTGGTTTTCTCGGCGTACAACAAACATGGTTTAGGTCGTTTGCGCTTTATGTGACGTGAATGCAGGGTGTTCGCCACTCATAAGCGCGGTAACAAATGCGGTAAGCGGCGCAAAAGCGACACAGACTACTTTGTCGGCGCCGCCGTAGTAGATGTAGAGCAGTCCGTTTCGTTCGACCGCGCCACAGGCGTATACAATTCCCGGTTTGCCGTTGTTTTCATAGGACTCATCAGGTAAGAGGATAGGGTGCGCCGAACGGTAGAGCACTTTTGTGGGGTCATTCAAATCGAGGAGCATGGCGCCAAGCTTGTAGCGATGACCCTCGTGTGCTTCGGTAGCGTGATAGAAAAGAAGCCACCCATGCTTTGTTTTGATTGGCGGAGGTCCCGCGCCGCGTACGGTTGCGTCCCATGCTCCCTCGCGTCCCGGGACGCTTGAACGGGGCCCCTGCCAACTCTCAATAAACGGTTCCGTAACACCGATTTCAGCAAGTGAATCGCGGTAAGCGATTTCGATTTTTGGTACGATGCTGTGGAGCACTGCAAACTTCCCGTTTATTTTTTCAGGAAACACTACCCAGTTTTTATGAATCTGATTTGGAGGAGACATGAGTACGCTCTGGCTCCAGTTCCAGCGTTTTGCAAGAAAATCTTTTTCTGAAATCGTTGTAAGAGCGACTCGTATGAAATCCCAACCATCAAACATATTGAAAGTCAGGTAAATGGTCCCCTCGATAGACACCATGCGCGGATCTTCGCAGCCGCCCCAACTGCCACCTGACGGATAGATAACAGGCGAATATCGTGTAGGTCCACCCATACCGCCGCGAGGACGTGTAGACACAAAGACCGGGTAGGGAAGCCGCTCATCGAATACGATGCCGTTTTTCGATGATGCGTAGCCAAGTCGCGAAATGCCATCTATACCGATGGCGCGGTATATGAGGTGAGTGCGTCCCTCAAGTGCGATAGCGGCAGGATTAAAAACCGCTTCGGTACTCCAGGGATGCGCCCCCGGTTCAATAACAGGATTACAGACCACTTTGGCGAGCATGAGGTCACGACGTGGAGGCGATGTAAGAAATCCTACTAATTTTTCACGAATACGTTTCGAAAATGCGGCGCCGAGTACGGCGCCGACCACGAAGAAGGAAAAGATGGTGGCTGCCAGGGTGATAAAGAATTCAAGCGTCATGATTCTTGTTCAGTGCGTCCATAATCATCTTCAGTGCGAATAATATCTTCTTCATCGAAGTTTCCAATGGCAATTTCAAGAAAGCTGATACCTTCTGACCCTGCAGTCATGCGGTGGGTTGTGCCGCAGTGAATTTCGAATTCGTCCCCCGTCTTGGCTTCATGGTTCTCATCATCTACTGTCGCGAGCCCTGTTCCGGAAATGATGTGCCAAAATTCTGTGCGATGGAGGTGGTGTTGCAGCGAAAAACGCGCACCCGGTTTAAGAGTGATTATTTTTACTGTCGACTGTTCGTTCAATGTAAAACGATCAAAAGACCCCCAAGGTCTCTCTTCACGGGAGCGATACTGAAGGAGCGTCATACGTATAAAGTAACACTGTACGCCTCAGAGTGTGGAACAATCCACAGCACCGAGGTTACTTTTGGTTTCGAGGTGTAAAAGCTGCCCGAAGCGCGTTGAGAATAACGGAGACATCAATGCCTTCTTGCAGAACGGCACCCATAACTGGTTGGATAAATCCAAAAGCCGCAACACCCATGCCAGCCACTGAGAGTCCTATACCGGTGTAGACGCTCTGCCCGGCGATTTTTACCGAGCGATGAGCGAGTGCGAATAGTTCAGACACGAGCGACAGGTCGCGCCCGAGAATAACCGCGTCAGCAGCTTCTATGGCAGCACTGTTTTCAGTGCCTGAAAATACGATACCGATGTCAGCGCGGGCAAGGGCGGGTGCGTCATTAAGTCCGTCACCAATCATGGCAACCTGTTCGCCTCGTGCGCGTGCTTCGTCTACGAGACGATACTTGTCCTCGGGTTCAAGGTCGGCATGAATGTCGATGGCAATGCCTTTGAATGTCACTTCTGCGTGTTCCCGGCGGTCGCCGGTTAGTACTGCCAGTTTCATTCCGGAGCGTGCAAGGTCAGAGAGAAATGAAGCCGCATCTTCTTTGAGGACATCGGCAAAGTGGAAGACGGCGAGCGGAGTACCATCCCCTGACAGAAGAAGAGAGATGCCGCCTTCAGATCGGTCAGAAAGCGCTGCCTGTTCAATAGAGCAGTACTGTCCATCAACGAGTCCGGCTACCCCGGTGCCAATAGTTTCGGTTACTTCCGTAGCCGGTACAGTGTGTACGTTTTGTGTTCGGGCATGCGCGACTACTGCGCGCGCCAATGGATGAATCGAATGAAGTTCAAGTGCCGAAGCGAGGAATAGTGCGCGTTCCTCGTTGATGGTTGAGGACTTGAGGGTGATACCAATCAATTGTGGTTCGCCAAGAGTTAGTGTGCCGGTTTTGTCAAAAAAGAGGGTGGTGACATTTGCAATACCCTCGAGTGCCGCGGGAGTTTTAATGATGATATTCCGGCCGGCGGCGCGCGAGAGTCCGCCCACAAACGCTACCGGAGCGGCAATGATAAGAGGGCATGGCGTTGCAATGACGAGCACCGCAAGCGCTCGTGCAATGTCACCGGTAACGAGGTAGGCACCAGACGAGAGGACAAGTGTAAGTACGGTAAAGGGGATATTTACTTTGTCGGCAAGCCGCACAAAAGGTGCAGGGTTTTTTCGTGCGTCGGCGACTAGTTGCACAATTTTTGCATAGGTAGAGGTAGAGAGGGTCCCCACTACCGCGAGCTCGAACGCTTCGCCCACATTTACGCTGCCGCTTTTTATGAGTGCGTTACGATGAACGGTTTCGGGGAGTGATTCACCAGTGAGATTCGCAAGACTGAGGACGGCATGTTCCGATATGAGCGTCCCGTCAAGCGGGACCAACTCATTACTTCGTACCATAATGATGACGCCGTTCGGTACGTCGGCAAGGGGAACTTCGTTGGTGCTTCCGTCTGCATTTTTTACGACTGCTGTTTTTGGGATGCGCGCAAGTAGCGCAGAGAGCGATGTCTGGGCGCGCTTTGATGCATATGCCTCAAGCGCTTCACCACCTGTATACATAAGCGCAATGACGGCGCCGGCTACATACTCGTTTGATATGAGAGCTAAAAGCATTGCCAGAAAGGCGATGTAGTCTAGTGACCAGTTTCCGTGGCGAATGTCATAGTAGGCAACGTTGATAATCTTTGCCAACCCAAGCGCGATGGCGACAATGTAGAACATGGAAAAGGGGGAGACAAAGGCGAGTAGCAAGAAAATCCCGACGACTGCTGGGAGACTAAATGTTCCGTGAAAATAGTTCATAAAGGCTGTGGCATTTAGTATAGGGTATCCCGCAAGGCTTTTCTATGAACATCCTCTCTTTCTTTGCATGAGTTTTTCTATGCAAAGCTATCGAATGAACACGAAATAAAACACAATAGCTAGCGCGATACGATAGACACCAAACGCAATAAACGAGTGGTGGCGCACATAGCCAAGCAGCCATTTGATAGCGGCCATGGCTACGATGAAGGAGGTAACAAATCCGAGTGCGAGCAATACCCATTCACTTTCAGAAAATGAGAACCCGCTTTTAAAAAGGTCGAGCCCGCTTGCTGCGAGTATGGTAGGTACTGCAAGTAAAAAAGAGAATTCAACGATGGTGGTACGCGAGAGTCCAAGCGTAAGTCCGCCCAAGATAGTGGCGGCGCTGCGCGAGACGCCAGGCACAATTGCAAAAGACTGGGCGACACCAATTAAAAACGCTTGACGATAAGAAACCGTTTTAATTTCAGCATCAGTGTCCGCATCGACGTGCCAGTATTCAAAGGCAATGATAGCGATGCCGCCCAGGAAAAGGGCAGCGAGCACAAGGTAGTCATTTCCCAGAAGATACGTTTTCAAAATATGATAGAGAAGAAGCCCGATGACGCCAGTAGGAATAAAGGCAACCAGGAGTCGCTTCACAAGTTCTGGGTCAAAAAACTTTTTGAAATAGATGACAATGACGGAGAGAATGGCGCCAAGCTGAATAACTATTTCAAATGTTTTTACAAAGTCTGATTGTGCAATGCGGAGTACGGTAGCGGTGAGCACCAAATGTCCAGTCGAAGAAATAGGGAGAAATTCAGTAATACCCTCGATGATACCGAGGAGAATCGAATCAAAAGGTGTCATGCAAGTATAGTACCATCTTGGTTAGGCGACGCTTTTAGGGTACTATTATTTGCGAGCACATGAATCCTGCAATGCATCGTTTTGTACGCTATACCACAATCGGTACACTGACGTTTCTGTTTGATCTCGGCATGCTATACGCGGCAGTTTCGTGGCTTGGAGTTGCGTATTATGTCGCAACGCCGCTTTCATTTTTAGTAGCCGTTAGCGGCAATTACGCGCTTAGCCGACACTTCGTGTTTACAGGAACCGAGCGAAGCTGGCATGGCGGGTACGCATTTTTTATCGTTGCGGCGCTTTTGGGAGCAAGTATCACTACGCTCCTTGTTGCTTTTCTAGTGTCATACTTTAGCCTCTACTTTCTAACTGCCCGAGTCCTGGTTGCCGTAGTTGTCGGGGTGGCAAACTACCTTTTCAACCTCTATTTCAACTTTAAGGTGGTTGGGAAGCATGCCTCGGTATTCAAAATATAACCTTACAATAAGCCATTTTATAGATAAAACCACATTTCGACCTATTGACAAGGAAATGTCAATATGCTAATATTTACAGACAAGGTAAGTGTTGAAACTTGCTTTTGACTATTCAACTCAATGAAATTCATTGGAGCCCTTATGGGGCTTTTGGCTTTGTCGGGTGTTGCTATCGGTTCTACGCCCTCTGCGGCAGTGGCACCAGAACCTCCCCCGACAATCTATACGGTTTCCCTTACCGGCTATAATGCCGTTCCGGAGCAGACCAAAGCAGACCCAACGACGACCGCTACTGGCGGACCGTCGAACCCGGAAGTTGTTGCAGCTCGTTCGCGCGACCTCGCTGACAAGTTGCCCTATGGCACGGTGATTTCGATGAGTGCGCCAGCCGATGAAGGTAATTCCTGTGGCTTTGGTGCCGTGGAGGATATCATCGGATACCGTGTTATTGCGGACACGATGAACGTACGCATTTCAAATACCGTGGACGTTATGTTTGATACGACTGATTCGGTGACGCTTGCGGGCGGTAAAGAAGTAAATGCAGCCCGTGCGCTTGGCATGTGTGATGGTGTGACCATCAAGGTTATCGGATTTATCGACCTTTCAAACCCACACAATCTTCCAAAGACGCAAAAGGAACTTGCTTCGCTTATGCACCAGACCGTACTGGCTACAAACTAACAGGAGGAGTATAGTGCATTCATTCCATCCGCACCGGCGGATGCTTTATTTTCTTTTACTATGACCATGCTTAAAGCTACTAAAATCGTTGCCACTATCGGCCCAAAAACTGAATCAAAGGAAATGCTTGAAAAGCTCGCACGCGCGGGTATGAACGTCATGCGCCTCAACATGAGTCATGGCGATCACACAGAGCATGGTGCGCGTATCGTAAATGGGAAGACTGTTGCAGAAGAGACTGGTCTTCCAATAGCTATTCTTCTTGACCTTGCCGGTCCAAAAATCCGTACGGGTTCCTACGAGACTGACCGCATTACTCTCGAAGAAGGTCAGACGCTCACGCTGACTACCGAGGACGTAGTGGGTACCGTTGAGCGCATTTCAGTAAATTACTCAAAACTTCCGCAGGAAGTGAAAGAGGGAACGGTCATCATGCTTGATGACGGAAAGAAGGAGCTTAAAGTCGAGTCCGTATCCGGCAACGACATACTGTGCCGCGTCATTGTTGGAGGAGAGCTTAAAGCGCGTCGCGGCGTAAACGTGCCTGGTGCGTATCTCACCATTGACACTATCACCGAGAAAGACCGTGTAGACCTCGCGTTTGGACTCGACGCTGGTGTGGACTTCGTCGCGCTCTCATTTGTGCGCCGCGCGGAAGACGTACGCGAACTGCGCGCACTCATGGAAAAGCATGGCCGTGTGGTACCGATTATCGTAAAGATTGAAACGCAAGAGGCGATCGAAAACCTCGACGCCATTCTTGCTCTCGCCGATGGCGCAATGGTTGCGCGCGGCGACCTCGCCATTGAAGTCCCGGCTGAATTTGTCCCACGTTACCAGAAAGACATTATCAAGAAAGCAAACGCACTCGGTAAGCCGGTTATTACCGCAACACAGATGCTTGAGTCGATGATTCATAGTCCGGTTCCTACTCGTGCTGAAGTATCGGATATCGCGAACGCCATTTTTGACGGTACCGATGCCGTTATGCTTTCAGAAGAAAGTACGCTCGGCAGTTATCCAATTGAAGCGGTACAAATGATGACGCGTATTGCGCGCGTAAACGAAGTGGCGCCACCGGCAGCGCGCAGCACCGTAAAGATTCCGGATGCAATTAACGAAACGGTTGTGGTGACCGCTCAAAAGCTTGGGGCGGTGGCCATTGTTGCCATGACCGAGTCGGGAACTACGGCGCAGATGACCGCGCGATTTAATCCGGGCTGCCCAATCATTGCACTTACGCCACGTAAGGAGACGGTGCAAAAGCTTGCGCTGGTTGGCGGCGTGCAGCCATTTTTGATTGACCCCATTGCTTCCTTTGAAGACTCACTCCGTTTTGTTCCTGATTTTCTTCTTGAAAAGGGAATTGCGAAAACGGGTGACATTGTCGTCGTGACCGCGGGACTTCGCTTCGGTGTGGAAGGCTCAACGAACCTTTTGATTGCGGTTACTGTGTAAGCGATAGTTATAAAACCCGCGGTGCCTCGCACCGCGGGTTTTTGCTACACTAGATGCAATGTTCGGTCTTACACGCGACGAACTGCGTATAGTGAAACAACTCAAGACTCCGATTCAGATTCAAGATTTTCTTGATGCCATTCCGATGAACCATGAGAAGGGCGGGGACACGCATTTTTCGCCGCGGCGCGTGCTGCGCGAACGCAAAGCACACTGCATTGAAGGAGCGCTCTTTGCTGCCACGGCGCTCTGGCTTCATGGAGAGCCGCCATTCATTATGGACCTCTCGACGCGTCCGGGAAGCGGAGATGATGATCATGTCGTCGCGCTTTATAAGCGTGGTGGTTATTGGGGTGCTATTTCAAAAACGAATCATGCGACGCTTCGTTTCCGTGATCCGGTGTACCGCACGCCCCGTGAACTGGCGCTCTCCTATTTTCACGAATGGTTTATGATCAGTACTTCAGAGAAGACTCTGGTCTCGTACTCAAGACCGCTCAATCTGTCGCGGCTCGGTACTGACTGGATTACCGCAGAAGAAGATCTGTGGCATCTCGATGACATTCTGAATGATTTACCGCACTATGACCTCGTCCCCAAGGGTAATCGAAAACATATTCGCAAAGCAGATACAATGGAACTCAAGGCGGGGAAACTTGTTGAGTGGCCAGCGTCTAATCCCCACACCTAAGATTTCCAGTTTTCATAGATTGCATGGTATACAACAGCATACCTATGAAAAAAATTGAAAAAAAATATCCAGAGGGCATGACCGTAAAGCGATCGAGTGCGGGGCTGGGACTTTTTGCTACGCGACCATACAAAAAAGGCGAGCGCGTTATCGAATATGTCGGCCGCCTTATTTCAAAAGAAGAAGAGTATACGAGCAAAAGCAAATATCTTTTTGAAGTAAGCAAAACGAAGACTATTGATGGCAAGCCAAGCATCAACACTGCGGGTTATATCAACCACTCATGCAAGCCGAACTGTGAAGTTAAAATTAGCAAAGGCAGAGTATTTATCGACACCATTCGAGTCATAAAGGAAGGTGAAGAGTTTACGTACGATTACGGGAAAGAGTATTTTGATGAGCATATTAAGCCGTTTGGGTGTCGTTGCGTGAAGCATGATCTCAAAGCGGTGGCGGGCTGAGTTATCCCCAGCTCAGAGCTATTTTTGCGGAGCGTATACTGCAATGGGTAGTTACACCCATTATACGTTTAGTTTTTAGATTCATGAATTACGATACTCCCGCAACTCCAGAAACAGTAGCCAAGACAATTGCAGCACTTGAGGAGCGCAATTTCCACGCTACGGAAGCTTCTTCTAAAGAAGAAGCACTCGAAACGATTAAAAAACTAATTCCGGCCGGTGCGTCAATTATGAACGGCGCATCGGGCACACTCGAACAGATTGGGTTCATTGAGTATCTTAAGGCAGGTGAGCATGGTTGGAATAATATACATGGACAAATTATTGCAGAGACCGATCCGGTAAAGAAGGCTGCGCTTCGTCAACAAGGAATTCTTTCTGATTTTTATATTGGAAGCGTGCATGCAGTTTCGGAAGAAGGCGAACTCGTTGTTGCTTCAGCGTCGGGAAGTCAGTTGCCGCATTTCGCATTTACTTCGCAAAACATTATTCTTGTAGTGGGAACGCAGAAAATTACGCCGACACTTACCGATGCGCTCACGCGACTCCGGGAATATGTGTTTCCGCTTGAAAATCAGCGCATGGCAGATGCGGGGATGGGCGGAAGCGTTCTCTCAAAAATTCTTATTCTTGAGCGCGAACCTGCATTTATGAATCGCTCAATCCACGTACTTTTTGTTCCTGAAAAACTTGGTTTTTAGATTTTGATTGGAACAACCCGGCCCCACGTGACGAAGTGGGGTCGGGTTGTTCTTTTATACAGTCCCCGCGCGCGCAGACGATAGATTATACTGGCCCTATGAAAACAAAGAGAGTGATTGAACGCATTTTTAAAGCACCCGCACAGTCACTTGAAGAAGGCGTTGAAATTATTGAAGAGGTTGAAGTTGCCGTACAGGAGAGTGTGGTGTTTGGGAAGGTGGCTGAATATAAAAATGCCCTTGGACCCGGGCTCATTACGGGTGCGGCAGACGATGATCCTTCAGGCATCGCAACCTATTCACAGGCGGGCGCTCAGTATGGGTTTCAGCTGCTTTGGTTGTCTTTCTTTACGTTCCCCCTTATGGCCGTAGTGCAGGAGATGTCCGCGCGTCTTGGTATGGTCACTGGCCGCGGTCTTGCGGCAAACATTCGCATACACTATCCCGCGTGGGTGCTCTACACATGCACCACACTTCTTTTTGTGGCAAACACTCTTAACCTCGGTGCGGATCTCGGTGCCATGGCAAAAGCTACGCAGCTTCTTGCGCCTGCGCTTCGCTTCGATTTTCTTGTGGCGATCTTTGCTATAGGCATTTTGTTGGTACAGATATTTATGGACTATGGGCGCTATGTTCGATATTTGAAATATCTTACCGTTGCATTATTTGCGTACGTTGCAACGGCATTCTTTATTGCGGTCGATTGGAATCAGGTCGTCCTTTCGACACTGATTCCAAGCATTACGTTTTCGAAATCGCAGATACTGCTCATATGTGCCGTGCTCGGTACCACCATTTCACCATATTTGTTTTTTTGGCAAACGTCTCAGGAAGTAGAAGAAGCAATTTTACAGGGCAAGCGTACGCTTCGTGAACGCCAACACACTGTCCCAAAGGAGGCTCTTACTAGAATGAGGGTGGATGTTTGGTTGGGCATGTTTGTTTCAAACGCCGTCATGTTTTTCATCATTGTGGTAGCGGCTGCGACACTTCATGCGCATGGCATTACAAACATCACCACGGCTGACCAGGCGGCATTAGTGCTCCGCCCCTTGGTAGGTGAGTGGGCGTACCTGCTCTTTGCACTCGGTATTATTGGTACTGGGCTGCTCGCCATTCCAGTGCTTGCAGGAAGCGCGGCGTATGCCATTTCAGAAAGTTTTAGATGGAAACAAGGACTCTACCGTAAGCTCAGAGAAGCATATGCTTTCTATGGTGTCATCATTGCCGCAATGTTTGTCGGATTTGCTATTAATTTCATTGGCCTCGATCCCATCAAAGCGCTCGTTTATTCAGCAATCCTTAATGGTCTTATCGCCCCGATTGTCTTGGTGCTTCTTGTACAGATAGCCAGTAAAAAAGAGGTTATGAAGACTCACGTTAATGGAAAACTCTCGTTCAGTATCGCCTGGATTACCATCGGGCTCATGATTGTCTCGGGTGTCGCGGTATTTGCGACGTTTTTTAAGCCTTTGTTTGAATAGGATACAAAAAAGCACCCGCTTGCGGGTGCTTTTTTGAACAGATCCTTAGATCTTGTTTACGTTGACTGCGTTTGGGCCCTTTGGGCTGTCTCCAACCTCGAAAGAAACCTTGTCTCCTTCCTGGATCTCGTCGAACGAAATGTTCTGGAGCTCATTTGAGTGGAAGAAAAGGTCTTTTGCCTGTCCGTCGCGCTTGATGAAGCCGAAGCCCTTGTCGGTCTTCTTAGCTACAATTCCTTGTTCCATGGTGATAGATAGATTTGTGGTGTGACTAAAATATCAAGTCAGGGTGCCGAAGAGAGGAGCTCGATCCCGCATCCTTTTGGATCCAGCCCTGGTTGATTCTTTTATGATGTCAGAAATATATCTCGTTGTCAATGCTTCGGGGGGGGGTGTAACCCTATTCTTCAGAAAGGGATTTAAGGTGAAGTGGAAGCCAGTCCATGACTTTTTTTCGGTGCTGATCGAGTGACCATGAACTGTCTTCCTTAAAGAGGGTAGGAAAGGTCTTTTTAAATTCTCTTAGGTGCGAGTCAGATACCTGGGGAAATTGAGCCGGTAGATCTTCATTATAGGACTTCAAAAATGCAGGAAGCGTAAGCTTCTTTTCACTGCGCGCGCGATCGAGGTCCGGTGTTTTCATAAAGTTTATAGTACCATATTTATTTAAAGAAATCAAATTTTTCCACAGAAACAGGCTTCGCTGGTATACTTTTTTGTGCCATGAAGAAACTCCTTATCGTAACTGATGCGTGGGCACCACAGGTAAACGGTGTTGCCGTTACCACTGCAGCACTTGCTGAGAATCTTCGAAAAAAGAATTTTGAAGTGATGGTAGTGCATCCGGGTCTCTTTTCTCGAAACTGGTCCTTGCCGTTTTACCCTGAGATTCGGATACCGCTATTTCCTGGTCATCGCATGCGCACTATTTTTAATCGTGAACAGCCTGACTACGTACACATTGCAACTGAGGGTTTTTTGGGCATAACTGCGCGTAACGTGTGTCTTAAAAAAAGAAAACCATTTACGACGTTTTATCACACGCACTTTCCGCTCTACGCTCAGTACTACGTAGTGGGAGGATCACTCATCGCATTCTTTGTAACGAGATATCTTCGATGGTTTCATGGCGCTTCGACTGCGGTAATGGTTAGTACTAAAACACTCAAGTCATATTTGGAGGCGACAGGCTATTTGAATGTTGTTGTCACACCGCTCGGACTTGACTCGAAGCGTTTTTGGCGCGACGAAAGACATGCACCTAAACTCGGACTCTCATACCCTGTATTTGTGTACCTCGGACGTATTGCCAAGGAAAAAAATGTCGAGGAATTCCTCGAAACACCTCTTCCGGGAGCCAAGCTTGTTATTGGTGACGGCCCAGACCGCATGCGTCTTGAAAAGAAATACGGGAAAGAAGCGTTGTTTGTGGGGTACCGTCGCGGACAAGAGTTAGTACAGTATCTTTCTGTTGCAGACGTGTGCGTATTTCCGTCGCGTACGGAAACCTTTGGACTAGTGGTGCTTGAAGCGCTTGCTTGCGGGTTGCCTGTTGCGGCGCACGATGTGATGGGTCCACGAGACATTCTCACCCCTGGCGTTGATGGTGAGCTCGATGAAAATCTGGCACGCGCCGCAACGCGCTGCCTTTCGCTCTCGGGAACCCGATGCCGAAAAACCGCTTTGCAGTATTCATGGCAAAAATCTGCGGAGGTGTTTATTTCGCATATCTGACAGGTGTATAATTATCAGGTCACGGAAGTTTCTCAATAGGAATCGTGGTATGTTCAATACACTCATTTTTCTGCATGGCTTCGCCGGAATCAAAACCCTATAAACACTGGATTAAGAAAATTCCTCGTGCACATGTGACGCGCCCGACGCACCTTAAGGATTGGGTAAAATTTATTGTATGGTTCGTTATTGTGCCGATACATCCATACGGGAAAGAAATGCTTCTTCGATTGAGAATCATTAAACATTCAGGGCGCCAGAAATTTCTCCTCGGAATGATTGCGCCAGGGGAAACAATAGAATCAGTAAGTATGCACCTGGTAGCACGCGGATACGGTAATCACTTTGTGGCCTGGGATGATGATGGGCAGGTGGTGAGTCTCCGGTATACGCCTAATTTTATATATCAGTACCATGTGCGTATTTTTAGTGATGGGGAAGTGCGCGCTCACTATGAGTTTACGCCGGAAAGCTATCCATTTAAGCATCTGAAGGAAGTGGGTATCGAAGAGCGCCGAAAGGAATTTCTGGAAATATTAGGAGACAAGATAATTCCTTCGTAAAGGATCCGTAAAAAAGAGTAAAGAGGTCTTGAAAGACCTCTTTAATAACCCGTTTTGGGTTTTTGATTATTTATGGCTCAACCGCTCTCGTCGTTGCATCCTTTTTGGTACGCCACCAAGAGAACAGTCGACTCAGTCCGGGGCTAGCTTCTTTGTACGAGGCACGACACTGTTGCGAACAAAATTGCCGTCCTTTGCTTCTGTACACGCTCATTCCAAACTTGCCTCCGCACTGTTTCCAATCACACTCATTGCTTGCTCTGCTCATTATGGGCCTCTTGTGCTTGTGAACTCCTGTCTTTGTTGTACCAGAGCTCTACAAAACAGGGAAGGGCGCAATCGCCAGGGTCACGAGCGCTTCCCTTGACTTTGTAAGGTACTTATGTAAGTATCTTATGTAATGAAACATTCGATTGCGGAACTGCAGGAAATTCTCGAGAGTTTCCATACAGTGAAGCGCATGCTTGAGGCGAAGCACAGTGTACGCGGTCTTTCGATTACTAATGCCCAATGGTTGGCACTTGATAGTATTTCTCGCACTGCTGAGGTATCAATTAAAGACCTTTGTGGAGCGCTGGGGGTTACTTCCAGTGCGGCAACCCAGGTTGTTAATGATTTGGTAAAAATGGGATTGGTGAGTAAACGTGCCAGCACAAAAGACGCCCGTGCGGTGGTGGTATCACTTACGCCAAAGACAAAACGGACGCTCGCGCAGCTGCGGGTTGCTATGTTGGAAAACATGTCGACACTGTTCTCAGTCCTTAGTAAGGACGAATTTAGAACCTACCGTGAACTTCATGGGAAATTGATTCGTGCGCTCATTAAATAATTTGTCTATGAATATCTCTACCTCTCTCTCAACACTTGCCGGTCGTGTTCGCGCACTTCCTTTGTATTACCGCATAGGCGGCGTGGTGCTGATAGTGGCTGCGGTGGCGGCAGGAGCGTATTTTTTTCTTACGTCGGGAGGTTCAGTAGATGCCGCAATCGAAAGCAATACCCCCCACGTTCGAGTCGCAACGGTTGCGGGGCTATCGTCTGAAGACGCCCCGTTACCAGTGACGGGTAAAGTTACGTCGCTTTCGCGCGCGACGATTCTTGCACAAACTTCGGGAGAAATAGTACTGCTTGCACGTTCCAACGGTGACTATGTGCAAGCGGGAGGGGTTATTGCATCGTTTGAAAATAGTAGTCAGCGCGCCGCGGTGCTTCAGGCACAAGGCGTTTATGATGCTGCGGAAGCGGGACTTGCGCGAGCACGTGGAAGCACCGCAGACAACACCACCACGAGTTCTCTTGCGGCATTGCAAAGCGCATACAGCGCGCTCGATGATGCCGTTCATGTCCGCGCGGATGCACTTTTTATTAATGCTCGCACCGACTCCCCAGAGCTTCTTATTACGGTTCCTGATAGCACCCTTGTCGCTACCCTGAAAAACGAACGCGCCGCGCTCACCGCGGTACTTGCAAATGCGCAGGCAATAGCAAATACGGGTACTCCTGAAAAGGTTGAGGAAAATAGTGCTGCGATGGTAGCGGCCGCGCAACAGGTCCGCACCTTCCTTGGCAATCTTTCGGCGGCAGTAAACAAAACACCACCATCGCAGACAGCATCGGCAGCAACACTCTCGGGCTACCAGGCTTCGCTCACCGTAGCGCGGACCGAAGTGGTCGGTGCCATTTCGAGTATAACGAATGCAAAGAGTGCCTATGATGGAAATGATATTTCAGTGGCAACCGCTGCTGTGACTCAGGCGCAAGGCGCGTTAAATGCAGCAAAGGCAAATCTTGAGAAAACCATCATTCGTAGTCCTATTAGCGGTACGATTGTGAGTCTCTCTATTACCCGCGGTGACTTCGTCTCGGCATTTTCACAGATTGCCGTTGTTTCAAATCCGGGAGCGCTCTATATTGATGCTCAGGTTACGCCAGAGGATGCCCGCTCACTTTCGCTTGGAAACACCGCCACCATTGATGGCGGTATTTCAGGTGTAATTACTTTTATTGCACAAGCGCTTGATCCTCTCTCAAACAAAATTGAAGTAAAGGTCGGTGTAACCAGCGGTATGGCAAAACTTACTGATGGGGAAGTGGTCACGCTCAATCTTGCACGTACAACGCATGGAGCAACCACTTCAGGCGCAATCGTTATTCCTGTGGTTGCGGCAAAAATAACACCCGCAGGTCCCGTTGTGTTCTCGGTTGATGAAAAGGGTGCGCTCGTTGCTCATGCCATTGAGCTAGGCTCTATCTTGGGAGATCGCGTAACGGTCACCAAGGGTCTTGCGCGGACAGACATTATTGTGGTAGACGCACGTGGGCTCGCTGAGGGACAGATAGTAACGATTGACGAGAACTAACGCCATGCTGCCTCTCTGGAATTTTTTTCTTGATAAGCGACAGTTCAGCTATCTCTTAATCGCAGCGCTTTTTGTAGCGGGTTCTTTTGCGCTCCTCCAGATTCCGAAAGAAAACACTCCGGACATCGAAATTCCGTATGGCATTGTGGTAACGACTCTCCCGGGTGCTTCAGCGGCTGACATGGAGATGCTTATTACTGATAAGCTCGAGGATCAGATTTCGGGTATCAGTAACATCGATAAAATGACGAGTTCGTCACGTGACGGTGTTTCGCAAATCACCGTGCAATTCGTCGCAAGCGCCGATCTCAATCAGTCGATTCAAGATTTACGCGATGCAGCTGCAAAGGCAGTTCCCGACCTCCCCTCTGATGCTTCGGCGCCCTCAATTCTAAAAATCAACTTCAGCAATCAGCCCATTATTGTCGTGTCTGTCTCGGGGTCGCTGCCGCCGACAGAGTTTTCTGTGCTCGGAAAAACTATCTCGGATGAAATCAAAAGTGTTGTCGGTGTTTCTGAGGTCGATGTAGCCGGTGTTCCTGATCGCCAGGTATCGGTAGTGGTAAACAAAGAAGCGCTCGTACAGTATGGCCTGCGTCTTACCGATATCCTTGCCGCTATTCGTGCGGCTAACGCCGCGCTTCCCGCGGGCTCTATTTCCATGGATGGCGTAAACTACAACGTAAACTTTAAAGGTGGCATCACGGATACCAGCCAAATCGCAGATATTGCGGTTGGTGTACGAAATGGCGCGCCAATTTATTTGCGCGATGTTGCGCTTATTTCTGATGGTTTAGCGTCTGCAACGACCTATTCACGCTTGTCACTAGAGGGTGCTCCTAGCAATCAAGCGATTACGCTCACTGTCTATCGTCAGTCTGGGGCAGGTATCCAAAGTGTCGCCCAGGCAGTACAAGAAAAAGTCGAGTCTCTTCAAGGCACTACGCTTGAAGGTCTTAATGTGTTTATTTCACCCTCGACTAATCAGGGCGTACAGGTAACTAAGCAGCTTGGGGCACTTGCCAAAACAGGGATGGAAACGGTGGTATTGGTTATATTGGTGCTCGTGCTCACTATCGGGTGGCGCGAGTCGGTGGTGGCAGCACTCTCGATCCCCCTCTCTTTTTTCATTGCCTTTATTGGGCTCTACATGACGGGGAATACCCTTAACTTCATCAGCCTTTTTGCGCTGATTCTTGCGGTAGGTATTCTTGTGGACTCAGGCATTGTGGTGACCGAAGCAATCCACGCACGCATGAAAACAAAAGGAGATGCCATGCTTGCTGCGCGTGCGGCCCTTAAAGACTACGCGTGGCCACTCATTACAGGAACCATGACGACGGTCGCCGTATTTGTACCGCTCTTCTTTATTTCAGGAGTCATCGGCAAGTTCATTGCAGGCATTCCATACACAATTATCTTTGTGCTCCTCGCCTCTATTTTCGTTGCTCTCGGTATTGTGCCACTCATTGCAATTTTACTTACCGGCTCAAAAAAGACGACACTAAGCAGATTTGAGCAAATCCAAGAGGACTATACCGATCGCATCACGCACTGGTACAAAAGAGTTCTTCGCACACTTCTTGAAAGCCCTCGTAAACAAAAGTTCTTTTTGCGCGGCCTTATCGTGCTGTTTATTGCATCGCTTACGCTGCCGTTTACGGGCCTCATCTACACAGTGTTCCTTCCTCAGGACAACCAGGACGTGGTGTATATCAACATCGAAAAACCTCAAGGCACCACACTTGCACAGACAGACCTTGCAGCTCGTGAAGTAGAAGAGCTTCTCTATAACGACCCAAATATTTTGGCCTTTCAAACAACGGTAGGGCAGAGTTCGGCGCTTGCGGGCGCGGGTACGTCTGGATCAAACGAAGCAAACATAACGGTGAATCTTCCTGACGGTCATGCTCTCACGAGTACCCAAATGGTTTCCTATTTGCAAAAGAAGCTCGCCATAGTTACGGACGCAAAAGTCCAGGTGCTTCAACCGTCAAATGGTCCTTCTTCCGGTGCACCAATTCAAATTCAATTTAAAGGAGATGATCGTGAGAGTCTTATAAAAGCTGCGGATGCGGGTCGTCAGTTGCTGGCTGAAATTCCTAATGTTACCAACATAACCTCGACGACTGAAAATACCAGTACGGAATTTGATCTCACTATTGATCGTGCAAAAGTAGCGGCGCTCGGACTCGATCCTCAGACGATTGCACAGACGCTGCGCGCTGCGGTAAATGGTGCTAAAGCCACAAGTATCACTCAAACCGGCAATGACATTGAGGTAGTTGTGAAGCTCAATCTCAACACAGCGTATACCGATCCATCAAACACCAATGAAGCAACGCTCGATAGCATAAAGAATCTTTCTATCCAGACACAAGCGGGTTCTGTGCTGCTCGGCTCGGTGCTCTCAAGCTCACTTGCAGCAGGAAGCGCAAGTATTGCGCATGAAGATAAGCAACGTATTGAGACCGTGGCGGCATATCCTAACGACTTGACCACTACTTCAGAAGTGGTGGCGGCGTTCCAGAAACGTGCAGGCGAGCTCAATCTTCCAAGTGACGTCGCGATTTCTTACGGAGGTGAAAGTGAAGATATCGCGCAGTCGTTTCAGGAAATGGGTATCGCACTCATTGCAGGATTGGTGCTTATGTTCATGATGCTCGTTATTCCATTTAACTCGATTCGCTATACCGCTTACCTACTCGTGATTGTGCCGCTTTCGCTCATTGGCGTACTCGGAGGACTCGCGCTTACTGGTCAGCCACTCTCTTTCTCCTCAATTCTCGGCATCATTGCGCTTGGTGGTGTCATTATCAACCACGCTATAATTTTGATGGACTCAATGATTCACTATCGGACTGCACACCCAGATACGCCGCTTATTGATTCTGTTGTGGAATCGTCGGCGACACGGTTGCGTCCTATCGTGCTGACGACCATTACGACGGTTATCGGTATGGTGCCGCTTTCACTTGCAAACGCCACGTGGGGACCCCTCGCCTTTGCGATTATGTTTGGTCTTAGTTTTGCGATTATTCTCACGCTTGCGCTCGTGCCGATGCTTTTCTATCGAAATCTCCACAAACAAGAAATTGCAAAAAAATAGCATGAGAATTGCACTCTAGGCAGGGTACAGTGCTAAATCTCTCCCGCAGGATTGGCGAGATATTCGAAAGTTCGGAAATAGGAGAAAAGCGGGCACTTCTCAACTTCCTACTTCAGAACCTGACTGTAAACGGAAAAACGCCAGCATTTAGCTTGCGTTCTCCGTTCGATACGATCCTTTCATTTGCTAATCAACCTACTGGGCTCCGC
>Ga0209066_10003239_pt1 | contig 18791 bp, 17 predicted proteins | sample All_14_2_FD_187198 | JGI IMG/M metagenome (GOLD analysis project Ga0209066, IMG submission 187198) | Freshwater microbial communities in response to fracking from Pennsylvania, USA - Allegheny Zone_MetaG_DW_15 (SPAdes) (version 2) ... | reverse complement strand
CCTGAACTACCGCTACTGAGTTATCTGGCTTCGTACCCGTCGTTGGTCGCCACGGCGGAACACCTGCAAGGCCTGGGCGCAAGCCCCGATGCCGGCACTGTCAATCTGATGGTGTCGGCGTTTGTATATTTGGGGCGCTCACTCAGACGGGCAAACCCAGCGACAGGTCGGCCGCCCGTTCGACCAGCCAGAGCATCGCCAGCAAGGCGATGAGCGCCGAGCCGCCGCCCAGCACACGTCGCTGGTAGAAGGCACTGCCTCGGGCCCACCAGGCCAGTGGCACGAACAGCGCCACCACGGCCAGTTGCCCGCTTTCCACGCCCGCATTGAACCCCAGCAGTGACCAGCCCAGCGGCGCGTCCCGCAAACCGAGGTCCTGCAAGGCGCCCGCAAAGCCGAAGCCGTGGATCAGGCCAAATGCGAAGGTCAGGGCCCAGCGGCCATCGCGCACCACAGGCCAGATGTTGTTCAAAGCGGCGAGCACCACACTGGCGGCAATGGCCGACTCCACCCACCGTGAAGGCAGGCTGACCCATCCCCATACCGCCAGCGACAGCGTGATCGAGTGCGCCAGCGTGAAGGCCGTGACCACCTTGAGCACATCGGCCACCACAGGGGGCCAGGCCGGTGCAGCCAGCCAGACAGCGCCACCGCCAGCGGGAGGCGCTGGGCGCAGCACGGCCGGCAGAAGCAGCACCAGCAGAAACAGCAGGTGATCGACACCACCGGCGATGTGCGAGACACCCTCGCGCCAGAACTCGCTGAAGGTCTGCCAGGCCGAGGGCTCGGCCAGCACCACCCGGCGCTCGCCGCCATCGGGGGCCATGACCAGGGACAGCGGGGCGGCCTCGGGCTGCCCCACCAGCGGCGCCTTGATGCTGACGATGCCGCGGTGCGTCGCGTCCGTGTCTGCGAACAAGGTGTAGTTCAGGCGCAGCACGTGGGGCACGGCGTCGCATTGCCAGGCGCCATGCAGCACGGCGTAGGCACCGTCGTTGTGGTCGTCCAGCTCGGCCTTGGCGCGAACCGGATCAGGCTGGCAGTGCGCAGCGCCGGCATCAAGCTGCAAGCGAGGCCACACCAGCCCCTGGATGTCGTCCCAGCGCGTGCGCACCTCGCCCCAGTTGATCTGCCCGTCCTCGTCTGCGTCGAGTTTCAAGACGTTGTCCAGGTCACGCAAGCTCACATCCCAGCGCGCGGTGATGCGCGCACCGTCCACCACCAACTGCACGTAGGCATCACTGGCCTTGTGCGCCTGGGCTTGCGGCATCCAGGCCGGCCACACACCTGCCAGGCACAGCAGGCCCAGGATCTGCAAGCAGCGCAGGCTTTGCTTGATCATGACGTGACCCTTTCATTGTTGAGTCGGGCCAGGCGCACATCGACCAGGCCTTGCGCGCGCAGCCATTGCGCCAGTTGCGCCGCCACATCGGGTCGCGCCGCCAGACGCGCGGCGTCCATCAGGATGCGGGCATCGGCCGGTTCCTTTTGCACCGCCCAGTTCGCCTGGGCCAGTGACAAGGCGCGGTCGGCACGCCGCTTGAGCAGCAACTCGAAGCGAGCCTCTTCGCGCAGGTGTACGCGCTCGCCACGCAGCCTGGCGGCATCGAAACGGGCTTGCAGGCTGGCGATGGCGCCCGTGGCCTGCGGCGCATCCAGCGCGCGCCAGGCGATGGCCAGGCGCAGCAGCAAGCCATCAACTTGCTGATAGGGGCTCAGCAAGGTCACCACGTCCTGGAGTCGCCCCTGGTCGAGCAGCAGGTCGGCATAGGCACCCAGGGTGTAGGTGTCAGGCGCGGTCTGCAGTGCCTGCTTGTACAGCGAGCGGGCCTCTTCGAGGCGGCCCATGCGCTCGGCCAGCTCGGCGCGCATCAAGGCCAGCCAGGCCTGGTGATGCGGCCCAGCCCGCTGGCTCAGTTGCTGCAAGGCCAGGCGCGCCGCGCTGGCGTCACCGCGCAAGCTCGACAACTCGATCAGGCAAGCCTCGCTCTCAACCGGCACAGTCTGCGCCAGGGCCTGGCAGTCACTGGCGGCAGCCTGCCAGGCACCGCGCACCTGCAGCACGCCCGCCCGCGTGAGCCGGGCTTGCGCCCGGGTGGCCAGCGGGGCCTGGGCATCGCGCACCAGCGCATCCAGGTCGCGCAGGGCTGCGTCAAAGTCATGCTGGCTTTGCAGGATGATGGCGCGCAACAGGCGCACCTGTGCAGGTGGCGCGTCCTGCTTCCACCAGGGTGCCAGGGCAGCCTGGGCGGCCCCGAGCCAACGCGGGTCGCCTTCGCGCCGGGCCTGCTCGATGGCAGCGCGGGCATACGCCGTGGCCGCGTTCAGCGTTTGTGGGTTTGGTGCCGACACGGTGACCGCACCGCCCGTCGCCTTGGTGGCCAACCAGCGTGCACGCAGGTGCCGCAAGGTGCGCTCGGCGTCCGAGCCCTCACCTTGGGCGATCTGTGTGCGCACGGTGGCCACGATGGTCTGGTCATTGGGCGGCACGTAAGGGGCGGCACGCAGGGGCGCCATGGCACACCACAGCAGGCAAGCCGTCAAGGCAGTCAAACGATGGGGTGTCATGGTGGACTCCTTGATGGCCGCTCTTACAGCGCCAAAGGCTCGTCGGTGTCAGACACCGGCGGCACCACGGCACTCACGCTCAGTGGCTCCTGGGCATCGTCGGCGGGCAGGCTGGCGATGTAGCTGACCAGCGCTTCAGGCGTGCCCAAGGCCGTGACGGGCACGGTGTTGCCATCCGTCGATGGTGCGACCTCGGCCCCGGCTGTGGCCGTGCCTGGCTCATCACCACCACCACCGCCGCAAGCGGCCAGCAGCAAGCCTGTGCTCAAGACCAGGCAGCGCCCGATCGGTATCAAACGAAGGTGTGTCATGTTGATCTCCTTGAAGCGTGGTGACTCAGTTGCGGGCACCAGCCAGCGGGGCCTTGAGGTAGGGGAAGCTGGCTTCAAAGAAGCGCGCGTCCACGGTGGCACCGTCGGTCAGCGGTGCAGAACCGGCTCCCGCATCGGCAGGCAGGCAACCGAACACATCCTTGTTGTTCAAGGTGCACAGCACACCCATGGCCACACGCAGTTCGGCGTCCACCACGTCGTCACCCGGGCGACGGCCGTTGGGGAAGCCCGCGTTGTCACCGGCCAGCACACCCAGGTTCTTCTGGGTGGCCGAGGGCGTTGGCGCGATCGAGGTGTTCAAACGCAGCATCTCTGAAGCCACCACGTTCCTGGGCTGGTTCACACCCTTCACGCCCGTCAGAAAGGCGTTGACCAGGTCCAGGCGCGGGAAGTTGGTCGGGGCCGGCACATTGAACAGGGCCTGCAGCACGGTGGGCAAGGTCGGGTTGGTCACGTAGGTGGCGAACTGGGCGTCGTCCTTGGGCTTGGAGGCATTGAAGCGGTCCTTGTCCTTCAAGCCGATCACCAGCTCGTTGACCAGGGGCATGCCCAGTCGCGACACCTGCGTCCAGGCACCACCCAGGCGCTCTGCGGTGTTGGGGTCCGAACCGGGCGCGGGGTCGAGCAGGCGCGCCTGACGCAGGCTGGCGGTGGTCCAGCCACCGATCACGGGGTCGGCGCTGGTGGCCACGCATTCGATGGGCAACTCCAGACCGATGGCCGTCACGTTCTTGTCAGCCAGGTCATCTGTGTTGCCGCCCACTTCAGGGCCAACAGGGTTGAGATTGAACTGGTCGAAGGCCTTGCCCAGCGCCACCACGAAGGGGTCCTTGCGCTGGCCCACGAACACGCGGCCGGGCTTGGCGCAGCCGGGGATGTTGACGGTGTAGAGGTACTGGCGGGCGTAGGCCTCGTAGGCGGTGTCGCTGCCAAAGGTCTTGTGGCCGATGAAGTCCAGCGGCTTGGTGAAGATGGCGCCGCCACCAGCCGTGTTGGTGATCGCTGCACGCGTGCCCTTGCGCCGGTCACCACGCACAACGTCCACGGCATAGGTTTCCGCCATGTTGACCAGAGGGCTGCTGCCCACGCCCGTCAGGCCCACGCCGTGCACCAGGGGGATGGCCACTTGCTGCCCGCCCACATTGAGCGTGGCGTTCTTCAGGCTGTTCTTGAAACGGAACTGGAAGGTCAGGTCTTCTTTGGCATCACCGTTGTTGTCAATGTGGATCTCGTAGAGCGCGTTGGGGTCCAGCGAAAAGTAGTTGGGGCCGCCGTAGGCGTCCTGCAAAGGCAGGTAGTTGGCGATCACGGTGAGGTAATCACTGCGGCCCGGCTCGTAGCTGCGGAACATGTAGAAGTCCGAAGCGTCGACCTTGGGCGAGGTGGTGATGAAGGGCGCTTCACGGTGGCTGGATGCCTTGGCAGATTGAAGGCCGTTGAAACCGGCCGCCAGCGCGATGGTGCAGACAGCCATGCGGCGCACGGCCACTTTGGAGGGAAGAGACATGGTGGGCTCCTGAAGTACAGAACGGGGGGACCCTGGGGGGACAGCAACCAGGGCAAATTCGTCGCGACTTCAGGCAATACGTCACACCTTGTGATTCGGATGCACAGGCTGGAAGAAATGATTTGGCAGGAGATGGCGAGGGCAAGCGCCCACCCCTCATTCAGGTGGAAACCCTTGATTTGTGCGTTTTCGAGCAATAAAGCTGCGCCGCGCAGCAAGGCCATAACACCCCATTCTTACTACACTCCTGCTGCCACACCACCGAATCTAGGGATTTCCCTAGGGAATGAATGGTGACAGACTGCTGTCGTCGCGAACACCCTCGGTGGCGTGGCAAAACCCACCGATCACGCTCACTCGGCCGAGAAGCAATTGGTCCAACCATTTTCAAGACTGGACACCGACATGCACATTTCGGGCGTAGCTTTTGCCTTTCCGGAGCGAACTGTCTCTAACTCCGAGATCATCAACATCGTGTCCGAGCGCAGCAAGGACACGTTCGAGGGCGACCTGGACGCCGCGCTCCAGACCATCGACTTCTATCTGAAGTACATCGGCTCGCAAAACCGGCACTGGCTGGACAAGGGTGAACAGAGCTTCACCTACACCGAACGGGCTATCAACGAAGCCCTCGCCAAGGCTGGCCTGGACAAAGGCGACATCGACCTGCTGATCCATGCCAGCGTGGACAAACGCGTGATCGAACCGGCCATGTCCTTCTTCATCGCCAAGGGCATGGGCATGGACAAGACCCAGTGCTTCGACGTGACCGAAGCCTGCGGCAGCTGGACGCGCGCCACCCAGATCGCGCAGTCCTTCCTGGCCAGCGGCCTGTTCAAGCACGTCCTGATCGTGACGGCCGAGTACGCCAGCCACGAGGGCCAGCCCATCGCGCAGAACCACCAGCTCAACAAGATGAGCGATCTGGAGTGGGCCTTTGCCAGCTACACCATCGGTGAAGGCTCGACCGCCACGGTGCTCAGCCGCGACGACGCCAAGCCCTGGGCCTACGAGAACCGCACCTTCACGCAATGGGCCGACCTGTGCATGGTGCCGGTCAACCCGGAAGACGGCCAGACCATGAACTTCAACGGTATCTCGCTGGCGGGCAAGGGCGCCCTGCGCTTCGTGTCCTACGGCAAGAAGATGCAGGACAACACCATCAACGACCTCGAAGAGATGATGCGTGAGAACCCCATCCCCGTTGACGAGCTGGACCTGTTCATCCCCCATACCAACACCTTGACTGCCTGGCACGAACTTGAAAAGCGCCTGGACAAGAAGGTGCCCTACATGTTCATGCTGCCCGAGTACGGCAACCTGGTCACCAACTCGATGCCGGCCGCGCTGGCCACCGCCGAGAAAGAAGGCCGGCTGGAGCGTGGGCACAAGGTGGGCGCGCTGATGACCGCCGCCGGCATGTCTTACACCTGCTTCAACTTCGCGTACTGAAGATGGCCACAGACTGGTCCGGCCGCAAGTACCGCGTGCTCAAGTCCCTGGGTGAAAACATCGACATGATCTTCGGGGTCTACCGCCCCGCTGACCATGGCATGACCTGGTTCCTGCACTCGCACGAGGTGGACGACGGTGGCGGCGCCATCGTCAAGATCCTGGCCTCGCTGGGCGTGCACCTGCCGCCCAAGGTGCCCAAGGCCGGGCCAGCCAAGCCAGGCTGGCTGACACGCATGCAGGCCTTGCGCCTGCACCTGCGCAACAGCAGCCCGGTGGACTACCCTTGGGCACGCCCCGCTGTGGAGGCCAGTAATGCCCCCTCACAAGCCGACGAGGCCTGCTTCGTCTACTACCTGATGCCGCAGGCTGACAGCGCCCAGGTCAAGCAGCATGCGCGTGACCTGAAGGTGGGCGAGACCTCCTTCTTCCTGGCCTGCCTGGACAAGGTCTGCCGTGCGCGCTTTCTGACGCAGGACAGCGAACGCGTCTGGATGATGCCGCACGACTTTCGCCGCTCGCTGGGCATCAGCACGCAGTCGGGCAACTGGACCGCGCCCGTGTCCTTGCGCCTGCGCGGCGAGCCCCACGCCCAGGCCATCTTCCAGCAGCTAAAGGGCCTGTACCAGCAGGGCATCCTGTGGGGCTCGTGGCACTACACGAACTTCGCGCGCTGGCTCAGCGACGCCATGATCAGACGCGCCTACCGGCGCCTTCAGCACCGCGCCTGGTTCGGCGTCTACGCCAACATGAGCGCCTGGCAGGCCCCACCCGAAGACGCACACAAGCTGGCGGGCGGCTGGGTCATCAGCGCGCCACCCGTGAGCGCCGTGTGCCCCATCACCACAGGCAGCTTCACCTGGGAGGGCCAGACCGGCTTCACCCTGCAGTTGCACCCCACGCTGGGCGCCGACCGCCAGGCCGCCATCAGCCTGATGGCGCAATGGATAGGCGAGATCTGCGCCGAGGCCGGTGTACCACCTGCCGACATCCACCCCCAATGCATCGCCATGCACGAGCTGCGCCAACAAGCCCGGCGTGTGCACGCCTGAAAGACCGCCATGTACTCACCACGCAGTGTGCTGATCAGCAAAAGCATCGTCGGCCTGTCATGGGTGCTGGGCCTGGCCGAGCTGGCCCACCCGTATCTGCACATCCCACCGGTGTGGCTGTGGGTCGTCATGGCCCTGTCCCTGCTGGCCCATGCGCTGCAGTGTGTGTACTTCGTGCGCAAGTTCGGCACGCACGCGGCCCCACTGTGGCCCCACTTGCTGCAGATCATGGTGTTCGGCATGCCGCACATCGTGGGCTTTCAGCAATCGCAGGCGCGGGCTGCACCGGCAGCGTGAGCATGCACACAGCCGAGCACTTCAACCTCTACACGCTGATGCGCGACCAGGCTTTGCGGCAACCGGGTCGCCTGGCATTTGCCCAGGCCACCCGCCGCGACAAGGCCGGGCGCTACCTGTACCTCACGCGCACCTATGCCCAACTGCTGCGCGAGGTGGACCAGATGGCGCAAGGCCTGCGTTCGGTGGGCCTGGGTCAGGGCAGCAAGACCCTGCTGCTGATCAAGCCTGACATCGACCTGCCGGTAACCGTGTTCGCACTGTTCAAGATCGGTGCGGTGCCCATCATCATCGACCCGGCCATGGGCTTGAAGCGGCTGCTGGCCTGCATCAAGCAGGTTGAACCGCAAGCCATGATCGCGCTGCCCGCCATCCACGCTTTGCGCCTGTTCGCGGCAGACGCCTTGCGCAGCGTGCAGACCTACATCAGCAACGGTGCCTGCGCCCTGCCCCGCACGCACCGCCTGGCGCGCCTGCGCCACGCCCATCCCAGCCCCGGTGACATGGCCGATACGCTCGGCAGCGACCTGGCCGCCATCTTCTTCACCAGTGGCAGCACCGGTACGCCCAAAGGCGTGGAGGCATTGCACAAGACACTGGGCGCGCAGATCGGGCACTTCGGGTCCATGTCCGGCGGCGATGAGCCAGGCGTGGAGCTGGCCGCCTTCCCCGTGGCCACCCTGATCGGACCCTGCCTGGGCCAGACCAGCGTCATCCCCGACATGGGCTCGATGCACCCTGGCCGCTGCCGGCCCGACAACCTCATTCAAACCATCGACGACTTCGGCATCACCTCAGGCTTTGCCTCGCCCATCGTGTGGGAGCGCCTGAGCCGCTATGGCGCCACCGAGAACATCAGGCTGCCCAGCATCCGGCGCGCGTTCAGCGGCGGCGCGCCCATCCCCTTCAAGATGGTGCGACGCCTGAGCGCTCTGCTGCCCAACGGCGTGATGCACACGCCTTACGGCGCCACCGAGGTCACGCCCATCAGCACCATCGATGCCAACGAGATCTCGCGCGACACGGCCCACCTCGCACGCCTGGGCCACGGCACCTGCGTCGGCCGCGTGGTGCCCGGCCTGCAGGTTCAGATCATCGACGTCACCGAGCAGGCCCTGCCGCATTGGCGCGACGTGCGCCTGATGCCGCCCGGCGCCATCGGCGAAATCGTCGTCAAAGGGCCGCTGGTGTCTCCGCGCTACCACCTGGACCCGGTCAACACCGCCTTGTCCAAGATCCAGCCCGATGAAGGCGACGACCCGGACCAGCCCTGGCACCGTACCGGCGACACCGGCTATGTCGATGCGCAAGGCCGCCTGTGGTTCTGCGGGCGCATCCGGCACATCGTGCAGGTAGATGGGCAACGCTACTTCTCGGTGCAGGCCGAAGAGATCCTGAACGCCGAGCCCGAGGTATGGCGCTCGGCGCTGGTGGGGGCCACGGTCCAAGGACAGACGTGCTTGTGCGTGGTCGTCGAGTTCTACCCGGAGCACAAGGCCGGCATCACACCGGAGCGCCTGCAGGCCCTGCGCGACAAGCTCGATGGCCTGGGCTTTCCGGTGCGCCATGTGCTGCCGTACCCGCACACCTTCCCGGTCGACAAGCGGCACAACTCGAAGATCGAGCGCCCCCTTCTGGCCCGATGGGCCCAACAACATCTCGGCAAGAGGCAGGCATCATGAAGACACTGGTGACAGGCGGCGGCGGCTTTCTGGGCCGCTACATCGTAGAGGCCTTGTTGGCCAAGGGCGACGAGGTCGCCGTGCTGTGCCGGGGCCACTACCCCGAGCTGGCCAGACAAGGCGTGCGCCTGATCCAGGCCGACCTGGCTGACCGGCGGGCCGTCATGCAGGCTTGCGAGGGCATGGACCAGGTCTTTCATGTGGCATCCAAGACCGGGCCATGGGGCGACCCGGTTGCCTTCCACACCACCAATGTCGTGGGCACGCAGAACGTCATCGATGGGTGCGTCGAACATGGCGTGCGCAAGCTGCTCTACACCAGCTCGCCCAGCGCCGTCATCGGCTTCGAGGACCTGGCCGGCGTGAACGAGCGCACGCCTTACCCTCGGCAGATCGTGAGCGCCTACCAGCACTCCAAGATGCTGGCCGAGCAGCGTGTGCTGGCGGCCAATGGCCATGGTCTGATGACCACGGCCTTGCGGCCCCACGCCATCTGGGGGCCTCGCGACACCCAGTTGCTGCCCGCCCTGATCGAGCGTCACCGTGCCGGCAAACTGATGCGCGTGGGCGCTGGCCACAACCGCATCAGCGTGAGCTATGTCGAGAACGCCGCAGCCTGGCACCTGCAGGCAGCGGCGTCCAACCAGGTCGGGGGCAAGGTCTACTTCGTCAACGAGCCGCAGCCCATCGGCATGTGGGACTGGATCGATGGCCTGCTCACCTCGATCGGCCTGCCCCCGGTCAAGCGCGAGGTGTCCTACCGCACGGCCTACGCCCTGGGCGCCGTGTCGGAGGCCGTGTTCACCGCCCTGCCCTGGCTGGGCGAACCCAGACTGACGCGCGCGGTGGCCGCCGTGTGCGCCAAAGACCACTACTTCGACATCAGCGCGGCACAGCGCGACTTCGGGCTGACCTCGCCGGTGTCGATGCAAGAGGGCCAGCGGCGCTTTGCTGCCTACTTTGCGCCGCAACTACAGCACAAGGCCATAGCATGAGCGCGCGCCAGCACGTGCTGATCACGGGCGCTTCATCGGGCATCGGCCATGCGCTGGCGCTGCATCTGGACCGCGCAGGCTGGCAGGTGTGGGCGGGCGTGCGCCGCCTGCAGGATGGCGAATCGCTGATCCGCGCATCGACCGGCCACATCACGCCGGTGGTGCTGGACGTCACCCGCGCAGACACCATCGATGCCGCAAGGCAAATGATCGAGGTGCGGGCGGGCCAGTTGAACGCGCTGGTCAACAACGCGGGCGTGGCCTTCAGCGGCCCGCTGGAAGCCACACCGCAAGCCGATGTCGAGGCGATGTTCCAGGTCAACGTGCTGGGCACCTTCGCGGTCACGCGGGCCTTCTTGCCCATGATCCGGCAGGCACGAGGCCGCATCGTCAATGTCAGCTCGATCTCGGGGCTGTTTGCTGCGCCGGGCCTGACGGCTTATTCGGCGTCCAAGTTTGCCGTCGAAGGCCTGAGCGAATCACTGCGCGTGGAGGTGGCGCCCTTTGGCGTGAAGGTCATCTCCATTGCGCCGGGCAAGGTCAACACGCCGATCTGGGACAAGGCCTTGCGGACCAGCAGCGGCATCACGCAAACGCAGTCGCCCATGCTGCGCGCGCTGTATGCGCCCTTGATCGCCTTCTACCAGCACTACGCCGAGCGAGAGGAGGGCTCACCGGTTGAACACGTGGTGCAGGCACTCGACCAGGCCCTGTGCAGCCAGAACCCGCGCGCCCGCTATGTGATTGGCAGGGCCGCCAAGGCGCGCGTGTGGCTCAACAAGCTGCCCACCCGTTGGCGCGATCGGCTGGTGCTGGGCAAGATCAACTCAAACTGAAGACACTCACCACCTGCGACAGGCTGCCAGCCTGGTGCTTGAGGCTCTCCGCGGCAGCCGCACTTTCTTCCACCAGCGCAGCGTTTTGCTGGGTCACCTGATCAAGCTGGTTGACGGCATGGCTAACCTGACTGATGCCCGTGGTCTGCTCGTTGGTGGCCGCGCTGATGTCAGCAATCAGCTCCGCCACACGCTTGACCTGGGACACGATGTCGTCCATGGCGGACCCTGCTGTACCCACCAGCTTCGCGCCCACGCCCACCTGTTCCACACTGGCGCCAATCAGGTCCTTGATTTCCTTGGCAGCCGCTGCACTGCGTTGAGCCAGGCTGCGCACCTCGCCCGCCACCACGGCAAAGCCTCGCCCCTGCTCACCTGCACGCGCAGCTTCCACCGCCGCATTGAGCGCCAGGATATTGGTCTGGAAGGCGATGCCATCAATGACGCCAATGATGTCTCCGATCTTCTTCGCACTGGCGGTGATGCCATCCATGGTGCCCACGACCTGTTGAACAACCACGCCGCCATGCTGCGCTGCTGCGCTCGCTGTGGCGGCCATGTCGGTGGCCCGCTTGGCCGTCTCGGCGTTGGTCTGGACCGTGGCATTCATTTGCTCCATTGATGCCGCCGTTTGTTGCAGATTGGACGCCTGCTCCTCTGTGCGCTGGGAAAGATCCGCGTTGCCCATGGCAATCTGTGCAGAGCCCGTTGCAATCGAGTCGGATGCGTTTCGTACCTCTGCAACGACCTTGGCCAGGTTGAGTTGCATGTTGCTCAACGATGCCAGGACACTGCCTGAGGGCGCCTTGTCTGCACCCATCACGTGACCCAGGTCGCCGTCGGCAACGCGTTGTGCGGCCTCGCTCAGTTGCGCTGGCTCGGCCCCGAGTGCCAGGACCACACTGCGCGTAATCGCCCAAGCCAAGCCGAAGGCCATCGCCAGTGCCGCCACACACGCCGCCAACATGATGTTGCGATCAAGCATGTAGGCCGCTTCAGCACGCTCGACGTCCGCCACGCCTGCTTCCTGCATCTCGCGGATATAGCCATTGGCCGTCTTGATCAGATCCGCCAGCAAAGGTCGACAGTCCGCATTCATCCGGCCAATGGCCTCATCACGCTGCCCCGCCATGGCCAGGCTCACGATGTTCAGGGCAACGGGCCCGTAAAGCGCTTCCACCTTTGCAAAAGCTTCGAAGTTCTCGCGCTCACGAGGTGTCACCCCCTCGCCATGGTCAATGGCCTCTTTCAGCTTGCGCAGCGAGCTACCAATGGCTTCATGCGCCGCCGTCACTGCGCGCCGCTGGCCTTCTCGGTCGGCATCTGTTGCGCTCAGCACGAGGTTGCGCGCCCCGACAGCTCGGGCGTTTGTGGCATCCAGAATGGCATGGGCCAGCGACATCCGCTCCGAAAGATGGTTGACATAGCGTGCGTAGTCCTCATGCCCGCTGCCAAGCGCCCGCACAGCCAAAACAGATACCATTCACATCACGAGGCAGAGCGAGCCAAATGCGAAGGCCAGTTTCGCGCGTATGGTCCAGTTGCGTGTCGTCATACATTCCTTACACTGCAGGTCACAGATCGCTCCGCGCGGCATTCCCGCTACGCAGTCGCGTCGTACGACAGGTATATCGACACCACAAATGGTTAGTTAAGTCATAAATGACAACAGGCTGCGACCAAGCCGCACGCACCCTGTGAACGCGGGGCCATTGACAGGCCAGCGATGATCAGCCTGGTGGCACCTTCTTGTCGTCCTGTGGGCTGTCCAGCAACAGGGCATTGAAGTCCGTGCCTGGCACCGGCTTGGCAAACAGATAACCCTGCTGGTTGGAGCAGCCATGCGCCAGCAGGAAGCTGGACTGCCCCAAGGTTTCCACGCCTTCGGCGACCACGCGCAAACCGAAGACCCGACCCAAGGCGATGATGGACACGGCAATCGCCCCATCGCGCCCGCCACGCCACACATCGGTCACAAATGAGCGGTCTATCTTCAGTTCATCAATGGGGAAGCGCTTGAGGTAGCCCAGCGACGAGTAGCCGGTGCCGAAGTCGTCCAGCGACACACGAAAGCCCCGCTCGCGCAAAGCTTGCAAACGCGCCACGGCACGCTCCACATCCGACATCAGCAGCGACTCGGTCACCTCCAGCACCAGGCTGTTCGGGGCGAGCCGATGGCGGCTCAACAGTGCGTCCAGTTGCCTGCCCAAGCCGTCATCAGCAAAGCTGGGGCTGGCCAGGTTCACCGAAACCGGCACGTGGCGCAAGCCCATGTCGGCACGCTGGCGCAGGTCGGCGCAAGCGGTTTCCAGCACCCAGTCCGTCAAGGGCAGGATCAGGCCGGACTCCTCGGCCAACGGGATGAACTCGCCAGGCGACACCATGCCGCGCTGCGGGTGATGCCAGCGCACCAGCGCTTCGGCCCCCAGGATGGCGCCGCTGCTGGCATCCACCTTGGGTTGATAGTGCAGGCGCAACTGGCCTTCTGCGATGGCTCGCCGCAGGTCGCTCTCTTTCGCGAGCCTGGCGCTGGCGCGCACGTTCATGGCCTCGTCAAAGAAGCGATGGCGCGCGCGCCCGGCCGACTTGGCCGCATAGGCCGCCTGCTCCGCGCAGCGGGTCAGGCCCTCGGTATCGGCCGCGTCACGCGGATACAGCGCGATGCCGATGCTGGCTGTCAGGACCAGCTCGCGCTCGCCCACGTTGATGGGCGCCTGGATGGCGCTGAGCAGGCGGTCGGCCACCAAGGTGGCTTGCTGCTCGTCGGGCACATCCACCAGCAGCAGCGTGAAGGCATTGGCGCCCACCCGCGAGACCATGGACTCGTGTGACACGCGCGCCGTCACGGCGATGTCCGATGTACGGATCGATGCCTTGAGCCGCGATGCGATCAGCCGCAGCACGGTATCGCCCTGGGCATAACCCACAGCGTCGTTGACGCTCTTGAAGCGGTCCATGTCGATATAGACCATCGCGCAACCGGCGCCCAGGCGCGCCGAGCGGTCCAGCGCCGGGCCGGCCAGTTCGGCGAAGAACTGCCGATTGGGCAAGCCGGTCAATGGGTCAAAGTGGGCCAGGCGCGTGATGCGCTCTTCGGCTTCGACGCGGTCGGTAATGTCCTGCGTGATGCCCTCGACCGAGACCTGTCGGCCCTTGCCATCGATGACAGCGGCCGCCTGCTCGAAGACGGTCCGCGTGACGCCATCAAAGCGCTGGAGGCCAAAAGTCAGTTGATAGGCCTGGCCATCAATTCGTGCGGCCTGCCGCAAGGCACGCACCGCCTCGCGGTCGGCTTCACAGACGCGGGCCAGAAAGTCTTCGGCGTGCGCATCGGCCACCACCTCGGGCGGTGCGGCGAGCACCCTCACCAGCTCGGGCGAACAGACGAAACGTTGCCCGTCAACAGACAGTTCCCAACTGCCCATATTGGCCACATGCTGGGCGCGCTCCAGGCGCTCGCTGCTACGAATCGCCGACTCGACGGCCGCACCTGCACGCAGGCAATAGCGCACCCGGTGCGACAGCAAGGTCCAGTTGATGGGCTTTGAGATGAAGTCGGTGGCACCGGCCTCATACGCCAGCTCGATCGAAGCCGTGTCGTTCAAGCCGGTCAGCATCAGGATGGGCACGCGCTCGCCGTGGCGCGATTGCCTGACGCGCCGACAGACCTGGTAGCCATCCATGTTCGGCATCATCACGTCCAGCAGCAGCAGGTCGACCGGGGCCTGCTCGATCAGGCTCAGGCCTTGCAGGCCATCTTCTGCCTCACAGACATCAAAGCCTGCGTGGCGCAGCGTGTGGGCGGCCATGCCGCGAAGCAAGGCGTCGTCATCGATGATGATCAGGCGAGGGCTGGTGGTGCTCGTATTCAGCATGTCTGACCTGCACTTTCAGAGGCGCCGATTCGCGGCAGCGGCAGAGACAGCGCCTGGCACAGGCGGTGAAACTCGCCTTCAAACAGGCCAGGCAGGTGGGCCATGTTCTGGTGGCCGGCACGCAAGTGCGCCTCGGCATCGGCCGCGCAGGCGGAAAGGGCCAGAGCGCCCACAGCAGCGCTGGACGACTTCAAGGTGTGTGCCGCCATCTGGGCTGCGGCCTTGTCGCCGCCCAAGGCCGCCTGCCTTATTGTGTCCAGCAGCGGTGGCACCGACTGCATGAACATCTTCAGCACAACGTCACGGTAGCTAGGTTGCGAGCCATCGGCCACCATGGGCAAGGCCGACAGCACCGCGGCGTCGAACACCGCCGGCGCAGCAGCAGCAGCAGCAGGTGATGGCGCCCGGAAGGGCATCTGCTCGGCCGCCTGCATGTGCCCGCCTCGCCTGGCCCATTGCAGGATGGCCGAGACCAGGCTGTCCACCACCACGGGCTTGGTCAGAAAGTCGTTCATGCCGGCGGCCAGGCAGGCTTCCCGGTCTTCGGCGAAAGCCTGGGCCGTGAGGGCGATGATGGGCACCGTGCACCCGGCTGGCCCCCCTTCGCCGGCACGCAGCCGGCGCGTGGTCTCCAGGCCATCCATGCCGATCATGCGGTAGTCCATGAACACCAGGTCATAGGCCACCTCGCGCACGCTGGCCAAGGCGGCCTGCCCACCGTCCACGGTACTCACTTGGTAGCCGAAATGACTCAACATCTGGTACACGACGTCACGGCTGACCGGGTCATCTTCGACCACAAGCACATGCGTCGGGGCTGGCTGCTGCATATCTTCCCTTGGCGCTGTCGACAGCCTGCCCTGATCGCCCCCCACGCCGGCGAGCTGCGGCTCACATATGCGTGGACCCCCCTGGCGCTCGGGTCAGTCCGACGACGGGTCTTCGGCAGCGCCCGCGTCAAACTTGAGGCAAGGCTGTAAGCAGCTGTGACTCAGCCGCGTCGGTCGAACTGCAAGATGGCGTCGGCCACCTGGGACAGGGGCAGCACCTCGTCCACGCCTTGCAGCCGGATGGCCTCCATGGGCATGCCAAACACCACACAGCTTTCTTCGTTCTGGGCCACCGTGCGGGCCCCGCCATCGTGCATCTGCTTCATGCCGCGGGCGCCGTCGTTACCCATACCCGTGAGGATGATGGCCAGCGTGGCCTTGCCCGCGCACTGGGCAACCGATTGGAACAGTACGTCCACGGAGGGCTTGTGCCGGTTGACCGGCGGCCCGTCGCTGACCACGGCAAAGTACTGCCCGCCCGCCTTGCGCAGTTGCAGGTGTTTGCCACCCGGCGCAATCAGCACCACACCGCGCTCCATGCGGTCGCCGTCCCGCGCCTCACGCACCCGCACGGCGCACATCGTGTCCAGACGCTGCGCATACATGGCCGTGAACTTTTCAGGCATGTGCTGAACGATCGCGATGCCCGGGCTGTCTGCAGGCAGGCCCAGCAGAACCGCCTCGATGGCCTGGGTGCCACCGGTCGAAGCCCCGATCACCACCGGCTTGTTCATCGCCAGCGCATGCACGCCGGGCACCACCGGCTGAGAGGCTGGCCTTGATGCCTCGCTCACACGGGGCACCGGGGTGATGCTGCGTGGCCTGGACCGTGCTGCCGACTTGAGCGTCTGCAGCAGCTCGCGCCGCGACTCTTCCAGGAACTGCTTCAGGCCCAGACGCGGCTTGGCCACCACGGCCACCGCCCCTGCGGCCAGCGCGTCCAGTGCCACCTTGCTGCCGTGTTCGGTCAGGGTGGAGCAGATCACCGTGGGGATGGGCATCTCTGCCATGACCTGGCGCAGGAAGGTCAGGCCGTCCATGCCGGGCATTTCGATGTCCAGGAGCATGACGTCGGGGCGGTTCGCCCGGATCACGGGTGCGGCCAGCAGCGGGTTAGGCGCACACCCCATCAACACGAGATCAGGGTCGCCCTGCAAGAGGTGCGTGAAGGTCTGGCGCACCACGGCCGAGTCATCCACCACATAGACTTTGATGGGCGCGCTCACAGGGGCACCGCCACGATCTGCGGTGCAGCGGGGCCCACGGTCCAGCGCAATTGGCGGTAAACAGCCCCCCCAACGTCGACCGACAGCACCTTGACACCCAGCCCGGCCAGCGCATTCAGCGCCCACTGCGCATTGCCACCGCCTACACTGGCGCCCGGCACGATCTGTGGAAACATGTTGCCGCCTCCGTAAACATAGGCCTCGCACATCGAAGCAGCCAGACCGCGTGACTGCAGCAGCTCGACCATGGTGTGCAAGGCCACGTCTGCGTAGGCACCGGATTTCCCGTGCCCCGACAGCGCAGGGCGCGCATGCACGATGTGGCACATGACACCCAAGGTGCGCCGGGGATCGGTCAGCACGATGGCTACACACGAGCCCAGCAGCGTGGCCAGGCAGTCACCGCGCTCGCCCAACACCACGTCGCCCGGATGCAAGGTGATGACACGCACTGTGTCGGTGAGCATCACCTGCCCCCGTCAGCGAGCTTGCGGAACGCACCGGGCGCCAGAGATTGAAGGGGGGCCTCGCAAGGCACACGACCCTCGGCCGTGCCGATGAAGAACAAGCCCCCCACACGCAACTGGGTCAGCACGCGGTCAACGACCTCGCGCTTGGTTTCGTTGTCGAAATAGATCAGCACATTGCGCAGAAAGACCACGTCAAAAGGCCCGATGTCTTCAATGGGGCAGCACAGGTTCAGTTGCCCGAAGCGCACATGTTGGGTGATGCGTTCGTTCATCTGCACAAAACCCTCGGCCTCGCCTTCGCCCCGCAGGCAATAGCGCTTGAGCCGCTCGGGCGTGACGTGGCGCAATCGTTCGATCGGGTACACGGCCTCGCTGGCGCTGCGCAGCACGCGGTCACTGATGTCGGTCCCCAGGATCGACCATTCACTGCCGATGCGGCCCTGCAGCTGCATGTCACCCAGCAGCATGGCCGTGCTGTAGGCCTCATCACCAAAAGACGAGGCGGCACTCCATACCGACAGGGACTGTCGCCGGGTCCGGACGATTTCTTCTTCCAGCACCTCGAAGTGCCTGGGCTCTCTGAAAAAATAGGTTTCGTTGGTGGTGAGCAGGTCCACCGCCATCTGGAACTCGCCTTCATCATGGTCACTGCTTATCAGATCGAGGTAGTCCTCGAAGCCGTCCATGCCCAGTCTTTGCAGGCGCATGGCCAGGCGAGATGACACCAGTGCCTTCTTGCTGTCATTGAAAGACAGGCCCACGGTGTCATACATCAACGCCGTGATCTTGCGGTAGGTGTCGTCAGCCAATGTGTGCATGTCATGTTCTCGTGTGCTTCGCCATGGCCCCGGACGGGGTCATGCTGCGACCAGTTCCTGGGCCGATTCGCACAGGCCAGCCATCTCCTGAATGTCGAGCGCGCGGTCCGGATCCAACAGGATCACAAATCGCCCGGCCACCTTGCCAATGCCCCGGATGAAGTCCCGGCGCACGCTGGTACCGAAATCGGGGGGCGGCTCGATCTGCGAAGGCGCGATCTTGATCACCTCGCTGACCGCATCGACCAGCAGGCCCAGCTCCGCGCGCTCCGTGCCACGCATGGCATCGAAGATGACGATGCAACTGCGCTTGCCCACCTCGCACGCTGGTCGGCCAAAGCGCGCGTTCAGATCGATCACCGGCACGACGGCGCCACGCAGGTTGATGACCCCGCGCAGAAAGGCGGGCATCAGCGGCACCGTGGCCATGGGCCCGCACTGGATGATCTCGCGCACGGTGCGGATGTCCATGCCCAGGACCTCCTCGCCGAGCAGGAAGGTGAGGTACTGCGCCGGGGCTTCTTGTGAAGACAACGGTGTTGGCTGGCTCATGATGGCTCCTGCTCAATAGGGACGGAAGTTGCGTGCGCTGTTGGTGCCTGTCTTGAGGCCAGTGGCCTCGGACTTGCTGCTGCCGCGCATGGGCGAGTGGGGCAAACGGCGTTCAACGATGCCGCCCGCCGCCACGGGCTTGCCGCGTTGGGCTGGCGCCTCCTCGTCACCCAGATCGAAGAAGGCCACGGCTTGCATCAGCTGTTCGGCCTGGCTGGACAGCTCTTCCGAGGTGGCTGCCAGCTCCTCGGAGGCCGATGCGTTCATCTGTGTGGTGTTGCTCAACTGGCCCATGGCCC